>Ga0302187_10000024_pt1 | contig 164004 bp, 134 predicted proteins | sample II_Bog_E1_3_FD_202120 | JGI IMG/M metagenome (GOLD analysis project Ga0302187, IMG submission 202120) | Peat permafrost microbial communities from Stordalen Mire near Abisko, Sweden - II_Bog_E1_3 | ecosystem: Environmental > Terrestrial > Soil > Wetlands > Peat | place: Sweden: Abisko...
CTTGCAGGTGCCGGCGGGCTGCGCGCGGTGTGGTGCGCACCACCCGTCTCCCCTGCCCCTCAGGAGTGAGGCGGAACCGGGATGCGATTGCGTCCCGGTTCTTTTTTTGGGCCGGTCAAGGGATGGCCAGCAACTGCAAGACCGCCGCCACGGCGGCTTCCGTTTTCACGAATTGAACCGGGCCGTTGCGCTGCTTGATCTCCACCTCGCCCTTGGCCAGAGATTTTTCCCCGAGCGAAATGCGGATTGGAAAACCGATCAGATCGGCGTCCTTGAACTTCACGCCGGGCCGGTCGTCGCGGTCGTCCAGAATCACGTCAATGCCCTTGGCCGTGAGTTCCGCGTAAAATTTTTCCGCGAGCTGCATGGCCTGGCTGTCCGGCGCGACCGCGAGCGGCGTGATGCACACCTGATAGGGCGCGACGTTCAACGGCCAGACGACGCCGTCCTTGTCATTGCTCTGCTCGATAATGGCCTGCAATGTGCGCGTGACGCCGATGCCGTAGCAGCCCATGACGGACGGCTTGCGCGAACCGTCCACGTCGAGAAACGTGGCGTTCAACTTCTCGCTGTATTTCGTGCCGAGCTTGAACACGTGGCCGACCTCGATGGCGCGGCGAATCTTCAAAGGCTTGGCGCATTTCACGCACGGCTCGCCCACGCTGACGGTGCGCAGATCGAACCACGCGGTCACCTTGATGTCGCGCTCGATGGAGACATTTTTCAAATGAAAACCGTCTTCGTTCGCGCCGGTGGTCATGTCGTTCGCGCCGCGCAAACGTTCATCGGCATAAACTTTAATTTCCGGCGAACTCACGTTCGCCGCTACCGCGCCCAGCGAACCGGGCTTGGCGCCGAGCAACGGAAAAATTTCTTCCGGCGTCGCGGGACGCACGGCGACGGCGCCCGTCTTTGCGGCGAACTTGGTTTCGTTCAACTGATCATCGCCACGGATTAAAATCAGCACCGGTTTCGAGTCGGCGATGTAGACCAGCGTTTTGATCTGGCGATTGGCCGGCACCTTGTAAGGTTCCTTGCTCAACGCCTCGATGGTCACGACGCCGGGCGTGGCAAATTTTTCGATGGCAGGTCCGACTTCGCGCGCAGCGGTTTTGGGGATGCCGCTGGTGGCCTTCTCGATGTTCGCGGCGTAACCGCAGGCCTCGCAAAAGGCGACTTCGTTCTCGCCGGTCTCGGCGGGCACCATGAATTCGTGCGAATAATTGCCGCCGATGACGCCGGTGTCGGCCTCGACGGGAAACGCCTTCAGCCCGCAGCGCGCAAAAATTTTCGTGTAGGCGTCATACATTTTTTTGTAGCTGGCCATCGCGCCTTCATCCGTGGTGTCGAAGGAATAGGCGTCCTTCATGATGAATTCCTTGGCGCGCATGAGGCCGAAGCGCGGGCGGATCTCGTCGCGGAATTTCAGGCTGACCTGGTAAAAGTTTTTCGGCAGCTGGCGGTAGGAATTGATCTCGTTCGCGGCGAGCGTGGTGATGACCTCCTCGGCGGTGGGGCTCAAAAACCATTGGCGGCCGGAGCTGTCCTTGACCTTGAACAAGACGTTGCTGGCGGTTTCGGCGCGGCCGCTGGCCTCCCAGATCTCCGGCGGCTGTAGCGCGGGCATCAAGACTTCGATCGCGCCGGCGCGGTCCATTTCTTCGCGGATGATTTTTTCCACTTTGCGCAACGCGCGCAAACCAAGCGGCAAAAAAGTATAGACGCCGCCGGCGAGCTTGCGGATGAGGCCGGCGCGCAGGAGCAATTTGTGCGAGACGATCTCCGCGTCCGCCGGAGCTTCGCGCAGAGTCGGGATCAAAGATTGGGTCCACTTCATGTGACGGAAAATTACAATTAGACAAAATGAGGAAGCCCAATGAAATAAAGGGTTTGTTTCCTTTTATCTGCGGGTCATGTTGGGCAAACAGGTATGTGTGGTCAAGGCAAGAAAAAATCCTTGTGTTTCATCAGAATCGGCAAAAAATCAGGTGAAATGAATGCCTTAATTTACTGGCTATCCACGACGATTGGGACGGCTGCCATCCTCACTGCTCTTGTTGCAGCATTCTGGCACGTCATAATGAACCGAATCACCGCATCCGTTAAAAGTCAATATGATAAGGAACTCGAATCCCATATTGATTCTTTGCGCCATAAAACGGAATTAGCTTTAAAAGAATTTGAGGCAAAGGCAAACGAAAGAAACATTAAACTTTCTGAAACATTTGACACACAAGCAAAAGTCATAGTAAACATCTACCAAAAACTAACCGCATTGTATTATGAAAGAAACAGCGGCATTTTATTCAGACCCTTGTCACCAGAACGCCTAAGTGATTTTTTAACCAACGTTGTTAAACAGAGACAAGAATTTTGGAGTTATTATAGACTTAACAAAATTTATGTTCCACGCCGCACGGCAATAATTATTGAGGCTTTTGAAACGAAAATGACTTGTATACATCACGAATTAGAAATCAACTCATCGGATTACCCAAAAGCACCGAATGTTATTAACAATAAAATAGAACTACACAAGATTTGGAATACAAAAATTCCTGAAATGCTTGCCGCTTTAGAAGACGAATTACAATCCCTTTTAGGATTTCCAGTAAGTGATGCGCAAGCTGTCAAATAGTAAAACATAAAGCGTTAGCGCTTTTAGGACACATGCCGCTGCAAAATCAAATGCTATGGATACAATATCGCAAAAAATTGCGGCAATCATTGAGGAATTGGGAAACATTGCCCCCATTTACAACGAAACACTTGAATTGGAGTTTAAAGAATATCTTGCTAACGCCAGCATTGAACAACTCACAGAGACTTTGCCGTTAGTTAGATGTAAGAACGGATTCCACACATATTATCTTCATAAAGTAAAAACTAAATTAACTGCCCCACCTTTAACCACCCCTCGCAAAATAATTCTTCCTCCAAAAAAAACTGTTCCTAAATTCATAAAGCCCCATTTACATCCAAAGAAAAAGAAACAGAAGCCGCGCAAGTTGTGGAAAGCAGGAATAAAGAAACAATCGGAATTAGAGAGAATGGTTCAATTTTCAAAAAATCAGAAAAAGGCAAAACTTTATGGCACTGGCGCATCTGGCACAAGTTGGCCAAAGAATTTTCCAGAGGGTTTAATCAGAATTGAACAGGGCGGAAAAATCGAATCCAACAGACGGAAATTTTAATGTGCGCGCTAGTAAAAATAAAATAAGCGCGGCAAGCAAAAAACGAGTTTGTTTTCTGTGCTTGAACCTCCCGGCGGTTGGTTTAGAATTTTTTCATTCAGCGACGGTCAACCAATAAAAAAAATCAGGAGTATTATGGGCTTATTAGACGGCATTGTTGGCTCGCTTTCGGGCGGTGGCCAAGGACAACATCAGTTACTTTCCATCGTCACCGGCTTGATCCAGCAGCAAGGTGGCATTGAAGGAATCGTTCAAAAATTCACCGCGCATGGCCTGGGCGTGGCGGCCCAGCAATGGGTCGGCACCGGGCCGAATCCGCCCATCAGCGGCGACCATGTGCAGCAGGTTTTTGGGAACAACACCGTGCAACAGGTGGCCGGGCAATTGGGCGTGCCGCCGAATCAAGCTGCGAGCGGCCTGGCCGCGCTGCTGCCGACGGTGATCGACAAACTCACGCCGCACGGCCAATCCGTGAACGGCCAGGAATTGGAAGCCAACATCGCCAATCTGCTCAAAGGCGGCGCTGCCGGCCTGGGCGTGGGCGACTTGGCGAAACTCTTCGCAAAATAATTTCTCTCACAACCAACAAAAAAAGGAAAATAAAAAACATGATCACAACCAAATCACTCATCAGAATTGGCGCGTTCGGGCTGCTGGCGCTGGCCATGCTCGGAACGCCGGCGCAGGCGCAAACCACGTTGACCGACACCCTCACCACCAATTCCGTCACCGGCACGAACACGGTGAAAAAAATCAAGCACAAGAAGAAAAAGATCACGGACACGAACGCGCCGGCGATGACCATGCCGGCCGCCGATGCCACGGCCGCGACGGCGGCGGAAACGCCCGCCGCGACCACGAACGCCGTGGCCAAGGCCGGCCACAATAAATCCGGCGTGCTGCCCTTCCATGGCAAGCTGAAAGCCGTGGATGCGGCGGGCGGAACCCTTTCCATCGGCACGCGCACCTTCGAAATCAATTCGGAAACGATCATCATGAAGAACGGCAAGCCGGCCACGTTGGCGGATGGCGTGGTGGGCGATGAAACCGGCGGCGCTTACAAGAAAACCGCGGACGGCAAATTAATCATCACCAAATTGCGGTTCGGGCCGAAGCCGGCGGCGGATGCCACGAAATAGTCAGCCAAAAAAAATTTACTTCCCCGAGGCAGGCCGTTTGGCCTGCCTCTTTTTTTGGACGGAAAATTATTTCACGGAATTGATGAGCGGCGCGAGCCCCTGTATCCGCACTTCCAATTTATCGCCGCTGCGGATGGGGCCGACGCCGCTGGGCGTGCCGGTGAGGATGACATCGCCGGGCAGCAACGTCAGGTTCGTGGAGACAAAGCTGACGATGTCCGCCGGTTTGAAGATGAGCTGCTTGGTGTTGGAATTCTGCCGCAGCAATCCGTTTTGAAACTGCTGGATGTTCAGCTCGTTCGGATCAATTTTGGTCTCCACATACGGGCCGAGCGGCGTGAAGGTGTCGAAGGATTTTGCCCGCGCCCATTGGCCATCGGATTTCTGGATGTCGCGGTCGCTGATGTCCTGCGCGGCGGTGTAGCCGAAAATGTAGCGGGCGGCCTGCGTGGGCGAGACGTTGCGGATTTTGCGGCCGATGACGATGGCCAGTTCCGCCTCGAAATCGGTGCGATGGTCGCGGAACGGGATTTCAATCTTCCCGCCATCCGGCAGCAGCGAGGTCGTGGCCTTGAACCAGATGAGCGGTTCCTTGGGCAGTTCACGGTTCATCTCGCGCGCGTGGTCGAGGTAGTTGACGCCGACGGCGATGATCTTGGTGGGCACGACCGGCACGAGCGTCTTGATGCCTTTGCGCGGAGTGGGCCGGCGGTCGAAGGCGGGCGAACCGAAGACATCGCCGCGCAGGCGGAACAATTCGCCGTCCACCACTTTGGCGTAAAAGATTTCTTCGCCTTGCTGAAATCGTCCGATGGCTGCCATAAACGCCTTGCAGGCTACAAATGACATCCCGGCGCCGCAAGATTTAAAGCCCGGCCGCCGCCTGCACTTTTTGAAATGACCAGGCAGGGACCGCGGGCGCGCCGTCCCCGCTGTTCACTGTTCGCGCGGGCCCAAACCAATCAGCTGTCAGGGATTTTTCCGGTAAGCGCCGGGCCGGCGGCCAATGGCTTTTTTGAAGGCGATACTAAAGGCACTTTCCGATTCATAACCGACATTATTGGCGATCACCGCAATGTTTTGATCGGTTGCACGAAGCAATTCACAAGCGCGTTGCATCCGCCAGTTCATCAAATAATCCATCGGCGCCAAACCGACTTTTTTCTTGAAGTTCAGCGCAAACCCGGAGCGCGACATGCCGGCGACGCGGGCCAGTTCTTCGAGTGACCAGGAGAGCACGTGATCGGAGTGCATCGCTTCAATGGCCTTGGATAACTTCGGATCGGAGAGCGCGGCCAGCCAGTTTTGGTCCTCCCTATTGGCGGCGAGATAGACGCGAAGCATTTGCAGAAGCATCACCGGAGCCAGATGATTCAAAATCAAAGTGCGTCCCGCGCCATGTCCGTGAAACTCCTTGCTAAAAAGTTCCAGGCTCCAACGCAAGATCGCCGCCTGCTCGATGTCTCCGGAGATATGAATCATCGGCGGCAATTGACTGAACAGTATTTTTGGCAGATGGCCTTCCAGCCCGAAGTGGGCGGTGATCGAGTAGAAATCGCCGCCGCCGTTCAAGGTTGAAATCCCGTTCCGGGCGGACCCGACGATCGCCTCGGCCTTGACTCTTTTTTTTATGGATAAATCTTTGGCAACGACATAGGGCTTGCCGCTGGTTTGCAGGCCGCAGTCTCCCGCTTTGATATGATATTTTTCCGGATGGCCTTCGACGGAGAGCCAGCCTTCCCCTTTCAACACAACGTGAACTTTCAAACCGGCATAGGCGGGGCAGTCGATCGCCCATCTGCCTCCCGCATCGAGGCCACCGGAAACAATCGTTTTCAGCTTCATCTTCATGAGCGCGTCGGACAGCGCATCAATTTTCATGCATTGGACTATAGAGCATAAAACACGGACTTCCAAGCATTGTTAGTCTAATTTTCTCTGCTAAAGTGAATCCATGATTGAATTTAGAAGCTCAATGAAACATTGCCTGCCGAAGCGGGCGACCTTGGGTCAGACCCCGCCGGTCGCTGGTGAAGCAGTGAAGCGTTTTTTGACTGACTCGAAGAACCATCCGGTTTCTAAAATCATCAGCTAACAAACCAAACTAAAATTAAGGAGAAATTATTATGCGCGTATTTGTAACCGGTTCCACAGGATTCATCGGCTCAGCCATTGTCAAAGAACTTATCGGCGCGGGTCATCAAGTAACTGGCTTGGCCCGCTCGGATGGTTCCGCCGCCAAGCTGACCGCGGTCGGGGCGCAAGTGCATCGCGGCGATATTGAAGACCTGGAATGTCTGCGCCGTGGAGCCGCCGCTGCCGATGGCGTCATTCACACCGCCTTCTATCACCAGATCGGGCACATCCCCTTAAAAACCCGCCTGCGGGTATTATTAGGTGGCGCTCCGACCGGCATTGTCGCGAGGTTTCTTGCCGCCGCCGTGGCCATGGACCGGCGCGCGATGGAGACGATGGGGCGAGCGCTGGCCGGAACGGATCGCCCATTGGTTGCCACCTTCGGCACCATTACATTGAAGCCGGGTGAACTCGCCACGGAGGACGGGGCCTTGGATCCCCAATCCGCCGGAGCGGCGCGCGCGGCTTCGGAAGCCACCCTGCGGGAATTGGCTTTGCGCGGCGTGCGCACCTCCATTGTCCGTCTGCCGCCAATGGTTCACGGCGCGGGCGACCGCGGCGGGTTCGCGCCCCAGCTCATTCAGATTGCCCGCAAGAAAAAGGAATCGGCCTATGTCGGTAACGGAACCAACCGCTGGGGTGCCGTTCACCGGCTGGATGCGGCGCGGTTATTTCGGTTGGCGCTGGAGAAGGGACAAGCCGGCGGCATTTATCATGGAGTTGCCGAAGCCGGTTTACCCTTCCGCGAGATTGCCGAGCTCATCGGGAAGAGACTTAATATGCCGGTGGTCAGCAAGACTCCGACCGAGGCGGCCAAACAATTTAGCTTTCTGGCTCCCTTTGTATCGGTGGATAATCCCGCCTCCAGCCAGCTGACCCAGGAACGACTCGGATGGCGGCCAACGGAGACGGGTTTGCTTTCCGATCTCAGCGAAAATTATTTTAAAATATAATCGCAACCAAACGGCTCGCAAATGAACCCAACCCCCTTACCCAACCAGCACAGTTCCATCAACGAACGGATGACCGTGACGATGGAAGAGCCGTTTTGGGTCTTCCTGATCGGGGTGCGCTTTGACAAGCCGTGGAAAATCCACCAATGGCCACCATAAACGTCTGCAGGCTACCCCACAGCATCCTTGCCGAAACTGGCGCGAATGGTTAAATTATCGCCATGAACGGGCTGACGAAACAGGAACAAATGGTGCTGTGTGTCATTGTGGGATTGTTGCTGACGGGCTGGTGCGTGAAAGTGTATCGTGCCGCCCATTCACCGGCCAGCCCGATTCTGTCCGCCAAACCTTGATATGCAAGAAGTCAATTTTGATGAAGCCGTCGAGAAAATTCTCGCCACGGACACGCGTTTCCAGCGCGATGCCTACAGCTTTGTGCGCGAGGCGCTTGATTTCACCCAGAAACTGATCAGCAAAGAAAACAAGGGCAACGTGCGCCATGTCACCGGCCAGGAATTGCTCGACGGCCTCCGGCAATATTCCCTCATCCAATTCGGGCCGATGACCATGACGGTGCTGGAGGAATGGGGCATCCACACCAGCAAAGATTTTGGCGACATCGTTTTCAACATGGTGGAGATCGGCCTGCTTGCCAAAACGGAGAAAGACACGCGCGACGATTTCCAGACCGGCTACGATTTCACCGAAGCGTTTCGAAAACCTTACTGGCCGAGCAACCGGCTCAATGCGGCCGATAAAACGGTGGCGAGTTAAAACATTTTCGGCGGCTTCAGGGAGTTTAATTTCTACTGCATGAACGCCCGGTAGTATCGCGCCCGCTGGCCGCTGCCCGCCGGATCGATGAATTGATACGGACTCGCGGAAAGATTGGGAACGGAGATCAGCTTGATCCAGTTGGAGGCGGTGAGATTGGTGCTATATTGCACCACAAAATTGCTGTTGATCATCCCATTCAAATCGAGCTGCGGATAACCGGCCAGAATCTGCAACGAGAGCATCGGCGCAAAGACCACGATCAGATTGGCGTTGGCACTCACCACGCCGCCGAAAGCATTGGTGACGGCCACGGAATAATTTCCCGCATTGCTGACCGCCACCGGCGAGAGCGAGTAAGCGGCATTCGTAGCGTTCGGGATATTTGCGCCATTGAAAAGCCATTGGTAAGTATAAGGCGCCGTGCCGCTGATGGATAAAGTGAAGGTGACATTGCTGCCCAGCAATATGCTTTGGTTGGCAGGCTGAGTGACGATGCTCGGCGGAAAGGGCAGGACCGTCAGCACGGCATTGGAACTAATGGCGCTGCCCTGGCCAAAAACTTTCACACTATAGTTTCCGGCCTGGTTTGTTTGGACATTGGTCACCGTGAAGTAAGAAATGTTTGTGCCGCCCGTCGCCGGACCGGCCGGGTTGCCATTGTAATACCATTGGAAAACAAACGGCGGCACGCCATAGACCGTGGCGCTGAACGTCGCGTTGCTGCCGATGCCGACAATCTGGCTCAAGGGCGGCGTCGCAATGAACGGCGCATCGCTCACGGTCAAAGTTGCATTGGAACTGAACACACTGCCGTAGATATTGCTAACTATCACCGAATAAATGCCGACATCACTATCAACCAGGTTGGTGATGGTAAGCGTATTGGTCGCCGACCCGGAGATAGTGCCGCCATCAACCAAGTTAGTGCCGTTCTTGAACCAACGGTAATTAAGCTGAGGATTGACAGCGGTGACACTGAAAGTCGCCGGGGCCCCAAAATAATTCGTCTGGCTGACCGGCTGGGTGGTGATGATGGGGCGCGGCGGCGGGGCGAGGATCTGTTCGGGATTGATCGCCTGATTGCCCGTGCCATCGCCTAATTGCCCGTAATAATTGTAGCCCATGCCCCAAAGGCTGCCATCGGTTTTTGAGAACAAGCTATGTTCCCCGCCGGCGGTGATATTACTGACATTGTTCGGCACAATCTGTTCCGGGCGGCTCTCATTGACGGTCGTGCCATCGCCCAACTGGCCGTCCAGATTTCCCCCCATCGCCCAAAGCGCGCTGTTATTGGTCACAAAGAGACTATGATACCAGCCACCGGCAATGGCGGTGACATTACTGGCAACGATCTGCTCGGGATGATTGATGTTATTAGTGGTGCCATCGCCCAATTGGCCGTTCTGATTTCCGCCCATGACCCAAAGACTGCCATCATTTTTAATGAACAAACTATGATAATATCCCGCCGCCACGGCCACCACGCTATTGGAGACGATTAGTTCGGGTAGCTTGCTATTGTTAGTGGTGCCATCGCCTAATTGGCCGTATTGGTTCCAACCCATCGCCCATAGACTGCCATCGGTCTTGAGAAAAAGACTGTGATTTTGGCCGGCGGCGACGGCGGTGACGTTGCTGGCGATGATCTGCTTTGGCACTTTGCTTAAGTTGGTCGTGCCATCACCGAGTTGACCGTAATAGTTCCAGCCCATCGCCCACAGACTGCCATCGGTTTTGACAAAAACAGTGTGATATTGGCCGGCGGCGATGGCCATGGTGCTATTGGTGACAATCTGCTCGGGACGATTCACGTTGTTGGTGGTTCCGTCACCGAGCTGACCATATATGTTCCAACCCATGGCCCACAGACTACCATCGTTTTTGATGAAGAGAGTATGATCCTGCCCAGTTGTAAGATTAACCACGTTGCCAGTCACGATTTGTTCGGGACGATTGGTCCCCGCCGGCGTGTTCGTCGCGAAAGTGCCGTCGCCCAACTGGCCGTAGGAGTTAAAACCCATCGCCCACAAACTGCCGTCCGCCTTGAGAAAAGCGCTATGAAAAAAACCGCCGGCCACTTTGGTGACGGATTGGGCCTCGCCGACGGTGGCAAGCAATAATCCTTCAATCAGACAAGCGATCATTTTAAAAGTTCGCAGTGCGTTCATCCCAAAACAGTTTGCCGGCCAAAACAAAAGTTGAACAAGAAAATTTTCACCGGGCAAAGAATCCGTTGGCAACCAAAGATTCGGAAGGAAAAAAATTGGCTGGCGTGGGCGTATCTACCAACTGACCGACTCAGACACCGTCACTTAACACTGCCTGCAACTGTCAACTAACACTCACGTCCACACCAGCCACCATTAATTTCGCCCGCTTTTGAAATTTGTCAAGCGATCATCGGAATAAATCTGAAGAATGAAAATTTCCCGGTTGCGCTTTGGCTGTTCAAAGGCAGTTCCCGCCTTTTCAATGGCTATGCCTGTGATTATTATTGGCGGGCATGACGGAAAAAATATCAGCGCCGATGGTTTTGGCCCGACGGCGACCGCGTCAACTCCGGCTTGCCGGCGTGATTGTGCTGTTACTCGGAATCGGTGGCGCGGGCACGGTTTATTGGCGGGGAACGCGGGCGGCGGATTTATCCGATGCCCCGGCAATGCTGGGTTATAATCGCGCCGAGGAGCGGCAGATGGGAATCCTTTACGGCAAACAAGGCGAACTCATCGAGGACTTTTCCAACGACCTGAAACAGCCCGGCACACAGGCGGGCATCATCCTTGCGGCGACCGTTGCCATCGCCGGCGGCTGCTTTTATTTTGCGCGGTTGCTGGATTATGACGACCAAAACAACGGTTGAAACACCACGGTTCCGACAATTGCAAAAAATAATCCGCAGATTTGTCACACAATTTTTTATTTTGCAGTAGCAGGTCGCAGTATAAATTCAGTCCGTTTATGAGACAAACTCGGCGCCAGTTCGTCCGCACGCTGTTCGTCGCCACCGCGCAGGCGGCGGCAATGGGTTCCATGTTGCCGCGCGATTTGTTTGCGGCGGAGCCCGGAAGCGGCGGCCTCAAGTTCCTCGTTTTTGGCGATTGGGGCCGGAATGGCGAAGCAGATCAGCGGGAAGTGGCCGCCCAAATGGGCACCACCGCCAAAGACATTGACGCGAAATTCATCATCTCCGTTGGCGACAATTTTTATGAGCATGGTGTGGCGTCTGTGGACGATCCGCAATGGCACACCTCGTTTGAAGATGTTTACACGGCACCGTCGCTGCAGGTTCCCTGGCGTGTCATTCTCGGCAATCACGATTATCACGGCAACTGCGCGGCGCAGATCGAATACAGTAAAAGCAGTCCGCGCTGGACGATGCCCGCCCGTTATTATATGCGCCGCGAAAAAATCGACGCCGAACACCCGGTCGATTTTTTCTATCTCGACACGACGCCAATGGCCAAACAGACCGATGGCGGAGTGATTCCCCTGTTGCCTTTGCACGCGCAGGACATTGAGAAACAAGTCGCCTGGCTGGACGCCGCGCTGGCTGCCTCCACCGCGCCGTGGAAAATCGTCGTGGCGCATCATCCCGTTTATTCCGGCGGTGAACATGGCGACACGCCCTACATCATCAAACACATCTTGCCGTTGTTGGAGAAATACAAAGTGCAGGCCTACTTCAACGGCCACGATCATGACCTGCAACATCTGCAAGCCGGCTCGGTCAATTTATTTTGCTCCGGGGCCGGTTCAAAAATCCGGCCCACGACCAACACGCCGCACACGAAGTTTGCCAAGAGCTGCTCGGGCTTCACCGCCGTTTCCCTCCAGACGGACACGCTGGAGGTGCGGATGATTTCCGACCGCGGCCAACTGCTTTACACCACCAGCGTGCCGCGACAAACGGATTGATTGCCTATTCGGCGAGAATCTTCTCAAGGTGCGCCAGTTCCTCGCTGCCAAAATTCAAGTGGCGCGTGGCACCGATGCAGTCATCCACCTGCTGCACCTTGCTCGCGCCGATGAGCGCGCTCGTCACGATCTTGTGCCGCAACACCCACGCCAGCGCCATCTGGGCAAGCGTCTGCCCGCGCGATTGGGCGACCTCATTCAATTTTTTCGTCTTCGCCAGCACCGCGTCCGTGATGTCCGCCGGCCGGAGAAATCGCGGATCATGGCCGGCGCGGGAATCGGCCGGGATGCCCTTGAAATAACGGTCCGTCAAAACGCCTTTCGCCAGCGGCGAGAAAACCGTTGCGCCAATGCCCTCAGTTTCCAGCGTGGCAAGCAACTCCGGTTCCACCCAGCGATCCAACATGCTGTAACGCGGCTGATGAATGAGACAACGAATGCCATAGGCGCGCAAAATTTTTGCCGCCCGCACCGTCTCGGCTGGCTTGTAATTCGACAGCCCCGCGTAAATCGCCTTGCCGCTGCGCACCGCGTGCGCGAGCGCGCCCATGGTTTCTTCCAGCGGCGTTTCCGGATCGGGCCGGTGCGAATAAAAAATATCCACATACGGCAGGCCCAGGCGTTTGAGCGATTGATCCAGCGACGACAACAGATATTTGCGCGAACCCCATTCACCATATGGGCCGGGCCACATATAATAACCAGCCTTGGTCGTGATGATCAATTCGTCGCGCCATTTGCCCAGATCCTCGCGCAAAATGCGGCCAAAGGTTTCCTCGGCGGAACCATCGGGCGGGCCGTAATTGTTCGCCAGATCAAAACACGTGATGCCAAGGTCGAAAGCGCGCAGGGCGATGGCGCGGGCATTTTCATAGGAATCCTTCGCGCCAAAATTATGCCAGAGGCCGAGCGAAATCAGCGGCAGTTTGACGCCAGAATTTCCACAGCGGCGATAAAACGTGGGCGAATCGTAGCGGGTGGGCGCGGGTGAATACATAGCTCGTGCGAATTATTTTTCACCTTCCACCCGCAAAAGTCCAGCGAACAGAATTTCTTTTCGGCAGGAAATACTTGCATCTCTTTCAGATAACCGGCTTATTTTGCGCGCACCCAAAAATCATTCACGCCATGAGCCGGCATTTTATTTTTACCCAACAGAGTTTTTTCCGCCCTTTGTTGCCCGCAATTTTTTGCGCGTTGTTTGCGCTTAAAATTTTCGCCGCGCCGACCGACGAGGTTTATTTGCTCGGCCCGGATTCCGCGCCGCACGCGGGCGTGCCGCAAGGCAAAATCATCGGCCCGCTCACGCTCGCCAGCGATGTCTTCACCAACACCACGCGCCATTATTGGATCTACGTTCCCGCCCAATACGATCCCACCAAGCCCGCGTGCCTCATGATTTTTCAGGACGGCCACGCCTTTGTGAACACCAACGGCGATTACCGCGTGCCTTACGTTTTTGACAATCTCATTTATCGTCGCGAAATGCCCGTGACCATTGGCGTTTTCATCAATCCCGGCCATACGCCCGCGCAGCCGGAATCCAGTTCCACCAATTGGGGCGACGGCGTCAACGGCCGCGCCACCGAATACAACGAGCTTAACAACAACTATTCCAAACTCATCGTCAACGAACTGCTGCCCGCGCTGGCAAAGGATTACAATATTTCGACCAACGCCGATGACCGCGCCATCGCCGGCGCGAGTTCCGGGGCGATCTGCGCGTTCACCGTCGCGTGGCAGCGGCCCGATCAATTTCACAAAGTCATCAGCACCATCGGCAGCTTCACCAACATCCGCGGCGGCCATGTTTATCCCGATCTCATCCGCGCGAGCGACCGCAAGCCACTTCGCATTTTTCTGCAAGACGGATTGAATGACAATCGCGGGAAACGGCGCGGGACCAATTCCTACGATGCGAAGTGGGACTGGCACGCGCAGAACCTCAAGATGGCCGCCGCGCTGACCGCGAAAGGCTACGACGTGAATTATTGCTGGGGCATCGGCACGCACTCGAATAAACAGGGCGGCGCGATCCTACCTGAAATGCTCCGCTGGCTCTGGCGGGATTATCCGCGAACCGACGACCCGTTGGACGACAGCAACCGGAAGCTGTTCGTGCCGGTGGAAACAACCCAAGCCAAATAAATTTGTTACTCAATCCGGCTGGCGAGATCTATTCGCACGGTGGCCATCGGCGTGGAGAGGTCGGTTTCATTTATCGGTGGCAGCGGCTGGCTGTCGTAGGTTTGCCACCAAGCCGCGCGCAGTGCGGGTGTCCAATCAGCGGCCGCTGGCGTGGCGAGCAGAAGATTTCGCAATTCGTTGGCGGATTGCGGGCGCGCATCGGCATCTTTTTCCAGACAGCGCAAAAGTAATTTTTCCATCGCCGAACTGATCGGCTGGTTGGTGCGCTGGCTGGGCGGAATCGGCGGCAGGGTCAATTGTTTCTCATGAATTTCCGCTATGCTTTCGGCATCGAAAATATATTTGCCGGTCAATAAATAGTAGCCGAGCGCGCCGAGCGAATAGAGGTCGCTGCGCGGATCGATGTTTGCGGCACCCGTGATCGCCTCGGGCGGCGTGAACCACGGCGTGCCTTCGATGACATTGTCGGCCGGGAGATTGGCCGGTTCCGGATCGGCGCCGCGAAATTCCCGCACAAGCCCGAAGTCCAAGACCTTCACGCAATCCGCCACGCCGCCGCGATGGCAGAGAAAAATATTTCCCGGCTTGATGTCGCGATGAATCAATCCCAGCGCGTGCGCCTCGGCGAGCGAATCGCACACTTGCGCGAGGATGTGAATCACGCGACCTTCGGGCTGCGGGCCGTAACGTGCGACGAGGTCGTGCAAATTCAGGCCGCGCAAATATTCCATCGCGTAATAAAAAATGCCGTCGGGCGTGTGACCGTAATCGTAAACTTGGATCGTGTTCGGATGCGTGAGCTGGCAGGTGAGGCGAACTTCTTTTTCAAACCGCGCGATCGCGGCGGCGTCCGCACGATCGGGCAACAAAAGTTTCACGGCGGTGTCGCGGCGCAGCAACGCGTGGCGGGCACGATATACCACGCCCATGCCGCCTTCGCCGATTTTTTCCTCGAGCGTATATTGGCCGAGCTGTTTCAATTTCAATTCGGCTTCGCCCAAGCGCTGGCGCCAGGCGAGGTTGGCATAGGAAAAAACAAACAGCGTCGTGGCGCAGAGCAGCAAAAATAAAATCACCACGACAAATACCAGCTGCAATACATGCAGCGGGCGATACGCCTCGTCCGCGTCAATCTGCGTCGCGACGCCGAAACCGAAATCGGGCAGCCAGCACGATGCGCCGACGACTTCGACGCCGCGATAATCGCGCGTCGGAAACAGCAGCACTTCGTCCTCGCCATCCACCGCGTCGGAGACGAGCCGGATCAACGGCCGCGCGGAAATTTCATTCGTCGGTTGAAAACCTTTGGTCAAATCGCCGCCGGGATTGTGCAGGCGCAGGTTCAGCGCGGAACTGTTCGTCTTGTCGAGCAGGCCGAGCCGCTTCAATTGATCGTCGAACCGGCTGTGCGAAATCAGCAGGCCGGTCTGGTCGAACGCATAGGTTTCGCCGGACACGCCGGACCGCGCGACGGAGAGGATGCGGGAAAATTCCTGGTCGGGATTGATGATCAAGGCCAGCGCACCGATCACTTTGTCATCCGCATCGCGCACCGGCGCGGCGACCTGCATCAACGTAACGTCACCGCGCCGCGCCCGGCCAAAGGCGGGCGTGCCGGGCCGGTTGAAACGGCGCACGTCATTCGTGCGCGCCTGACTGGCCCGGCGTTGCATCAACAAATCCGGCTTGAAGGGCGTGATGATGACCGGCTGGCCAAACAAAAAAACGTTGGCGAACTGATTGGTGTGCGCGTCGGACACGAGCATGTTGCCGGGAAATTGCGCGCGCGCCGAATTCGCCACCACGCGGAAATCCGTGTTCACCAAATCAGCAATTTCATAACCCAGCCGGTTGAGGCGCGGCCGGAACGCCCCGACAAATTTTTCCAGATCCGGCGACGGTTGAAAATTCCGGCGCGCGGCGGGCGGCGTTTGCAAAATGCGCGTGGACAATGCGCGCACGTCCGGTTCATCCGCCAGCGCGGTGGCGAGCCGCGTTTGATTGGTGGTCCAGATGCTGAGCGCGGTGACGTTGGCGTTCAACGTCGCCGTCAACTGTGCCCGCAACTGGCTCTCGATCGTATCGCGCAGAAGGCCGTTGCCCCAAATGCCCAGCCCGGCTACGAGCACGGCGATGGCCAGCGGCAAAATCCAGAGCAGTTGTTTCAAGCGGCCAGTCATCAATAATCAATGAGACGTTCCGATGGCGATTCGCGTTTCATGCATCCGACGTTCAGGGTCAGAACACAGGAAGTCAACCGCCAAAACCACCGATGATGTGACCGGGAAAATGCCGGCAGGTTCAAACAAAATAAAACACCCGGGCAAGTTTCATGCGGGGAAATCCCCAGCATTCCGCCAGTTTATAACTTCAGTTTCTTGAAGCGGTTGTTCACTTCCTTGAAATGGAAATCGAGCGAGCAGAGTTTTTCGAGTTCGCCTTTCTTGAAATGTTTCGCCACGTCGGGATCGGCTTTGAGCACCTCCAGAAAATCCGCATCGTCGCGCCCGGCGTGTTTGACCTCCCACGTTTTCATCGCGCCGCGCTGGACGAGCGCGTAGGCGTCCTCGCGCGTCAGGCCCTTTTTGATGAGCGCGAGCAAAACGGTTTGTGAGTTCCACATGCCCAGCGAGAGGCCGAGATTTTTTTTCATGTTCGCCGGATAGACGACGAGTCCGTCCATCAAGCGCGTGAGCAGACCGAACATATAATCCAGCAGCGTGCAGGAATCGGGAAAAATAATCCGCTCGACCGACGAGTGCGAAATATCGCGTTCGTGCCAGAGCGCGACGTTTTCCAGCGCGGCGACGGCGTTGCCGCGCAGCACGCGGGCGAGGCCGGTGAGCCGTTCCCACGTGATCGGATTGCGCTTGTGCGGCATCGCGCTCGAACCTTTTTGGCCGACGGTGAACGCTTCTTCCGCTTCCAAAACTTCGGTCCGTTGCAAATGGCGAAACTCGACGGCCCAGCGTTCCATGCTCGCGCCGATGAGCGCGAGCGTGTTCATGAATTCCGCGTGGATGTCGCGCTGCACGACTTGCGTGGCGATGGGTGCGGGCGCGAGGCCGAGTTTTTTGCAGACGAAATTTTCCACGCTCGGCGAGAGGTGCGCATTTGTGCCGACCGCGCCGGAAAGTTTGCCGATGGCGACAACTTTGCGCACGCGTTCGAGGCGTTCGAGAGCGCGGGAAAATTCATCGTGCATCAGTGCCATTTTCAGACCAAACGTCGTCGGCTCGCCGTGGATGCCGTGACTGCGGCCGATGCACGGCGTGAACTTATGTTCCTTCGCACGGCGGGCGATGATGGGCAAAAGTTTTTTGACATCGGCAATCAAAATGTCCGCGCTTTGCACCATCTGCACGGCGAAACAGGTGTCCACAATGTCGCTGCTCGTGAGGCCGAAATGCAGCCAGCGGCTCGCGCGGTCGTTGATCTGTTCGGCGACGGCGGTGGTGAAACCGATGACGTCATGATTCAGCGTTTTTTCCAATTCCTTGGCGCGCTCGGTCAACGCTTTCGTATCGGCGAAACATTTTTCCGCGCCGCGCTTCATCTTCGCGAAATCTTTCGCAGGCACGATGCCTTCCCTGACGAGCGCCTCGCTGGCGAGCAGCTCGATCTGCAGCCAGATTTTTAATTTGTTTTCGTCGGTCCAAATCGCCCGCATGTCGGGGCGCGAGTAGCGTAAAATCATTTCGTAATTAAAAATGAAAATGGAAAAATTAAAAAGGCGGAAGTGAAAAATTATCCGTGTTCAAGCGGCGGCGCGGCGCGGTGCCAGCCATGGTGATTGCAGCAACAGATTTGCCGCCGTCACCAAAACGCCGCCCACCAGCAAGCGCGCGGTGAGTTGTTCGTTGGAATAATTTATGTTCGCCCAGAGCGAAAACCACGCGGGCAAAAACAAGGCCATCACGCTCGCGCAGACCGGTTCGATGCAGTAGATCAGGCCGGCTTCGGTGGCGGTGACGCGGCGCTGCCAGCAGTTCATGATGCCGTAGCCGACGAGCGTGCAGACCGTGATCAGCAGGGCCATGAAACCACACGCAGCCGGAGACGAGTAGGCGCGCAGGCACGCGACGAGGTTGGGCGCGGTCGCCCAAACGAGCGGGGCGCTGAACACGGCCATCGCCAGAAACATCACGACGGAAAATTGCAGCGGCCGGTTGGCGGCGTAGCGCGGATGTTCGAGCGTCAGGATTTGCGCGGTGAAAAACAACGAGGCGATGACGGTTTCCATTTCGCCGCGCCCGAGCTTGAGCCCGTGAAAATTCAAATCCGCGAGCACGCCCACGCCGGCCAGCACCAGCAGCACGCTCAAAAATATTTTTAACGACGGCCAGCGGCGCGTGGTCAGCACCAGCCACAGGGGAATGAAAACGGTGTAGCCTTGCGTAAGAAAAGCGGAGGTGGACGCCGCGGTATAGGCCAGCCCGTCCATCTGAAATAAAATTCCGCCGCCGCCGACCGCGGCGAGGATGATCCCCTGTTCGATTTCGCGCCGGGAAGTTTTTCCCCCAGTGCGAAACAGCAACGGCAAGAGCAACAATCCGGCGATGCCAAAACGCAGCAGCACGCCGAGCGCGGTGAAAAACCAGGTGGAGGCGGCGGGCAAAAGTTTTTGCTGTTCCAGCGCGAGCGCCTTCATCACCGGAAAACTCAATGCCCAGCAGGGCGTGGCGAGGATGAGCATGGCGACGGCCTGCGAACGGACGGGCGCGCGGCTCATGAACGGGTCATTTTTTTGCGCGCGGCCTCGAGAATTTCCCGTTCGCGTGGCGTCAGGCTCTGGATGCCATGCGCGGAAATTTTGTCGAGGATGGGGTCTACTTCGTCGGCCAGAAAATCACCGGCGGGTTTTGGCGGCAGCGGTTCCAGCGTTGCCCGGCGGGGTTCGCGCGCCGGCACCGGCCGCATTTTTCCCGCCAGCCGCGACCAGTCGCCGTGCAAAATCTGGCGCACAAAAAACCAGCCCATTGCCATGCCGCCGAGATGCGCGGCGTTGGCGACGTTGCCGCCGAACAGCGCGGTGAAAACGGATTGCGGAAACAGGATGCACAAAGCCGACAGCAGCGCAAAGCCCCAGACAAAATATTTGGCTCGGATGGTGACCGGGAAAAAGTATAAAAAAATGGTCAGCGGTTCCTCGGGGGCCAGCACGGCAAACGCGGTCATCAGGCCCATCGCGCCCGCCGAAGCCCCCACGACGGCGACGCCAAAATGGGTGGGCCAGATGATTCCGCCCAGGATTTGACACACGCCGCCGATGATGCCGCTGGCAAAATAGAGCGCCAAAAATTTCTTGGGACCGATCTCCGCTTCCAGGTGCCGGCCGAAAACGTAGATGGTCCAGCTGTTGAAAAAAATGTGCAGAAAATTGGCGTGCATGAACTGGAAGGTGAGAAACTGCCAGACATAGCCGTGCTTGATGCCTTCCACGCTTAACGCGAAATAATTATTTTCAGAAAAGGTCGGGGGATAGCCGGCGACCACGCATTCGATGATGAAAACGATGGCGTTGACCAGCAGCAATACCAGCGTCCACGACCAGCGCGACGCGCGAAATATCGGGTCGCGGTATTCCGGTTGCCGCATGTAGTCACGATCTTCAAGCATATAAGATTCTAATCCCGAGGATGTAATTTTCAACCCGCTTTCCGCCGCCAGCAAAACATCCGCTCTTTGTCGGTGCGGTTCGGATACGAACGCGGCACCCACTCGGCGAGCAGGTCAAAGTGCGGCGAAAACCGCCGCCAGATTTCCGCGCGCGTGGTGCCGAACGGCGGGCCGTCCACGTCGGGAATCAGATAATTCACCGCGAGATAATTTCCGCCGGGTTTCAGCCAGCGCAGCACGGCGCGGACATATTCCTCGCGCTCCTTGACTTGGATGGCGCAGAACAAAGTATGTTCAAACAGCCAGTCAAATTTTTGCGGCGGGTCGTCGTGCAAAAAATCGGCGAGTTGAAATGTGGCGTCGAGGCCGGCCTGCGTGGTCTTCTTTTCGGCCAGTTGAATGCCGCTGGGCGCGATGTCGAAACCGAACGTTTCAAAACCGGCGGCGGCGAAGGCGCGGACATCGTGGCCGGTGCCGCAGCCGGGCACGCAGACCGTGCCGCGCGGCAGTTCCGGATGCGACGCGAGAAAATCCACCAAGCCCGGCGCCGCCGCGCCTTTTTCCCACGGCATGTCGGCGGTCTGATAACGGGCTTCCCAGTATTGTTGGCTCATGAAATTTGCAAATGACGAACTGCGAGTTACGCGTTGGGGGAACATCCGTCCGTCAATCGTAAATCGCAAACGGTAAATTTACGCGGAAATCCGTCCGTCCACCAGTTCGATCACGCGCGGCGCGGTGGCGGCCACTTTCGCATCGTGCGTGGCGATGACGAGCGTCATTTGTTTTTCCGCGCGCAACTGTTTCAGCAGCTCAATGATTTCCAGGCCGGTGTGCGAGTCCAAATTTCCCGTCGGCTCATCGGCCAGCAGCAATTCCGGTTCATTGATCAAGGCGCGGGCGATGGCGACGCGCTGCTGTTCGCCGCCGGAAAGTTCGGAGGGCTTGTGCTCCAACCTTTCGCCGAGGCCGACGCGCGCGAGCAAATCGCAGGCGTTTTTTTCCGCAACGCGGGCGGAGGTGCGGGCGATGCGCGCGGACAGGCAGACATTTTCGAGCGCGGTCAGTTCGGGCAACAGATGATATGCCTGAAAAACAAACCCGACGTGGCGGTTGCGGAAATGGGTCAGCTTGCCTTCCGAAAACGCGGCGAGATTTTCGCCGTGGTAAATGATTTCGCCGGCGTTGGGCGTATCGAGTCCGCCGATCAAATGGAGCAGCGTGCTTTTGCCCGTGCCGGAAGCGCCGCGCAGCGCCACGAAATCGCCGCGCGTAATTTCCAGATCCACGCCGCGCAACACTTCGAGCGTGCGTTTGCCGATCACGTAAGTTTTTTTGAGTCCGCGCGCGGACAGGATCGGTTCACTCATAACGCAGCGCCTCCACGGGTTTCAACCGGCCGGCCCGCCATGCGGGGAGCAAGCCGCCAAAAAGACAGATCACAAACGACGCGATGCAGATCACGGCGACATCGCTCGGCGTGATCAGCGCGGGCAACTCGCCGAAGCCATAGACGGACGCGGGAAATAATTCCCAACCCGTCAGATGGCGCATCAAATGCAAAAATTCGTTGCGATATTGCACCGCGAGCATGCCCAAGCCAAAACCGGAGGTGACGCCGATGACGCCGATGATGGCGCTTTGAAACAAAAATATGCCGGAGATTTGCAGTTTGCTCGCGCCGAGCGCTTTCAGCATGCCGATCTCGCGCGTCTTTTGAATCACAAACGTTATTTGCGCGCTCAAAATGCACAGCGCCGCGACGAGCACGATGAAAAACAACAAATAGAACATCACGTTTTTTTCGACTTCGAGCGCGTTGAGCATGACGGAACTTTGTTCCATCCAGGTCGAGATGGAATAATTTTCGCCCAGCATGTTCAGCAACTGCGTCCGCACCAGCGCGGCTTGATATGGATCATCGAGAGTTACAAACAACCCGTGAACCGAGTCATCAAGATCATACATGTCCTGCGCATTTTCCAGCGAGGTGACGATGATGTGCGCGTCGTATTCGTAATAACCGATGTCAAAAATGCCGCGCACCTCGTAATCGTCCGGCAGAATCGTCTCGTATTCCTTGCGGTCATACGCCGCCTTCATTTTTTTTATCTCGCGCGCGGAATAAACGGACAGATGATCGCCAATCTGCAAGTGCATGTTGTTGGCAAAATCCGTGCCGACGACCATGCCGTGGCCGCTCAAGTCAAATTTGCCGAAAATGATTTTGCTCGGCAGCGTGCTGACCTTGCCTTCGCTGGCCGGGTCCACGCCGCGCAACACCGGCGCGTCCTGCAACGCCTGGCGGTTCGTGTCGCCCTGCGTTTCCACGAGCACCGGTCCGATGACAAACGGCGCCACGCCGCGGACTTTTTTGTTGGTGACGATTTTGTCCGCGACCGCCTGATAATTTTTCAGCGGCACGCTGTCTTGCGCGGCGTCAACCTGCGTGACGGTGAGATGCGCGTTGAAGCCGATGATTTTTTCGCGGAAATCGTGGTCGAAACCGCTCATGACGCTGAGGACAATGATCAACACCGCGACGCCGAGCGCGACGCCGATGATCGAAATGAGCGTGATGATGGAAACAAACGTCCGTCGCGGCCGCAAATAACGCAGCGCCAGCAACAGTTCAAACGGAAGTTTCGACATGAGCGCACAGGCTAAAGTCGCGCGGCGGCGGTGTCAATTTTTCGGCGGCAAAAACGGATTGCCCTTTTCCGCCGGCACGACGCGGTTCAAAAACATCGGGCTGACGAAGAGATAAATCCAGCCGATGATGAGATGCATGCCGAAGGCGAAGCAAAGTTGGATGAGGTCGAAGGCCGCGAGATCATAGAGCACAATAGCCAGCGAGAGCAGCAGCGCGCCGGGCAACAGCGCGGCGGCGGCGAGCTTCCAGCTCTGGCGGAAATTCAGATCGCGATTCGCAAAAAAACAGATGAGCCAGACGGGCAGAAAATAAAGCGTCGCCAACAGCGTCCAGACCAGCAGCAATCCAAAAAAAGTGCCGAGCGCGGCGAGGCCGAGAATTTCCGGCGACCACGCGCCCCACGCCGGCCGCGCCGCGTGAAGATTCGCCGGGAAAATCCAGCCATCAGGATAAGGAAATTCCGCTTCGCCAAACAATGTCAGCGTGCGAAGGGAGTCGCGACCGAATTCAAACTGAAAATCAGCGGGCGAACGGATGCTGCCGCCGTGCTCGAGGTCCACCATGAAGGCGAGCACATTGCCTTCCGCCAACAATGTCGGGGAGTCGCCATGCCAATCAAGCTGGCCGTGACGGATTTCACCGGTGGCCGGCAGCGCATTGATGGCGGTGTCAACGGTCGGGAAAATTCCATCGTGCAAAAACCACACCACGGCGGCGGCGGCCATGACCGCAAAAATCGCCTGAACAATGAACAGCCGTTCAAACGATGCGCGCGCAAACGCCGCCACGCCGCGGGGCGTGATGGGTTCCCAAGCGAAACTCGGTTCGGTGAACGCGCTCACGCCGCGGATGATGCCACGCGAACGCCCAGAAATCAGCCTTGTTTTTCAGCCGCAGGCGACTTCTGGTTCGGCGCCGGGGCGACGACGACCGGCAACGGATAACGCAGTTTCATCACGTCATCCACGAGCACCTCGATGTAATACGTTCCAGCCACTTCAAATTTTACCTGGGTGAAAAACATCACGTTCGTCGCGCTCAACGCCGGATCGCGCAGCTCGAATTTCATTTCACTCTTCGTCAGCACCGTGCTCTGGTCGGGCGCGATCAGGCGGATGGTTTCGTTGAACTGGCCGATGCCCGCCGTCCAGCGGTTGAAGAGGCAAATGCGCCCGGCGACCACCGGCAATTGCGGCACGCGGATGAAATTCAAAACGCCGATGAGAAACAAATTGCCGTTGGCTTCCTGACGGACTTCCTCGCAGATGAGCGAGCATTGGAGATCGGGGAGAATTCGGGTGGCTTGCATAAGATTATAAATTTTTAGTTTTGAGTTTTGAATTGAAAAACAGCCCGTCAGGAAAATTTTTGGACAGCCAGTTGCCGTTCCGGCGTCCCCGGTTTTCCGCATTTATTTTGTTTGGTCGGATGTTTGTTCCGCCGCGCGGACGGTGTTCTGCAACAGCATCGCGATCGTCATCGGGCCCACGCCGCCGGGATTCGGCGTGATTTTTCCCGCGATTTTTTCCACGGCGGCAAACGCCACGTCGCCGACGAGTTTCGTGCCCGTCTTGGAAGTCGCATCCGGCACGCGGTTCACACCCACGTCAATCACAACCGCACCGGGCTTGACCATGTCGGCTTTGACAAATTCCGCGACGCCCATCGCCGCGATCAAAATATCCGCGCGCAAACAATGCGCCTGGATGTCGCGCGTGGCGGAATGGCAAAGCGTGACCGTGCTGTTGGCATTTTTTCCTTTTTGGCAAAGCATCGCCGCCATTGGTTTGCCGACAATATTTCCGCGTCCGAGCACCACGACTTCCGCGCCTGCGGTCGTCACGCCGGAACGCGCGAGCAATTCCATCACGCCCGCCGGCGTGCACGGACGAAAACCCGTCGTGTCGCCGAGCATCAATTTGCCCACGTTCACCGGATGAAAACCGTCCACATCTTTTTGCGGCAAAACCGTGGAAAAAACTTTGGCCTCGGAAATTTGTTTCGGCAGCGGCGCTTGCACCAAGATTCCGTGCAGGCGCGGATCGGCATTTAATTTGGCCAGCAGCGCGAGCAGTTCCGCCTCGGAAGTTTTTTCCGCCAACATGTGCGTCTCCGAGGCGATGCCGAGTTCGGCACACGCTTTTTCCTTGCGGTCGACATAGACTTTGGAAGCCGGATCTTCGCCCACGCGCACGAAGGCGAGTCCGGGCGTGACGCCGCGCGTTTGCAGCGCGGTCACGCGCGCGGCCAGTTCCCGCTGTATTTGCGCCGCGATGGCGCGGCCGTCAATGAGCGTTGCTGCCACGAGAGCTGGGAGTGTTGGTGGAGAGCACGTAGATGCGCTGGACCTTCAAAACCGGCGTATCCTTCCAGCGGGCGTCCATGCCTTCTTCGCCAGTGACGATGATTTGATAACCGTTGTAGCGAGACAGACTGAGATTCGTCGTGGTGCTGTAAAGGTAATTAATCGCCTTGTCCGTGCTCGGATTATACAATTCAAAATAGGTCGGGGCAACCACGCTGACCGAGGCGCGGACCAAACCTTCGTGGGTCACGATGCGCGGCGGCGGCGGATTCGTGTCATCAATCACCGTGTTCGTTTCAGTCACGACCGGCGCGGGCACGACGGCCACGGGCGCGGCATTGGTTTCCGGCGCGGGCGCAACCGGCGGTTGCGTGACAATCGCGGGCGGTTCGGCCACCGTCGTCGGCGGCGCGGGAATCGCGGGAATCGGCGTGACCGCAGTTTCCGGCGAGGCCGGAATGTTGGTCGGCACCAATGTGCCCGAGGCTTCCTGTTTCAAATAAATCGCGGCCACAAACGCATAGGCGTTGGCCGGCGGCTCGATCTGCGTCCAACCGCTCTTGGTGATGACTTCGCTGACCGGCGTGCCATGTTCGATCACGCCCAGCACGCTGTAATTTTCACCCGGCCCGGCGCGCAGGTTTAATTTTTTTGGCAACACAGTTTTGTTCGTCGCATCCACAAATTCCGCACGCACCCAGACGAGCACGTTGGTCGGCAGCGAAATTTTCGCCCACGACGCCGGCTCGCCGGCGAGCGGTTTATCGAGATTGATCTGGCTCAATACATTTACCGTGCTGCCTTTGGTGACGTGGGTAATGAACTCGCCCTTGAGTCCGGCCTGGCCGCGCACATTTAAGTTATCCACGGCGACTTCCGCCGGGCCTGGAACCAGCGCGACCGTTGGCGCGGCGGCGGTGATCTTCCTTGGCGCAAGCGCTTTTTTTACAGCGGTCTTGGCGGCGGCTTTTTTCTTGTGCTTCACCGGCGCGATTTTTTTCGCGGGCGCGTTGATTTCCGGCGTGACCGGCGCAGCGGGAGCCGTCATTGGCGGCGGGATGGGCGGCAGCGTGTTCGTGTTGACCTGTGCCACGGCACCAGTGGCGACCGTCATTCCAATAACCAACCAGCAACTCATTTTCATAAATTTGCAATCAAAGTTTCTATTTCCGTCTCGTTCAAAGTCCGCCAGCGGCCCGGCTTTAATTCCGCCAGTTTAATTTTCCCGATCTGCACCCGCTGCAGTCGTTTCACCGCCAGATTTTGCGATTCAAACAATCGCCGCACCTCGCGGTTTTTGCCTTCGCTCAATTCCAGTTCCACCACGCTCTTGTTGCGGTTGGCCGAAACGATCCGGCCCGCCTGCGCCTGCAACTTCTCGCCATGGTGCCAGACGCCGCGCTTGAAATCGGCGAGCATTTCGCCGGTGACCTCGCCCTCGACGGTCGCCACGTATTTTTTGCGGACGCCGTAGCGCGGGTGCGTCAGGTGCAGCGCGAATTGTCCATCATTGGTGAGAAAAATCAATCCTTCGCTGTTATAATCCAACCGGCCGACGGAATTCACCGTGGCCCATTCCTTGGGCAACAACTCATAAATCGTCGGCCGGCCGAGCTCGTCGTGGCGCGAGCACACGCAGCCCACCGGCTTGTGCAGCGCGACGTAAATTTTTTTGCGGACGCCGACCGTTTTGCCGTCCACGGAAATTTTGTCGTGGTCGGCATCCACTTTCGTGCCGAGCAGGCGGACGATCTGGCCGTTGACGCTGACGCGGCCTTCCAAAATGATTTTTTCCCCGGCGCGGCGCGAAGCCACGCCGGCGTCAGCTAAAAATTTTTGAAGGCGAACCGTCAAAGTGCGCAGTGCGGAACGCGAAGTGCGGACAAACAAATCTACGCGCGGTTTTCATTCCGCACTCCGCACTCCGCAACCCGCATTAATCAGGCGTCCGGCTTGGTTTTGCGGAGGCCGGTGATCTTGTCCCCGGCTTTGCGGTGGCCGCGCTTTTCCAAAAGCGCGGTGCGTTCAAAACGCTTGAGGACGTTGCGTTTGCCGCCCAAGGTGGAGGCGGCGCGGAGGCTGCGATGCTGTGACATAAAATTATTTTCTGTTAAATCTTTTTGTAAAACGGACGATAAGCCTATCAGATTGGCGTCCTGCGGCAATGGAAAATTCAAGGGATTCCGGCGGACGTGATTGCTCAGAAGGTAATCAGAATGAAACGAATCCTGTTTGTCGAAGACAACGAAGTGTTGTTGCAACTTTACGGCATCATGCTTTCCGGCGAGGCCAGCCAGTGGGAAACTACCACGGCGGCCGACGCCGAGATCGCGCTGGAATTGCTCCGGCAGTCCACTTTTGACGTGGTCGCGTCGGACATGCAAATGCCCGGCATGAGCGGCATTGAACTGCTCGGCGAAGTCCGCAAATTGCACCCGCAGACTTCGCGCATCATCATTTCCGGCAGCAGCGACCAGGCCGAAGCGGCCGATTCGCTGAACTGCACGCATCTGTTCATTCCCAAACCGTTCGATGTGAAAACGCTCCGCGCCACGCTCGCGCGCATCGGCAGCCTCGACGCGTATCTCAAAGACGATCGGTTACGTGGGCTCGCCGGCCGAATGCACACCCTCCCGAGCTTTCCGTTGATCTATCTGGATATCCTCCGTGAAATCGAATCGCCCAACGCCTCCATCCAAGGCATCGCTCACATCATCGCCAAAGATCCCGGCATCACCACCAAAATTCTGCAAGTTGCCAACTCCGCCGCCTTCGGCCTGGTCTCGCCGATCAACGATCCGGTGGATGCCGTGCAGCAATTGGGCATGACTACGGTGCGCGCGCTCGCGCTGTCCGCCCAGGTTTTTTCCAGTTTCAAACCCGGCCGGTTGAAACATTTTTCGCCCGAAGCCCTCTGGTCGCATTTGATGAAAACCGGCGACCTTGCGCGCACCATCATGCGCCGCGAGCGCGTGGAATTTTCCGAATGCGAAGATGCGTTCACCGCCGGCATGTTGCATGACATCGGCCAGCTCATGCTCGCCGACAGCGTGCCCGATGAATTTGAAAAAGCGCTGGCGCTGGCCGCGCAGGAAAAAATTTCCCTCGCGGAAGCGGAGCTGGATGTTTTTGGCGCGACGCACACCGGCCTCGCCGCATATTTGTTTGGACTGTGGGGTTTGCCGGCCTCGATCGTCGAAGCGGTCGCGTTTCATCTCGAACCGGAAAAAAGCGACCTGAAAAAATTCAGCGCGCTGACCGCCGTGCATGTGGCGAACGCGTTGTGCGATCAAACCGAAGGCGCAAACTTGAACATGGATTACTTCGAATCCATCGGCGTGGCTGACCGCCTCGACGACTGGCGCGAAACCGCAGAGGAATTGGAAATGGAATTGGCTGCGTGATCGCGAATCTCTGAATTTAATTTTCCGAAAATGAAAAACCTCAAGGGCGAACAGATCTTAGTGGTGGATGATGAACCCATCGTGTGCAAGTCGATCAAGATGCTGCTCACTTTTGACGGCCACAGCGTCCAGACCGTGGAAAGCGGCGAGGCCGCCTTGGCCCTTCTGGAGCACGCTCATTTTGATCTGATCATCACCGATTACTCCATGGCGGGCATGCGGGGCGACCAACTGGCCGAACGCATCAAGCGGCACCGGCCCGATCAATCCATCATCATGGCCTCCGCCTTCGCCGATGATTTTCGCGGGCCGGGTAAATTATCCGTCGCGGTGGATTTTCTCCTGACCAAACCTTTTTCGCTGACTGAGCTGCGCGATGCCGTGGCGCTGGCTTTGAGCTGATTAAACATCGTCGGCGCCCGCAACTGGCCGCGCATGGCGAAGCAGCCTTCCCGCCGCGATTGATTCCCATTGCGTCGCAACTTGTTTTTTAAAATATATTTGGCGGCGGCGAAGGTTTTTTGTAAGCGGCCAACTAAACCTAATGCGGCAAAATATCTGACGGCCACGCAAGGTTTCTCATATTTAACCGCCGACAACTAATGCAAGCGCGCGGAAAAAATCAAAATCTAATCGCCGATTCTTGGTGATTTTTGAAAACAATTATTGCGCCGGAAAATAAAACGGGTAAAAAATAAGTGAACGCAGGCTTATCCGCCCCGCGCATCACCAGAAAATAATGCAGACCGCTAATGATATTGGTTCCACGCCGCCCGGTGCTCCGTTGAAACAAGGGCTTTACGACCCGCAGTTCGAGCATGACTCGTGCGGCATCGGTTTTGTCGTCAACATCAAGGGCAAGAAGTCGCACCAGACCGTCACGGACGGCTTGCAGATTCTCGTGAATCTGGATCACCGCGGCGCGGTCGGCCACGAGCCGAACACCGGCGACGGCGCGGGCATCCTCATCCAGAAGCCGCACGAATTTCTCGTCAAGGCGACGGCGAAACTTGGATTCAAATTGCCGGCGGTAAATGAATACGGCGTGGGCATGATGTTTCTTCCGCCGAATCTGCGCGAGCGCAACGGCGTCAAAACCGCGTTCGCCAAATTTGTTTCCGCCGAGGGCCAGACGCTGCTCGGCTGGCGCGATGTGCCGACGGATAATTCCTCGCTCGGCAAAACCGCCGTCGAGGCCGAGCCGCACATGGCGCAGGTGTTCATCGGGCGCAATCCCGAACTCAAAGACGAAGCGGCGTTCGAGCGCAAACTTTACGTCATCCGCAAACAGGCGGAGCAGAAAATCCGTTACGGCAGCAAGATTGACGGCGGCAAATGGTTTTATGTTTCCAGCCTGTCCGTGCGGACGATGACTTACAAAGGCATGTTGATGCCCGAGCAAGTCGCGAAATATTATCCCGATTTGCGCGACGAAAGCATGGTCACGGCGCTGGCGCTCGTTCACTCGCGTTTTTCGACGAACACGTTTCCAAGCTGGGATCGCGCACATCCGAATCGTTTCATCGCGCACAACGGCGAAATCAACACGCTGCGCGGCAACGTCAATTGGATGAAGGCGGCGCAGGCGAATTTTAAATCCGCGTTGTTCGGCAAGGACATCAAGAAAGTCATTCCCGTCATCAACGAAGACGGCAGCGATTCGGCGCAGTTTGACAACTGCCTTGAACTCCTCGTCATGGCCGGCCGCGAACTGCCGCTGGCGATGATGATGATGATTCCCGAGCCATGGGAAAATCACGAGAGCATGGACGCCGACCGCAAGGCGTTTTACGAATATCATTCCTGCCTGATCGAACCGTGGGACGGCCCGGCATCGATGGCGTTCACCGACGGCATCCGCATCGGCGCGTGCCTGGATCGCAATGGCCTCCGCCCGTCGCGTTATTACGTCACGAAAGATGATGTCGTCATCATGGCGTCGGAAGCGGGCGTGCTGCCGATTGCGCCGGAGCGCGTCGCGAGCAAAGGCCGGTTGCAGCCGGGCCGCATGTTTTTGATTGATACCGAGCAGGGCCGCATCATCGCCGACGAGGAACTCAAAAAGAAATATACTGCCGCGCACCCGTATCGCGAGTGGCTCGATAAATACCATGTGTTGCTGGAACATTTGCCGGAGCCGTCGCAGCACACCGAGCCGTCGCACCGGAAAATTTTGCAGCAGCAGCAGGCGTTCGGCTACACGTTCGAAGATCTGCGGATCATCGTCGGCCCGATGGCCAGCACCGGCGTGCAACCGCTCGGCTCGATGGGCACGGACACGCCGCTCGCCGTTTTGTCGAACAAGCCGCAGTTGCTTTACAATTATTTCAAGCAATTGTTCGCGCAGGTGACCAATCCGCCGATTGATCCCATCCGCGAGGAGATCATCACGGCCACGCACACGATGGTGGGCTGCCGCGGCGGCCTGCTCAATTCCAAGCCCGACAGTTGCTCGCTCATTCGGTTGGAACAGCCGATTCTCACGAACGAAGAATTGGAAAAACTCCGGCAGGTGAACCGCCCCGGTTTTCGCGCGGCGACAATTCCGATTTTGTTCAAGGCGGCCGACGGCGAAAAAGGTTTGGAAACGGCGCTCGAAGAAATGTTTTCCATCGCCGACCAGGCCATCGAGGACGGCGCGAACATTTTGATTCTGTCGGATCGCGGGATTTCGTCGGAACTCGCGCCGATTCCCGCGCTGCTCGCCACGGCGGGTTTGCATCATCATCTCATCCGCACCGGCACGCGCGGACGCACCGGCCTCGTGCTTGAATCCGGCGAACCGCGCGAGGTGCATCATTTCGCGCTGCTCATCGGCTACGGTTGCAGCGCCATCAACCCGTATCTCGCCTACGAGACGATTGACGATCTCATCAAGGAAGGTCTGCTGCCGAACACCGATCACAAGACCGGCGTGAAAAAATTCGTGAAGGCCGCGATCAAGGGCGTCGTGAAAACGATGGCCAAGATGGGCATCTCGACCGTGCAAAGTTATCGCGGCGCGCAGATCTTTGAGGCCGTCGGCCTCAACAGCGAGGTCGTGGACAAATATTTCACCTGGACGCCGTCGCGCATCGAAGGCGTCGGCCTCGGCGTCATTGCCGAAGAAGCCATGGCCCGTCATCGCCGCGCGTTCCCGCGCGAAATGGTGAACGCGGAACTCGAAGCCGGCGGCCAATATCAATGGCGCGACAGCGGCGAATATCATTTGTTCAATCCGCAAACGATTCACAAACTGCAAACCGCCTGCCGCCTCGGCAGCGAAAAGATTTATCGCGAATATGCCGAGCTGGTGAACAACCAGGCGAAGAATCTGTGCACGTTGCGCGGGCTGCTCGATTTCAAATTTGCCGAAACCGCGATTCCGATTGAAGAGGTCGAATCGGTGGAAAGCATTGTCAAGCGCTTCAAAACTGGCGCGATGAGTTACGGCTCAATCTCGAAGGAAGCGCACGAAACATTGGCTGTCGCGATGAACCGGCTCGGCGGCAAATCCAACACCGGCGAAGGCGGCGAAGATCCGGCGCGCTACGTTTTGGAAGCGAACGGCGATTCGAAAAATTCCGCGATCAAGCAGGTCGCGAGCGGACGTTTCGGCGTGACGAGCAATTATTTGACGCACGCGCGCGAGCTGCAAATCAAGTTGGCGCAGGGCGCAAAGCCCGGTGAAGGCGGCGAGTTGCCCGGCAAAAAAGTTTTCCCGGACATCGCCAAAACGCGCGGCACGACCGCCGGCGTCGGCTTGATTTCGCCGCCGCCCCATCATGACATTTACTCCATCGAAGATTTGGCGGAGCTGATTCACGATCTGAAAAATTCCAACCGCGACGCGCGCATCAGCGTGAAGCTCGTCGCCGAAGTCGGCGTCGGCACGGTCGCGGCGGGCGTCGCAAAGGCGCACGCGGACGTGGTTTTGATTTCCGGTCATGACGGCGGCACCGGCGCATCGCCGCTCTCGTCTATCAAACATGCAGGCGGGCCGTGGGAACTTGGCCTGGCCGAAACTCATCAGACGCTTGTCTTGAATAATCTGCGCAGCCGCATTTATGTCGAGGCGGACGGCCAGTTAAAGACCGGCCGCGACGTGGCGGTCGCCGCGTTGCTCGGTGCGGAAGAATTTGGTTTTGCCACCGCGCCGCTGGTCGTGATGGGTTGCATCATGATGCGCGTCTGCCATCTGAACACCTGCCCCGTCGGCGTGGCGACGCAGGATCCAAAGTTGCGCAAGCGTTTCACCGGTGACGCGGATCACGTCGTGAATTTCATGAAATTCATCGCGATGGAATTGCGCGAGATCATGGCCAAGCTTGGTTTCCGCAAACTCGAAGACATGGTTGGCCGCACGGACAAGCTTGCGCCGTGGAAGGCGATCGAGCATTGGAAGGCCAAGGGCCTCGATCTCACGCCGATTTTGTATCAGCCCGAAGCCGGGCCGGAAGTCGGCCGCTTCCGCTCGCAACCGCAGGATCACGGTCTGGAAAAATCACTGGATGTGACCAAGCTTTTGGACATCTGCAAACCGGCGATCGAGCGCGGCGAAAAAGTTCGCGCCGAACTGCCGATCATCAACGTGAACCGCGTGGTCGGCACGATTGTCGGCAGCGAAATCACCAAGCAGCACGGGCCGGCGGGCCTGCCCGAAGATACGGTGCTTCTGAAATTTTTTGGCAGCGCCGGTCAGAGCCTCGGTGCGTTCACGCCGAAAGGCATGACGCTCGAACTGGAAGGCGATGCAAACGATTATTTCGGCAAAGGCTTGAGCGGCGGTAAATTGATCGTTTATCCGCCGAAAGGTTCCACGTTTGCGGCCGAGGAAAACATCATCATCGGCAACGTGGCGCTTTATGGCGCGACGGCCGGCGAAATTTTTGTGCGCGGCATGGCGGGCGAACGCTTCGGCGTCCGCAACTCCGGCGTGAATGCGGTCGTCGAAGGCGTTGGCGACCACGGTTGCGAATACATGACCGGCGGTCGGGTCGTGGTGCTCGGCAAAGCGGGCCGTAATTTCGCGGCCGGCATGAGCGGCGGCGTGGCTTACGTGCTGGACGAGGCGGGCGATTTCGCCACGCGCTGCAACATGGAACTGGTCGGCCTCGAAAAACTCGAAGATCCGGACGAGATCGAAGAAGTGTGGAAATTGATCCAGCGGCACCAGACGTTCACGCACAGCGAGCGCGCGGAAAAAATTCTCGGCGACTGGAAAAATTTCCTCCCGAAATTTGTGAAAGTCATGCCGCAGGATTACAAGCGCGTGTTGCAATCGCTCAAAAAAGTGCAGTCGCAAGGCCTGACCGGCGACGAGGCCGTCATGGCCGCATTCGAGGAAAATGTGAAGGGCGGACACTGATCGCGTCAAAAATAATTTTAGCATCTAACCCTAAGACAAGATGGGAAAACCAACTGGATTTTTAGAGTTCCAACGTGAATTGCCCGCCGATCGCGCGCCGCTCGCACGCATCGCCGACTGGAAGGAATTTCACCACCACCTGCCGGAAGCCGACCTGAAGAAACAGGGCGCGCGCTGCATGGACTGCGGGATTCCGTTCTGCCACACCGGCCAGCTCGTCAGCGGCATGGCCAGCGGCTGCCCGATCCATAATTTGATTCCGGAGTGGAATGATTTGATTTATCGCGGCCTCTGGCGCGAGGCGCTTGACCGTCTGCACAAGACGAATAATTTTCCCGAGTTCACCGGCCGCGTTTGTCCGGCACCGTGCGAAGGCTCCTGCGTGCTCGGCATGAACAATCCCGCCGTCACGATCAAAAACATCGAATGCGAAATCATTGATCACGGCTGGGAAAACGGCTGGGTCACGGCGGAACCGCCAAAAGTTCGCACCGGAAAAAAAGTTGCTGTCGTTGGCTCCGGTCCGGCGGGACTTTCCGCCGCAGCACAGTTAAACAAAGCCGGCCACGAAGTCACGGTATTTGAGCGCGCGGATCGTCCGGGCGGCTTGTTGATGTATGGCATTCCGAACATGAAGCTCGACAAAAAAGAAGTCGTGCTGCGCCGCCTCGCCCTGCTCGAACAAGAAGGCGTGAAATTTGTCTGCAACACGGAAGTCGGCAAAAATCTGCCGGCAGAAAAATTGTTGAAAGATTTTGACGCGGTGATTTTGGCGACGGGCGCGACCAAGCCGCGCGATCTGCCGATTCCCGGCCGTGAACTAAAAGGCGTTCACTTCGCGATGGATTTTTTGACCGCGAACACGAAGGCGGTTTTGGACGCGCACAAGAACGGTAATTTCATTGATGCGACGGGCAAGGACGTCGTGGTCATCGGCGGCGGCGACACGGGCACCGATTGCGTCGGCACTTCGATCCGTCACGGCTGCACGTCGCTCGTGCAGGTGGAAATTTTGCCGCAGCCGCCGCTCGAACGCGCCAAGGATAATCCGTGGCCCGAATGGCCGAAGACTTACAAAATGGACTACGGCCAGGAAGAAGCCGCTGCAAAATTCGGCGCCGATCCGCGGATTTATCTGACCACCGCGACGAAGTTTGAGGGCGATGCGCATGGTCACGTCAAAGCCGTCCACACCGTGCAAGTCGAGTGGACGAAAAACGACAAAGGCCAGTTCATCCCCAAAAATGTTCCCGGCACCGAAAAAGTCTTGCCCGCGCAGCTCGTGCTGCTCGCGATGGGTTTTCTCGGACCGGAACAGCCGTTGCTCGAAGCGCTCGGCATCGAACGCGACGCGCGGTCGAACGCCAAGGCCGAATTTGAAAAATACACGACGAACCTGCCGAAAGTTTTTGCCGCCGGTGATTGTCGTCGCGGTCAGAGCCTTGTCGTGTGGGCGTTCAACGAAGGCCGCGGCGTCGCGCGCGAATGCGACCGTTTTTTGATGGGCGCGACGGATTTGCCGTAAACTTCAGCGATTATGCCGGAACCTCTCGCCTTGGTTTTTTACGAACGGCTCATGCCCGGCAGCCAGTTGGTCAACCGATTGCAGGATTTGCATTATCGCGTCCTCGTGGTGAACAACGCCGCCCTGCTCGCCGCGACGGCCAAGCGTGAAAAACCATTGTTGCTGCTGGCCGACCTGACGGCATCCGGCGATGTCTGCGATGTCATCAGTAAAATAAAAGCCGACGCCGACACGAGTCATCTGCCGGTCATCGCCTTCGCCCCGGAAACGGAAACGACCCTGATTGCTGCGGCCCAAAAAGCCGGCGCCAATTTTGCCGTCACCGAAACCGGTCTGGTCAGTCATCTGCCGCACATGATTGACCGTGCGTTGCAGGTGGATTAGTCAAGATTTTTCGCTTGACGTCTTCATCAAAAAAAATTATTCAGCCCGTTCACATTGAGGCCTGAGTATTTTGTAAAAAGCAATTCATGAACGTGGCCGGATTTTGGCCGGTTTGAATTGGTTTTTGACCCGGCCTCGCAACGAGGGATTGGCTATGGCAAGTGGAAAAATAAAGTGGTTCAACAATAAAAAGGGGTTCGGCTTCATCACCCAGGATTCCGGTGAGGATGTTTTTTTGCATTACACTGCCGTGGAGGGTTCCGGTTTCAAAAGCTTTGAGGAAGGCGAGGCGGTTGCTTTCGAAGTGCTGCCCACCGAAAAAGGGTTAAAAGCCGAACATGTGCAGCGCGTGCGCCGGAGCTGATTTTCGCGCGCGGAATTTCTTCACCAGCGCCGACGGTTCGGCTAGCCTGTCGCCATGCCGGATCCCGTCACCAGCCTTTACCTTCATGTCCCGTTCTGCGCGCAGAAGTGCGTGTATTGCGCTTTTTATTCCGCGGCGGCGTCCGGAGAATTAGTCAATCGCTTCGTCCGCGCGCTCGTCCGCGAACTGGAAATCGTCGCCGGCGATCTGAAACCAAAAACCATTTTCTGCGGCGGCGGCACGCCTTCGCTGCTGAATTTGCGCCAGTGGGAAATCATTTTGCGCGCGCTGGAAAAACTGAATCTGCTCGGCGCGGAAGAATTCACCGTCGAGTGCAATCCCGCCACCGTTTCGGCGGACAAGGCGAAGTTGTTCCACGATTTCGGGATCAACCGCATTTCGATGGGCGTGCAATCGCTCGATGAAAAATTGCTGGATCGCCTTGGTCGCATCCACTCGCGCGAAATGGTTTTCAAGTCGTTCGATATTTTGCGCCGCGCCGGTTTCGAAAACATCAATCTGGATTTGATGTTCGCGATTCCGAGCCAGACCATGGCCGTCTGGCGCGACACGTTGAACGAGGCGATGGCGATGCAAAGCGAACATCTTTCCAGCTACGAAGTCATTTACGAAGACGACACGCCGCTGTTCGAACAGCTCAAGGCCGGCGAATTTTCCGTGGACGAAGACCTTGCCTGCGAGATGTATGAAGAATTGATTGCCCGCGCGCTCAACGGTGGATTTCATCAATACGAGATTGCCAACTTTGCGCGAAACAAGTCTAAAGCCCAAAGTTCAAAGGCCAAAGTCCGGGACGCATCTGCTTTGGACTTCGGACTTACGACTGTAAACATTCCTTTTTTTGCCAGCAAACACAACGTGAATTACTGGCGCGGCGGAAATTTCTACGGATTGGGCCCAAGCGCAACGGGCTACTTGCGCGGCGTGCGCACCAAAAATTGGGCGAACACGCAACTCTACTGCGAGCAGTTGGAAAAAGGCAAACGCGCCATCGAATCCAGCGAGGAACTCTCGCCGTTGCGCCGCGCCGGCGAGATCGCCGCGTTCGGTCTGCGCATGAATGCCGGCTGGCCGTTCGCAGATTTTAAACGCACGACGAATTTTGATCTGCGCCACGAATGGTCGTCCGCAATGGATCGGCTCGCCGAACGCGGCTGGGCTTCGCGCAACGATGAAAAATTTCAACTGACGCCTCTCGGCCTCCGGTTTGCGGATTCCGCGGCAGAAATGTTTTTGCGCTGATTCGACTGGTTGGAGACGATGTGCGGCGTCTCTGATTGTTTTGCAAACTTGGTGACTCCTCACGTCGTCCCCAACAAATCAGATGGGCAATCGAACCGTAAAAGTCGTTCCCACATTTTCTGCGCTCGTCACTTCTATCGTGCCGCCATGCGCCTCGACGATGGCTTTGGTGATGGCCAGGCCGAGCCCGGAATTTCCCGCGCCCGTGCGCGACGAATCAGCGCGAAAAAATCTGCCGAAAACTTGCGGCAGTTTTTCTACGGCGATCCCCTGCCCCGTGTCCGCGACCGTCAGCAGCGCGAGACCGTTTTGCGATTCCACTTTCACGCGCACGTCGCCACCGGCTTTGTTGTATTGAATCGCGTTCGTCAAAAGATTGGTGACGACCTGGGCGAGCCGTTCGGCATCGCCAATGATTTCAATGGGTTTCGCGTCCACCAAAATTTTCACGTCGCGTTCATCCGCGAGCGGCTGCACGAGTTCCGCGCCATCAGAAATCGTTTTGGAAAAATCAAAGCGCGCGCGCTTCAAAATTTCCTGGCCGGCGTCGAAGCGCGCAAGCGCGAGCAGCGACTCGATCAATTTCCGCATCCGCTGCGCCGCGCGCTGGCAGGCCTCGACGGTTTGTTTGTAGCTCGCGGCATCGCGCTCGCGGTTCAGCGCGGTCTGGGTTTGCGTGAGCATCACCGAAACCGGCGTGCGCAATTCGTGCGCCGCGTCGGCCGCAAATTGTTTCTGCTGCGCGAACGCCGTTTCCAAGCGCGCGAAGGTGGAATTCAAAACCGCCGCGAGCTGGCCGAGCTCGCTTTCGGCTTCGGCCACGTTGATGCGTTGGGACAAATCGCCGGCGGAAATTTTCACCGCCGTCGCGCTGATTTCCGAAACTGGTTTCAGCGCGCGTCCGACAAGCCACCACCCGCCAATAAGCCCTACGAACAAAATCAATCCGCCCACGCCTGCGAGGTGAAGCGCGGTGTTGCGAAGCTCCGCGCGCAGCGGTTTCAGCGAACAGCCGACCTCAATGACTTCACCTGATGGCATAATTTCCATGACAACCTGGTCGTCGCCAGCCTGGATCGTCTTCGGTGGAATCAATTTTTTCCCCGGCAGATCATCAACCTGGTTCAACTGGTCAAAATAATGATTGTATTGCAGGACGGCTTGCGGTTGGCGGTAATTTTCAGATTGCGCGATGATGACGCGGCCATTTTCGGTATTGCGGGTGATTTTGAAATAAAAGCCGTAGATGTCGTTGGTGTCAAACAGGCGCGCATTTTCCGGTGCCAGATGAAACGGCGGCGGACGCCGCTGAAATTGCGGCGGGCCGTCGTCGGGCAATTGGTCTTGCGGCGGCGGACGGTTGCCAAACTGGTCGTCGCCGTTGCCCTGTCGCGGCGGCGGGCGATGCAGATTGTTCGCGAGGATTCCAATGCGCTGATGCAGCTCATCGTCCAGATGCCTGAACTGCCGGTTGCGCTCAAGCTGATACGACGTCAAACCAAATCCCGCCAGCACACCGACGAGAATCAGACCATACCAGATCTGCAACCGCCACTTGATGGATTTGAAGATTTTCATTCGATGCAGTAGCCGTGGCCGCGCCGCGTGGCGATGAATTCCGCGCCCAGCTTTTTACGAACGTTTGAGACGTGAACATCGAGCAGATTTGATAGTGAACTTTCATTCTCGTCAAACAAGTGTTCGTAAAGCTGCGTGCGCGTCACGAGTTCGCCCCGATGCAGCGCCATGAATTCAACCAGGGAATATTCGCGCGCGGTCAGTTCTACTGGTTTGTCCTTGAACAAAACGTGGCGGGCGGCGGTGTCGATTTTGACCGCACCGATTTCAAGGAGGTTCGTCGTCTTGTTGGCACTGCGGCGGATAATGGCGCGGAGCCGCGCGAAAATTTCCGCGAGATCAAACGGTTTGACGACGTAATCATCCGCGCCGCTGTCCAAACCTTTCACGCGATCACGCGTCTGGTCGCGCGCGGTGAGCATCAGCACCGGAGTTTTTTTGGTTTTGCGCAGGCGCTTCAAAATTTCCCAGCCATCGAGTCCCGGCAGCATCACGTCCAAAATAATCGCGTCGTAATCCGTGCCCTCGGCGTTGAAGAGACCGTCGTCGCCGTTGGCGGCGGTGTCCACGGCGTAACCTTCCTCGCGCAACGCCTGCGCGAGGCTCGCGAGCAAATCCGGTTCATCTTCGACGACAAGAACTCTCATTTGGACGGGCGAAGTTTTATCACGGAAAAAACAAATCCGCCAGCGCGTGCATCTTCGCAGCGCGAACCTTAAGGCAAGATGAAGAAACTTGTTGGGAAAAAATTGCGCGCGGCTGCGCAAAAAATGGCGCCTTAACGTTCGCTTAAGGTTCATCTGGATAAAGTGGCAGCATGAAAATTCAAATTCATGCCCCATCAAAATTGAACTTCACCGCTGCGTGGCTCGGAATTTTTTTCGCGCTCGCAACTCTCGCGCACGCCGCGGACCCGCGGACGAACTCGTGGTTCACGACTTATTCCGGCCAATACGCGCGCATTTACACGAACGATGTCTCGCGCACGAATGGCTATGCGCTTACAACTTGGACGAACAGCACGGTGCAGTCGGTGCCGGCGTATTGCGGCGTGCAGGAAATTTATTCGTCATCGAACTGGGTTTATATTCGCAGCACCGGGCTGGGCAGTTTTGTGATGGGGCCGTGGTATCTCAACGCGGCGCATACCACGTTGTTTCCGAATTACCCGATCAACCAAAAAACCCTTTTCCGCATTCCGCGCAGCCCATCCGTGCCGACCACCAAGACCGCGAACGGCGGCGGCCCGATCGGTTATTTTGTGGACGGCGCGGCGATGTTCAACAGTTGGGACGCCTACACTTGGAGCACGGTTTCAAACGTGGACGCGCAAAACATCACCGGCTACTGGAATCGCGACGCGTATGTGAATGAAGGCGTCACTTTCGATCCGAACAACGCGCATCAGGCGAATGGGCAATATCATTACCACGCCAATCCGCCCGCGCTGCGTTATCAACTCGGCGACCACGTGGATTTCAATGCGGTGACGAAAATTTACACCGAGTCCACGAACGCGCCGACCAAACATTCGCCGATTCTCGCGTGGACGGCGGATGGTTTTCCGGTTTACGGGCCTTACGGTTACAGTATTTCCAATGACGCCACCAGCGGCATCCGCCGCATGATTTCCGGGTATGTTTTGCGCAACGGACAATACGGCACGAGCAATCTCAACGTCACCGGCCGGACGACGATTCCGCAATGGGCGGTGCGGCTGTTCAATGTCAGTTCCAACCAAACGGGCGCGCCGCTCACGGGCATCCACACGCTCGGCTGTTACATGGAGGACAATGATTACCTTGGCGACCACGGCTATGTGCAAGGGACTAACACGTTTGATCTCGATGAATACAATGGTCGCTGGTGCGTCACGCCGGAATTTCCCGGCGGCACCTACGCCTATTTCGAGAGCATCAGCAGCAACGGCACGCCGGTGTTTCCCTACAACATCGGGCGCGGATTTTATGGCAATCCCACCGGCGGAACGGTTCAAGCCATCGCCGAAACCGTCTTCACCAATTTTCTGGGCTATACAAATTTATCTTCGACGCTCAATTCACCGACCGTGAAAAATGGAACGGTCACGCTCACTTGGAGCGCGCTTGAAGGGGGCAGCTATGAAGTGGACGCGACGACGAACCTCGCGAATTCATCGAGCTGGAGCACGCTCGGCACTGGCGTTTTGCCCAATAAAATTGTCGGCGGTTACACGAATATCACGTCGCTCGACAAACGATTTTATCGCGTCGGACGCGACGCGGTGGCGACTTTCGACAGCGCGGGCACGACACTTTTCGTCACCAACGGCGTTGCTCCGGGCGGCGCGGCGGCGCGCGGCCAGACCGTGCAATTGACTGTCACCTTCAGCGCGCCGCCCATGCTGCCACCGGCGGGCGCGCCCGTCACGAGCGTCACCATCGGCGGCAGCATCGTATCCACCAGCGCGACCTGCACCGCTTCCGGCACGGTGGTGGCGCTCATCACCCTTCCCAGCAACACTAGCGTCACCAACTTGCAAAACGTCGTCGTTCAATTTAATCCCATGCCTGCCTACACTTTGACCGGCGCGTTCACGATCAATCCCTAAAAAATGAAAACGCTTTTTTTCGCGATTATTTTCTGTGCACACGCGGTAACGGTTTTTGCCGATCCGCCAATCACGTCGTGGTTCACGCTGGGCGCCGGCAAATTCGCGCAAATTTATCGGACGCCGGCGGAGAAATACTCCGGCCGGCCGGAAACCACTTGGAGCAACGGGCGCAACGTGCAATCGCAGCCGGCCTATTGCGGCGTGCAGGAAATCGTGTCGTCGTCCAACTGGGTTTACGTTTTCAGCACCGGCCTCGGCAGCCAGATCATGGGGCCGTGGCAAAACGGATTTTTTCCCAATCTGCCGACCGACCAGCATTTTATTTTTGCGGTTCCGCGCCATCCGCGAATCGAAACGACAAAGAATTTTCAGCGGCTGGGTGAAATCGGAATGTTCGTGGATGGCGTGCGGATGTTCGACGCGGGCGACGCTTTTTCCTACTCGCATCAAAATGGTCGCGATGCCGATCCCCGCGCAGGCATCGGTCAGGGCGACCGCATTTGGAATCGCGACGCGCTCGTGAACGAAGTGCGGACGTTCGACGCATCATTCGCGCATCAACAAGATCGCGGCACGTATCATTATCACGTCGAGCCCATCGCGCTGCGCTACGAACTCGGCGACCATGTTGATTTCGATCCGGCGACGCAGACCTATCACGAAAGCAGCGCCGCGCCGACGAAACATTCGCCGATCATGGGTTGGATGCAGGATGGCTTTCCGCTTTACGGGCCGATTGGTTATTCCAATCCGACCAATCCCGCGAGCGGCCTGCGCCGGATGGTTTCCGGTTTCGTTTTGCGCAACGGCCAAAACGGCGCGGACAATCTCGCGCAAACCGGCCGCAATACTTTGCCCGCATGGGCTGCGCGTGAACAAAATCGTTCCGCCGCGCTACAAAATTTCGAGACCGGCCCAAACGTCAGCGAAAATTTTCCGCTCGGTCATTACATGGAAGACTACGCGTATCTCGGCGACTGCGGAAAAATTTTGGGGGAAGATTTCGACCTCGACGAACTCAATGGCCGCTGGTGCGTCACGCCGGAATTTCCGCAAGGAACCTACGCCTACTTCACGACGATTGATGCGCGCGGCTGGCCGGTTTATCCCTACAACATGGGCCGCCGCTATCGCGGTCACGCCAACGGTCAACTCGTGCGCGGCATTTTTGAGCCGGTGACGACCAACTTTCTGGCGCACGCGGAAACAACTGCGAGCGCAGCAAGAATTTCGGCGGCAAAAAGCACGACGATGATTTGGAACGCCAGCAGCGGCGGCTACGAAGCCAAATGAAACTTTTGCGGAAAATTATTTTTCGCGTCGCGGTTTCGTGCGTGATCAGCACGGCGTCCGCCGCGACGTTGCAAATCCAGATCACGCCGAAAGTTTCCGGCGAAAATTTGCAGCCCGCGTCGCTGCGCTACCAGACGGCGGCGGGCGAAACATTTTCCATCACGCGCGTCAGCTATCTCGCCAGCGATTTCGCGCTGCAACGCAACGACGGCTCTTGGCTGGAAATTTCCAACTCCGTCGCGTGGCTGGATTTTGACGCCAACCGCAATTCGATCTGGCTCGAAAAAATTCCGCCGGGCGAATTTTGCTCCGTGCGTTTTCTAATCGGCTTGAACACCAATTTGAATCACGCGGACATCGCGACATTTCCCGCGAATCATCCGTTGAATCCAAATCTCAATGGTCTGCACTGGAGCTGGCAGGGCGGATTTATTTTTCTCGCGCTCGAAGGCTTGTGGCGCAACGCGAACGGCGAACTCGACGGCTGGGCGTATCATCTCGCGCGCAACACGAATGCCACGCGCATCACGCTCGCCGCGCCGCTGGTCGTCACGAACGAAACGAAATTGGAAATGGATTTTGATCTCGCGACTTTATTGAACGCGCCGCGTCCGCTTTCATTTGGCAAAGACGGTTCGTCCACGCACTCGCGCGACGGCGATCCGGTCTGCGCCGCGCTCGTCGTTAATTTGGCGGGCGCGTTTCGCGTCCATAAAATCACGTCGCTAACCGACGCGGAAATTGCCATCGCGCATCCGAAGCCGCTGTATTTGCCGGAAAAATTCACGCCGTATCCGTTTCAAATGGGCGCGACGTTTCCGATTCCCGATCTGCCGCGCGACAATCCGCTCACTGTCGAGCGCGTCGAACTCGGCAAAAAATTATTTTTTGAAAAAGCACTTTCAGTCAACAACGCGCAGTCGTGCGCCGATTGCCACCTGCCAGAAAAGGCGTTCGCCGACAATCGCCGCATAGCCCGTGGCGCGGAAGGCGACTTCGGCCCGCGCAACACGATGCCGCTGTTTAATCTCGCCTGGAAAAAAGAATTTTTCTGGGATGGCCGCGCAAAAAGTTTGCGCGCACAGGTTTTGCAGCCCATCCAAAACCCCATCGAGATGCATGAATCGCTGACAAATGTTTGCGCGAAACTTTGCGCGACAGACAAAATTAATTATGCCGGTCTGTTCACCGCCGCGTTTGGCTCCCCGGAAATCACGGCGGAAAAAATTTCGCTCGCGCTGGAAAATTATCTGCTCACGCTCACTTCGTTCGACGCGAAGTTTGACCGCGTGCTGCGCGGCGAGGCAAAATTTTCGGCGGAAGAACGGCGCGGCTTTGAATTGTTTTCCACGGAATACGATCCGCGGCGCGGGCAATATGGCGCGGATTGTTTTCACTGTCACGGAGGCCCGCTGTTTCAGAGCCAGAGTTTTGCGAACAACGGCTCGGACGCCGCGTTCACGGACATTGGTCGCGAGAAAGTCACGGGCAAGGCGTCGGATCGCGGCAAATTTTCCGTGCCGTCGCTGCGCAATGTCGCGCTGACGGCGCCATACATGCATGACGGTCGTTTCCGCACACTAGAAGATGTGATCGAGCATTATTCGACTGGAATTCCGCGCAGTCCGACGCTTGATCCAAATCTCGCCAAACATCCCGACGGCGGCGTGCCGTTGAGCGAAGTCGACAAAAAAGCGTTGGTGGCCTTTTTGAAAACTCTGACCGACGCGCAATTTCTCGCGTCCGATTCTGTGGCGGCGGGAGCAAAATAATTTTCAAAATAATTTTCGTCTTAACATCCGCTTAAGGTTGGCGGCGGTAGATTGTCTCCATGAAAAGTGAATCGAAGCCGCAGCGGATTGCCCTGAGCCGGCAGGTGCTCGTGAAGTTTGTGGTCCGCGTGGTCTTTAAAAAATAACGGATCAACATGCAGCCATTTTTTACAACAACGGAAAACTCGCGCTGGATGATCGTGGATGACGATGAACATCTCTTGGTGATGATCGCGGCCGCGATCAAAGATATGACCGGCGCGGCGGTGGAATGCTACGGTTCGCCCAAGGCGGCGCTGGCGGCTTTCCGCGCGGCCGCCGGCAAATACGAACTGGTCATCACGGATTTTGAGATGCCGGGCATGGATGGTTTGGAATTATGCCGGCAGCTCCGCGAGATTTCTCCGGCGGTGGAAATTTTTCTGGCGACCGGCAGCGGCTTTTTCACGGAAGAAGCGGCGCATCACGCGGGCTTCGGCGCGCTGTTAAACAAACCGTTTGCGGCCTCGGCCCTCCGCGCCGCCGTGATCAACGCGGGTTTGGCCAAGCAGGACAAGAGTTTGGCCGCTTGAATTTTGCATCCATAAAAAAAACAACACGAAAGGTAAAATTATGAAAATAAAAAAAGCAATCGTCCTCGCGCTGATCGCGCTGGGCACAACCACGCTGCTGGCCAGCGCGCAGGATAACAACGACGGTCCGCCTGGCAGCGGCGGCCCGAGCGGACCGGGCGGGCCCGGTGGCGGTGACGGCGGTTTGCAACATGGACCGGGCGGCGGACGCCGACATCGTCATCCGCCCTTGCCGATCATCACGGCGCTGGATGTGAATCACGACGGGATCATTGACTCGAATGAAATCGCCAACGCGAGCGCGGCGTTGCTGACGCTCGACAAAAACGGGGACGGCATTTTGACGACCAATGAATATTTGCCGCCGCTGCCATCGAACGCGCCCGCAGATGCACCGCGTCCGCCGCTGCCGTTGATCATCAAGGCGCTGGATGCGAATGGCGATGGCGTGATTGATGCGAGCGAAATCGCCAATGCCAGCGTGGCCTTAAAAACATTGGATAAAAATGGCGACGGTCAATTGACGCGCGAGGAATATCTCGGCCAGCGTCCGGGACGTCCGCCGCGCGCGGGCAATGGTGGTGGGCCAGACGGGGGCGGGCCGTCGCAGAATGGCAATGGTGGCCCGGGCGCGGGCGGTCCGCCGGATGGCACGCCGCCACCGCAGCAATAAACTTCCGTTCGTGTGAACGGCAGGCGGCGAACTGGTAAAATGCCGGGTGCGAAAACCAGTTCGCCGCTCTTTTTTTGAACAAGCGAAGGTCGAAGATTCGCCGCGCAAAAAATTATTTGGCCGTCAGTGAACGCACGGTGAAAAATCCGGTGAGGATCGCAATGCCGCCGCAAATCAAATACGGCAGCATCGCGACATGAACGTAAAGCGAGGCGGCAAACAATGGGCCGACGATGCGGGCGAGGCTGCCGGCGCTTTGGGCGACGCCGATGGTCGCGCCTTGTTCATTGGCGGGCGTGAGATTGGAGAGCAAACCAAAAACGGGCGCGCGCGACAAACTGGAGCCGAGTGAGAGCAGCACGAGCACGGCGAGCATTTCGATCCACGGTTTGTCCGCGAGATGCAGCACCGCCATCCAGCGCAGCGGGCCGTCGCCGTGGATCAGCGGCAGCAGCACGAGACTGGTGCCGGTCATCACGAGGCTCGCACAAATCAATTTGGGTTCGCCGAATATTTTCACCAGCTTGCCGATCGCGCCGCCTTGCACGAACGCGGCGATCAGGCCGCAGAAAATGAACAGCGAAATCACGCTGCCGGCAGGCACGGTGGCGTCCTGGGAAATCCCCAGATTGAAATTATCGCTGATGAGCAGCGGCAAGGTGCTTTCAAAACAGCTGAACGCGAAGGTGGCGAGGAAAAAAATCAGGATGAGCAAGCCGATCTTGGGCTGCGCGAGCGTGTGGCTCCATTGCGCGAAACGCGGACGCGCGGCGACGGGATTGGCGGCGGGCTTCCAGCTTTCAACAAGGATGAAAAAGGCGAGAATAAAATTCAGCGCGCACAAGGCAGCGGCCGCCCAGCCAGGCGCGGTGACGCCAAAGAATTTCAGCATGACGCCGCTGATGGCGGGACCAAAAATAAATCCCAAGCCGAAGGCCATGCCGATCAGGCCCATTCGTTTGGAGCGTTCTTCGGGTTTGGAAATGTCGGCGACGTAAGCTTGGGCGACGGTGATATTGCCGCCGCAAGCGCCGGCGAACAAGCGCGAGACGAGCATCAGGCCGAGCGCGGCCGCGTGATTTTCGAGGCCGGAAGCGAGCGCGAAAACTACATAGGAAACCGAGGCGCAGGCGGTGCTGATGAGCAGAATCGGGCGGCGGCCGTGGCGGTCGGAGAGTTTTCCCCAGATCGGCGAAAAAATAAATTGCATCGCGGAGAACGAGGCGATGATGGCCCCGATCATCCAGCCGCTCGCGCCGAAGTGCCGGCTGTAAATCGGCACGAGCGGCACGACGATGCCGAAGCCGATGAGGTCGATGAAGACCGTGAGAAAAATGACGAGCAATGACGGTTTGCGATTCATGTTTGCAACCGTCGAAGTGTAATGACGCAACTGGGAATTGACAGGATTTTCCGGGTAAAACGGTCAGCCGGGTTGCTGCTCCAGTTTTTTCACTTCGGCGGCGATCATCTCGGTCACGCGATGTTTCGCGAGATAGACCTGGCTGACGCTGATGCCAAAAGTGGCGGCGACTTTTTCCGCCGGCCAGTTCTTGTTCACATAAAAATCAAAGACCTGGTATTTTTGCGGATCAAGCAGGAGTTTGACTTTCTTGACGGCGGCTTCGAGCAGATTCAATTGCCATTCGGCGTCCCATAATTGGTCGAGCGTCTGGCTGGCCGGCATCGCCAAGGGATCCGCCGCGCGTTCGCCGGGAGACAGCGGGTAAAGATTGGTGATGGGTTCGGCGGAAAAAGGTTCCACCGTCAGCAATCCGCGCTTGCGGATTTGATCGGTGATGCGCCAGCGGGTCAGGTTCAAGAGCCAGCCTTTGAAGGAACCGGCCGACTGGTCGTAAGTAAAATTCGGCATGTGCTTGGCCACGGAGATCATGGTTTCCTGCACCACATCCTCGGCTTCGTTGCGCGTGAGGCCGGCTTTGATCGCGACGCCAAAAATCAGTTTTTGATAAGTATCGAAAAAATCCTGCCAGCTCGAATGATCCTGACAGTCTTTGATCCGCGCCAGCAAGGTGGCGCGCGTCGGAATTAATTCGTCATCAGCCGGTTCCATCGAACCTATCTTGAGCGCGAGGCCGGATGGTTTGCAAATAAAAAAAAGCCTTGGCGCGGAATAAATTAAATTGCTTTTGCCGACGCCCGCATTGTTTAATGGATTAGAACGGAAACGATATTTTCAGGCGACTCTTGAATCTATTTTTAAAAATGCGGCGGGGAATATGGCCGGGTGCGGCCTGGGTCTGCATTATGGTGGGAAATCAATTTGCCATGGCCCAACCGGCGGCGGGCGCCGCCAATGATGTTCAAATGGTGGAACGGCAGGGCACGGTGGAAATTTCGCCCGCAGGAAGTTCGCTTTGGAGACCGGCGCAAACCAACGAGATTTGCCACTCCTTCGATCGGCTTCGCACCGGGCCCAACAGCCGCATGGCGCTGCGTTGGTCGGGTCAAAGCGTCATCACTTTTGGCGCCTCGACCGAACTGGAAGTGCTGCCGCCCTCCAAAGCCGATGACCAAAACGGGCTGCATTTGCTGCAGGGCATCCTTTCCTTTTTTCATCGCGACCAGCCGGGACGCATTCAAATCATCACGCGCGGGGCCGTGGCCGGCGTGGAAGGCACCGAGTTTGTGCTGGCGGTGGATGACACGGATCGCACCACGCTTTCCGTGGTGGATGGCAAAGTAAATTTTGGCAATGAGAAAGCCACCTTGATCCTCACCAACGGCCAGCAGGCGGCGGCGGTTCCGGGCCAAACGCCGGCGCGCACCGCCGGCTTCATCGCCAATAATATTTTACAATGGTGTTTTTATTATCCCGCCGTGCTGAACCCCGATGACGTGCCATTGTCGACGGCGGAAAAACAAAATCTGACAGACTCGCTCAGCGCGTATCGCGCGGGTGATTTGCTCGCGGCGCTGGCGGCGTTTCCGACGAATCGCGCGCCGGCTTCCGCGGGGGGAAAAACTTATTTTGCCGGGCTGCTATTGGCCGTCGGCCAAGTGGACGCGTGTGAAGCGCAACTCAGCACGGTGCAATCGCCGCTGGCCGACGCGCTCCGCGAAGTCATCGCCGCCGTGAAATTTCAAGCGCGCGGCGCGGCCATTGAGTCCAAACTCGCCACCGTTTTGCTGGCGGATTCTTATTACGAACAATCGCGTGGCGTCCGGGAAATATCGCTTCAAACCGCGTTGCAGCTGGCACAGCAGGCCGCGACGAACGCGCCGGATTTCGGTTTTGCGTGGGAACGCGTGGCGGAATTGGAATTCAGTTTCGGCCGCACGGACAAAGCTCTCGCCGCGCTCGATCGCAGCCTGACACTCGCACCGCGCAATGCGCAGGCGCTCGCGTTGCGCGGTTTTTTGGCGGCGGCCCAAAACCGATCGCGCGAGGCCATCCAGTGGTTTGACCAAGCCATCGCGGTCGATGCCGCGCTCGGCAACGCGTGGCTCGGGCGCGGCCTCGCCCGCATCCACGAGGGCGAGGCCAAAGGCGGACGTGAAGATTTGCTCGTGGCGGCCGCGCTCGAACCGCAGCGCGCGGAACTGCGCAGTTATCTCGGCAAGGCTTACACCGCCGCCGGCGACGATGCGCACGCGGCAAAAGAATTTACGCTGGCCAAAAAGCTGGATCCGAAAGACCCGACGCCGTGGCTGTATTCCGCGTTGCAGAACCAGCAGGACAATCAGATCAATGACGGGATTCGCGATCTCGAAAAATCCGCGCAGTTGAATGACAACCGCAGCGTTTATCGCTCGCAGCTTTTGTTGGATCAGGACCAGGCGGTGCGCAGCGCGAACCTCGCCGGCTTGTATCGCGATGCGGGCCTGTTCGACCTGAGCCTGCGCGAGGCCGGGCGCGCGGTGAGCTCCGACTACGCGAACTATTCCGCGCATCTGTTTCTCGCCAACAGCTACGACCAGTTGCGCGATCCCAACGGCAGCAACCTGCGTTACGACACGCCGGCGACGGCGGAATTCTTCATTGCCAACCTCCTCGCGCCGACGAGCGCGGGCCTGCTCTCGGCCAATGTCTCGCAGCGGCCTTACGCCCAGTTGTTCGATGATGCTCATTTCGGCGCCGTGTCCGATGCCCAATATCTCAGCCGCGGCGTGTTTCAGGAGAATGCCGATCACTATTACACCTCCGATACGTTCAGCTACGATGTCGGTTTCAATTACCGTAACGATCCCGGCCAGCGTCCGAACAGTGATTATTTGAACCGCGAGCTGGACGTCAATCTCAAGGGCCAGCTCACTTCCCAAGACACTTTGTTCGGTGCCATTCAGATTGTGTATACCGACATGGGCGACAACCGCCAGGCTTACAGCCAGTCGTTTCCCCCGATTGATGAAGCCTTCTACGGTCCCGGTGGTCTCGTGGCGGCACCCAACGCCCAGAATGCCATTTCCTCCACTTACCGTTTTTCCGAAACCCAACTCCCGAATGTGTTTCTTGGCTATCATCACGAATGGAGTCCAGGCGTGAACACATTGTTATTGGTGACGCACCACGAAGCATCGGAACAAGGCACGACCGACCAGGCAGCCCAAGGATTGTTCGGCTTTTGGGATGGACCGGCGAACCTTGGGAATGGCCTTGGGGAGCCACCGGGAGTCAATTTTTTCTACCAGCTCGCCACCTCGATCAACGCGCGAATCTCCGTGGATGAATACTCCGGCGAGTTGCAACACATTTGGGAAACGCCCGACCATACCACCATCATCGGGGCCCGCTATGAACTGGGACACATTCGTTTTCGCAATACTGACACGGCCAATGTGCCGAGCGATGCGGGATTTTTTAATATCAATGATAGTCCAATCATCGCCGATGAGGATTTCACTTTACCTTTCCATCATGCGACCGGCTACGGCTACCACAACTGGCAGATGTTTGATTCCTTCGCGGTGGACGTGGGGGTGGCTTACGATTATCTGCTCCAGCCGGATGACAATGCCACCCTGCCGCTGGCCCCGTCGGAAACGCCTTTTGCCAACACCGAGCGGACGACCTATCAGCTCTCGCCCAAGGGCGGATTCGTTTGGACGCCCGCCCGCGACACGACGGTGCGCGGCGCCTTCACCCGTTCGCTTTCCGGTTTTGCCGCCGGCCAGAGCGACCGGCTGGAGCCGACGGAAGTGGCCGGTTTCAACCAGGCCTTCACCAGCCTCGTGCCCGAAGCCATTGTCGGCGACACCAGCGGTTCCCGTTTTGATACGATGGATTTGCTCATCGAAAAGAAATTCGATTCGGGCACCTATCTCAGCCTGGCCGGAGAAATTCTGCACGGCAAAGTGGAACAGTTGGCCGGCGACTACTTAAGCGATGAATATGCGAGTTATTTGTCACCGATTAATGAAATCATCAGCTATCCGGCGGGCATGCGGCGCGAGGTGGATTACATGGAGCGCAACCTCACGTTCACGGTGGATCAGTTGCTGGGTCGCCAATGGACCGTCGGCGGCCGTTACCGCATCTCCAAGGCCGATGCGGACATCAATTATGTGCAGGTGAACGGAGCTAATTTAATTCCCAACGGCTCAGTCTTCCAAAACCTGCAGAACTTGGACAGCGTGCTGCAAACGATCAACCTGCACGCCAATTGGAACCATCCCTCCGGCCTGTTCTCCATTCTGGAAAGCAACTGGTATCACCAAAGCAACCGCGGTTATTCGCCGGCGGAACCGGGGGATGATTTCTGGCAGTTCAATGCCTATGCCGGCTGGCGCTTCTGGCATCGCCGCGCGGAAGTTTCCGTGGGCCTGCTCAACCTCTTCGACCAGAATTATTCCTTGGAGCCGCTAAACCTCTACAACGAGATGGCGCGCAGCCGCACCTTCCTCGCCCGCCTGCTGATCACCTTCTAAGCTGATAACGACGTCCACGATGCTTTTGGGTGCGTGCACGATGTTCCAAGCATCCTCGACGATGCTTTTTGCTCCATGCACGATGCTCGGAAGATCGTGGACCGTGATAAGAACAGCGTCCACGAGGATGTTTGCACCGTGCAGGATGCTCCGAACCGGATGGCAGACGCTTTTTACCTCGTGAAGGCAGTTCGGAAGTTGATCAGCGACGTGGCGAGCTGAATAAAGCAAGCTATTGATCCTCGAAGCCGAAGAGCCTGCCGCACGGGCGGCGGGCGTTTCCCGTTGATTTCAATGCCAGACCAGTTGCAGCGTCATCGGCTGGCCATTGGTCAGGCCGGAACTTTTCACGTAAATATAAAACTCGCAGTTGAGCGAACTCATGGGAATGGGATTGGTGGCACAATATTTGGTCACCGGATATTTGGTCACGCAAGTAACCGAGGTATCACCCGAAAGGTCGGTGAACGTGGCGCTCGTGATGTTGGTCGGCGGGGTGATCCACATGGTGCCATAACCATTCGTCATGTAGGCATAGCCGGTGGAACTGCCGGGACAACCCGTCCCGCTCACGGACTGCTCGTGAAACGGCACGACCTGGATGTTGGTGGTATCAGCCCGCGCGGTGGACGCCACCAAGCCAGCCGCCGTCAAGGTGAGGATAAGTGCGATGATTTCTTTCATAGGATGATTTCTTTCATGATTATTTTTAAGCCCAGACCCGGGTAGAAAACCGAACGGGGAATTCTGTTCCGAACCTCCAGGTTGTAAAGTCAAAAGGGGCGTTGAATAAAAACTGTTCTCCCCGGCGGGATTTCCTGATACTGCGCGCGCGTAATCGTGAAGGGCCAACTCAACAGGCGGCACGGACTGCTGGCAGCGGCGCTGGGCATGGCGTTGACGGTGCTTTGCGGTCTCGTGCTGTGGCAGGCACCCGCCGGCGAACCGTGGGTCAATGCCAGCTACGATTACCTCTTCCGCTTCGGCGCGCCCGCCATCACCAATCAGGTCACGCTCGTGCTGATGGACAACGAGGCGTTCGCGCAATTTCACCAGACGCGCGGCCAGCCGTGGGACCGCGCATTGCACGCGGAATTGTTGAACCGCCTCGCGGACGATGGCTGCGCGCTCGTGGTGTTCGATTCTTTTTTTGACGTCCTCCGCGATCCAGCCAAGGATGCCGCGCTTGCCGAGGCCATGCGCCGGCAAGCCCGCGTGGTTTTAATGGCCGAACAGGCGCAAGTGAGCCATCCCACGCTCGGCGGCTCGCAGGCCAACCTGCCGGCGGAATTGTTTCTCGACGCGGCCGGAACCAATTGGGGCGTGGCTTGGTTGAATCCAGATTTGGATTCCATCGTGCGCCGCCACTGGCCGTTTCCCTCCTTCGGACCGTATCCCAGTCTCCCGCAAACCGTCGCGCGGCTCGCGGGCGCGTCCCTGAACACGTTGCCGCAGAAACAATGGCTGCGTTATTACGGCCGCAACGGCGCGTGGACCACCCTGAGCTATGCGTTTGCGCTCAGCCAGCCGACGAATTATTTCCACGACCAAATTGTTTTCATCGGCACGCAGCCGCACACCACCATCGCCGACGGGGAGGTGGATGAATTTTCCACGCCTTACACGCGCTGGACGGGCGAAACTTCCGGCGGCGTGGAAATCCTCGCCACGGAATTTTTAAACTTGATGAACCATGACTGGCTGCGCCGGCCGGACTGGCGGGCGGAATTGCTGACGCTCATCGCCTCCGGAATTTTGCTGGGCGGATTGTGCCGGCTGCGGCTGGCAACCGCGTGCCTCCTCACGGTCGCCATCGCATTCAGCGTGGCGCTCGCGGCGATTTTATTGAGCTACTACACCAACTACTGGTTTCCCTGGCTGGTGATTGCCGGCGGCCAAGTCCCGTGCGCGCTGGCTTGGCTGGTCGGCGCGAACATTTATCACACGCAAAAAGCCGTCACGCTTTACAACCAAACCGGCGGCGACAAAACCTTGCCATTGGAGCCGGCCCCGAAAATCCCCGGCTACGAATTATTCCATCCGCCGTTCGGCTCCGGCGCTTACGGCCAGGTCTGGCTCGCGCGCAACCGGCGCGGGCAATGGCGTGCGGTGAAAGTCATTTACCTCGCCAAGTTCGACCAGAACACCGATCCCTACGAACGCGAGTTCAATGGCATCAGCCGCTACCAACCGATTTCCAGCCGGCATCCCGGATTGTTGCGCGTGGATTTTGTGAGCGAAAAAAGCAATTGTTATTTTTATTACGTCATGGAGTTGGGCGACGCGCTGCAACCGGGCTGGGAAAAAACGCCCGCGCTTTACAAACCGCGCGATCTCGGCAGCGAACGCGCGCAGGCACCGGGCCGCCGCCTGCCCGTGCGCGATTGTCTCCGCATCGGCCTCGCGCTGACGGACACGCTGGATTTTCTCCACAGTTGCGGCCTGACCCATCGCGACATCAAACCGCAGAATGTCATTTTTGTGAACGGCCATCCGAAGCTCGCGGACATGGGCCTCATTTCCGAAATCCGCCCGCCCGATCAGGAACGCACGCTCGTCGGCACGCCCGGTTACATGCCGCCCGCGCCGGAACGCCCCGGCACGCCGCAGGCCGACATTTATGCGCTGGGCATGATGCTCTACGCCTTGAGCACCGGCAGCGCGCCGATTTTATTTCCCGACCTCGCGACCAGTTTGGTGGACATCAACAAGACCAAAGATTTTCTGCCGTTGAACAAGATCATCCTCAAAGCGTGTCATCCCGACTGCGCCGAGCGTTACGCGACGGCGGCGGAAATGCGCGCCGCACTGCTGGCCATGCAGGCAACGCTGGCGGGAGAAAATCAGGCGGAACAATGACCCTTGGCGCAACCGCAAGCGCGGCGGACGATATGGGATCATCGTTGGCGTATGCGGGACGCTGGTAAATTCCAGCGGGAACAATGGCAGATGACGCGGGACAGGCGTTGGCGGAACCGGGATGTCAACGAATGCGGTCGGGAGGCGTGCTGGAGGCGGCGGGACGCCTGACGGACGATGCGGGAAGGCCGTCGGACCCTGCGGGAAGGCTGGCGGAACGACCGGGACGGCTGGCGGAAGGGCCGGGAAAGCCTCTGATTTCAACGGGAAACGCGGCGGCAGGGCAAAAACGCTCAAAAACGGGATATTTAAAATTGTTGGGACAATCCGGGCCTTGGGAAGCCACTAGGCGGCGCGTGTTTCCTTATTCTCGAAATTCAGGATGTATTCGTCGCGAAGATCGAATATTTTGTCCCAGTCCCGCTGGGGATAAAGTTCGCGGCATATTTTCCGCTCATCCAAATGCGGCTCCGGCCCGCGAGGCGCATATTCCACCGCATAGGGTCCGGGAACATGGTCAAAGAAGGAAAAAGTTGTGCCCGCCCCATGCCCTTTGGCCGTTTCGACATCCTGGAGCAGGTGCGCCGCCTGATGCCACCGCAAGCCTGGTGGCAATGCCCGCACCGATGACGGGGGCGGGATTTTGCGCTCCCAAATGGCATACAGGTTTATCACCTGCTGGACCGGAAACCAATGCCGGATGCGGGGAACCGCAAACGCCGTTCCGTAATGGACATTGAAGACCAGCGGGGGCAGCTGCCGCTCCAGTGAGTTCATCTCATGGATGGTCAGGCAGGTAGTGATGACGATCTCACCGTCCTCCAGCACAAACGGAAAGGCCAGAATGGAATCCTGATACGGCAGGATGAAAGACAGGCTTGGCCCCACCGGCAAAGCGATGATGGGCGAGCCAAAGAAGGTCAGCAGCAGCATGGCCAGGTGCGACCCCGCTTGGTTTGGCACCCGCGCGCTGAATCGCTCAATGACATGCTGGCTGAACACCAGCGGACGGCCGGCCAGGCGGACCTCCGGCTGAAACGCCGCGCCGCCGTAAAACTTGAACCGGTGCCGCACCCCGTGCGCCGTCGCCTTCGTGACCTGCTGCACCACCACCAAACGCGTCACCAAATCCGCATCCGGCATGGAGTGGAGCAGCAGGCCGTCCGGCCGGGCGCAGTTGAAGATGCCGCAGAACGCCATGCCCGCATGCTTGAGCAAATTTTTGTGAAAGCCGTTGCCGCGCTTGTCCGTGCGGGCGATGCGGTCCGGCAGCGCGCCATAAAACTCCAAATTCAAAGCCCGCCACAACAGCGGCAGCTGCTCCGTGTGCGGATACAAATGCACCTTGCCCTGCCGCTCCTCCACCACCTCGAAATCCGGACGAAAGACCGATTGAAAAGGTTCGTGCTTCATGACTCCGGCGAATGGATGACGCGTCAGGGCTGCCAGGCAAAAGCAGCTGCCTTCACCGCCTGATAATTCTGATCCAGTGCCGGCTGCAACAGAATCAGCGCGGCGATGCGGCGGGCCATGTGCGTGACCTCCCGCGCCTCGTCCGGCGTGAGCGCGCGGCCGAGCAATTCAAATTCCCGGTAGCTCAACCACTTCTTGATGACCTGATAACCGCCGATGGTGTAGTCCCAGACGCGTTCCGGCACGTTTTGCCAGCAGGCGGCTTCATTCAGGAAAATGTCATGGGTGACGGGGCCGAGAATTGTAGCGGCGTCTCTGTGAGCGCCGTCTTGGGCACGGCGGTCATAGACTGCCGCTACAGCCGCCAATTCTTCCGCCGTGAACGGGCGCGTTTCCAATTTGCCTTTGCCGGGCATCGTCACGCCGTTCTGCCCCGCATGGCCCCAGCCGGCGGTGAGGGAAAGATTTAATTTCTCGTTCAGTCGGGTAACAACAGCAATCTTCACCAACTCCGGGCGAACTTTTCCTGCCGTCACATTTTGAACTGGCGTTTCCGTGTCGAACAACGAGGCGACTTGCCTGCCTAATTCTGCGGAAGCGAGCAATGCCTCGCGGGATTTGGGCAGTGGCACGCGCGGCCAGTCCTGCCGCAACGCGCCGGAATTTTCCCCGCGATATTCTGGCGAGTGGAGAACGGCGAGCGTGTGATAAAACAGTTCTTCCGGCTTGTTGCCCAAACGCAAGTCCGCTAGAAATTCTTTCGCGGCATCGGTCAGATTAGCCTTGGGCTTTCCGTCGGAAATCGCATCAAACAAGGACGATGGATCTGGATTCGGCTTGAACCAGAGCGGAAACATCCCAACGTTTGACTCAACGATGTGGTGGTCAGCTAGAATTGAAGTAAACTGCGGCTGGTAGAAATCTTCTTTTCGATTCCGTTGGCCAGCGCTTAACCAAACATTACCTTCAAAGATTTGCAGGAAATACTCCGTGCGTTTTTCGTCGAGCAGTTTTGTTTCCGGCTCCCAATAAAGCCAGCGGACATCAAACGGACGGTAGCAATATCGCACAACATTCTTCTTGAGAAATCCACGCTTACGAAGTTCGTCTCGGATGAGTTTTGCTTTGAAGCGCGGAGTATTTTCCATCAAGCCCGGCGCGATGCGATTCATTTCCTCGTGGCTGATTTCGGGGTCAAAGTATTTTTCCAACCGTTCGACGAGCGTGTGTTTTTCCACGTCCACCAGAAAAGTGTCGCGGCTGGTTTTCACGCCGGGAAATGAAACCGGAAAAAGTTCCGTGAGCAGCGGCCATTTGTAATAGCCTTTTTCCGTCTGCATCGGCAGAAACGGCAGGCCGACTTCCAGCGGCGGTTTCAGCCGCGTGTAAATTTTCTTTAGCGGTTCGTTGAGCGTCTTCAATAACTCCGCACGCTTGTCTTTGCCCCACAAATGGCGGAAATGAATCACGTTCCCCTCACCCCGGCCCTCTCCCGTGGGGAGAGGGAGAACCGCTCCCTGCGCTGGGATGGAACCGACGCGCTTGGTTTTGGAACGCGCCTTCGTAGCTGTTCCCTCTCCCGCCGGGAGAGGGTTAGGGTGAGGGGACGGCGCGGGCCGGTTGCTACGAACCAAAGTGGCAATCGCCGTGCCCACTTGAATGCCTTCGCGGTTGGATTCGGTGGAAAACACGCTGGGGTCGGGTTCGCCTGCGGGCGTGAGCTTGCCGGTCTTGAACTTGTCCCCGTTCAAACAATCCACGGTGATGGAATCAAACACCTCCAGATACTTCTCGCGCATTCCAGTGAACGACAAGCCATCCAGCCACGAATAATTGGAGATGAAACTGATGATGCCCTCGCCGGATTTTTCCACGATGCGCCGCTCGGCCATGCGGAAGAAGCGGATATACAAATCGTTCAAGCCCTGTCCCTGCGGCGCGGCGGCGCGCCTGGTCGTGCGGTAGGCGTTGCTCAAATCGCGCTCTTCTTCCACGGCCAAACCCGCGTAGCCGTTGTAAGGCGGATTGCCGAGGATGACGATGATCTTCTTTTCCTGCTTGATGCCATCCGCCGCTGCCTTTTCCTGTTTGAATTCGGGAATGGCAAACGTGAGCTGCTTCTTGGCTGCTTCCGACGGCGGTTCCCAGCCGGTCAGCGCATTGGTCAGATAAATCGCGGCGCGTTCCTTCACGTCGTCCAGCGGCACGCCAAGATTTTGCAGGAGCAATCCCATTTGCAAATGCGCCACGACGAACGGCGCGGGCAGCAGTTCAAAACCGAAGACCCGTTCTTGCGCGGCTTTCTTCACGGCTTCGGCATTGAGCGCATCGCCTTCGCCGCCAGCCAAAAGTGTTTCGCTAATTTTCCGCAGCACCTCGACGAGATACGCGCCGGTGCCGCAGCAGGGGTCGAGCACGAACACGCGCGGGTCGGCGAGGCCGTCGGGAATGTCCAGTTCCTCGCGCAGCGCGGCGTCCACGCGGGCGACCTGATATTGCACAATCTCCGGCGGCGTATACCACACGCCCAGTTGCTTGCGGAGTTCGGGGTCGAAGGCTTCGAGGAAGGGTTCGTAGAAATACTGGACGGCGTGGGATTCCAGAAATTTCTCAAAGAACGCGGGGCGTTCCACACGGTTTAGCGCGTTCGCCGTCCAGTCGAGAACTTCCACGAGTCCGAGCGGGCCGAGCTTGGTCGGCGTGGCGACTTGATCAAACAACGCCTTAATCATCGGGACGTGCAACGTCCATGCGGCCATTTTCCAATCAAAATCATTTTTGCGTTGCGGCTTTTCCTTGTGCCAGAGCACCCACGCGGAGAACACGCCGTAAAATAAAGTCTGCACGAGCGTGGAGCGGAAGAAATGTTCGCCCTTCTCGGCCTCGAACTTCATGCCGAGCGCTTCTTCCAACGCGCTGCGCACGGCGTTGAGGGCGGGCAGATCACCGGCGGTTTCCACGCGGGCGCGGGCGTCGCGCGCATACGAAGCGAGGAAAAAGGCCACGTCCTTGGGATTGTTCAACGGCGCGTTGTGCAGCATCACGCGCTTGAGGTATTCCAGAAAGCGTTCGCCCAGTTCGGTTGCGGCCTTGCGCGGTTGAGAGGCAACCATCCAAAAAGATTTTTCATCCGACGCAAGCTGGAAAGATTCCAGATGGATGGGTTTGCCGTTGTCGCCGCGTTTCAGGAGCAGGAAGCTGCGGTAGTTCGTCAGCAGTATGAGTCCGTAGTGCGCGAGATACTTTTCGACTTGGGGCGTCTGGGCAAGCGCGTCAATTTCATCCGCCGTGGATTTGACCTCGATGACGCCGCGCGCTGGCTTCTGGTCAAGGAAGGATTCTTCATCGCTCCGGTTTTTCAACTGTTCGGGCAGGAACAGACCGCCGTCCGGAATGCCCGCGCCACTGTTCTTGGGATGGATGAGGCACTTGACTTTGGGTTTGAGCGTTTGGCCGACGGCATTGAGGAGATTGGCCAGCGCCGGATAGCCCGAGGTTTCCTTCGTTGCGCCGCGCAACGTGCCGATTTCCGCGAGATAAGTTTCCAGTGGGTGCATGGGCGAGTGACGCGGTGAGATTAGCGAACGAGAGGGCGATTGCAAAGCGGTAGTTTCAATGAAAAATCAAGGCGCAGAAAAAAAAATCGCCACGCAAAATCATTTGAATCATTTTCAAAAATTCCGGGTTGCAATTTTTTCGCGGCCCCGGCAATTATTTTCCCGACACCAGACGGAGGCCCTTTGAGGCAAAGGGACTGTTGTTTCCGCCTGCCAAACTGCAAACACAACCAGGAGTTCAAAATGGAAGCTAGAATCGTTCGTGAATCCGACATGTTCAACCGCGCCCTCGTTTTTTGGAAGGGCAACCAGACGGATATTCCCGCCGGGAGCAAAGGCGCGACGTATTACGCCAACCTCGGCAGCATCAGCAGCCAACTGGTCACGGCCGGGGCCACGCAAAAAAGCGGCAAGGTGACGGCGCAAACCGCGCTGGTCCTGGCCCTCGACGCGGATCTGAAAAATATCGCGCACACCGCCAGCGCCATCGCGCAGGATGTGCCGGGGTTCGATGATCTGTTCGCGCCGCCGCACCATTACAATCCAGGGGAGGTGCTGGCGACGGCCAACGCTTATCTGGCCCAACTGGCTCCCGCCGCCGGTGACGATGCGGCGACGGTGGCGGCGAAGGCCGCGCGGGTGGCGCACTTCACGGATCACGCGCTGCCGGCGACCTTCGTGGCGGACTTGCAGGCGCAAGTGGCCGCCATCGGCACGGTCAAGGAGACGCATGAAGAAAACCGCGAACAAGGCGTTTTGAGCACCGCCGCCATCGCCCGGCTCGCGCGGGACGGCAAGAAACAGGTGAAGTATCTGGATGTCATCGCGCGCAATCTTTACAAGAGCAGCCCGGACAAATTGCGCGCGTGGATCAGCGCCAGCCATGTGGAGCATGATCCGGAACATGCGGCGGCCACGCCCACGCCGGTTCCGACCCCGACAAAATAATTCACGGATAATTTTTTGCGCAAGCCGCCTTCGATTGAGGGCGGCTTTTTAATTTTTAACGCCCGTGCGAATAACTTTGTGAAAAAGAAAAACAACTTTGGCTTGCCGCCATTTTTGCAACGGCGATTCTGGTCGCCATGATTGATTCAGTTTCAGACACGGCGGGCGCGGCGGCGGATTTAAAGAAGGCGCGCCGCCAAAAACCAGCGCGCACGGACGCCCGCTCCACCGTTGACCGCCTGCCGCCGCATTCGCTGGAGGCGGAAATGGGCGTGCTGGGGTGCTGCCTGATTTCGCCGAACGATTGCGTGCCGGAATGCATCAAAACTTTCAAGACCGAGGAGCAGGCGGCGTTTTACGATCTGCGGCACCAGACGATTTATTCGGTGCTGTCGGAAATGTCCAACGCGCGCGAGCCGATCGATCTCATCACGGTGCAGCAACGCTTGAAAGACCAGCAGTTGCTCGAACAGGTCGGCGGAATTCCGTATCTGTCGCAATTGCAGGACGCGGTGCCGAGCGCGGCGAACTTGAGTTATTACCTCGGCATCGTCCGCGAAAAACATCTGCTGCGGCGGATGATCCAGACGTGCACGGGCGTGGTCGGGCGCATTTATGATTACGAAGGTGACGTGGATGCGCTGCTCGACGAGGTGGAAACGTCGGTGCTGCGCGTGAACGAGTCGCGGGCGCAGTCGGAAATCGCCAGCGTGAAAGTTCTGGTGAACAAGGCGCTGGTCACGATCGAAAATTTTTTCAACCGCAAGGGCGAGTTGAGCGGGATGTCCACGGGTTTTGCCGACATGGACAAAATGACGGACGGTCTGCACGGCGGCGAAATGATCGTGATCGCGGCGCGGCCGTCGATGGGCAAAACGTCGCTGGCGATGAACATCGCGGAGCACATCGCGCTGGAACTCAAACATCCGGTCGGCGTTTTCAGTCTGGAAATGAGTTCGGAATCGCTCGTGCTGCGCATGTTGTGCTCGATTGCGCGCGTGAACATGCGGAGCATCCGTGACGGATTCATGAGCGAGTCGGATTTTCCAAAATTGATGAGCGCGTCGGGGCGTTTGGCGGGCGCGCCGCTTTACATTGACGACACGGCGGGGCTTTCGATTGTGGAGCTGCGGGCGCGGGCGCGGCGGATGCACCAGCAGCACGGCATCAAGCTGTTTGTCATTGACTATTTGCAGCTTCTAAATTCTACTGCGCGACGTTCTCAAGATAATCGGCAGCAGGAAATCGCCGATATTTCCAGCGGCGTCAAGGCGCTGGCCAAGGAACTGAAAGTGCCGGTGATCGTGCTGTCGCAGTTGAACCGCGAACTGGAGAAAGACAAGAGCCGCAAACCGCGGTTGAGCGACTTGCGCGAATCGGGTTCGATTGAACAGGATGCGGACCTGGTGGGTCTGCTTTACAAGCCGAACGCCGGCGATGACGAAGACGGGGCGGCGCCGGATGAAAGCATCGGCGTGCCGGTGAATTTTTTGATCGCCAAGCAGCGCAACGGGCCGACGGGCGATGTGAACCTGACATTCTTGAAACCATACACGCGCTTTGAAAGCGCGGCAAAATTTAGCGATGAAGATGTGCAGCGTTAGTTAAACAATGAAATCAATCATTAGACCCTTGGGTGTTTCCATGCTGCTGGGCTGCGCGACCGCCGCGTGGGCCCAGAGCGCGGGACCAAAAATTGACCGGGTGGAGATCAAGTTCGTCGGACCGGCGTCCGTCAGCGAGGACTTCATCCGCTCCAACATCAAGCTCAAGACCGGCGCGACCTATCTGCCCGGCCTGACCCAGGATGATGTCCATCTGCTCTACGACACCGGCCAGTTTTACAACATCCGCGTCGCGGTGACGCCGGCCGACGACGGCGGCGTGGTGCTGACCTATCTCGTCCAGGCGCGCCCGCGCATCACGGCCATCAAAATCGAGGGCAACGTCAAGCTCAGCGACAACAAGCTGAAGAAAAAAGTCACGGTCAAGGTGGGCGATCCGCTGGACGAACAAAAATTATTCGCCGACGTGCAGGAGATGAAAAAGCTGTATGAAAAATACGGCTACGCGGATTCGCAGGTCAAATACGTCCTGAACATCGAGGAGACCACCGGCCACGGCACGGTCACGTTTCAGATCCAGGAAACGCCCAAGGTCAAGATCACGAACGTCAATTTCATCGGCGCGACCGCGTTTCCGCAAAAGGAATTGCGCGGCGAACTGAAGGTGCGCCGGCGCTGGGCGTTCTCGTGGATCACCGGCAGCGGTTATTTTCAAGAGGATGATTTCGACGGCGACCGCGACCGGCTAAGCGATTTTTACCGGAGCCACGGCTACCTTGATTTTGAAATCAAGGACGTGAAAATCGAGCGGCCTTCCACCAACGTGATGACCATCAATTACGTGGTTTACGAAGGCAAGCAATACAAGGTCGGCGGCGTGAAAATCACCGGCAGCAAAATTTTCACCGACGCGGAGATCGTCAAGGGCCTGCGCGCCATCCATGATTTTCAGCATGAAAAAGGCAAGCTCGGCCCCAACGGTTTGCCGATGGACGTCGGCGACACGTTCACGCCGGACGGCCTCACCAAGGACACCGACCTGGTCGAAGACTTTTACGGGAGCCGAGGCTACGTGGACATTTCGCAGGGCCAGGCCTTGCGCGTATTGAAAGTGCCGAATGTGGAAAACGGCACGATGGATCTGGAATATCAGATTGACGACACCCAGAAATCTTACGTCCAGAAAATCGAGATCCGCGGCAACCTCAAGACCAAGGACAAAGTGCTGCGGCGCGAACTGGCGATTTCGCCGGGCGACGTGCTGGACATGGTGCGCGTGAAAATCAGCAAGCAGCGCCTCGAAGGTCTGCAATATTTCAGCAAAGTGGATTTGCGTCCCGAAGCGACCGATCCGCCCATAGCCGGCCAGAAAAATCTCATCGTCAACGTCGAGGAACAAAACACCGGCAACTTCACCGTCGGTGCCGGGTTCAGTTCCGTGGATTCGCTCGTCGGCTACGCCGAAGTTTCGCAGGGCAATTTTGATTTGTTTCACCCGCCCTATTTCACCGGGGCCGGGCAGAAAATCATGTTGAAAGTGCAGCTCGGCACGCAGCGGCAGGATTACGAACTGACGTTCGAAGAGCCGTGGTTTCTGAACCGCAAGCTTTCGCTGGGCGTGGACCTTTACCGTCACGAGTTGGATTTTGAAAGTCCGAACAACATTTACGACGAGACGCGCACCGGCGCGAAGGTCAGTTTGACGCGCGCGCTGGGAAGTGATTTTCTCATCGGCAGCGTCAGCTACGGCATTGAAGATGTCGGCATCAATTTGAACAACGGCTGGCAGGATACTTATTCCGTTCCTGGTTCCGGCGTGCCCGGCCTTGGCGGCAGCGGCAGCGGTTCGACGACTGTTCCCGGCAATGTGCCGCAGGATATTTTGAATGAAACCGGCGACCATTTTTATCAACGCTTCGGCGCCTCGCTGGCTTACGACACGCGCAACAGCGTGCAGTTGCCCAACCACGGGCAGCGCACGGAATTGACCACCGAATTAAGCGCGGGCGACAAGGATTTTTACAAGGTGGAGCTGCACACCGCGTGGTATTTTCCCGGTTTCCTCAAAGGCCACGTGCTGGAAGTCGTGGGTGCCGGCGGCATTGCCGACAGCATCGACGGCGGCGACGTGCCGTTCTATGACCGTTATTATCTCGGCGGTCTTTATACGTTGCGCGGTTACAAGTTTCGCAACATTGCGCCGCGCGATCCGTATTACGGCGTCAATCCGTTCATGCCCAATGAACCGGTTGGCGGCGACAATTACTGGTATGGTTCGCTGGAATACAGCATTCCCATCATTGAAAAGGAAGGCGGCGTCAGCCTGCGCTTCGCCATGTTTTACGACATCGGCGCGGTGGGCGGATCCGATGCGTATTCTTTCTCCAGCAATTTTGACGACAACTGGGGTTTGGGCATTCGTTTAAACATCCCGCATCTCGGTCCGTTGCGTTTGGATTACGGCATTCCCATCACGCATGATTCTTACAACAGCAGCTCCGGCCAGTTCCAATTCGGCGTCGGCTACACCCATGGATTTTAAGATGAAACTAAGTATCAAACCAATATTGGCGGCGCTCGGCTGTCTGGCCGCCCTGAGCTTGTCCGGCTCGGCGCAAACGGTTTCGCCGATGGGAAAACTGCCGCTGTTTTTTGAAGCTGGTCAAGGCATCACGGCCGACCGCACCGCTTTTCTCGCCCGCACGGCCGACGCGCAATGCACCGTTTCCGCACGCGGCCTGACCATGAATTTGCGCCGGGCTCCCGGCCAGATCAGCCAGTTGCAGATGCAGTTTGTCGGCGCCAGCCCCGCCGCGCAAATCCATGGCGACACCGAGCAGGCCGGCAAAATAAATTATCTCCTCGGCAGCGATTCCGCGCAGTGGCGCACCCGCGTGCCGACCTTTGCGAAAGTGCGCGTGGAAAAAATTTATCCCGGTGTGGACGTCGTTTTCTACGGCAACCAAGACCAGCTCGAATATGATTTTGGTTTTGCCGCCGGGGCGGATCCCGCTGCCGTGGCGATGCGTTTTAGCGGCGCGGAAAAATTGCAAGTCAGCCCGCAGGGCGAACTGGTGATTTCGCTCGCGGGTGCCGAAATCCGCCAGCCGCAACCGTTGATTTACCAGGTCATCAACGGCAGCCGCCAGACCATCACCGGCGGCTACAAAATTTTGGCGGATCAAACCGTCGTTTTTAATGTCGGCGCTTACGATCATTCCCAACCGCTGGTGATTGATCCCGTGCTGAGCTACTCGACTTTTTTTGGCGGCGCATCCGGCGACACCGCGTGGTCGGTGAAATTGGATCCCAGCGGCAATGTTTACGTGGCCGGCGAAACCCTCTCGGCAAAATTTCTGACGAATGTCACCGGCGTTTATCCCACGAATGCCGGCGGGACGTTGGACGGCGATGCGTTCGTGGCCAAATTTGACAATCTCGGCACGAACTTGAGTTACTTCACTTTTCTCGGTGGCAGCGGCGATGACGCCGCGGTGGGACTGGCCGTGGATGCCGCTGGCCACGCCTTTGTGGCGGGTGTTACCGACTCCACGAATTTTCCGGTCAAGAACGCGCTGTATCCCAAAATCAGCGGCACCAACATCATGATCAACGGCCACCAATATGGTTATCACAACGACGCATTTGTGGCCGAGCTGAGCGCCGATGGTTCCGCGCTGGTTTACTCGACGTATTTTGGCGGCGGCGGCAACGACCAAGCCACGACCATCGCTTTGGATTCCAGCGGCGATGCTTACATCACCGGACGCACCACTTCCACGAACCTGCCGGTCACTTCGAATGCGTATCAATCCGTTTTGAAATGCGCCAGTTCGGATTACATCCTCACCAGCGGCAACGCCTTCGTCGCGGAATTTTCGCCGGGCGGCACCCAGTTGAATTACTGCTCGTATCTGGGCGGAACGAATTTGGACGTGGGCGGCGGCATCGCGGTGGACGCGAACAATTTTGTTTACGTCGCGGGCGCGACCAGTTCCACCAATTTCCCCACGACCAACCCCCTGCCCGGTTACAAAAACCTGAATGGCACCACGAACGCGAGCCTCAATTTCGACGGGTTCGTGACCAAGTTCACGCCGAATTGCGCGGGCGTGGTTTACTCGACCTTTTTGGGCAGCTCCAATTATGACGTCGCCGCGCGCGTCGTGGGCGACAGCGCCGGCAATGCTTATGTCATCGGATCAACGGCCTCGACAAATTTTCCGAACACGGCCGGATTTGTAAATTATCTCACCAACAATTTGAACGGCTATCTGACCACGAATGTTTTTGTCACGGAAATCAATCCCGCAGGCACGGCCATTTTGCATTCCGCCGTTTTCGGCGGACTGCAAACGGATTTTGGCTACGATCTGCAAATCAATCCGGTGACCGGCAACATATTCATCGTCGGCACGACTTCTTCAACCAATTTTCCCGTCACGAGAAATATTTTCGGTTCGTTGTGCGCCACGAATTTTGGCGGTGACGATGTCTTCGTGGCCGCGATCAAAGCGGACTGGTCGGGTCTGTTGTATGCCGGTTACCTCGGCGGCTACCAGAATGATTACGGTTACAGCATCGCCGTGGATGCGGCGGACAATGCCTACATCGTCGGGCAGACGCTCTCGACCAATTTCCCCACGTTCAACGCCCGGCAAAAAACCATGAACGGCACGAACGATGCGTTCCTCGCCAAAATTGTGCTGACGACGACGACGTTGAACGCGCAGCTGTCCGGCACGAATTTTCTCGTGACGGTGCCGCCGATTGGCGACATGAACACCAACAATCTCAGTCTGGAAACCACCACCAATCTGATTGGCAACAGTTGGTCGCTGGTGTCGCAGACATCGGTCCTGACCAATGGCGTGTTCACGTTCAAATTCAACCCGACGAACAAAGCTCGCTTTTTCCGATTCCATTAACCAAAAACCGCCGGCATTTTCTGCTGGCATCACCAAAAAATTCTGCTTTCATTTCTGCCCATGAAAAATTTGCGTTTAACTGTTTTTGCCGTTTTGATCATCGCGGTTGGCACGGTTTCGGCCGTTGCCCAAAACAAAGTTGCCAGTGTGGACATGAAAAAACTGTTCAACGGCTACTGGAAAACCAAGCAGGCGCAGGCGGCGCTGGAAAACCGCAAGACTGAGCTGGCCAAGGAGATCAAAGACATGGCCAACGGTTTGGAAAAGGCGCAGACCGATTATAAGTCGTTGCTCGACCAGGCGAATGACCAGGCCATCTCTGCCGACGAGCGCGACAAGCGCAAATCCGACGCCGCCGACAAGGCTAAGGAAATCAATACTTCCAAAGCGGCCATCGAACAGTTTCAGCGGCAGGCCGAGGCGCAGCTCACGGATCAAAGCCAGCGCATGAGCGGGAATCTCGTCAGCGAGATTCAGAAGGCGGTCACCGATAAAGCGAAGGCCGGCAATTACAGCCTCGTCGTCAATGCCGCGAGCGTGGAGGCGGTGGTCTATGTCAGCGCGGACAACGATTTGACCAGCGCCGTGCTCAGCCAGCTTAACGCCGGCGCGCCGATCGATGTGTCCACGCCCGCCAGCGGTTTGCCATTGAGCATCAGCACGAATGCGCCGTGAGCCAAAGCGCATCGTAAAATTTTTTAATTAATTGGTTGCACATTTTGGTGCGACTGATATTTTTCTCGCCCGCTTTTGATTTTCAAGAGCGGGCATTTAGTTAACCATTAACAGACAATTGTTCTTTGTATGGCCCAACGTATTCGTATTCGTCTCAAGGCTTATGACTTCCGAGTCATAGACCAGTCGGCACGCGAAATTGCTGACACTGTCAAACGCACTGGCGCGCGCGTCGCCGGTCCCATCCCCTTGCCGACCCGGATTGAGCGCTTCACTGTGCAGCGTTCCCCGCACTCGGACAAAAAGTCCCAGGAGACTTTTGAACAACGCACCCACAAGCGGCTGATCGACATTCTCGAGCCGACCGCCAAGACCGTGGACGAATTGAAGAAACTCAATTTGCCCGCCGGCGTGGACATCACCATCAAAATTTGATTCAAGGAGAACCCCATGCCACTAGGAATTTTAGGAAAAAAACTCGGCCACACGCGCGTCTATGATGCGAATGGCAAAGTCGCGGCCGTCACGGTCGTGCTCGCCGGTCCCAACCGCGTGTTGCAGGTCAAAACGCAGGCGGGCAAGGACGGCTACAACGCCGTGCAACTCGGCTTCGACGACCAAAAAGAACAGCGCCTCACCAAGGCCCTGCTCGGTCATGTCAAGAAACACAACGGCGCGGCGGTCAAACGCATCCGCGAGTTTCGTGATTTCTCCAAGGACGTGAAACCGGGTGATGTCATCGGCGCAAATGTTTTCGCCGTGGGCGATTTCATTGATGCGATCGGCGTCACCAAGGGCCGCGGTTTCGAAGGCGTGGTGAAACGCCATCGTTTTGCCGGCGGTGATTCGACGCACGGTGCCAAAGGCTGGCATCGCCGCTCGGGCGCGATCGGTCAGCGTCTGTTTCCCGGCACGGTCATGCGCGGCATGAGGATGCCCGGTCACATGGGCCAGGACACACGCACCACGCAGAACCTCGAAGTGATCCAGGTTCACGAGGCGGATAATATTTTGCTGATCAAAGGTTCCATCCCCGGAGCCGAAGGCGATTACGTCGTCATTCGCGAATCCAAGAAACGTCCAAAAGGCTGGAAGCCGCCGGTGAACGCCTCCATCTCCAAGAAAAAAGCGGATGCCAAAGCAGCCAAAGCTGCCGCCGCTCCCGCCAAGAAATAATTAGGCCATGAAAATTGCCATTAAAAATATCGCAGGAAAAGACTCGGGCGAACTCGAAGTGAAATTCGAGATGATCGAAAACGGAAAAGGTTCGCAGGCGGTTCACGATGCGGTCGTCGCTTACAACGCGGCGCAGCGCAGCGGCACGGCTTGCACCAAGACCGCCGGTGAAGTCCAGGGTTCCAACAAGAAACCGTGGAAGCAAAAAGGCACCGGTCGCGCCCGCGCCGGCTCCGTCCGTTCGCCCTTGTGGGCGGGTGGCGGTGTCGTGTTCGGTCCGAAGCCGCGTGATTTCACGAAGAAAATCTCCAAGAAAACCCGCGGCCTCGCGTTGCGCAAAGCTCTGAGCGCCCGGCTCAAGGCCGGCGACGTGGTGGTCGTGGACGACTTGAAGCTCGCTTCATCCAAAACCAAGGAATTCGTCAAGGTGATTTCCGCTCTGGACCTGACCGGCACCACGCTGGTCGTTTCCAACGGCGCGGAAAAAAATCTTTCGCTCGCGGCGCGCAACGTCGTCGGCGTCACGCTCACCACCGGCGATTCACTGAACACTTACGACGTGTTGCGCCCGGACAAACTGCTCTTCACCAAGAGCGCGTTTGAAACTGTCGAAGCCCGTTTGAACAAGGAATAACATGAACGCTTTCGAAATCATCAAGACCGTCCGCCTGACGGAAAAAGGCACGCGCCAGAGCGAGAAGTATAACCAATACACCATCGTGGCCGACCGCCTCGCGACCAAGCCGGAAATCCGGCAGGCCGTGCAGGAACTGTTCAAGGTCAAAGTCGTCCGCGTGAACACGCTCAACGTGCGCGGCAAAGACCGCCGCAAACGCACCGCCCAGGCGGGCCGCGCGTCGAACTGGAAAAAAGCCATCGTCACCTTGAAAGAGGGCGACAAGATTGTTTTGACCTAGTCGGCAATTGAATCACGAACGGCGCGGAATTTTTTCCGCGCCGTTTTTTTGTTTTCCGGTTGGACAGCCGTTGTCCGTGCGCGTCCGGCAAACTCTTCGCGTTGCCTGCCGTTGTGAACAACTCAACGTGGCGCGGCGACGGAGGACAGCGTAATGTCGGCTGACTTGAAAAACCGGATTCTCCACGTAGATGGCGATAGTTTTTTTGCGAGCTGCGAAATCGCGCTCGACAAAAAATTGCAGGGCCGCGCCGTGTGGGTGGGCGGCGGGCGGCGCGGCGACGGCATCGTCATCGCGGCGAACCGCGCGGCGAAAAAATTTGGCGTCAAGACGGGCATGGCGTGTTTCGAGGCGAAGCGGATTTGCCCGCGCGGCGTATTGTGCCGGCCGCATTACGACGCCTATCGCGATATCTCGCAAAAAATGTTCCGCGTGCTGGAAGAATATTCGCCGATGCTCGTGCCGGTTTCGATTGACGAAGGTTTTCTTGATTTCACGACGATGGACAGCGTGGTCTGGCGCAACACGACGCCGGAAAAATATGTGGGCGAAATCTGCGAACGCATTTCGCGCGAAGTGGAAATCCCCGTATCGGCCGGACTCGCCAATTCCTCGCGGCTCGCCAAGCTGGCGACGGACGCGGCCAAGCCGGGCTTTCTCGAAATCAAACCCGGCGAGGAAAAAGATTTTTTGCAGGATCGCTTAGTGCGCGAACTTTCCGGCATCGGCAAAAATCGTCAACGCTCGCTCGCGGCGCTCGGCGCGCTGACGTTTGGACATGTCGCGAAATTGCCGTCGCCGTTGTTGAAACAAAAATTTGGAATTTGGGGTCAGCAGTTCTGGCTGTTCTCAAACGGAATGTGGAACGAGCCGTTGCTGCTTGAAGTGAAGGATCGCACGACGATTTCCAGCAACACCACCCTGCCCTACGATGAGCCGGATCACGAGGCGGCGCTGACGTTCGCGTTGAGCGAGGCGACGCGGCTGACCGGGCAGTTGCGCCGCGAGCAGATGCAAGCACGGGAGATCAGCCTTACGATTCGCTTCGAAGATTTCAGCGAGGTCGGTGGCAGTTATCGCTTTCAACACGCGCAGTTTCAGAACTCTGTCATTAATGCACAACTCGAGGAAATTTTTCGCGGCATCATGGCCGGACAATTCCGGCCGGTGCGGCAAATCCGCATCGCGATGTGGAATCTTGAACGGCTCGACACGCAACCGACACTCTGGGGCAAAACCGACGAAGAGCGTTGGGGCGCGCTGGATGCAGCCGATAAATTTCTGCGTGAAAAATGCAATATAAGTTCGTTGATAACCGGTGCGCAACTGGCGCTGCGCCAGCTGGACGACGCGCATAAAAATCCGAAGGCGAAATGTCCGTTCGTGCCGCAGCGCGAGATGGTGAAAAAACTTTGGGGCACGGATGCCGACCCGCTGGCGCATAAGGGCGATTGGGAAAAGCGGCTGGCGAAGGTGAGCAAACAACTTCAGTTCAACCATTGATTTGCTGGGCCAACCGCCGAGTAAAATTTATTTTCTGGAAAACTAATCCAAGTTGGGCCAGACTATGAATTCAAATTTATGGATGTAAAACTTCCCAAATTGGGCGAAGGCGCGGATTCCGGCGTGGTGGTCAACCTCTTCGTGAAAGAGGGCGACACGATCGCAAAAGACCAAGCCATCATGGAATTGGAAAACGAAAAAGCCGTCGCCTCGATTCCCTCCACGGCGGCGGGCGTCGTGACCAAGGTTTATGTGAAGGCCGGCGATCGCATCAGCGCAGGCCAAAAGATTTTGTCGGTCGGCGGCGATGCACCGGCGGCCGCAACGCCCGCCCCAGCCGCCGCGCCCAAATCGGCGGCGAAAAAAGTGGTCGCCCAAGCCGCCCCGGAACCGGAACCGGAAGCGGTCGCGGATGAAACGCCGGACATCGAAGAAGAAATTCCTGACACGGCCATCGCGGCTTCGCCTTCCATCCGCAAAGCGGCGCGCGAATTTGGCATTCATCTCGGCAAGATCAAAGGGAGCGGCCATGGCGGACGAATTCTTGCCGAGGACGTGCGCGCTTACATCCAACGCTTGATGAAAGCAGCAGCCAAACCGGCGGCTGCAGCAGCATCGGCGCCGGCTCCGGCCAGACCGGCGGCGGTGCCAATCGATTTTTCGCAGTGGGGACCGATTCTGAAGAAGCCGGTCACGCCGTTGCGCAAAGTGATCGCGCGGCGCATGTCGGAAAGCTGGAGTTCGGTCGCGCGCGTCACGCAATTTGATGACATTGATTTTACAAAACTCGGCGAGTTACGGAAAAAATTTGCGGCCGATTACGAAAAGCAAGGCGTCAAGCTCACACTCACACCGTTCGTCTTGAAAGCGGTCGCCGAGACGTTGAAGAAACATTCCATCTTCAATTCCAGCCTCGATGAAGTGGCGGGTGAAATCATTTTGAAAGAATACGTCCACCTCGGCATCGCGGTGGACACGGATCAAGGCTTGATGGTGCCGGTGATCCGCGACGTGGATAAAAAATCCTTGTTCGATCTCGCGAAAGAATTGGAATTGCTCGCGGCGCGCGCGCGCGACCGGAAAATTTCCGCCGACGAAATGAAGGGCGGCACGTTCACGATTTCGAATCAAGGCGCGATTGGTGGCGCGCATTTCACGCCGATCATAAATCTGCCGGAAGTCGCGATCCTCGGCCTCGGCCGCGGCGCGCTCAAGCCGGTGGTGCGCGACGGCAAAGTCGAGGTGCGTCTGCTGACGCCGATGGCGTTGAGCTACGATCATCGCGTGATTGACGGCGGCAGCGCGGCGCGGTTCACGGTGGATTTGTTGAAGGCGTTTGAAAATTTCAGCGAAGACGCGGTAAAAATTTAAAGAAAAATGGACTCGATCAAAACGGAAATTGTTGTTGTCGGTGCCGGTCCCGGCGGTTACGCGGCGGCTTTTTACGCGGCTGATTTGGGCAAAAAAGTCATTCTCATCGAACGCGAAAAGCGGCTCGGCGGCGTGTGCTTGAATCGCGGCTGCATCCCGTCGAAAGCGCTGCTGTATGCGACGCATCAAATCGTCAACGCGCGCGAGTCGGCGCATCGCGGCATCACGTTCGCGGAGCCGAGCGTGGACGTGAACAAAATGCGGACGTGGAAGGACTCCGTCATCGATAAACTCGCCGGCGGCGTGGCGACGCTCGCGAAAATGCGCGGCGTGCAGGTCATCCAAGGCCGCGCGTATTTTGAAGGCTCGAATAAATTGCGCGTCGAAACCGAAAGCGGCCAGCAATTTGTTGAATACGACAAGGCGATTCTCGCGGTTGGTTCGCTGGCGGCGATGCCGAAGGCGTTTGACCTCGGCAATCCGCGCGTGATGACTTCCACCGGCGCCTTGGAAATCGAGGACATTCCCGAAAATCTGCTCGTCGTCGGTGGCGGTTACATCGGCATGGAACTGGGTTTTGTTTATTCCGCGCTCGGCAGCAAAGTCACCGTGGTCGAGGCGCTCGACAGCATTCTGGCGGCGGCGGATGCCGACCTCGCGCGTCCCGTCGTGGCAAATGCGAAAAAATCTTTCAAGGAAATCCGGCTCAAGGCGCGCGTGACCAAAATGTCCACCGTCGGCAAGCAGATCAAAGTGGAATCGGAATACAACGGCGAAAAACTCACGGAACTTTATGACCGCGTTTTGGTTTCCGTTGGCCGCGTGCCGAACAGCGCCGACCTGGGCTTGGAAAACACCAAGGTCGAGCTGGACGAAAAAGGCTTCGTCAAAGTGAATCCTCATCAATTGACGAACGACCCGAGCATTTACGCCATCGGCGATATCGCGGGCGGCATTTTGCTCGCGCACAAGGCGCACAAGGAAGCGCGCATCGCGGTGGAAAATATCAACGGCGAAGAAACGGTTTTTGAAAATGTCATCATTCCCGCAGTCGTGTTCACCGATCCCGAACTCGCGTGGTGCGGTTTGACGGAAGCCGAGGCCAAGGAAAAAGGTCTTAATTATCAGGTCGCAAAATTTCCGTGGTCGGCGTCCGGCCGCGCCCTGTCCTTTGACCGCACGGACGGCGTGACGAAGATGCTGGTCGATCCGGAAACGAATCGCTTGCTGGGCGTGGGTATTTGCGGTGCCGGCGCGGGCGAACTCATCGCCGAAGCCACGCTGGCGATGGAGATGGGCGCGACGGCGGAGGACATTGCGCTCACGGTGCATCCCCATCCGACGCTGTCGGAAACGGTGATGGAATGTGCCGAGGTTTTCTTCGGCCACGCGACGCACACGTTCACGAAGAAAAAAATCACGGAGTAAAAAACGATTTGAGTCTTACTGCGCCGGCCGTTGAAAATTCAACGGCCGGCGTTTTTCTTTTTGCTTTTCGCCGGCAATTTTTTGGCTTTCTTCGCTGCAGCGGCCAGTTGAATCGCGCGCCGCGCCCACGCAGTGAGTTCCGGTGAATTTTCCAAAACATCCGGCGGCACTTCGTGATACGCCATCGTCATCCGCCGGCCCTTCAGCTCGTAAGTGAAGGGCTCCATGCCGCGGGCGACAAAATCTTGTTGCGATGGCGCATCGGTTTTGAAAAATAATTTTCCGTCAGCGAGAATGCCGAAAAAAATTTCAGCGGCATATAATCCATGCGCGCCAAACATCGCCTTGGCACGAAGCTCCGGCAGCGCGTGCAATTGATCCAAAACAAATTCTTTGAAGGAATCTTCCGGCATGATTTTCAAGGTGACGAGGCCGATTCAAGATCGCGCAACGGTTGTCCGACCAAGTCGCCGAGCCGGTTGCCGGCGATGTAGATGACGGACGCGAAACCGAACAACAGCGCCAGCAAAATCAGGAAGCCCCAGAAATGTTTTTGCTCGAAGCGCCGCAGGTTGCGGGCGAAGGCGAGCAGGCCGAACATCGCGGAAATTATAATTACACCATCCACGCTCGCGCGCTGCCAGTAGCTGCCGCCGAGATGCAGCCACATCCCAAACTCATCGAACGTCAAACCCATCGCCACGCCATACAGCAGCGCGGTGATTTCCGCCGCGCGGCCGGTGGGCCGGCGAAAGACGCTGAACCCGGCCACGCCGGCCAGCAAAAATATGCCGTAGTTCAAATGGTGGACGTGCGTTGGGCCCATGAAGAAATACAGGTTGGGCATTTCTTTGCACATGATCAGAAACACAAACACACGCGCGAGCACGAACGTGACGATGAAACTGAACAGGGCAAAGCGCGCGAGCTTGTGTGTCGTTTCCCGGTGCTGATGATGCTCGGCGGTGATGAGGGGCTGCATAATTTTTCCGAATCGCAATGCGAGCTTGCCGGGCGCGCGTTTTTTTTCAAGCGCGAAAAAAAGCCGGGTGAAAAATTTCACCCGGCTTGCGGATTCAACGATTTGCGATCACGGCTTCCAGATCATGTCCGCGACGGTCTTGCCGGCGGGAATGAACGGGATGACGTGCGTGCTGTAGGGCACGACAACGTCGAGGACGTAAGGTTCGTCGGCGTCGAGCATCCGCTGGATGGCGGCGCGCAAATCTTTTTTGAACATCACGCGCTCGCATTTCACGCCGAAGGAATTGCAGACGCGGACGTAGTCGGGATAAATCTCCGGACGATGTTGCGGGTCGCCGAGATAAGTGTGGCCGCGATTGCCTTCGTAAAAATTATCTTCCCACTGCACGACCATGCCGAGATGCTGGTTGTTCAGAATAATGGCTTTCGCGGCAATTTTTTCGACGTGCGCGGTGGCGAGTTCCTGGATGTTCATCAGGAACGAGCCGTCGCCGTCAATGTCAATGACCTGTTTATCCGGCAGCGCAACCTTCATGCCGAGCGCGGCGGGATAGCCGTAGCCCATCGAGCCGAGACCACCGCTGGTCACGAACTGGCGCGGGTATTTATATTTATACCATTGGCCAGCCCACATCTGATGCTGGCCAACGCCGGTGGAAATGTAAGCTTCGCCCTTGGTCATGTCGTAAAGCGTCTCGATGACCATCTGCTGCAAAATCACTTCACTCTCCTTGCCTTGCATGTGGTCAATCATATGATCGCTATTGGCGATTTCGGGCGTAATGCGATAAGCGAACGGCGCTTTTTTCTGCCATTCGGCGATCTGCGCGAGCCACGCGGTGTGCTTTTTTTGAATTGGACGTTTCGCGACCAGTTTGTTCAAACGCGTGAGCGCGTCCTTTATGTCTCCGACCACCGGCAAATTTGCCTTGCGATTTTTGTTCAGCTCCGACGCATCAATGTCAATGTGGACAATCGTGCCGGTCTTGCAAAATTCCTCGAACTTGCCCGTCACGCGGTCGTCGAAACGCACGCCGAACGCGAGCAACAAATCCGCGCCGTCTTTCAACTTCACCATCGGGTCGTTAAACGATTTGCGATATTCGTATTCGCCGTTCACCGCCCAGTTGGCTGAAGCCGAGCCGTGCATGCCGAGCCAGCGCAACGAGAGCGGATGCGTTTCGGGAAAACCGCCGATGCCCATGAGCGTGGTCGTCACGGGAATGTTCGTCGCTTCGGCAAATTTTTTCAGCTCCGCCGCCGCGCCGCTGGTGATGATGCCGCCGCCGCAATAAATGACCGGCCGTTCCGCCTTCTCGATCAGGCCGATGATTTCGTTGAGCGCGATGTCGTCCGCCTTCAAGTCCGGTTGCGTGTAACCCGGCAGACCTTTTTTGATTTCTTCGAGCGTGGGCCAGACCGGCTGAGCTTTCGCTTGCTGAATATTTTTCGGAAAATCAATCACGACCGGACCAGGGCGACCGGATTGGGCGATGTAAAACGCTTCTTTGACGATGCGCGGAATGTCGTTGATGTCCGTGACCAAGTAGGAATGCTTCACGATGGGCAGCGTTACGCCAATCATGTCGGTTTCCTGAAACGCGCCGCGGCCGATCATCGCCTGCGTCACCTGCCCGGTGATCGCGATGAGCGGGCAGGAATCCATGAAAGCGTCCGCGATGGCCGTGACGAGATTCGTCGCGCCCGGACCGCTCGTGCCCATGCACACGCCGGCCTTGCCGGTCACGCGCGCGTAACCTTCGGCGGCGAAACTGCCACCCTGCTCGTGGCGCGGAAGAATGGTGCGAATCTTCGAGTGCGTGAGCGACTGGTGAATTTCCATGCTCGCGCCACCGGGATATGCAAAAATGACTTCGACGCCCTCGCGTTCCAAGGCTTCGACAAAAATGTCGCGCCCGAACATCGCCGGGCCGACTTCGGCGCGCGGCTTGGCTTTGGCAGTGGCAGGTTTCTTTTTTTCGATGGTCTTGCTCATACTATTTTCTTGGTTGTGGCGGCGCGACTGAAGGTAACAAAAAACCCACAGCCGTTTCCAGCCGTGGGTTCTTGTTAAAGTCTCGTTCAACAAGCGCCAACGGCGTCGCTTACTACTACAGCGACGACCAGAATGACAGCTTGGCTCACGTTTTTCAACATTGTGGAACGAGTTTAATTATAATTCCCTCGGCCGTCAAGTTTTTGAATGATCTGCGCGAACGCCAGAAACCGCTGGAGGCTATTTTTAACCGTTTGAAAAAAATTCAAAAAAACTAATAATTGTGATTGCAGTTTCGGCAGAATGAATTATCAGTGTGTTGTCCCCCGCAAAAAAAAGCTGGCATCGCTGATGCTAAATGAAGCCATGATGTATAAATCTGCCGCCACATTGCCCAAGTCCTGGTCGCACACCGGTCTTGAAGGCTCGCGCCTGCACGACTTCTTCGCCAAGTTTAAAAAGGCAATGGAAATCCCTGTTGGATATCAGGATGAAGCGAGTTTCCACTTCGGTGCCGAACCGAAGGACAAATCCGCGAAGTGGCCTTTGGGTCGCTAATCACCCGCCTGCGGAATGCTATTTGCCCTTGGTAAACGCTTTTAGCGTGTCCAGAAAAAAACGACTGCCCGGTTTCGGGACAATTTCAGTTAGCTTTCATTATTTCTCTTTTCTAAAATTCAGCCGTTCGTTCGCTGTTTACGTCCGAGCCGAATTCCAATTTTATTTCGCGCGTCGGATTCTTTTGTTGGGGCGGGGATTTTTGTTTAGGCAATTAATGACCTAGGCTCCGCAATTGCCGCGCTGGACAATGCGGTTAGGTTGCGGCAGGCTCGCGGCGTGAATACTCCGCCCATTCTGCCGTCACCGGCTGCGGCGCCAAAACCCCGGCGCAATGGACGCAAAAAAATATTTTTATTTCTCAGCCTTGGCTTGCTCGTGCTGGCGGCGGCGATGTTCTTCGCGTTGCGCAAAAAGGAACCGGCGGCGACGGTCCAGACCGAAAAAGTGGCGCGCCACACGATCACGGAAACCGTCATTGCCAACGGAAAAATTTATCCGGTGCTGCAAGTTCACATCAGCCCGGAAGTCAGCGGCGAAATCACCGATCTGCCCGTCAAAGAAGGCCAGTTCGTTCACAAGGGCGATTTGTTGTTGAAAATAAATCCCGACGTTTATCTGGCCGGCTTGAATCAAGCCAAGGCGGGTTACGAATCATCCATCGCCGCAAAGACCACCGCCATGGCGAATCTTGAAAAAGCCGAGGCGGATTTCGTGCGCAACAAACAGTTGTTCGACACCAAACTGCTTTCGGAATCGGACTACATCGGCTTCAAAGTCGCCAAAGACGTGGCGCAGGCGCAGGTTGAAAGTGCCGACGACCAAGTCAACGTGGCCAAAGCCAACGTGGAGAACGCGCAGGATTTGCTGAACAAAACCACCATCGTCGCGCCGCTGGATGGCACGATCACCACGCTGAATTCGCAACTCGGCGAGCGCGTGCTCGGCACCGTCCAGAACGCGGGCACCGACATCATGATCATTTCCGATCTGAGCCGGATGGAAGCGCGCGTGGACATTGGCGAAATGGACATCGTGCTCGTGCAGGCCGGGCAAAACGCGAAGCTCGAAGTAGATTCGTTCAAGGACAAAAAATTTGCCGGTGTCGTCACCCAAGTTGCCAATTCTTCCGAGGGACTGAACGCCAGCTCACTGTTGAGCAGCGGCAGCAGCGCGTCTTCTGGACAATCGGCGACGCAATTCCAAGTGCGCATCCGCATTGCTGAAGGTGATTCCTTCCGGCCCGGCATGTCGGTCAATGCGACGATTGAGACCCGCACGCGCACAAACGCCATCGCCGCACCCATCGCCAGCGTGACGACGCGGACGCTCAAGCCGAAATCAAAAAAAGGCACCACCGATTCCAAAACGAATTCGGTGCCGACCAATGCTCTCGCGGCGGCGGAAACCACTAGCGGCGAAACCAATTCGGCGAAGGGTGACAAAAAAGATGACAAAAACAAACCCGTGGACGTGGTCTTTGTCGTCGACGGCGACCACGTGAAAACCGTGCCGGTGAAAATCGGCATCAGCGACGAAAATTATTGGGAGATCACCGATGGGTTGAAGGAAGGCGATGAAATCGTCATCGGCGGTTATCATGCCATCAGCCACGATCTGGATGACGGCAAAAAAATCGTGAAGGGTGCGGCCGGTGCGGCCGAGGCAAATTCAAAATGAAAAATGCAAAATTAGAAAACGAGATTGCAGCGCGAGACGTTTTTGCGTTTTTAATTTTTAATTTTTAATTTTCCGATGAGCCTGATCCGTCTTCAGAAAATTTCGCGGCGTTACCAAATGGGCACTGAGACCGTCCACGCGCTGCGCGAAGTGACGCTTGAGATTCAGCGCGGCGAATACGTCGCCATCATGGGTCCCTCGGGCTCGGGAAAATCCACGCTGATGAATCTACTTGGTTGTCTCGACACGCCGACCGGCGGGACTTATGAGCTGAACGGCAGCCATGTCAGCGAGATGAATGACAATGCGCTCGCGGAAATCCGCAACCGCGAAATCGGTTTTATTTTTCAAACCTTCAATCTGCTGCCGCGCTCCGACGCCTTGCGCAATGTGGAATTGCCCTTGGTTTACGCCGGCATTCCCGCCAAGGAACGTCGCCAGTTGGCGCACGCGGCGCTGACGAGCGTCGGCTTGGCCGACCGCGTGCATCACAAGCCGAATGAACTTTCCGGCGGGCAACGCCAGCGCGTGGCCGTGGCGCGCGCGTTGGTGAACAAGCCTTCCATTTTGCTCGCGGATGAGCCAACCGGAAATTTGGATTCCAAAACCGGCACGGAAATCATGGCGTTGTTTCAACTGCTGGCCGACCAGGGCAACACCATCATCGTGGTCACGCACGAGGAGGAAGTGGCGTTGCACGCGCAGCGCGTCATCCGCATCCGCGACGGTTTGATCGCGAGTGATGAATTGGTTAAAAAATAATCAGACAGGATTAACAAAATTTTCAGAATTGAACATGAACCACCAGAGCGGAAATAATTCTGTCCATTCGGTTAATTCTGTCTGAATGAATTTTTTCACCGAACTGCGCGAAGGTTTGCTGATTTCGTGGAGCGCGATCCTCGCGAACAAGCTGCGTTCAGTGCTCACCACGCTGGGCATCATCATCGGCATCGTCACCGTCACGCTGATGGGCACGGCCATTCATGGACTCAACAGTTCGTTCATGAACAGCGTTTCTTCCATCGGCGCGGACATGCTCTATGTGGATCGCTTCGGCTGGTTCATCAATTCCGTGCAGGAATGGATGAAGGCCATGAAAAATCCAAAAATCACGCTGGACGAAGCGGACACGGTGCAGCAGAAAATGCAAACGGATGATGACGTTGGCAATCCGTCCGCCACCGCTGCCAACGAGGCCAACGCTTTGCTACGCGAAATGAAATTGGCCGTGGCCGTCGCGCCCGTCGCTTCGGATGACACGCCGGTGAAATATAAAAAGCGCGGCACTTCGGACGCGCCCGTGCTGGGCACGACGGAACAATTTCAAATCACCGGCGGCCTGACGCTGGCGGACGGGCGGTTTCTCACCGGCGCGGAATGCGATGGCGGGCGGCCCGTGTGCGTTCTCGGTTCCGACCTGGCTACGAATTTGTTTCAAGGCGAATCGCCCGTCGGCGCGACCATCTCCGCGAGCGGCCATGATTTCCATGTGGTTGGCGTGCTGGCCAAGCAAGGCGGGTTCGGCGACAGCGGCGGGACGGACAACGAAATCATCGTGCCCATCTCGCAGTTCACCCGCTCGTTTTGGGCCAAGCCGGACTACGAAATCCAAGTGAAGGCGCGCAGCGTTCCCGAGTTGGCCGATGCCCGCGAGGAATTGCGCACGGTCCTCCGGCGCTTGCGCCACATTGCGCCGGGCGACGCGGACAATTTTTCGATCAACCAGCAGGATCAGATTCTGGATTTTTTCCACAAGGTCGCTGGCACCATCGAAGCGGTCGGGTTGTTCATCACCGGGCTGTCGCTCTTCGTCGGCGGCATCGGCATCATGAACATCATGTTTGTCTCGGTTGCGGAGCGGACGCGGGAAATCGGCGTGCGCAAAGCCATCGGCGCAAAGAACCGCACTATCCTGTTGCAATTTTTAATCGAAGCCGCGTGCATCTGCCTCATCGGCGGAACCATCGCGCTGCTCATCGCGTGGCCGACGACGTGGCTGCTACGAAAAGCAATGCCGGCAGAACTGTCGCCGGGCATCGTCTGTCTCTCACTGCTCGTCTCGGCGCTGACCGGCGTGCTGTCCGGATTTTTTCCCGCGTGGCGTGCGGCGCGGATGAATCCCGTGGATGCGTTGCGCAATGAATAGAAAATTCACCGCCATTTTCACCGAAGCCCGCGAAAGCGGCACGATGGCTTTGGGCGCGATTGCCGCGCACAAACTGCGCTCGGCGTTGACGCTGCTCGGCGTGCTGGTCGGCGTGTTTTCCATCATCGTCGTGATGACGGCGATGCGCGTGCTGCAAAGCAACATTGAGCGGCAGTTGTCCATGCTTGGCAGCGACACATTCATGGTGCGGAAATTTCCGGGCACGTTCATCGGCGTGTCGCCCGGCGATTACGAAAAATATTGGCGGCGCAAAAACATTAGCATCAGCGACGGCAAACGGCTGATGGACAAAATCACCGTGCCCGCGAACATCGGCATCGAAGCCGTTTTCTGGTCCGGCGAAATTGACACGCGCTACAAAACCAGCGCGCCCACCGTGCGGCTTTACGGCGAAACGCCCGGCAGCTTCCTCGCGCACAACTGGAATCTTGACGAAGGCCGCCTGCTGATGGATGCCGACGTGGACAGCGAGCGTCACGTCTGTGTGCTGGGCTATGGGCTGGCCACCAATATTTTTCCGAACAGCTCGCCGCTCGGGGAAGCGGTGAAAATTGATGGCATCAATTACACCGTGGTCGGCACGTTGGAAAGCAAAGGCGGCGCGATGGGCGGCGATCAGGACAATTTCGTCGTCGTGCCCGTCACCACCTGCCTCAACCGGTATGGCCACTGGTGGCGCAGCTTGAATATTTTGGTTCAGGCCCCCAGCCGGGAAAGTTACGATTCAACCTTGGAGGAGGTGCGCGGCATCATGCGCGTCATCCGCAAAGTGCCGCCGGGCAAGGACGACGATTTTGAAATCGCCTCGAACAATTCCATGATCGAACAGTTTCAAAAATTCACGCGCACCGTGCGCATCGGCGTGATGCTGGTCAGCGCCGTCGCCCTGCTCGCGGCGGGCGTGGGCATCATGAACATCATGCTCGTGTCGGTCACGGAACGGACGCGCGAGATCGGCATCCGCCGCGCGATCGGCGCGAAGAAGCGCAACATCATGGTGCAATTCATCATGGAAGCGATCGTGCTCTGCGAAGTCGGCGGCGCGGTGGGCGTGGCGCTGGGAATTCTTGGCGGAAATCTGCTGGCACTGGTTTTGAAGCTGCCGCCGGTGATTCCATTCGACTGGGTGGCCATCGGACTGGCGATGTGTTCTGTCGTGGGAATTATTTTTGGAACGTATCCGGCGTGGAAGGCGGCGAACTTGGATCCGATTGAATCGCTGCGCTACGAATAATTTTTTCGAAGTAATTTACTGCAAATTAAACATCCACCGGCGCGATGACATCCGCATTTATTTTCTGCGCGGAATTGTAACGGCGCGTCGCTTCGGGAAGATCGTGCCAGATTTTTACGGCAATGGTGGTGCCGATGACCGCAAACGGCAGGACAAAGAGCGGCCAGGCTTGCCAGCCTTCGCGCGTGATCAAAAACCCGAGGCAGATGGATTGAATGGCGCTGCCGAGATAGGCGAAGCCGTTGACGATGCCCATGCAAGTGGCGGTGGCTTTGCGTCCGCCGAAATCCGTCGCGGCGGTGCCGGACATCAGCGAGGTGATGCCGATGGAGGCCATGACGATGACGAGGGCCAGCCAGCCAACCCAAGTGGGTTGGGTGAACAAAATGCCCGCCATGATCACGGCCGCCACGAGCACGATGCCGCACAACACCGCGGTGGGTGGCCCGCGGCGCGATTGAAATAATTTGTCGGAGATCAGGCCGCCGGAAAATCCGCCGAAGATGCCGAAGACGCAGGTGAACCAGCCCCAGTGTTGCGAAAAAAATTCCGCGCCACTCTGCTTTACTTCGAGGGAAAAAATGGAATACCAGTTCATGATGCTGTAACGGAACACGCCGCCGGTGAGTTCCACGCAGGCGATCAGCAGCATGAGGCGGCTGGTGAAAATTTTCTTGAGCAGATCGGCCACGGAAAATTCGATGTGCATCTGGCCGGACGACGCGTCGCACGTGTCAAGATGCGGAAAGCCGGCTTCTTCCGGCGAGTCTTTGATGAGCCACCAGTCCAGGAGCGTCCAGAAAATCAGGATGATGGCGGGCACGTAAAAAACGGACCACGTCGCGTCAACATTATTTTCTGTCGCCGCAAAAATTTGATGCAAAATGCCGGTGGCATTTACTTTGGTGAGCGTGATGATGGAGCCGCCCCAGTCGAATGCAAAATAAACGCCGATGGAAATGAGCGCACCGAAAATCGCGCCGAAGACGCCGCGTTCGCGCACGTGAAACCAGTAGGCTTTGACCTTGATGATGGACATCGAGCCGAAGCTTTGAAAATACATGTTGAGCGCGTAGAGCAGCGAAAAACTGGCGACGAGATTGATTTTGATGTGCTTGACGAGGATCAACCAGGTCAGCACGCCAAGGGCGATGTTGGACAATGAAACGCCGACAGCGGAAATCAACATGCCGCGTTTGCCGCCCAGCGATTTGTCAATCAGCGGGCCGTTGACCAGAAAACTGCACGCGTAAACCCAAGTGCCGATGCCGAAGATGATGCCCAAATCTTCCTTGGACATCAGCGTGCCGAGCGCGCCTTTGGCGACGATGAGATTGTAGCGGCCCATGCACAAAAAGGCGTAGGTCATCCCCAGCGGCAGCCAGTTGATGAAGCGGCGCATCATGAACCAGCGCGAGTGTTGCAAGGGATTGTTGTAGAAATAAACGGCAATGACCGCCGCCAGGGAAAGCGCGACCGTGAGGGGATAAAAATAATCTGGCATTTCCGTAGCGGCGTAGCAAAACAGAGGCGTGTGCGCGGGTCAAAGATTTTGTTGTGACAAATCGCCAGCGCCCGTCAGTGCCCGGACGTTTTTTCGATCACGTCGGGATATTTTTTCAGGATGAGCACCATGAACAATCCGCCGATCAAACCGAACGGGGCCATGAAATAAAAATACCAGTTCCAGTTTTGGTCCAGCAGGCGGCCCAGAAAATATCCGGCGAGGCTGCCGCCAAAATATTGGAACGAGTCAATCAGGCCCGAGGCGAAGCCAGCCATTTTGCGCCCGCCAATGTCCATCGCCGCCGCCGTGCCGAGCAGCGAGTGCGTGGAGTTGGCGGTGAACGAAATGAGGATGAGAAACAGCACGGCGGCGTTGGCGGAATGGAATTGGGCGGCCAGCAAAATCACCGCGGTCTCGATGAAATAAATTCCCGCCGCCACCGGCGCGCGGCTGCCTTTGAAAACCGTGTCCGACAGATAACCGGAGATGAGCGAGCCGGTGGAGGCGACAAACGGAATCAAAAATCCGAGAAACTGAAACTGGTTGGAATTCAAGTCCAGATGATGCACCTCCTGCATGAAACGCGGGAACCATTGATCCACGCTTTGCCGCACCGCGCCGGTGCAGGCGTAGGCGAGCGCAGTGATCCACAAAACTGGCCGGCAGGAAATTCGTTTCAAAACGTCCACGAGCCGGATTTTTTCATTGGCCTGCGCGGTCGTTTGGGAAATTCCATCGAGCACATGAAAACCGGCTTCTTCCGGCGTCTCTCTGACCGTGAGCGCCATGCCCAAAGCCGCTAGTCCGCAGACCGCCGCCGGCACCCAGAACAGCCAGCGCCAGTGCAGCGGCGGCACCTGCCACAAGCCGAGAAAAGTAAATCCCGCGAGCAGCGCGGGGCCGATTTTGAAAATGCCGAAGCGGCCGAGGTTGATCATGAAACCGAAAATGCCGGCGAAGCGGCCGCGCTCGCGTTTGGCAAACCACGCGGTGTTGATCTTGATCATGCCCGGCGCGCCGAACGCCTGCAGGTAGCCATCCATCCCGCGCACGACAACGAACAGGCTCAATACGCTCAAGGCCACTTCGACGCCGAACAAATTAATGTGCGTGAACGGAACGGTTCCTTGATGCGTCACCGGCAGCAGCGAGACCGCGCCGAAGAAAATGTTCATCACGATGGTTCCGCTGGCGCCGATGAGCATGGCTTTTTTGCCGCCGAGCTTGTCCGTGAGCAGGCCGTTGAGGATTTGTCCGAACGCGTAGGTCAGCAGCGCCGTGGTGATGATCAAACCCATGTCCGCGCGCGAAAAACCAAATTCATCGCTGATGGATTTGTTGGCGATGGAAAGGTTGTAGCGGCAGAGGTAAAACGAAGTATAAAGCAGTCCAAGAAATCCCCAGTTCAAGCCGCGTCGGGCGCGAAAGCCAGACGGATATTTTGCGGGTGTAATGGAACTCATCAGCGATGCTTCAAACCTTGTTGCAAGGAATAAACAGGAATGGCCCGGCGGGGTCAAAGCTTAAAACCAAAAAGCCACGGAAAAAATTCCGTGGCTTTGCGGGGATTATTGGACTTTTAGGCTCAGGATTTCTTTTCCGCCTTGGCTTTTTTCTCAGCTTTCGGCTTGGCTTCGGCGACTTCGGATTTGGGAGCCTCGGCATGTTTGCCGCGTTTTTCCGTGTGCGGCTTTTTGTCGTCGGCCACCGGCGCGGGCGCGACGATCGGCGTGGTGCTTTCCACGCGCAGTTTCAAAGTGCCTTTCACGTCGTGATGCAGATTCAACGCCACTTCGTGTTCGCCCAGTTGGCGGAGCGGTTCGCCGAGATGAATTTTGCGTTTGTCGAGCGCGATGTCGAACTGCTTCTTCAGTTCGTCGGCGATCTGGCCGGCGGTGACCGTGCCAAACATCTTGCCATCTTCGCCGGTCTTGACCTTGACGACGAGGACGAGCTTGCCGAACGCCTTCGAGAGCTCGGTCATGGCGTTCAACTCATGCGCCTCGCGCTCGGCGCGGCGTTGCTTGAGCGATTCCATCTGGCGCTTGTTCGCCTGCGTGACCGGAATCGCGAGGTGCTGCGGGATGAGGTAGTTGCGGGCGTAGCCGGACGCGACTTTGACCTGGTCGGATTCCCCGCCGAGGCCAACGATATTGTGGGTGAGAATAACTTCAGTTTTTGCCATACGAAAAATAATTAATTACGGAGTTAAAAAAATCAGAACGGAACATCGTCGTCGTGCGGCGGTTCGGAATCGCCGGCATCGGGTGCCGCTGCCGGAGCCGCCGCAGCGGGACGAGCCGCGCGTGGAGCGGAAGGTGCCGACGGTGCGCCACCTTCGCCGCCACCCTGCGCACTGCCAAGAAATTGAACCGTTTCAGCTACAACTCCGAGCTTGCTTTTTTTCTGCCCAGTCTGCTTATCGTCCCATTGGTCAAGCTTCAAACGGCCTTCGATCATGATCGGCCGGCCTTTGCGCATGTATTGACCGACATTTTCGGCCGTGCGGCCAAAAACATCGACGTCAACAAACGTGACTTCTTCCTTTTTTTCGCCGGCTTCATTCGTCCAGACGCGGTTGACCGCGAGGCCGATTTTGGCAATGGCCGTCCCTTTGGGCGTGTAGCGCAATTCGGGATCGCGCGTCAGGTTGCCGACCAAAATGACTTTGTTGAAGCTGGCCATGACGGAAAATTACTTCGCGGCCTTCGGTTCCGGCGAGGCGCTGAACAGCACGCGGAAAACGTCGTCGTTGTGCGCGAACTTGGTCTGGAGCGAGGCGATGACCGCCGGCGTGCAGTTGAAAATGATGTTGGCATAGAACCCCGAGCTGTGGCGCTTGTCGGCCACGCGCGAGAACGCCTTCTTCTCCATTTTCTGCACGGTCTCAACCTTGCCGCCCGCCGTGGTGATCTCGGCGGAAATTTTGTCGAGGGCGTCTTTGACGCCTTCTTCTTTGCCTGCTGTGTTCAAGATGAACAGACCTTCGTAACGTTTCATTTTTTATTTTCTGTGGGACTGATCGTCCCGTTAAATTGGCTCATCGCCTTTTGCAACCCAAATTCCAGCCAGCATTCAAGCTGGTTGGCCGCCCGTTCCAAAACTTTTTCCAAAACCGCGCTCTCGTCTCTTTCAAATTTGCCGAGAACAAAATTCGTTATCTCGCGCGCACCGTCGCGCCGGCCAATCCCGATCCGCAAGCGCGCAAACTCGCGCGAACCCAAATGTTGCGTCACCGATTCAATGCCGTGATGGCCCGCACTGCCGCCGCCGGGCCGCAACCGGATTTCACCCAACGGCAAATCCGCGTCGTCCACTGCGATGATCACTTGCGCCAAGGGCAACTGATAAAACTTCACCAGCGCGCCGACCGTTTCGCCGCTCAAATTCATGAACGTCTGCGGTTCGGCCAGCAAAAACTTTTTGCCGACGTTTTCCCCGCGAGCGACACGGGCGAAAAATTTCCGCTCGTTCGTCCAGTTCGCTTTCCAATCCGCCGCCAGTTTTTCGACCAGCAAAAAACCGGCGTTGTGCCGCGTGCCGGCATATTCCGCGCCGGGATTGCCCAACCCCACGATGAGGTGCAAAGTCTCCATGCGCGGGGACGGCATGCGCCGCGTAAATTATTTCTTCTTCTCGGCTTTGGCTTCGGGCTTGGCTTCGGCTTTCTTGTCGCCGGCCGGTGCTTTCGCATCGCCCTTGGCCGCCGGCGCTGCGCCCGCTTCGTCTTTCTTTTCCTTCGTCATTTCGACATCGCCCGGAGCCGGAGCCGCCGTGGCATCGGCCGCGACCACTTCTTCGGTGCGCGGTGCCGCGACGGAGACGACGGCGATGTGCGCGTCGCCCAAAATCTGCACGCCGGGAATCGCCGGGATTTCGCCGATGTGAATGGCCTTGCCGATTTCCAGCGCAGTCACGTCCAAAATAATCTGTTCCGGCAAGTCCTTGGCCGTGGAACGCACTTTCAATTTGTGCAACACGTGTTCGAGCGTGCCGCCGCCGTTCTTGACGCCGTTGGCTTCGCCCGTGGTTTCAACCGGCACCATCACGGTGAGCACTTCGGTCTCGCCGACTTCATGAAAATCCACATGGACGATCTTGCCGTCGAGCGGGTGATGCTGGATTTCCTGCACGAGCGCGAGGCGCTTGGCGCGCGGATCATTTTCCACGGACAAATCCACGAGGAGGTTTTCCGAGGCGGAATGGTTGAGCAAATCAGCGAACTCCTTCGAGTTCAATTCGAGATTCTGGGGTTTGACCTGACGGCCATAAATGACCGCCGGCACACGGCCGCTGGCGCGGAGTTTTTTGACTTCGGCGCGCTGCACTTGCGAACGTGAAAACGCTTTTAATGCTACTGATTTCATTTTTTTCTTAAATTAATTTGTCCGGCGCGCCTCAACTGGTGCGGCCGCCTTTGAATTCAAACAGCGAGTTCACCGACGAATTATTATGAATCCGTTTAATGGCTTCGCCCAAAAGCCCCGCGACCGACAACGTGGTTATTTTCAAACCGTCAATCGCAGGGCGTTGGACTGTATCAGTTGTTATGAGTTCGTCAATGGCAGAATTGCGCAATCTTTGGATGCCCGTGTCGCCGAGCAGCGTGTGGGAGACGCAGGCGAGGATTTGCTTCGCGCCCTTGGTCTTCAAAATCGCCGCCGCCGAGGTCAACGTGCCGGCGGTTTCCGTCAAATCGTCCACCAGCAAAACATTTTTGCCTTCGATTTCGCCGATGACCGCCATGCTTTCCACTTCGGTCGCGCTCTTGCGGCGTTTGGCGACGATGGCCAGTTCGGCTTCCAACGTCTGCGAATACGCGTGCGCCATTTTAATGCCGCCGGCGTCGGGACTGACGACGACGAGATTCGTCAGATTTTTTTTCTTCAAATAATCATACATCACGGGCGCGGCGTAAAGATGATCCACCGGGATGTCAAAAAAACCTTGGATTTGCTGCGCGTGCAGGTCCATCGCGAGAATGCGGTTCACGCCGGAAGCCACGAGCAAATTCGCCACGAGCTTCGCCGTGATCGGGACGCGCGGCTGGTCTTTGCGATCTTGCCGCGCATAGCCATAAAACGGCAGCACCGCCGTGATGCGCATCGCGCTGGCGCGGCGCAACGCGTCAATGATGATGAACAGCTCCATCAAATTGTGGTTCGTCGGCGGCGACGTCGGCTGGATGATGAAAATATCTTCGCCGCGCACGTTCTCCTCGATCCGCACAAACGTCTCGCCGTCGGGAAACGGGGTGACGGTGATCTTGCCCAGTTCGCAGCCGATGGATTTGCAGATGGCGCGGGCCAATGGCTCGTTCGCCGTGCCGGAAAAAACTTTCACAGATAAATATTTTCGGGGTTGAAAAAATAAAAAACCGCCACGACCGGCGGAGGAAAACCGGCGCAAACTCTAACAACGAACCAAGTCCGCGCAAGCGGAAATTATTCACCGCCACAACCGGCGATGCAAACCAGGTGAACGTTTTTCACGGTTCGGCAAATTCTGCGGGAAATTTTTCGATGGGCTGGATTTCCACGTTGCGATAAAAGACCTCCGCGCCCTCCGTCTGCAAACTGATCGCGCCGGCGGTGAGCGGCGCGGGTTCCGCGCCGTCGAGCCGCTGCGCGTGGTGCAGGCGCATAACGACGCGCCCATTGACAATATGAATGCTGTCGCCGTCGAAACAAAACAAGTCGAGCGTGTTCCATTCGCCGCGCGGTTTTTCCGCATCCACGAGCTTGATGCAACGATTGCCGACGGGACGTTTCTGAATAAAGGTGGTCAGCGCACTTTTGGGGTCGTAGAAATAAAGCGTTTTGTCATTCACTTTTTCCGCGCGCGCCGGCACGCTGACTGCGCAGCCCAAGGCATAAAGATCGCCAAAATCTTTTTCCTGAATTTGAAATTCCAGCGAGCGCGGCCAGGTTTTGTCCACATCGCCCGGCTCGCCATGGCAAAAATAAAGCAGTCCGCTGTCGCGCGGCAGATTCATTTTTTTGCTCCAGCGATTTTCGCCCCACTTGACCTGCAAACGCAGATGAAAATTTGTGAACGTGGCACCGGTCATCATCACCCCAAAGCCCTGGCCGGAAATATGGATCACCGGCTGGCCGTTGAGATTGGTGATGGTAAAAACATTGAGCGGATCGCGATTTTTGCCAAGCGCTTCGAGATAAGTTCCATCGGCGGCACGATTCAATCCGGGAATGTCCCACGCCGGATCCGGCCGGTTCATCATATAAAAATCCCAGCCGGAAAAATCTTTGCCATCGAACAGCGAAAGCCATGCATCATCCGCGGCGAACACGGCTTGGGAAAAAAATAAGCCGGCGAGAAAAAACATTGGGAAGCGGCGCATGGCGGAAGATTAAACCCGGAGGCGAACGCGGTTCAACCTGATTTCTGATCCAGCTCGTTGAGCGGACAAACCATCCGCCACATAGGGGTTTCCCCTACTCGGCTAAAGCTTTCCCCGCAGCCGCAATCAGGCATCGCACCAATTGTTGAAACGCCCGTTCTTAACGTAAATTGTTTTTATGCAAACAATATTTGCGAAACCAACGACGGCAACGAACGGTCAGCTGGTGACTGAAAATGTCCGGACCACCACGCTCACCGTGCCAGCGACCAACGAGAACGGCAATGGCAACCGCGCGCTCGTGGATGCGCTGGTCAACTCGCGGATGTATCGCGATTACGAACGCGCGTTTGGCACGCTTACCGGCCTGCCCATCGCCTTGCAACCGGTCGAGACGTGGCAGCTGCCGCATCACAACAAGCGGAATGAAAATGCGCTCTGCGCCCTGATGTCGAATAAAAGCAGCGCCTGCGCCGCGTGCCTGCAAGTGCAGGAAAAACTGTGTTTGCAGGCCGCCACGGAACCGCAGACCATCACCTGCGCGCTGGGCCTTTCCGACAGCGCGGTGCCGGTGCGCATGAGCGACCGGTTGATCGGCTTTCTGCAAATCGGCCAGGTCTTCCGCAAAAAGCCGACGAGCGCGCAGTTTGAAAAAGTCGTCAAGCTGACAGAAAAATGGGGCATTGAAACCGATCGTGCGACGCTGAAGCAGGCGTTTTTCTCGGGCAAAGTCGTGACGCAAAAGGAACATGAGTCGGCGATCAAGCTGCTCTCCATTTTTGCGCAGCATCTCGCGATGATGAGCAACCAGGTTTTCATTCAGCGCGAAAATGCGGAGCCGCCGGTCATCGCCAAGGCGCGCGCCTTCATCCATGAGCATCAGACCGAGGAGTTGTCGCTCGGGCAGGTCGCGAAGGCGGTGAACATGAGCAGTTATTATTTCTGCAAGATGTTCAAAAAAATCGCGGGCATCAATTTCACCGATTACGTGGCGCGGGTGCGGATTGAAAAATCCAAAAATCTCCTGCTCAATCCCAATCTGCGCGTGAGCGAGATCGCGTTTGAAGTCGGCTTCCAGTCGCTGACGCATTTCAACCGCGTGTTCAAAAAAATCCTCGGCCAGTCGCCGACGGAATATCGCGCGCAACTGCTGGCGCATTAGGAATTTTAACCCGGCCAAAATTTGGGGAATAAAAATTTGATTGCAGTTGGCAGCGACGCTGATTTCGCGGATAGTTTCTTCATCCGCGAGATGAAGGACTATCGTCAAATGTCCCGGGCCGAACTGCTGGCGTGGATTGGGCAGCTCAAAACCAAACACGCGCGGCGCTCGAAGACGCAAAAACAACAGGCGGCGGCGGCCTTGCTGGACCGCGAAGCGCGGCTGCGCGCGATTTTGGACACGGCGGTCGAGGGCATCATCACGATTGATGAAAAGGGCATCATCGAATCGGCGAACCCGGCGGCGGAAAAAATTTTCGGCTACGCGGCGGCCGAGATCATCGGCAAAAATGTCAGCGGGCTCATGCCGTTGCCGCATCACGCGGCGCATGACGGCTATCTCGCCAATTATCGCGAAACGGGCGATGCGAAAATCATCGGGATCGGCCGCGAAGTTTCCGGCCGGCGCAAGGATGGGACGGTTTTTCCGATGGATCTATCCGTGAGTGAAGTGCAGTTGGCCAACCGCCGGCTGTTCACCGGTTTCATCCGCGACATCAGCGCGCGCAAGGAAGCCGAGAAAGCGCTGCTGCATTACGCCTCGCTGGTCGAATCTTCCGACGATGCCATTGTCGGCAAAACGTTGGAGGGTTATATCACGAGTTGGAATCGCGGCGCGGAAATGGTCTTTGGCTACACGCGCGAGGAGATGGTCGGCAAACATATTTCCATTTTGATCCCCGCCGATCGCAAGGACGAGGAGCCGGGCATTTTGGAAAAAATCCGGCGCGGCCAATCCGTGGATCATTACGAAACCGTCCGGCAGCGCAAAGATGGCAAGCTGATTGATATTTCGGTGACGGTTTCGCCCATCCGCGATGCGGAGGGAAAAATCATCGGCGCGTCCAAAGTGGCGCGCGACATCACGGGACGAAAACAGCTCGAAAAGGAAATCCTCGAAATCAGCGATCGCGAGCAGCGCCGCATCGGCCACGATCTGCACGACGGCTTGTGCCAGCATCTCGCGGGCATCGAAATGTTGAGCCAGGTGCTGGCAAAAAAACTGGCGCCGCGCGCGAAACCGGCGGCGGCCCGCGCAACGGAAATCGCTCGCGCCGTGCGCGAGGCCATCGGCCAGACGCGTTCGCTGGCGCGGGGGCTTTCGCCCGTCACATTGGAATCCGAAGGCCTGGCCTCGGCGCTGCACGAACTTGCGCTGAACACGGAAAAATTATTCGGCATCCGCTGCCATTTCGATTGCGACGCGCAGGTGCCGGTGCAAAATCACGCGATGGCGACGCATCTTTTCCGGCTCGCGCAGGAGGCCGTTTCCAACGCGGTCAAGCACGGCAAGGCAAAAATTATTTCGATCCAACTCAAGGCGGATCCCGGCCGGATTTATCTCGGCGTCCGCGACAACGGCATCGGTTTTGCGCCGGAAAAAATTTCCAAGCCGGATGGGATGGGCCTGCGCATCATGAAATTCCGGACGGGCATGATCGGTGGCACGTTGACGATTGAACGCAACGACCGGGGCGGCATCAGCGTCCTCTGCTCGGCCCCGAACCATCCGGTCGCCGATGCAAACAAATAAATCATGGCCGCGAAAAATAAAAATTCCGCCAAACGCCTGCTCATCGTGGACGATCATCCAATGATGCGCACCGGCCTTGCGCAATTGATCGGCAACGAGCCGGATTTGAAAGTCGTCGCCGAGGCCGACAACGCGCGGCAGGCGCTGGCCGTCGTCGAGAAAAATAATTTCGATCTGGCGCTGCTGGATATTTCTTTGCCGGATAAAAACGGTCTGGAACTGATCAAGGATTTGCGCGCGGTGCGGCCGGGCTTGATGATTCTCGTGGTCTCGATGCACGACGAAATGATTTATGCGGAGCGCGTGCTGCGCGCCGGCGGCCGCGGCTACATCATGAAACAGGAGGGCGGTGAAAAATTTCTGCGCGCGATCCGGCAGGTGCTGGCGGGACAGATTTACGTCAGCGAAAAGATGTCGTCGCGCATTCTGGAAATTTTTTCCGGCCGCCCGACGGAAACTTCCAGTTCGCCGGTGCAAAAGCTTTCCGACCGCGAGTTCGAAGTGTTTCAACTTATCGGCCAGGGCATCGGCACGCGCGACATCGCGGAGCAATTGCATTTGAGCGTGAAGACGGTCGAGGTGCATCGCGCGAACATCAAAAAGAAATTGGATTTAAAAACCGCCCCGGACCTCGTGCGGCAGGCCGTGCGCTGGTTTGATTCGCAGGCGAAAAACTAGCGGGCATTCTGCGATTGGAAATTTTCGGCGTTGGCTTCATGATGCGCGGATGAAATCGGCTCCGCGCATTTATTTTATCCGCCACGGGGAAACGGCCTGGTCGCTCTCCGGCCAGCACACCGGCACCACGGATTTGCCGTTGCTCGCGCCAGGCGAAGCCGGCGCGCGCAAGCTCGCGCCCCTCCTGCAAGCGATTAATTTCACGCATGTTTTCACCAGCCCGCGCCTACGCGCCCGTCAGACCTGCGAAGTGGCCGGCCTCGGCGCGGCGGCGGTGATCGAGCCGGATTTGGCGGAATGGAATTACGGCGACTACGAAGGATTGCGCTCGGCGGAAATTTACCGCACGCGACCGGATTGGAATATTTATCGCGATGGCTGTCCGAACGGCGAATCGCCGGAACAAATTGTGGCGCGCGCGGACCGGCTCATTCTCAGGCTGAACGCGCTGGCGGGAAACATCGCGCTGTTTTCGCATGGACATTTTGGACGCGTGTTCGCCGCGCGCTGGATCGGCCTGCCCGTGAGCGCCGCGCAACATTTTCAACTCGGCACGGCGTCCGTGAGCATTTTCGAAACGGAAAACAATCACCTGGCGTTTCCGGTCATCGCGCAGTGGAATGCTCGGCCCACTTGAAACGGCTTTGCGCGGCGAGAAAAATACTGATTCAGCGTTGACCCGCCGTTGTCCGGCAATTTTCTCCAGCACGCCGCAATAAATGGTGATGATTTGGCAATCGGCGGGCAGTTGCAGCCACCATCTCGTGGCATTTTTGCTTCCGTAAGTTAAATGTATTTATGAGCAAATCTGCCACACCCATTTCGACTCTCGAATCCGCCCACGACATTCTCGGCCAGACGCATCGGCGCGGCCTGCATCCCATTTTGGCACCGAAGAGCATTGCGGTCATCGGTGCAACGGAACGCAAACGCAGCGTCGGGCGCACGGTGATGACCAATCTGATCGAAGGCGGTTTCGCCGGCAAAATTTTTCCGGTCAATCCGATTCAAGAAACCATCCTCGGAAAAAAGGCATATGCGAATGTCGCCGCGCTGCCGGAAGTGCCCGATCTCGCCGTGATCATCACGCCGCCCAAAACCGTGCCGGGCATCATCAAAGAATGCGCGGCCGCCGGCATTCATGGCGTGATTATTATTTCCGCCGGCTTCAAGGAAATCGGTCTCGAAGGGGCGGCGCTGGAACAACAAGTTTTGGCCGAAGCGAAACGCGGCAACATCCGCATCGTCGGGCCGAATTGCCTGGGCGTGATGGTGCCGGGTTTGAAATTCAATGCGACGTTTGCGGCCGACATGGCGCGGCCCGGCAGCGTGGCCTTTCTCAGCCAAAGCGGCGCGCTCTGCACGGCGATTTTGGATTGGAGCCTGAAAGAAAATGTCGGGTTCAGCGCGTTCGTCTCGCTCGGCTCGATGCTCGATGTCGGCTGGGGCGATTTGATTTATCATCTCGGCGACGATCCGAACACCAAGAGCATTGTCATTTACATGGAATCCATCGGCGATGCGCGGGCGTTTTTGTCCGCGGCGCGCGAAGTGGCGTTGACGAAGCCGATCATCATCATCAAGCCCGGCCGCACCGAAGCCGCCGCGAAAGCCGCCGCGTCGCACACGGGTTCGCTCACCGGCAGCGATGAAGTCCTGCAAGCGGCATTTCAACGCGTCGGTGTGCTGCGCGTGGACACCATTTCTGAATTGTTCGACATGGCGGAAGTGCTCGCCAAACAGCCGCGCCCGAAAGGTCCGCGTTTAACCATCGTGACCAATGCCGGCGGGCCCGGCGTGCTCGCGACCGACATGCTCATCGGCAGCGGCGCGCAACTCGCCGAGCTTACGCCCGAAACAATGCTGGCGTTGAACCAGATTTTGCCGCCGACGTGGAGTCACAACAATCCCGTGGATGTGATCGGTGACGCCGGTCCGGAACTTTACGCGAAGGCCGTGGACATCGTTGCCAAAGACCCCAACACGGATGGTTTGCTGGTGATTCTGACGCCGCAAGCGATGACCGATTCCACCGCAACCGCCGAGGAACTCAAGCCGTTCGCGCACATTGAAGGCAAGCCGGTCATCGCGAGCTGGATGGGCGTCGGCCAAGTCGAGGCGGGCGAAAATATTTTAAACGCGGCGAATATTCCGACGTTCAAATATCCCGACCGCGCGGCGAAAGCGTTTTATTACATGTGGCGCTACAGCGAAAATCTGCGCTCGCTTTACGAAACGCCGTCAACCCCGGCGCAAAATGGACGCGGCGATATTGACCGCGAGCAGGCCGAGAAAATTATTTCCGAAGTGCGCAAAGCCGGACGAACCATTCTGACCGAATTCGAATCGAAAAAATTATTGTCCGCTTACGGCATCCCGACGGTTGAGACGCACATCGCGCTCACGGAAAATGACGCGGTGAAAGAATCCGCGCGCCTGGGCTTTCCGGTCGTGCTGAAATTGTATTCCGAAACCATCACGCACAAAACAGATGTCGGCGGCGTGCAACTGAATTTGCGCACAGCCTCAGCAGTGCGCCAGGCGTGGAAGGCGATCGAATCTTCCTGCACGAAAAAAGCGGGCAAGGAACATTTCCTCGGCGTCACCGTGCAGCCGATGATCAAGCTTGATGGCTACGAGCTCATCGTGGGCAGCAGCGTGGATCCGCAATTCGGACCGGTGCTGCTCTTCGGCACGGGCGGCCAGCTTGTGGAAGTTTTCAAAGACCGCGCGCTCGCATTGCCGCCGCTGAACGCCACGCTCGCGCGACGCATGATGGAAAAGACGAAAATTTTCACCGCGCTCAAAGGTGTGCGCGGCCGCAAGGCTTCGGACATCGCGGCGCTCGAACAGTTGCTCGTGCGTTTCAGCCAGCTCGTCGTCGAGCAGCCGTGGATTTCGGAAATTGACATCAATCCCCTGCTCGTCTCTTCCGAACGGATTTTTGCGCTCGACGGCCGCGTCGTGTTGCACGATCCAAAAACGCCGGAAGACCAATTGCCCAAACCCGCGATCCGCCCGTATCCCGTGCAATATGTCACGCCGTGGAAATTGAAAAACAAAGCGCCCGTGATCATCCGCCCGATCCGTCCTGAAGACGAGCCGCAGATGGTGAAATTTCACGAGACGCTTTCCGAAGAAAGTGTTTATCACCGCTATTTCAGCGCGCTGAATTTGTCGCAACGCATCACGCACGAACGCTTGCAGCGCATTTGTTTTAATGATTATGACCGCGAAATCGCGCTCGTCGCGGAATTAAAACCGGCGAAGGATGACGAGGAGAAATTGATCCTCGGCGTCGGGCGTTTGAGCAAGCAGCACGGCGCGAACGAAGCTGAATTCGCCGTGCTCATCAACGACCACTGGCAAAATCAAGGGCTTGGTTTTGAGTTGTTGAAAAAACTCATCGAAGTGGGCCGCGCAGAAAAATTGACGCGCATCGTCGGACAAATTCTCGCCGACAACCACGCGATGCAGCACATCTGCAAAAAACTCGGCTTCAAAATCGTGACCGAGGACGACCAACGCACCTGCACCGCCCAATTTATTTTTTGATGCCATGAAAAATCCGCGCGTGTTCAAAACTATTGACGGCTGTGAAGCCGCCGCCTACGTCGCCTTCCGACTGAACGAAGCGATGGCGATTTATCCCATCACGCCATCATCGCCCATCGCCGAGTGGTGCGATCAATGGGCTTCGGAAGGCAAAAAAAACATCTGGAACACACAGCCGGCGATTGTCGAAATGCAGAGCGAAGGCGGAGCCGTCGGCGCGGTGCACGGCATGTTGCAGACCGGTTCGATCAGCACGACGTTCACCGCGTCGCAAGGTTTGCTGCTGATGATTCCGAACATGTTCAAGTTCGCGGGCGAATTGTTGCCGACCGTTTTTCACGTCACCGCGCGCACGGTCGCCACGCACGCGCTTTCGATTTTTGGCGACCACAGCGACATCATGGCCTGCCGTTCGACCGGCTGGGGCATGCTCGGTGCCGCTTCCGTTCAAGAGACGATGGATTTCGCGCTCATCGCGCAGGCGGCTTCGCTGCGTTCGCGTTTGCCGTTCATCCATTTCTTCGACGGTTTCCGCACGTCGCACGAAGTTTCCAAAATCGAAATGCTCGACGAAACGGTTTTGCGGGCATTGATCGATGACAAAATCATCGCCGAAATCCGCGCCCGCGCCATGTCGCCGGACAAACCCGTTTTGCGCGGCACGGCGCAAAATCCTGATGCGTTTTTTCAAGGCCGCGAGGCGGCGAACAGTTTTTATTCCGCGTGTCCCGACATCGTTCAAAAAGTCATGGACGAATTTGCGGAACAAACCGGACGCAAATACAAATTATTCGATTACGTCGGCGCGCCGGACGCGGAAAATATCATTGTGCTGATGGGTTCCGGCTGCGAAGCGGCGGAAGAAGCAGTCGAACATTTAAGTCGCCATGGCGAAAAAATTGGCGTGCTCAAAGTGCGTTTGTATCGGCCGTTCGATGGCAAACGTTTTGTCGAGGCGCTGCCGCCGTTCGTGCGGAAAATTGCGGTGCTGGATCGCACCAAAGAACCGGGCGCGACCGGCGAGCCGTTGTATCAAGATTGCCTCACCGCGATTCTCGAAGAATTCGCCGCCGGCCGTTCGCAGCTGAAAACATTGCCGAAAGTCATCACCGGCCGCTACGGTTTATCGTCCAAAGAATTCACGCCGGCGATGGTCAAGGGCGTGTTCGACAATCTTGCGAGCGATTCGTCCCTAAACCATTTCACCGTCGGCATCAATGACGACGTGTCGCATTCCAGTTTGCCGTTCGATCCGAATTTTTCCACGGAAGCTGAAAATGTGGTGCGCGCTTTATTTTACGGACTCGGCGCGGACGGCACGGTTGGCGCGAATAAAAATTCCATCAAGATCATCGGCGAAGAAACGGAGAATTACGCGCAAGGCTACTTCGTTTACGATTCAAAAAAATCCGGCTCGATGACGGTTTCGCATTTGCGCTTCGGGCCGAAACCGATCCATTCGACGTATTTGATTTCCAGCGCGAATTTCATCGCCTGCCATTTGCCGGGATTTTTGGACCGTTACGAAATGTTGCGCAGCCTGGTTTCGGGCGGAACGTTTCTGCTGAACACACCGCATTCGAAGGAAGAAATCTGGGCGAATCTGCCGTCGCCAGTGCAAGTAACCTTGCTCGAAAAAAAGGCAAAGTTTTTTGTGATTGATGCGACCAAAGTTGCGCGCGACAGCGGCATGGGCGGCCGCATCAACACCATCATGCAGGTCTGTTTCTTCGCGTTGTCTGGAGTGTTGCCGAGAAACGAGGCGATTGAAGCAATCAAAAAATCCATCAAAAAAACTTACGGCAAAAAGGGCGAAGAAATTGTGAAGATGAATTTGCAGGCCGTGGACAACACGCTCGCGCATCTGCACGAAGTCGCGGTGTCGAACAATAAATTAAATGGCACCGGACCGCTGCTGCCGCCCATTTCGCCGGAAGCGCCGACTTTTGTGCGCGACGTGCTCGGCAAACTCGCGTCCGGTTTTGGCGATGAATTGCCGGTCAGCGCGTTTCCGCTGGACGGTTCATTTCCGACCGGCACGGCGCAATTTGAAAAACGGAATCTCGCGCTGGACATTCCGGTCTGGGACGAAAAAACCTGCATCCAATGTTTGAAGTGCGTGGCGATTTGTCCGCACGCCACGATCCGCGCAAAAGTTTATGACGCGACGGAATTGAACAATGCGCCGGCCACTTTCAAAGTGACGGACGCGCGCGTGCCGGAATTCAAGGGCCTGAAATTTTCGCTGCAAGTGGCGGCGGAAGATTGCACGGGCTGCGCATTGTGCGTAGATGTTTGCCCGGCCAAAAATAAAACCGAGGCGAAACTCAAGGCCATCAACATGCGTGCGCAGGCGCCGCTGCGCGCGGCAGAACGCGACAATTGGAATTATTTTCTGACGCTGCCGGAATTTGACCGGCGCAAAATCAAGACGACGACGCTGCGGCAACAGCAGATTTTGCAGCCGCTGTTTGAATTCAGCGGCGCATGCGCGGGTTGCGGCGAGACGCCATATATCAAAATGCTGACGCAATTGTTCGGTGACCGCGCGGTGATTGCAAACGCGACCGGCTGCTCCTCGATTTACGGCGGCAATCTGCCGACGACGCCTTACACCAAAAACAAATGCGGACGCGGGCCGACGTGGTGCAATTCGCTGTTTGAAGACAATGCAGAATTCGGCCTCGGTTTTCGCGTCTCAATTGATAAGCAAAAAGAATTTGCGGAAGAACTGGTCAAAAAACTTGCGCCACAACTGGGCGATGAATTTGTTACGCAAATTTTGCTGGCCGATCAAAGCGACGAAGCCGGTATTTACGATCAGCGGAAACGCGTTGTTTCGCTGAAAGAAAAATTGGCGACAATTGATTCGCCCGAAGTAAAATCATTGCTGGGCGTGGCCGACCAGCTCGTGAAAAAGAGCGTGTGGATTCTCGGCGGCGACGGCTGGGCTTACGACATCGGCTACGGCGGCTTGGATCACGTGCTCGCGAGCGGCCGCAAGGTCAATGTGCTCGTGATGGACACGGAAGTTTATTCCAACACCGGCGGGCAGATGAGTAAATCCACGCCGCGCGGTGCGGTGGCGAAATTTGCGGAGGGCGGCAAGCCGGCGGGCAAAAAAGATCTCGGCCTGATCGCGATGAGCTACGGAAATATTTACGTCGCGAGCGTGGCGATGGGTGCGAAGGACGAACACACGTTGAAGGCTTTTGTCGAGGCGGAATCGTTTCCCGGCCCGTCGCTGATCATCGCATACAGCCATTGCATCGCGCACGGCATCGCGATTGACACGGGCATCGGCGCGCGGCAGCAGAAGCTCGCGGTCGAATCTGGTCAATGGCTTTTGTATCGTTACGATCCACGGCGCGCAGAACGCGGCGAGAATCCGTTGCAGGTGGATTCGAGCGCGGCGAAATCGAAGGTGAAAGATTTCATGCTGACGGAAAATCGCTTCAAGATGCTGACGAAAAGCAAACCGGACGAGGCGAAAAGATTTTTTGCGCAATCGCAGTCGGATGCCGATAAGCGCTGGAAGCTTTATCAATTCATGGCGGCGCGCGACACCAAAACCGAAGCGGCAACTCCGGCCGCGCAGTCCTGAAAAAATTCAATTAAAAAATTATGGACCTCACCACAACTTATCTTGGTTTGAAATTGCGGTCGCCGCTGGTCGTCTCGGCCTCGCCGTTGTCGGAAGATGTGGACAACATCAAGCGCATGGCCGATGCGGGCGCCGCGGCGGTTGTTTTGTATTCAATATTTGAAGAGCAATTGCGCCAGGACCGGTTGGAGTTGCATCGCCATCTGGAAAATGGCACGAACAGTTTTGCGGAGGCGCTCAGTTATTTTCCGGAACCAAGCGAATATCGCCTCGGGCCGGAGGAATATCTGAAACACATCGCGGCGGCGAAAAAGACGACGGGGATTCCCATCATCGCGAGCCTCAACGGTTCGTCGGCGGGCGGCTGGACTTCGTTCGCGAAACAAATTCAAGCGGCGGGCGCGGATGCGCTGGAGCTGAATATTTATTATATTCCGACAAGTCGCGATCTCACGGGCACGGAAGTGGAAATGACTTATCTGGATATTTTAAAGGCGGTGAAAGCGAACGTGACGATTCCGGTGGCGGTGAAGTTGAGTCCGTTTTTCAGCAACATGGCGAACATGGCGAAGCGGCTGGATGAGGCAGGCGCGAACGGCCTGGTTTTGTTCAACCGTTTTTATCAGCCGGACATTGAGTTGGAATCCCTCGAAGTGAAGCCGAATATTTTGTTGAGCACGCCGATGGCGATGCGGCTGCCGCTGCGCTGGATTGCTTTACTCTACGGCCAGCTCAATGCGAGTCTCGCCGCAACGAGCGGCATTCATCGCGCCTCGGACGCACTCAAAATGCTCATGGCCGGCGCGGACGTGACGATGCTTTGCTCCACGTTGCTGCGCCACGGCATCCCGCAGATCGCCGCGATCGAGCGCGACATGATTGACTGGATGGACGAACGCGAATACGAATCGGTGGAACAATTGAAAGGAAGTTTGAGCCAGAAAAATTGCGCGGAGCCGGCGGCGTTTGAACGCGCGCAATATATGAAAGCACTGACGGGCTACACGGCGGACCACTGAATTTTTTTCAGGCGATTAAGATTGAGATCAAAACGAAAATCCTGCGGCGTGCGTGCGGGATCTTTTTAAAAACAAACGCCGGTTTAAAAAACTTCTGTTTTCACGCCGGCGAGTTGGCGCACGGTCTGGGCGATTTGCGAAAGCACGCGCAGCGGCAAATGGCCCCAGTCGCTCTGGCTGCCCGGCCGCGCGGCGGAATAAATTTGCACGAGCGATATCTGCGCGCCGGCCGCCTTGAGTTCCTTTAATCGCAACGCGAATTCCCGGATCTCGTCAAACGGCGGTTCCTCGCCATGCAGCGCGGCAAACAAACTTTGAATCACCACCGATCGCTGCCGGCCGACAAGCAAAATATTTTCCAGAATTTTTTCCAGCGGCACGCCGGGATGGTTGACTTTTTCCAAGAATGACTGCGTGCCGCCATCGAGTTTGATCCAGAGTTCGTCGGACTTGGTCAGATAATCCAGGCCGCGCAAAACGTCCGGCTGATCGAGGCCGGTGCCGTTGGTGATGAGGACAATTTTGAAAAAATCGCCAAGCGCCCGCACCCGCACCACGGCCTGCAAGGCCGCGATGAAATTTGCCGCCAGCGTCGGTTCGCCGTCGCCGCTCATCGCCACTTGGCGGAGCTGCAATAATTCTTTGGGCAAAGTGCGATACGCCGGATGCGCCACCAGCCGGCCGCTGCGAATGAAGGCGATGGTCTTGCGCAACTCCTGCGCCATCACGTCCACCTCCAAAATGCTTTCGCGCGCCGGCACGCGCCGGTCCACTTCGCAATAGGCGCAGTCAAAGTTGCAGCGCTTGTCCGGATTCACGTTCACGCCCAGCGACAATCCGCCGGCGCGCGAGGAAATCACGGCATAAACAAACCGGTTGCCCAGAAAATCACGCGGGCGATCAAAGGCCGTTTCGCGCGACGGCGCGTGAAAGGAAACGGCCGGTCGCTTTTTATGCAACGCCGTCACGAACGGAGGTTGATGATTTTCGCTTGCCACAATTTCAAAATATAGATACCGCAAATCCGGTTTCAGCAACCACCCGACGATTGTCCAATCATTAGCAATTTTTGCACTGCGCCCAAGACGGTCGGCAGCGGCAAATCCCGTCAACGACCAGCTTTTGCATATATTGCCAAAGACCTCACCCTTGTTGGCAAAATCGCCGCGGTTACTTGGTGGCCGCGCAAAACATGTTAAAATCGGGTTATGAATGCGAACCGATTTTTTCCCCGGGCCGAGGGCGTCGGCGCAGTGCCCAAGCACGATCGGACGGCTTGGTTGAAAGGGGACGACGCCCTTTGCGCGATGCCGCCGCGCCAGCCGTTTGGCCAGGCGTGGCGCATCATTTTGCTCGGCGCTCCGGGCGTCGGCAAAGGGACGCAGGCGGATTTATTAGGCGAACGGCTCGGCTGCTGTCACCTTTCCACGGGCGATGTTTTCCGCGCGGCAAAAGGCTGCGGCGGTTCCCACATTTCACCGGCGATGCAAGCCGCCGTCAATTACATGCATCGCGGCGAACTGGTGCCGGACCGGACCGTGCTTAATTTGGTGGAAGAACGGCTGCGCTGCTTGAAATGTTCCGGGGGATTTTTGCTGGACGGTTTTCCGCGCACGGTCGCGCAGGCCGAGGCGGTGGAGAAATTGCTGGCACCGCAACCTCTCAACCTGACCGTGGTGTTGAACTACGAGTTGCCCGTGGAAAAAATCGTCACACGCATTTCCGGCCGGCGGATATGTGCGGACTGCAAGCGGGTTTATCATGTGCAGACCCAGCCGCCAAAGATTGCCGGCTGCTGCGATGCGTGCCGTGGAAAATTATTTCAACGCGATGACGACCAGCCGGAATGTGTGCAAGTGCGGCTGGCGGCCTATGAACACAGCACGCGACCATTGATTGATTTTTATACGCAGCGCGGACTGCTCATCAACATCTCCGCCGAGGGTTCGCCGGAGGAAATTTACAAACGCACGCGGCTCCTGGCGTTGACGCGCTAAAAAATTCAACAAATCCGCGGCAGCTGTTCTCCGCTGGGCATGTCGAGAATCCGGCGCGCGCCGATGGAGCTCTTGATCGTGACCAGCGGCGCGGATTTTTCCCTATCCGTGCCGATCACTGCCGAACCCATTGCGACTTCGTGGCGACGCATGATTTGCACGGCGCGCGCCGCCTCGGCAGCGGCAATAAAAGCCACGAAGCGTCCTTCGTTCGCCACGTGCAACGGATCCAGCCCGAGCATTTCGCAGGCGGCGTGAACATCTTCGCGCACCGGAATCAACTTTTGTTCCACGGCAATTTTCACGCGCGCCGCCTCGGCGATTTCGTTGAGCGCGCTGGCCAGGCCGCCGCGCGTCAGATCGCGCAGGCAATGAATTTCGATGCCCGCGCCAAGCAAATCCAAAACCACTTCGTGAACCGGCGCGGAATCGCTTTCGATGGCGCTTTCAAATTGCAGGCCTTCGCGCACCGCCATGATCGCCATGCCGTGCCGGCCCAGATCGCCGCTCACAATCACCGCATCGCCCGGCTGGACATATTGCGGCAGGATTTTTTGCACGTGGGCCAATACGCCGAGGCCGGCGGTGTTGATGAACAGCCCGTCGCCATTGCCTTTATCCACAACCTTGGTGTCGCCGGTGACGATCTGCACCCCACATTTTTTCGCGGCGTCACGCATGGAACAGACCACGCGCCACAAGGTTTCCATCGGCAAACCTTCCTCGATGATGAACGCGCTCGGTCAGATAGCCGTTTTGAAAACAGCCGCCGCTCAACGCGACGCGGACGAGGCCAGTTTTTTTGGCCACGTCAACGATGCTTTCCGCCAGCGCATTGTGAAATTTCGCGGAAATTTCCGGCACGGAAACACCGCCGTTCACGTCCGCCAAAATGTCGTGGATCATCAGCGACCAATCCACCACGAACGCGCCGGGCCCGCTGAACAGCGGCAGATGATAACGCGCCTCGGTGTTGAAGCCGGCCATCGCAAACTCCAGTTCCATCGCCGCTTGACCTTCGAAATGCATTTGCTGGCGCAGATTGACCAGCGCGGCCACGACATCGAACAAACGGCCCACGCTCGAGGTGAGCGGCGAGTTGAACTGGCGTTGCAGCATGCCGCGCAGGGTGATCATTTCCACCGGCGGCATTTCGCGCAGCGGCGGCAGATGCTCCATTTCAAACGCCGCCTCACCGTATAATTCAAACAGCAAACCGAGCGCGGCCCGGCGCGGTTCTTTCACCGCCTTGTCGCCACCGGGCAAACGGAATGGCCGCAGGTGCGCCACGCGCTGGACATTTTCCGCATTCACGCGAAAAAATTCGCCGCCCCAAATCGTGCCGTCCGGGCCGTAGCCGGTGCCGTCCCACGCGACGCCGAGCGCGGGCAAGGGAACTTCGTTTTCGGCGATGCACGATAAGACATGCGCGACATGATGCTGGACATCGAAAACTGCCGCTGCTCGTTTTGCACGGCACGAAAATCATCGGCGAAGCCACGTTGCACCAGCGTTTCGGCGGCTGGAAACGGCATGTGGGATTGATCACGTTGCTGACGCATCCGCAATATCGCGGCCGCGACGTCTCGAAAATTCTCATCCGCGAACTGATTGACATCGCCAAGCATTGCGGGCTGCGCCGGCTCGAAGCCGAGGTCAACGGCGAACGCAAAATCGCGTTGCAGGTGCTCTCGCAATTCGGCTTTAACAAATTAATGCATCTCGAAGATTATGTCCTCGACATGAAAGCCGTGACCCACGACTATGTTTTTCTAGGATTGGATTTGAAAACTGACGAGGAATATCTCGGCGTTGGCGGCTGAAAAAACAAAAAACGTGGGACGAAAAACAAATTCCACCCAGCCGAAACCGCCGGAAAAAATTATTTTTTGAATCATGAAAATCGCTTCAGGAATTTCACCGGCTTTTCGTGGGCTGCTATTCACCGCAGCATTGCTGCTGCCATCGCTCGCGCAGGCGCATCCCAATCACGGTGCTGCCACGGGTCTGGCCAGCGGTTTCGCGCATCCGCTCAGCGGCTTGGATCATTTCTGCGCGATGATCGCCGTCGGCTTGTGGGCGGCGCAACGCGGCGGCCGCGCGCTGTGGGCGGTGCCGCTCGCCTTCGTCTCCGTGATGATGCTGGGCGCCATTCTCGGCATGGGCGGAATCCACGTTCCCTTTACTGAACAAGGCATTGCCGCCTCGGTTTTGATTCTTGGAATTTTGATTGCCGCCGCCCTGCGGCTGCCCCTCGCGGCCAGCGTCGCGATCGTGGCTTTGTTCGCCTTGTTTCACGGTTACGCGCACGGCGCCGAAATGCCCGCCACGACTTCCGGCTTCCGCTACGGAATCGGTTTCGTCGCGGCGACCGTTTTGCTGCATGCGTGCGGAATCGGGCTGGGGCTGGCGGCTAAAAAAATGGCCAACGAAAAAACCGTTCGTTACGCCGGCGGGGCCATCGCGGCGTGCGGTTTGTATTTAATTTTCGCCGCGTAATTTTCGCCGCGTGAATCAAACGTAAAGCGCGTTTTGCAGGTCGCGCACCATCACGCCGCTCAGCGGATAGCGCCGGTTCGGATCGCGCTCCAGACATTTCAACACGACTTTTTCCAGCGCGGGCGGCACATCCGGATTATGCTCACGCAACGGGATCGGCCCGGAAGCTTGCAGCTGCGCGGCCAGAATTTCCCCGGGCGAATTGCCGGGAAACGGTTTCTGGTTGGTCAACAATTCATACGCGGAAACGCCGAAGGCAAAAATATCCGCGCGCGCGTCGATCGGCTCGCGCTTCAATTGCTCCGGCGCCATGTAGCCGGGCGTGCCGGGATTTTTCGAAAATTTCACCGGCGTTTCGGGAATCGGCTGCGCCATGTCGAAATCAATCAGGCGCACCGCGCCGTTGCGCGTGACCAGAATATTTTCCGGCTTGAAATCCAGGTGCATGAAGCCGCTCTCGTGGACGTGGCTCAAAGCGGTCGCGGCATCAATCAAAATCTGCGCCACGTTCTCCGTCAGCACCGCGTCCTGCCGCGCGTAAAGTTCTTTTAAATTTTCCGCCTCCACATAATCCATCAGCAGATAAAGCGTGCCAGCCGCGCGGCCGTGCTCGACGTAGCCGACGATGTAGTCGCTCTCGGTGAGTTGCGACAACACTTCGCAGCCGCGCTTGAAACGCCGGCGCGCGGTGAAATTGAAACGCAGTTCCGGCTTCAATTTTCGCAAGGCATACGGCTTGCCACGACCGTCCGCCACCAGCCAGATTTCCGACATGCCGCCGGTGTTGAGCAGCTCGCGCAAATGAAAACGGCCAAATTGCTTGGGGCCGCTGTCGTCATTTAATGTCAATGTTTGCGCCATCATAAAACGACTAACACACGCTGGCACTGGCGGCGAACAAAAGTTTTTCACGAATTTGCTTTCCGCCGCGGCGCGAAGAAATAAATTTACGTCATGGTTTCGGCGATTCACCAATCGCAAGCTTTGGTCCGCGCGGGCCTCGGACTGATTTATCCTGAGCTCTGCCAACTCTGCCGCGAACAGCGCGCGCCCGCGCACGACGGCTTTGTCTGCGCGAAATGCTGGACGCAGGTCCGCTTCATCCGCGCCCCGTTTTGCGAGCGCTGCGGGCTGCCCTACCCCGGTGATCTTACGACCACTTTTGAATGCACCAACTGCCGGGAAATGGAATTATTTTTTTCCTCCGCGCGTTCCGCCGTCGTCGCCAAAACCGTCGTGCTCGAGGCCATCCACCGGTTTAAATACCAGCGCGCGCTGTGGTTTGAAAATTTTCTCGCCGACCTGCTCATGCGCGAAGCCGCGCCGGTGTTGCGCGGACAAAATTGGGATGCCATCGCGCCGGTGCCGCTGCATCCGCTCAAATTGCGTGAGCGCGAATTTAACCAAGCGGCGCGCCTGGCCGCGCCGCTGGCGACAACGGCGGGCATTCCGTTGAACGAAAAAATCCTTGAGCGCATCGCCCCCACCGCGACGCAGACGCTGCTCACGCGCGAGCAGCGGGCGACGAACATGAAAAACGCCTTTGCCGTGCGCCGGGGCGTTGACCTGGCCGGCAAGAAAATTATTCTGGTGGACGATGTTTTCACGACGGGCGCGACCACGAACGCCTGCGCGCGGGCGTTGCGCGGCGCGGGCGCGGCGGATGTTTGCGTCTGGACAGTTGCGCGCGGAATTTGAATAATCTGCTCCGCATGGCTACCACATTTTTGACAAAGCAGGCGATGGGCGTCCATCAGGTCGAACCGGCCCTGACCCCGCCATCGGTCAAACCGATTTTGCCGAAAAAACCCAAGCTCGGCAGCGGCAAACCGCGCACGAAGAAACGCGATATTCCCGAAGGCCTCTGGATCAAATGCCCGTCCTGCGAGGCGATGATTTTCGACAAGGAGCTGGACGAAAATTTCAAGGTCTGCTCCAAATGCGCGCATCATTTTCCCATCGGCGCGCGGGAACGGATTCATTCGCTCGTGGAGACCTGCACGTTTCAGGAACTGGACGCGGACATGGAGAGCGTGGACGTGCTCGGTTTCAAAGGCGCCTCGACTTACAAATCCAAACTGGATTCGTATCGCAAAAGCACCACGTTGAAGGACGCGGTCGTGACCGGCCTCGGCAAAATCGGCGGGCACCGCGTTGCGCTCGGCGTGATGGATTTTACTTTTCTTGGCGGTTCAATGGGTTCGGTGGTTGGCGAAAAATTGACGCGGTTGATCGAGCGCGGCACGTCAAATAATTTGCCCGTCATCATCATTTCCACCAGCGGCGGCGCACGCATGTATGAAGGCATGTTCAGCCTCATGCAAATGGCCAAGACCAGCGCCGCGCTCGCGTATCACGCGCAGCATCGCCTGCCTTATATCAGCGTGCTCACGCACCCGACCATGGCCGGCGTCATGGCCAGCTACGCCACGCTGGGCGACCTGATTTTGGCGGAACCGAAAGCAATGATTGGTTTCGCCGGCGCGCGCGTCATCAAAGACACGACGCAAGCCGAACTGCCGCCCGGTTTTCAAACCTCGGAATTCCTGCTCGATCATGGGCTGATCGATGCGATCGTCCCCCGCAAAGAAATGAAGGAACAGCTTGTCAAATATCTGGATTACCTCGCCGCCGGAAAAAAATCTGCCACGTAAAAACCTTTCCACTTAGGAACGCAAAAGGCCGGACGATAACTTTTCGTCCGGCCCGATTTGCTTTTTTAGGGTTGGCTGACGCGCGAAATGTTACTTAAACAAGACTTCAAATCAAGCAACTTATTAAAAACATTCAACAGGACTTTTGAGTGAGAAGGCGTCAGCGCCGACCGTCATACCACAGATATGCCTGCTCGCGGCTGCGCACGGTGCGGCGATGGTTGAAAATCGAGCGCAGAAAAAAGTTGGTCATCTCGCGCGGCGCGTAAAGCTTCATCTTCCGCGCGGAAGTGGTGATGGGATGGCGGTGCAAAATCACGATTTTTTTCCCGGTCGCGCGCGCGAGTTTTTTCAGGCGCTGGCTCAGGTCCAGTTCTTCCGCCGCAAAAAACTCGTGGTTGAACCCGCCGATTTTTTGGAACGCCGCCGCCTCGACAAAAATAAACGAACCGGCCATCCATTTTTTGCAACGGCTCGTCCAGTTCCACAAAGTTGTCACGGCCCCCGCCGCGAATAATTTTTCATCCAGCCGGATCGTCACGCCGCCCGCCAGACATTTGCCGGCTATGATTTGCTCCGCGACATCCGCAAACAATTCCGCGCTCGGATGCGTGTCGGCATCCACAAACACCAACCACTCGCCGGTGGCTGCCGCCGCGCCGGCGTTGCGCGCGCGGCCGATTTGATTGATAGGTTCAAACACGACCGTGGCACCGGCGGCGCGGGCAATTTCAGCGGTGATGTCCGTCGAATTATTATCGCAGACGACCAGTTGAAATTCCCAGCCGCGTGCGCGGAATGATTGGGCGGCGTTTTGAATTTTCGCGAGCGAGGCGGCCAGCAGCTTGGCCTCGTTGAAGGCGGGCACGATGACGGAAATTTTCACGGCGTCAAGGTAACGGCATTTGCAGTTAATTCAACCGCCGGCACGTTTTTGATTGTGCTTTGGCCGCGCGAGTTTTTTAATGGAGCCATGACAATTTGGATTCTGGCGATTTTTTTGATGATCGCGCTGGCGCTCGCCGGCTGGCGGCAAGGCGCGATCCGCGGCGCATTCATGTTTGGCGGCATTTTGCTGGGCGTGCTGCTGGCGGCACCGTTGGGCAGGTTGTTTCATCCGCTGTTGCCCCATTTGGGTGCCACCAATCCCATTCTCGCGTGGGCGCTGGCCCCGCTGGTCGGTTTCATCGTGGTGCAAGTTCTGGTCGCGTGCGCGGCGTTCAGCGTGCATCGCAAGGTCGAACATTTTTACAAATATCAAGCGGGCGACCTGCGCCTTTCGCTGTGGGAACGCGTGAATGGCCGGCTCGGCATCTGCCTTGGACTGCTGAACGGCGCGGCGTATTTCATCCTGATCTGCTTTGTTATTTTTACCCTGACCTACTTTACTTCGCAAGCCGCGGCGTCCGCGAAACAACCGGCACTCATTCGCTTCGTCAACCAGATGGGTGCCGATTTGCAGTCAACGGGCCTGGCGCGGACCGCCGCCGCCGTGGGCACACCGCCGGAAATTTATTTCAAAGTGGCGGATTTGTCCGGGCTGCTGTTGCAAAATCCGCAGGTCGCGCCGCGCGTCGCGGATTATCCCGGGCTGACCTCGGTGTGGCAACGCGATGACATGCAGTCGCTGGTGCAGGATGCCACGGTCACCAACGCGCTGGCTTCCGGCGCGTCGCTCGGCGACATCATGAACGCGCCGTCCGTGCAGGATTTTTTGAAAAACAAGGAACTGACGAAATTTTTCCAGGGATTTCTTCGGACGAACCTCGATGACTTCACGACATATCTGCAAACCGGCAAATCGCCGATGTATGACGGCGAAAAAATTATCGGCGCATGGCAGTTGAATGTCGGCGTCACGGTCGCGTGGTTGCGGCAGGATCAGCCGCGGATTCCCGCCAGCGAAATGCGCGTCGTGCGGGCGTGGATGACGACCGCCTACGCGCAAACCGTTTTTCTGATGACGGGTGACAACCAGCTCTTCATCACCAGCCTGCCCCGGCTCAAACCGGCCGGCGCCGGCCAGCCACCGACCACCGAATATAATAACTGGAAAGGTGATTGGAGTTTGGATGGAACCAATTATACCTTGCACGCCACTTTCAATGGCGAGGATAAATTCATGTCCGGCGTGTTTGCCGGCACCCGGCTGCAAGTCAAAGACGGGAAAAATTTGCTGATCCTCGACCGCGCGAATTGATTCGGGACACCTTGGAAACTTTTTGGACACTCCGAGCAAAGGAGTTTTGTTTATTGGCAGATTTTTTCCCGGCCTGATTCCTGCTCAAAGTCGGGCATGAGTTTTTCCGATATTTTTTCTGCAGTGCTGAAAGTGCGCCGTTTCGTCGCCATCGCCACCGTCATCGGCGGTGCCGGTTACAAACTCGCCCCGATGGTCTGGCACAAAGCCGAAGCGCGACCGGTGGCGGCAAGAATTGCCACGACCAATTCCATTGCGGCAAATAGTTCCGGTTGCGATCTCGGCGAAGTGACGCTGACCAATCATTCCGAAACCTGCGTGAAGCTGGGCGGCGGCAAGGATTGTATTTTAAGCCCGAAGGTTTTGGATGGAAACAATCTACAGATCACTTTTGCTTTGGAATCGAAAAGCACGGCGGGCAAGATTCACGATCTGTCGGTGGCCCAAGTGGTCACGCAATCCGGCAAATCGGTGGATGTGGCTTTTGGCACTTATAACATCACGCTCACTCCCCTGATGGCTTCTGAATAAACCGCGGCCGCAGGTCACAAGCAAAATACCAGCGGCTGTTAAAAAACCGCTGGCGGAAAAACTGATGGCCGGCTCAATTCGCCAGCAGAAACTGCACGAGCTTGGCGATCATGCCAATGCCGCAAACGAGCGAAACCGACCCGAAAAAATCCAGCCGCGCGGTGCGCAGCGGTTGGCCCGCGCTGATGACGGTGATCACTTGAAAGAAGCGGCTGCGGCTGTATTTTTTTGCAATCATGGCTCATGGAAAGCATAAGCCTTGCCAGCAAAATTTTCCGACCACGGCCCTCAATTTTTTTGCAATAAAAACACCCGCGAGGATTTGCGGCCCAGTTCGGACTCAACTTGAAGCATCGTTGGATAGTCCTGTGGATTGATGATGGCCGGCGTGATTTCGAATTCGTCGGTGAGGTCAAATTGGCTGTCTTTGTCCGAAGTGGTGATCCGCGCCTGACCCGCGCGCGCCGGTTCGTCCCACTGCTCGTTTTTTGGCGCGATGACCACCTGATGAAATCCCGGCGGCAATGAAATCTGGGTGCGGATGATATTTTGACTCGGTTTGCCGATCAAGATGGGCAGCGCGCGCCGATCGGAACCGACGGGCAGGAGCGAGGGTGTGAACGGCAAATCAAAATAAAGATAGTTGCCATCCACGACGCTGTAGTTGTCAATGTCCACCGTGAATTGCTCAATCCCGGGATAGGTGTCGAAGCTCGTGATCAAATCCCCTACGGGCCGCGCACCTTGGGCCGCTGCGGAAACCAGCTCTTGAAAATAGCGTCGGCGTTCTTCGGGCGGCAGCTCGGAGAAAAATTGTTTTTTGCCGTTGAAGCTGTCGCCGTAATATTTTCGGGTCACGTGCACGCGCGATTTGCCGGCGTCATTCATCGTCAGTTGATAAACAGTTTCCATTTTGTCCGCGCAATCTTTGGCGGCGCGGATCACTTCGTAATTTTGGCTGGCCAGCGCGATCGCCAAATGGCTGTCGTTTGGCGTGGAACCCAGCTTGGCGTATTGGTCCGTGTCGTTCAGATAATACGCCTGGCCGTCCAAGATGATTTTGACCAATGGCCCTTGAAACCAATTCGGCAGCGGAAAAATTTTCGCCACCTGGGTGAGGCTGTTGATGGACGGCATGCCGGAGGCGAGCACAAATTCGGGATGCAAACCGGCGGCTGACAACATCGCGTGCAGCAAAATGGCGCAATCCGCCGCGTGGCCATATCCATCGGCCAGCGTCGTGTCCGCAGCGGAGAGTTCGCTCAACGGCAAATCCGTGAAGGCCGGGCCAGCGACCCGGATGGACTTGGCAACAAAATCGCGAATCGCTTTGACGGCATCGAGCTTGGTTTTGCTCTGGCGGGTCAACTGACGCACGAGCACCTCGGTGTTCTTGCGTTTTTTGGAGCAGGCCAACATCGCTTCATTCAAGTTTTTCAAATAGGATTTCAGATCGCCGACAAAGTAATCGACGCCCGCGCTGTAAACCCACTCGGGCGGCAATTGCGATTCCGCCGGCAAAGCGTCGACGTGATCCGCGTGCCAGTCGAATACTTGTAATTTCCCTTCGCGTTTGGCTTGTCCCTGCACCAAGCCCGGTGCGCCGCTCAACATTTTTTGTATTTTGAGATTGCTCGGCGCCGTCAGGTGAAATGTCTTGCGGTCCAATGCGTCCGGCATTTGAAACGATTCGTGGCCGGCGATAAAAGCGCGGCCTTTGCTGGTGACTTCCAGCTCTACTTCGAGCGTGGAACCGATGTCCACGCCCGGCAGATTGGCGACCAAAACCTTGCCGCCGGTGTAACGCTTGGCCGAGGCGTTCCAGCCGGCATCCATGATATTGATTTCATTGGTGGAAATTTCCTGGCGCTGGCCGGTCTTGGAAATGACGACGCCACGGATGATGCGGGCGGTTTGCGTGGCCGGATTAAAATCATACTTCACCTCGGCCTCGCGGATTTTTCCAGCATAGTTGAGAATGCGCTTGGAGTATTTCACTCGATAGACCGCCGTATGCGCGTCGGTCACATCCAGTTCCTTGTCGCTATACAAAATCTCGGCGTTGGATTCGATGGGTGGATTGGCGATGGCATCATCGGCGGTGGTCGGCTCAATCGTTGTCACGTCAGACAAATTCAATACCGGCGCTTTGCGTTCATCATAGTCCAAAGCTTTCAACGTCTGCTTTAGCTTAACATATTCGGCGGGAGAAAATTCAACCACCTTCAGCTTCAGTTCGCGCGAACAGTCCAGCTCTCCATTGGTGAAATCATAGGTGCGCTGGTAATCCAAACTCTGATCGTCCACCGGCGCGCAGGTCGGCATGGAGGCAGCGCTGATGAAATCATCAGAAAGTTTGATGGAAACGTCCTCGCGCAAACCGCACGCCACAAACGTGCGCATGGGATATTTCCGTTTGTCGAGTCCGCAGCCGCCCAAAATAAAATTCACCACTCCCAGATGTTTGCCGATCCACGGCACGACCACCACGGCCTTGCCGTTGCCGGTGGCCGTCATGCCATCGGCGGAAAATTCCAATTCCGCGTGCACCGGCACGGACACATCCAGCATGTCCTCCGGCGTCAGCGTGAGTGATTTTAATTTGGCGCCCGGCAAGGTCTGCTTGAGGTTGCGCTCAAAAAAACGGCGGATGTCATCCGGCTTCATGTGCGAGAAGAGGTTGCGGTATTCGTCGTCGTTGACGCCCTCAAAAGACAATTCCGATTTCGCATCGAGATGGCCATCGGCACTGATGACGCCCGCCGTCATCACCCGCATCATGTGATCATCCGGCGGTTGCACTGGGCTGACTTTGAGGTCTTCGCCTTCCGGCCGGCACACGAGATAACTCTGGTCGCTGTCGCCGGACGGCAACAGTTCGCGCGTGTTTTCATCGGTCGGGTCCATCAAAGTGTATTCCCGAGGTTTCAATTCCACCGCGACGATGGCATGGTTGAAAAACGTATCCGCCACGTCCGGATCGCGCTTGGAACCGACGCTGATGAGCACGGGATATGAATTGAAGCCCGCCGCGCGCAACATCGCCACGAGCAACGCCGCCTTGTCGCGGCAAACGCCATATTTTTTGCCGAAGGTGATTTTCACGTCATGCGGCTCGAAGCCCGGGCGGTCTTTTTCCGGCGTGAGCCCCATGTAACGGATGTTTTTGGAGACGTAATAAAACACCGCCTTCACTTTTTCCAAATCGTTAGTGATGCCGGCGGTCAATTTATTTACGGTTTGCTTCATCTCTGGCGTCGTGGCTTCCAGATGCGCGCGGCTCAATTCCCAATACCATTTGGAAACCGCCTGCCAGTTGGACGTGGTGCTGACCAACACTCTTTGCAACACCATTTCGTAAGGCGGCATATCCGGCTCGTCAAACATGCGCGGCACATTGTTCACTTCCCAATGATGAATCGTCGTGTTGCCAGTGCCCGGGTGCGTGGAATATTTGATGGTGCCCGCAACTTCGTCACGCAACTTGATGCTCTTCAGCGGCCGCTCCGCCGGCGCCTGCACTTCGTAAGAGGTATGTTTGATAAAACTATCGCCCTCGAAAACATTTTCATCGGCGAATTCACCGGGCATGATCGGGCGCAAAATCGTCTGGCGCGTCACCGCGTGAACCGTGTCGCCGATTTCAAGCTGCGGAATATTCACCTGCAACAGCTTGCTGTTGGGATCATAGATGTTCATGGACATCTGGCTGTCATCAATTGTCTCCTTGGAATTGGCCGCCACATCCACGGGCACCACGCTGCCATCCGGTTTCATCACCTCTAATTTGGGCACCTCAGCCGTGGAATACGGCAGCATGAAACTCAACGTGATCGAGCGATCGTTGCGTTTGCCCTTTTCGGTAAGCACTTTCACGAACGATTCATCCTGCATTTCGGCCGTGCCATCGGCGCGATAGACGCGCAGCATTTTTCGTTCGACGGTCGCGTCATCGCAGTCGGGATACTTCGCCAAGGTGATTTGCGCCGCCGCCGCTTGAATTTGGGGCGCTGGAATGAAAGCCCATTGATCACCCGCATAACGGTTGGTGTCGTCGGCAAGCGCCGGCCACGCGGCTGTGATTAAAATCAAAAGGCGCAGGCTGCCAGGCGGGCGGATCTTCAAACCAGCATTCATAAATTGACGCATGAGCCCTGAGAATAGCGTCAATGAAATTTCCCCGCCAATTATTTTTCACGTGCGACCCAGATAAATTTTTGAACGCGCGCGACGCCCGAGCTTATTCCAAACGCACCATTACAATGGCAAGAGGGCTGATCCATGCCGGTCATTGGCCTTGAATGCGATAAAACATGCCGGTATTGGTCGGTGAAAGAATCAGATTCGTCACGCTGCCAAGGCTGCCAACATTTTGCCAAACTGGACTGGCCAGATTCGTCTTGGTCTGCAACTCATACGGTGAAACTCCGCCACTCCAACTGAGCATCAGATTGCCGCCCTGACGCAGGATGTTCTCGTAAATCGGCACCGCTGTTACATTCACCATGAAAGTGGCGGCGTTGGTCAAGCCAGCCAGGTCGGTGACGCTGACTACAAAGCTATTGATGCCGGCGTTGGTGGACAGGGGCATTCCTGATAAGTTGCCATTCACGGCGATACTCAACCAATTCGGACCACTAACTTTGGAAAAGCTCAACACATCGCCAAAATTGGGATCGGTTGCATTCGTGGCAATGGTGGTCGAATAGGTCTGTCCGGCTTTGACTGTTGGCCCGGTGAACGGATTCAAAATAAATGTCGGCGGGCTGTCCGCGTTCACCTGAATTGATGCAGAACCTATGCCCGCCAATCCGCCGGAATCCACGACCAATACTAACAGGCTGTTCAAGCCCAAATCCAGACTGCTTGGCACCCCCGCCAATCCGCCATTGGTCGACACACTGAGCCATGCCGGCCCGGTAACTTTATAAAATGTAAGCACATCGCCTGCTCCAAGATCGGGGTCAACAGCATTCGTGGCGAGCGTCGCGGCATACGGCTCTCCAACCGTGGCGATGGGCTTGGTGAAATTTTGCGGCACAAACATAGGTGGACTATTCACATAGATGGACATCATGGTAATGTTCGAAGAACCGCCCAGATCCGTTACGCTGACAGTAAAGAGGTTGGTGCCGCCATTCAATCCCTGCGGCGTGCCGGAAAGGGTTCCGTCGGCAGCTATATTCAACCACGCGGGACCATTGACTTTGGCAAATGAAAGAATGTCTCCGAGTCCGAGATAAGGTGCCGTGCCATTGGTCGCAATATTGCCTGCATAAGCTTCGCCGACATTTGCCCCCGCTTCGGCAAATGGACTGCTGATAAATGTCGCCGCCGGATCGGCAGCCACGCTAATGTTCATGCTAGCGGTGGCCATGACACCGTTGGTGTCAGTCAAGCTGACCAAAAAGATGTTCATCCCAATATCCGAGTTTATGGGTGTGCCAGAAAGAAAACCGTTGCTGGAGACATTCAGCCACATTGGGCCGCTGACCTTGGCAAAGGTAAGCGTATCTCCCGCCGGCGCGATGGCTTTGCTTGCCATCGTTGCGCCATAAGGCAGACAGGCAATACTCGGAGACATGGTAAACTGATTAGTTATAAAAATCGGCACCGTCAGTCGGAAAATGATTCCATTGCCACCACCGGCAGAAGGGTTAAAGCCGTTTCCACCCAATGGAGTGGTGCCATAGAAGTTGCCATCGGTCGCTTGCACTAAAGCGGCTTGCGGATCAGAACCGTTAAGACCGTCAAATAACAACAATGTGGTCAGAATGCCATTGGTGGTGACCTTGAACACCGTGCCTTGGCCACCGGCGCCACCGGCGGCCGTGGTGCCATAAAAGTTACCATCGGTGCCCTGCACCAACGCCCCAGTCGGACTACTGCCATTGGTGTTGCCAAACGAACAGAGCGTAGTCAAATTACCGTTAGTTGCCAGGCAGAATACGGTGCCAAAATAATTGGAACCGCCTTGTAGAGTTGTGCCATACAAGTTGCCATCGGCACCTTGGGTAACTCCGGCCTGCGGATAGCCACCATTCGCATAGTTGAAGGACACGATGGTGTTCAAAGCGCCATTGGGTGTCATTTTGAAAACTGTTCCATAACCGCTGGCACCTCCCTGCAGCGTGGTGCCGTAAAAATTACCATCCTTGCCCAAGACCAGCCCGGAATAAGGATACGCACCATCGTCTGAACCGGTAAATTCATATAGGCCGGTAACCGAACCATTAGGCGTCATCCGATAGATCGAACCGAAAGAATTTGCACCGCCCAGGTAAGATGTGCCGTATAAATTTCCGTCCGGGCCTTGCACTAGTCCAGCTGGTGGATTGGCACCATCCAGTCCACCGGAGAAAGAATAAAGGGAATTCACGACACTACTGGCGGTCATTCTAAAAAGTGTGCCGTAGCCGTTGGTGCCCCCTTGACTGGTCGTGCCATAAAAATTGCCGTTCGTTCCCTGCATCAAACAGCAATAAGGGTTCGCTCCGGTATTCCCGTCGGTGAAGTTGAATAGCGTTGTCAGTCCGCCGGCAAGCGTCATCCTGAATATCGTCCCATAAAAACTGGTGCCGGCACCTTCGGCAGTTCCGTAGAGATTGCCATCTTTGCCCTGGATCAAGCCACCGTATGGAAAAGCTCCGTCATTGACACCGTTATTGCCACCGGAAAACAAATGAATGTCGATGACGGACGCCGAGGGCGCTGTGGCTGGGACGACAGTAAGTGCCGCCTTGGTGCTAGACACGGCAAACAGAGCATTGCTGATGATTACTAAATAGCTGCCGGCATTGGCCAAGCTCAAGTTACTAATTGTCAATGTGCTTGTGGTAGACCCTGAAACGGTCGGTGCATTAGTCAGATTAGTTCCATTTTGTTGCCATTGGTAATATAAAGGCTGGTCACCGAGGGCGGCTACAGAAAATGTCGCGGTGGTCCCAGCCACATGGGTTTGGCTCATTGGTTGGGTTGTGATATTAGGTGGAGAAAACGCTACTGAAAGCACGGCATAGTCGCTGGCAGCATAGTTATAAGCATTGCTAACAGTTACCGAATAGAGTGCGGCATCATTTAGCGTAACATTGGTGATTCTTAGCACGGCGGTGCTGGAGCCAGCAATATTTCCACCATCCGTAAGATTGATCCCATCCTGCTGCCATTGGTAATAAACAGGCGCGCTGCCGGATGTCGCCACGGCAAAAAGCGCGGTGCTTCCGATATAAGTTGATTGATCAGCCGGTTGCCCGGTGATTTGCAATGAGCCACTAATGTTGATTTTAAAAATCGTCCCATCGCCAGCAACCCCACCAGTCTGAGTTGTCCCATATAAATTGCCATCGATTCCCTGCACCAGAGCGGCAGAGGGATTAGACCCATTATAATCTTCAAACTGGACCAGCGTTGTCCACGATCCGGATGGGGCCATTTGGAATACTGTGCCGAAACCATAAGTGCCGCCGGATTGAGTGGTGCCGTAAAAATTGCCATCGGTAGCTTGCATCAGCCCGCCCCAAGGAGTTGCACCATCGCTGCCAGTAGTAAATGAATGAAGTCTGCTGAATATCCCTGATGTGGTGATCTTAAACACTGTGCCGACGCCGAAGCTGCCACCTTCGTAGGTTGTGCCATAAAGATTACCGTCCACGCCTTGCACCAGGCCGGCAATTGGGGTCTCGCCATCCGTCGCACCGTTAAACGAATATAGTGTTGTGAATATGCCGGCAGGTGTCATCTTAAATACCGTGCCAAATCCATTGGTGCCGCCGTTTTCAGTCGTGCCATAGAAATTACCGTCATCACCTTGCACCAGCACAGGTGACGGATACGCCCCATCAGTGTTATTGAATGAAACTAAGGTCGTCAGTATGCCGCTCGTGGTTAAGCGAAAGATGGTGCCATAACCATAAACCCCACCTTCCAGCGTCGTTCCATAAAAATTACCATCGCTGCCCTGCACCAGCCCACCGACGGGATACATGCCATCATTGCCATTTAATGTCGTCAGGATGGAGATGGACCCACCTGTGGTGATCCGAAACACAGTGCCATCACCATAGATTCCGCCAGTGAAGGCGGCGCCATATAAAAAGCCATCCTTGCCCAGGTCGAGACCAGCGTAAGGTATGGCACCTGTGCTGCCGTTGAATGAATACAGAGTCGTCAACATCCCATTGGTGGTGACCCTGAAAACTGTCCCGTCACCCAATGCACCACCTTCAATCGTCGTTCCATAAAAATTACCGTCGTTGCCTTGCGTCAATGGACTATAAGGAAATTCACCGGAGCTTCCGTTGGTAAATGACGACAGTGTCGTCATCGTAACTCCCGGGGACGTGACTACAGCCGTGGACAGCAACGCATTTGAACTGGTCACGGCGCCGAGAGTGTTGCTAACGATGACTGAATAAGTGCCCGTATTAACGGCGGAAACGCTGCCGATCGACCAAGTGCTGTTAGTTGCATTATTCAGATTAGTGCCATTTAACTGCCAATGATAGAAATAAGGTGTGTTGCCGACCGCCTGCACACTGAAACTGGCGGGCGCTCCGGGCAACACGGTCTGGTTGGTAGGCTGCAAAACAATCACCGGGGGCGATGACACGATCGAGAGAAGCGCATTTGAACTGACCAGCAGGCCGGCGGCGTTGCTTAAGATCACGGAATAGGCTCCCACATTGGTCAAGGTAGCATTTCCGACCGTCAAAGCGCTGGTTGCGGAACCCGATATATTGGCGCCATCGGCCAGGTTAGCGCCATTATATCGCCACTGATAAAACATCAGCGCATTGGAAGCGTCGCTGACATTAAAATTTGCAGTCATCCCCACCAACAGCAACTGATTGGTCGGCTGCGTCGTGATCAGCGGCGGTGTTACCACCGCTAGCGTAACTGGACGAGCCTGAACAAAATTATCATTCTGGTTCGAAAAAAGCATGACCGCTGAATAACCTCCAGGCGGTAGATTGGTCACGGTCGGGACAACACTTATTAAAACGTTAGCGGACGGACCACCCCGCGTCAGCGAACCGTTTGTCGGAAAAACATTGAACCAAACAGAGGTATTGATGACACTCCAACTCAATAAACCGCCCGCAGTGTTGTTCAGCGTATAAGTCTGGTTAGTCGGGCCAAACGAACCACCGACCGGACCGGTTATAATTGTGCCGCCTGCGGGCGCGATGCCCAGTGGCTCCGGAATGGCCAGAGCAGTGAGCAGGTTACTTCCGATTGGCGTGCCCCAACCAGTGCAAAGATCGTAGCCGGCCACTGCAGAAAACTTGCTGGGGCTGCTTGAATTTTCATTATTGCCCGTGGTGATGTCATGGAATAGCGAGGTGTAATTTAAGGCATTCGAACCTTTGCCCATGCCATAAACCACGGGGTTGATAAAGCCGACGGTTGGTTCACCATTGGTCACGGCAAGTTGGTTGACCAATGCGGTAAAGGCTGCCCAGAGAGGCGTAGCGCAACTGGTCCCACCAAAGGTGCCAGTCTGGCCATTGCCATATGTGACGAAAACATTATCAGCCGTGAGTGCCACATCGGGAAGGTTTCGCCGCGTGGTGGAACCTTGGTTGGCAGTCATATCTATACCTTGTTGCCAGCTCGGAATGGAATTGATGGTGCTGATGCCGCCGCTGCTGCCAACGCCACCACCCCAATTCCAAACAGTTTCGGAAACCCAGGCTCCACCGGGTCCTGTGGTGGTTAAAGTAGTGCCGCCGACCACGGTTATGTTTGGATCATCCGCTGGTGTCGGTATCGAACCGGCATACGCATCGCTGTCGCCGGAAGCATTGAAAAAAGATTGGCCTTGAGCGGCAAATTGCAAGAAGGCCTGATCGCTGTTGGCATCCATAGGATAAGTCCATGAAGCTCCGATTTGCTTAGCCAAGTTATCTGTTGCCATGCGATTGAGTATATCATCCGTTGTGGAACCTTCATAGACGATCACGCTTTTTAAACCGGGCGCCATGGATATCGCCATCTCAATATCTAAGGATACTTCGTCATTGCCGTCGCCCGCACCGCCATTATAACCATCCAATAAAACAGCTCTGACGGGAACATTGGGCAGGCCAGCCAGGTTTTCGTAGGCGTTGATGTCACTTTGATAATAGCCGGAATCAAATTCGAGTAATCCAACGGTTTGCCCGGCTCCAGTCAGCGGGACACCTGGAATATAAGCCGAACGGAAATCATTCCCCAAATAGGCACCATTAGGACCGGACCCAGTCAGATTCGGCTTCGCCTGGCTGGTCGAAATCGGCTTCAAGCATGGATGTGGGATGACATAGTTATCAAGTCCACTAACGTCAAGAATGGGGACGGCGAGATCAAGCGAAGGATCCGTATCTGGCGCAAAAAATGTCCGCGGTTCTTTTGGGTGCTGATACTCGTGCATGGTCACATGGAATGTCCGTTGGATGTCGGCCACCGTTCCCCGCACGCTGACCAGTGTCCGGTTCGAATATTTTCCGGTTACAATCAACCCATGAGACTGCGCGAAGTTGACGACGGTTTGATAGTCTTGTTCCGACGGGCCAAACCGTTCGGCAAACTGTTGGGGCGTTAGAAAATGATGATAGTTGGTGCTGGCCGGATCGTATAATTGTTGGAGCAAGTTGGTGAGACCAGTCCGGTCACGCAATGGCAGTCCAATAGCCAAGTCCAACCGCTTCCAACGTGAACTTGGATGGAGTGGAACTGCATTGGTCAACAACGCTGATATTTTGGTGTGAAGCACTTGGCGCCCCGCCGCCATGGCCAGTTGACCTCGCAAAAGAAGCAAACCAGCGCACAAAAAACCGACGCGGGCGATGAAGGAGAAGCCCGAGGCATAAACAATTCGGCGCACGACCAATTGGCTTTTTTTCATGGAGTATTTCCTTTTTGAATTCCGGGGTTAGTTCAAGAAGACTTGCACAAAAACCATTGTTCCCAAAGTAAAAAATGCGCGGAGCAAACAATGGCAACCGATGAATCGGAAGAACACCAAACATTGCACTTCCGCAGATTTGAAGAGAAAATCTGCCTCGCTGAGAAAATAAGCGCCGCCATTGCACTTGATCCAGCCAAAAAGTGCAATTCCATTTGCCTTTAATTTTCCCAGCACGCGTCTTTCGAGTGAACCAGCCATCAGATAATGATTCAAGATAATTTTTAATGATCGGTCAAATTCACATTCCCAACCATCTAAGGCCATGTTGCGATTCACGTCTCTTAATTCAGGAGAAAACCTCGATACATCAACGGAGCATGCTGGAGTCTAGATGGCGAGGCTGTGTCAGTCATATTCTAATTAAAGCTCGCGACAGTTGAAACGCCCCCTGTTGACCACGTCCGTCCGGGTCCTATTTAAGTTTTGATTTACGCGTCCGCGGCTATGGTCTCAGTTCCTTGGACGATAACTCCGGCACGCAGCCCGAACTCTCGCATCATCCGTGCCCGACCATTCTTCGGTCATAATCATGCTTATTTTCGCAGGAATATTTGCGGCCTCCAACAGCAATCAATGTGAAGCATTGTTTGAGTGAGCGAAATTAATCGGGACGGACTTGCGGTTCAACTGCCCATCAAAAATGATTTTTTAGCAATTATATGAAAACCAAACTTACCCTGATCTTCTGCGGTTGTTTGAGCTGCTGGCTATGCCAGCATTGCGGGCGCAACCGGCCAATACTAATTCTATCCCGCTCACGCAAACCCTGAAATATCAGCTGGCATTAGAAAACTACCTTTTTTGTGTTTATTGAATGCAGATTACGTTTAATGCCTCATGGCGTCCCGGACGAATGCTGGGCAGGGCTGACGACAGCGGGCATCGAAAAATAATTTTACCAGTCGGAGCGTATTATTTGCCTCAGCTTTCTGGCCTTTTCACTAGGTCGCATCGGGCGGTCTGGGCGAGCAACTAATGCCGGCAGAAATAGCTGCAAAAGTAGAAGGTTTTTCCATTATATTCGTCGCAGAGTGCGATGGCCTCGTCAACTGGCACGCCGCCAATGGGAGCAACTCACGTTTCTTGATTCATCCATGTTAAATTTCTTATTTCAGGTTTAATTCATCGACAACGGTTCAGGAGTTATTGCAGTTATTTGCACGGCGGATTTTTGGGAAGTGCAAAGTAAAAAGTCGCGCCGCCGTTCACCACTCCTTCCGCCCACACCCTGCCGCCATGCCGCAGAATGATGCGCTGGACGTTGGCCAGTCCAATCCCCGTGCCTTGAAATTCATCGTAACTATGCAGGCGTTGAAACACGCCGAATAATTTGTGCGTGTAATCGGGATCAAACCCCGCGCCATTGTCGCGGATAAAAATCACCGTTTCGTCCGTTCCGTTTTTCGCACAGCCAATTTCAATTTTGGCCGCCGCGCGCGCGCTGGTAAATTTCAGCGCATTGGACAACAGATTCACCAGCACCATGCGCAACAAGGCGCGGTCCGCCGGCACGTTGGGCAGCGGCTGGATTTGCCATTGGATATTTCGCCCCGTCGTCTCCGTCTGAAAATCGCTCACGACTTCCCGCACCAATTCATCAAGTTGAATGTCTGCCTTGACCAGCGGCAACCGCCCGACGCGCGCGAAAGCCAGCAAGTCATCAATCAAACTTCCCATGCGATTCACCGACTTGGAAATCTTCGCCAGCCGGCTCTGATTGTTGACCGAAAATGACGTTCCGCCGTCTTGTCGCATCTGTTCCACCAAGACCTTGACCCCGCACAATGGCGCCCGCAAATCGTGGGAGACGGAATAACTGAACGCTTCCAGTTCCTGATTCGCCGCCTGCAGTTGCGCCGTGCGGGCGGCCACCCGCTGCTCCAGTTCGGCGTTAAGACGATGGATTTGCTCCTCCGCCTGTTTCTGCTGGGTGATGTCACGAATGTTGCATTGAATCACATCGTGGTCACCCGCGCGATAGACATTGCTGACAAATTCGACAGGCACATAACGTCCATCCCGCGTTTCCAGCGGCAGGTTTTCGTAGCGAACATAGCCCACTTTCTGCAACCGCTCCAGCATGACCCGGTTCGGTTCAATGTCCTTGAACGGACTCAACTCGCCGACCGTTTTGCCGATCATTTCGTTGCGCGAAAAACCAAGCAGTTCAACCAAGAAAGGATTCACATCATGGATGCGGCCTGTTTCGGCGTCCAAAATAAAAATGCCATCCCGCGCCGCTTCGAATAGTCGCCGGTAACTGACTTCGGAGGCGCGAACCAGCTCCTCACTTGCCACATGATTTGGCAGTCTGCCGGCATCGGCTGCTTCGGCTCGGGGCTCGGTTTCAGTCATAACCTTGACAACTCCATCGTGAGTTTAGAGATATTTTGGAAGGAGCGCCTCTTTGCGATCATCCATCCCATCGTCAGGATCCAGCACATTTCTGACCGTGGCCAGAAGTTCCCCATCGGTGTAGGGCCGTTGCAAAGTGGCTTCGGGCTTAAGCCACGGCCGGCGTGCAAATTCCTCGGTGGGCAAGTTGCCCGTGGCCATGATGACCGGGACCGTCATGTGGGCAGCCTGAAGGTTCTCGATCATTTCCAAGCCCGTCATTTTGGGCATGTGATTGTCCGTGATGACCAGGTCGTAATCATTCGTCCGCAGCGCCTCCCAGCCCGCCGCACCATCAATGGCGCTTTCAACCTCGTAGCCGGCGGACGTCAACAAATCCGATTGGAGTTCACGAAAATCGCGATCGTCATCCACGAGGAGGATGCGAGTCTGCGATTTTTTTTGCACTTGAGCTGGCGCGGTGGGCCGTGCCCTGGTTTTCAGCATTTGATTTTCATTCATAACTTTGGGGTTTTCGATCACGCGCAGGAGGTTTTCCATTGTGGTCAACAACTCGGCGGCGGTAAAGGGTTTGGCCAGCATGGCGTCAATGCATAGCTCTGGAATCCGTTGCAGCTCTTCGCTTGGCATCAAGCCGGAAACCAGAATCACGGGTTGCCACATCGCTTGGTCGCGCATTTGCCGGATGAGTTCCAGCCCGGTGACCTTTGGCATCTTATGGTCCGTGATGACCAAATCGTAATGTGTTTTCAACAGCTTCTGCCAGGCTTCGGCCCCGTCGCTCGCGGCATCAACTTTTTCATAACCGGAACGAATCAAATTATTCACAATGATGTCACGCAAGTCCAAGGCATCATCCACCACCAGAATGCGCAATGACGCTTTCTGTGCGGCGTGGCTGGATATGCCGCGGGCCGCCTTCTCCAATTCGGTTTTGTCATCGTTCATTTTTCGCAGTTAATGTAATAGCAAGAAAAATTTCAAATGAAGATAGGGTGTTTTACCCATAAGCCAATTTGCCCTTTGACCATATAGCCCCCGCAGCCAGAAGCCGGGTGGCTGGTATTTTCTTGCTCGTTTTCGCACTCTTGGCGGCAAGTGCCGATGCCCCGCCGCAGTTCAACATTATTTACAATTTTACCGGGGGCGCGGACGGCGCGGAGCCAGTGGTAGGCCTGCCCCATTCGGCGGACGGCACTTTGCATGGCGTTTGTGCGGCGGCCGGCAACCACCCGACTTATTTGTTTGGCGGCACTATTTTTCGCATAAGCACGGGTGCAAGCCAGCACGAACCCGCCGGCCGGCCGGGTGGTTTGACCTCACGGATTTTGTCCCGCCCAATTCACCTTTTATTTTTGTGGACCAAGCCGCTAGCAACTCGTTCCGCTTCTACCGCGCCGCGACGCCCTGACCCCATGCTGTCCCAATATCCGAATTAGGCTGCCGTTGCCGAGATTTTTCGAGGTCTGACAAAGCCGTTGGACGCTGGCGGATCGAAGTTGGAGTTGCCATCATGTGGCGATAAATCAATTTACTTTTTTGGTGCGTTGCAGGGTCGGTTGGACGGCAGAAAATGGGTTGTAGAAATTCTGCCCCGCTACCGGCGCAACTTTTACAGACCGGCTTTAGCGAGGATATCGGAAAAGGTTAGGTGCAAGTATGACCAACTCGCCCCCATGGGGTGATCTACCCATTTGCCAAAAATCCAGAAATGGTTATTGTGCCATCATGAATACAAACCTGCGCCGCGCGGTGCTTTCGCTGCTCCTACTCAATATTGCGCTCGCGATTTTAGCCTCGGGTTGCGCCACCCGCGATGAGCATTCCTACAATCAGGATTTTAACCAGAACTTGCCCGCGTCGCCCAATTATTCCATTGAGAACAAGGATGACAACCATTTTGAGGTCACGGTGACGCAGGGCGTCCCCCTGACGGGAATGGACGGAGTTATTTATGTGAAACAAGCGGCTTCCATGGTGGCGGGCACCGAGGCCAAAAGCCGGGGTTGGTCAAGCTGGGATCTCAACTATATTCAAGAGCGCAATCAAGGGTGGATGCATGTGGTCATAGCAGAAGTAACCCGAAAAAACGCACCCGAGCGGACATCGGACTCAATCCGCTAACCATCCATAAGTGAGAATAGGGTAACCGCATATGATCACATCGATTAAAGAAGCATCTGTCAAAAGCCGCCGCAAATTCGACGCAGCCTTCAAACGTGAAGCGGTCCAGAACTGGCGCGCGGCGGCAGGTGGATGACGGATGAGCCGGCGCCCCTGTTAGGTGTTCACTCCCATTGTTTAAAAATCCAATCAGATTAATAATTTCATCATAAAAAAATTACGCATTCACGGACAGCTTCGTCTATTTGTAAATCTATCTTCGTCTCTCCATCGTTTCCGTTCAGAAAGGCACGGCACGAATGACGGCCTGTGCATCGGCGGATTTGAGATTTAAAACCTCACCCCGTCCCGCAGTAATCTCGTCAATTGGTTTATTGGCAGAAGGCGCGGCATCGGCCAAAGCTGATCGCCAGACTAGTTTGCGCGGTCCCTGATTGCGATAACCCACCACGAAGCGTTCGAAGCCGTTTTCTCGGTGCGGCGGATACGCACGGTGATTCCGTTCCTTTTGAATCGGTTTGATTAGTTCTGAAGTGTCTCCTTTCATCTGCCTGCATGAACGACTAAGGAGAGATTTTTGTCAAATAACCAAAGAAACCCAATAAATGGTCGGGGCGGGGAGATTCGAACTCCCGACCTCTTGCACCCCAAGCAAGCGCGCTAGCCGGGCTACGCTACGCCCCGAACCAAGTTTCCAATGGGCAGGCGGATTTGTCCGTAGCATTCCATCGGTCACTCATTTTGACCGGTTCCCGCCGAAGGGCAAGCTGATTCGTCAGCGCTGCCAAAACCAAAATATTTCCGGCGCCCACTTGTCGTTGGCGGTAAACGGTGAAAAAATCGTTGCAAAAAAAACTTTGCGTCGGGCCGGCATTGCCGGAGATTCTCCGAGTGCAAAAGCTTGGCAAAAATCTTGGCGGTTACCACGGCGAGGCGATTGATATTCGCGCCGCGCTGCGCGCGATCGCTGCCGCGGCGCAAACGGGCGGTTGGACGGCAGAAGTTTTTCACGAGGCCGCCGGATTCAAATGGCAGGCGTTGCACCGCGCGCCGTCTTCAAACCGCGCTTGGCGATCCGCCATCCGCATTTATATTTCGGCGGGCATTCATGGCGACGAGCCCGCGGGACCGCTCGCGGCGCTGCGATTGATGAAGGCCAACCGCTGGCCGGAAAACGCGGAAATTTTTTTACTGCCGTGTTTGAACCCCGTCGGCTTCACTTTGAATCAACGCGAGGACGCAGAAGGCTTTGACCTTAATCGCGATTATCGAAATCCCAAAACGGCCGCGACGCGCGCGCATCTTGTCTGGCTGGAGCGCCAGCCGAAGTTTGATCTGTATCTGTGCCTGCACGAGGATTGGGAGGCGCAGGGCTTTTATCTTTATGAGCAAAATCCGGACAACAAAATTTCGGTCGCGGAAAAAATGATCGCCGCGGTGAAACCCGTTTGTCCGGTCGATTTGTCCGAAAATATCGAAGGCCGCGCGGCGCTGGGCGGGATCATTCGCCCGAACATTTCGCCGCAGGACAGGCCGGACTGGCCGGAGGCGCTGTATCTCATCAGCCATAAATCGCGGCAGGGTTATACGCTGGAGGCCCCGTCAGATTTTTCGCTGACCACGCGGGTCAGCGCGTTGGTTGCGGCGGTGAATGCCGCGATGGATTTTTAATCGCTAATGCGAGCGGTTAAAAAAATCCCCGCTAAGATTTAGTCCCCATTTCAACCGAGGTTGATTTTCTGCTCGCGCCGCGCGGCGGTGACGGACAGCGCGATGGAAATGGAGATGATGCCGAAAACGACAAGCAATGAAATGCCGGTGGAGATTTCCATCTGGAACCAGCGCGCGGTGCCTTCGTGCGGATCTAGCAGCATTTTGGCGCCGATGAAAACGAGCACGATGGACAGACCGATTTTCAGATAGCGAAACAATCCAAGCGCGCCGGCGAGCAGAAAATATAGCGAGCGCAGGCCGAGGATGGCGAAAACGTTTGAGGTGAAAACGATGAAGGCCTTGCGCGTGACGGAAAAAACGGCGGGCACGGAATCCACGGCGAACAACAGATCGGTCGTCTCGATCAAAAGCAGCACGAGCGCGAGCGGCGTAAGGGCGTTCCGGCCGTTGAGCCGCGTGAGAAATTTATTGCCATCAAAAGCGGGTGCGACGGGAAATAGTTTGCGCGCGAGGCGCACGACGGGATTTTTTTCCGGCGCAACGTGTTCGTGGCCGGCGAAGAGCATTTTGCCGCCAGTGAAAACCAGGAACGCGCCGAAAAGATAGAGCACCCATTCGAAATGTTCAATCAACGACGCGCCGGCAACAATCATCACGCCGCGCATGGCGAGCGCGCCGAGGATGCCCCAGACGAGCAAGCGATATTGAAATTCCGGCGGCACGCGAAACGAGGCAAAAATGAGCGCGATGACGAGCAGGTTGTCGAGCGAGAGCGAGAGTTCGATCAGATAGCCCGTGACGAATTGCACGGCTTCATTGCGTCCACGCCAGTGCAGCATCAGCGCGGCAAAAACCATCGCCAGCGCGAACCACAGCGCGCTCCACGCCAGGGCCTGTTTGAACGTGACTGCGTGGGAGCCGCGATGAAAAATTCCCAGATCGAGCGCGATGAAAAATATGACGCACAGGATGAAACCCGCCCAATGCCACGGCGTGATTTCAACGAGCGCGAACATGGGGTGTCAGATGGCCTTGGCCGGCGTGGCAACCGAGGCGGGGTTTTGCACCGTGACTGCCGAGGCGCCGATGTTGGGGCGTTCGCCTTTGTGCCATTTCAAAACGATCCAGCTGGCAACGTAGATGGACGAATAGGTGCCGGTGATGATGCCAACGAGGAAGGTGAAAGCGAAGTCGTTGATGACGCCGCCGCCCCAGACAAACAATGCGCCGGTCGCCAGGAACACCGTGCCGCTGGTGATGATCGTGCGGCTCAAGGTTTGGTTTAGCGCCTGATTGATAATGTCCTTGAACGAGCCGCGCAGGCCGAGCTTCAGGTCTTCGCGGATCCGGTCGAAGATGACGATCTTGTCGTTGATGGAAAAACCGATGATGGTCAGGATCGCCGCGACGACGGTGGCATTGAACTCGCGGCCGGAAATGTAATTCGCGATGCAATAGCAGCCGATCGCCAGCAGCACGTCGTGCAGCACGGCGATGACGGCGGCGACGGCGAAGGAAAATTCGTAGCGGAACGAAACGTAAACCAGGATGCCAAACATGGACAGCAGCGAGGCGATGATGGCCGAGCGCTGGATTTCGCCGCCGATCGTGGCGCCGACCTGCTGTTTGCCGATGGCCTTGAACTGCGCTTCCGGGAATTTCGCGACCAAGGCTGCTTCAACTTTCGGCTCCGAGTCGCTGGAGGTGGTGATGCGCAAGGTCTCCAAGCCGCCACCGATGTCTTTTTGATATTGGATCTGTGAATCCTTTTCACCGATTGCCGTCAGGACGGAACGAATTTCATCCACGCCCACTTTTTGCGCGTAGCTAAAGGTCGTGCTGTCGCCGCCGAGGAAATCCACGCCGAATAATTTTTCACCGCGCGTGAAACCAAAGCCGAGCGAAAGGACGATAAACGTCCAAGACAAAATGAACAGCGGCTTGGCGACGCCCATGAAATTGATCTTGGCGCTCTTGATGACGTGCATCATGGACAATGTTTTGATCATGTTGCGGTCGAGCATGAAATTGAAAATCAGGCGTGTCACGACCAGCGCGGTGAACAAACTTGCGGCCACACCAATCGTGAGCGTTACACCGAAGCCTTTGATTTCGCCGGTGCCCATGAAGATCAAAATGACGGACGAAATAAGTGTCGTGACGTGCGAGTCAAAAATCGTGCCGAAGGCGCGGGCGTAGCCGGCTTCAATCGCGCCGCGCAAAGATTTTCCTTTCGCGAGTTCTTCGCGGATGCGTTCGTAAATCAGCACGTTCGCGTCCACCGCCATGCCGACGGTGAGCACCATGCCCGCGATGCCGGGCAGCGTGAGCGTCGTGCCGATCGAACACATCACCCCGAACAAAATGATGATGTTGGTGACGAGCGCGACGTTGGCGGCGATGCCGGCGAGCCGATAATAAACCAACATGAAGCCGGCGACGAAAATGACCGCCCACATGGACGCCTGCACGCCGCTGTGAATCGAGTCTTTGCCGAGCGTCGGATCGACGTCGCTGGAATAAACGATGTGCAACGGCGCTTTGAGCGGATTTTGCAGGACGTTCGCGATGCTCATCGCTTCCTCGATCGTGTAATTGCCGGTGATCTGGCCGTTGCCGGTTTCAATCGGGCTTTGGATGTTCGGCGCGGTTTCGAGTTGTCCGTCCAAAATAATCGCGAGGCGATGACCGACATTTTCGCGCGTGGTTTCGCCGAATTTTTTCGCGCCGTCGTCGGTCAGCGTGAAATCAATCTGCGGCTCGCCGAGGTTGCCGCGCACGACCATCGCGTTTTTGATGATGTCGCCGGCCAGACCATTCTCCGGTTTGCGGCGGACGATTTCCTGCTCCAAGGTGGATTTGCCGTCGGCCCCCTGCTGCACGCGCTTCATCAATTGGTAACCGGCCGGAATCGGTTCGCCGTTGCGGATGATTTCATCGCTGTTGTCATGCACCATGCGGAATTCGAGATATGCCTTTTTCTGAATTTGTTCCTTCGCATTTTCCTTGTCCGATTGCGAGAGGCCGGGCAACTGGATCAAAATGCGGTTGCCGCCGGCGGATTGAATTACCGGCTCGGCCACGCCGAAACGGTCAATGCGCTTGCGCAACACTTCCACCGCCTGCGACAAAGCGCCACTCACGTCCGGAGCGGAAACGCGGTTCGTGTCATCCTGCGCGGCCGCGAGGACGTTGGTGTCCATCTCCACGAGGAACGACGTGCCGCCCTGCAAATCCAACCCTAATTTGATTTTACCCGAAGCATCGCGCTGCAGCCGGTTCAAAATAAATGTGTTCGGAAACACCTGGTTGTTCGCGGCGACGAACGGGAAATATTTCTGGATGTCGTTCGTGCCGATGGCTTCTTGCAGCACGGCGAACTCGCTGTTCGTGCCGGCTTTTTGCAGCGTGTCCGCCTGCGCGAGAATGTTTTTGAAGGTCGCATCCTGATTTTGGGCGCGGCGGGAAAATTCGGAGATCAAATCGCGCGACGACGGCGGATAAATTTCAAACAACGCCCAGAGAACGATGACGAGGACGAGAATGAACCGGCCCAGATTATTTTGCTTCATGACGGTGGTGGGAAATTATTCGGTGGTGGTGGCGGCGTCGAGGATTTCCGTGACGGACGCCTTGGTGACTTCAAATTTGGCGTCCGCCGAACGGAGCGAAACGGATTTGTCCTTGACCGTGATGACCGTGGCGATGATGCCGCTGGCGGTGATCACCTTGTCGCCCGCCTTGAGGGCTTCGAGCATTTTTTTCTGCTGTTTGGCGCGCTGCTGCTGCGGCCGGATGAGGATGAAATAGAAAACCACGACCAGCAAAATCATCGGCAAAAACGACATGATCGGATTTGGCGGCGTGCCGGCGGCCGGCGCGGCTTGGGCAAAAAACTCGGCGAAACAATTAATGTGCATAAATGAAAAAACGGTCGGACAATTTAGGAAACCTGCCGCAAATGGCAAGATTTATTGGCCGGAGATTTGCCTTCAAAAAAATTTAGGACCACGTTCCATCCGTCGCCCGAACTTGCCTTGCGCAAAATTTCATGGTTTTTTGCAGTTTGAAACCTGCGGTATTTTTATCCCTGCGTCGCCGGCATAGAATTGCCCGCGCGAAAAACTTTTATTCGCGGGCGGAATTTCACATCATGCGCGCCGAAATTAGTCACTGGCATTTTTTCATGTTGAGCAAAATCTTCAGTTTGAAAAGGCGCGGCGCGCGTCCGGGCATCGCGCAGCGTCTGCGCCTCCCGCTGCGGGCCTTGTTCTGCCTTGCCAGTCTGACGCTATGTGGCGGCTGCCAGACGGCGACCAAAACTTTGTTCGCCACGACGGGACCGAGCTGGCACGTCCAGCAAGGCCAGGCGCTGTGGCGACCCAAAAGCGGTCTGCCGGAATTCGGCGGCGACCTCGTGCTCGCGCGCGACGACGCGGGAAATTGCCTGATTCAATTTGATAAAACGCCGATGACCATTCTTTCCGCGCAGACGACCACGAATCGCTGGCTCATAAAATTCCCGCAAAAAAGCTGGAGCTTCAGCGGACACGGCAACGCGCCGCTGCGTTTCAGCTGGCTGTATCTGCCCATCGCCCTCGCCGGCAAACCGCTGCCGAAACCATTGCACTTTGAAACGAAGGCCGACGGCGGCTGGCGATTGGAGAATTCCAAAACCGGCGAAACGGTGGAAGGATTCTTGTCGCCGTGAGTTCATTTTTTAAACGCTGGTGGTGGATGCTGTTGCTCGTGGCCGTCGGCCTTGGCCTCGCGCGGCTGCGCTTCGACGTGGACATTCTGGATCTGCTGCCGCCTGACGAGCCGTCCGTTCAAGGGCTGAAACTTTACCAAAAATATTTCACCAACGCGCGCGAGCTCATCATCACGTTGCGCGCACAGGATGCGGACACGGCGGAAAAATTATCCGGCGAACTCGCGGCGCGTTTGCGGCTGGAAACCAATCTCGTTGAAACCGTGACGTGGCAGGCGCCATGGATGGAAAAACCGGAACAACTCGGCGAACTGCTCGGCTGGCTGTGGTTCAATCAGCCGCCCGGAGACTTTTCCGCGCTCACGAATCATCTCGCGCCCGACCGGCTCAAACCGCAACTGGATGAAACGCGCGAACTGCTCGCCAATTCGATGTCGCCAATGGATCTCGCGCGCCGCTCGTTTGATCCGTTCAATTTGCTGACGATGCCCGCGCTGACCAACATCAGCGGCATGAACATGGACCAAGGCAACCAGATGTTCGCCTCGGCCGACGGAAAATTTCGGCTGCTCTATTTGCAATCCGCCGTGGACCTGATGAGCTATCGCGATTGCGAAAGCTGGTTGAAAAAAATTAATGCCATCGTCGGCGAATTGCAAAACGGCCCGTCAGAAGACGATTGGAAAAACGTCACCGTCCATTTCACCGGCCGGCCGGTGTTCGTGGAAGAAATCGCCACCTCGATGCAACACGACATGAGCCATTCAGTCGGCGGCACGGCCACGGTCATCGCCATTTTATTTTGGCTCACGCATCGCCGCTGGAAGCCAATGTTGTGGCTCCTCGCGCTGCTCGGTTTGATTTTGTTCGCGACACTCGCACTTGGGGCGCTGGTGCTTGGCACGATCAGCGTCGTCGCGCTCGGCTTCGCCGCCGTGCTGCTCGGTTTGGCAGTGGATTATGCGGTCGTGCATTATCAGGAGGCGCTGTCGCATCCGCAAATGAACGTGCCGGAAATCCGCCGCGCGATCGCACCGAGCATTTTGTGGGCGGCCATCACGACGATGTGTGCGTTTCTCGTTTTGAATCTTGGCGGCCTGCCCGGCCTCGGCCAGCTCGGCTCGCTCGTCGCCATCGGCATCGCGCTCTCGGCGCTGGTGATGGTGATGATTTATCTGCCGCCGCTGTTTCCCGAACGCCGCCAGCCGCGTCCGAATCAAGCACCGTTTCGCTGGTGGAATTATTTTGTCGCACCGCACGAGCCGTTGGCGGCGGAAATTTCCTCACCGGAAAAAAATTCCTCGCGCGCCGCGTTTTTGCTGACCGGCATCATTTTTCTAGCCGCGTGCGCCGTTTTATTTTTTCAGCGACCGGGCTTGGATCACACCGGCAACGCTTTGCAGCCGGCGCACGGCGAGGCGCAAACGACGCTCGACGAGATGACCGCCGAACTCGGACTGCCGCCGCAACCGCTCTGGCTGATTGTTCCCGGCCGCGACGAAGCGGAAGTTTTTCAACGGCTCACGAACGCGGAAGTTTTATTGAATGGCGCGGTGAGCAATCGTCTCATCGAAAAATTCCTGCTGCCGGACACGCTCTGGCCGCGCGCCGAATTTCAAACCGCCAATCGCGCCACCGCAAAAATTCTCGGCGAAAAAGGCCCGCTGCTGCGCGACGCCCTGGTGAGCGCGGGTTTCAACACGAACGCGTTCGTGCTGACGAAAGAACTGGTGCGCACGTGGTCGCGCGCCGGTCAAACCAAATCCGTGATGTGGCCGACCAATCAAGTCAGCCAGTGGCTGCTGAAGCGGTTTGTCGCGCGGACGCCGGACGAGTGTCTCGTGATGGGCTTGATTTATCCGGCGACGAACCAAGTGGACGCGGCGGCATTGTCGGCGCTGTCAAAAAATCTCGCGCAAGGCCACGCGCTGCTGTCAGGTTGGGAATTGCTCGGCAGCGCGACGTTGCGGCGCGTGCAGTCAAAAATGTGGTCGGTCGTCACGCCGATGGTCGTGCTCGTGCTGCTCTCGCTCTGGTTCGCGTTCCGCCGCGCGACGGAAATTTTTCTCGGTCTCACGGTGCTGTGTTTGAGCGGATTAATTTTGCTCGCCACGATGTCGCTCGCCGGCTGGACTTGGAATTTGATGAATCTGATGGCGCTGCCGCTGATGCTCGGCACCGGCGTGGACTACACGATTTTCATCCAGCTCGCGCTGCGCCGGCACGGCGGCGATCTCGTCGCGGTTCGCCGTTCGGTCGGACGCGCGCTGATGCTGTGCGGCGGCACGGCGGTGGCGGGCTTTGGTTCGCTGGCCGGCTCCAGCAATCTCGGCATGGCCAGCCTCGGCAAAGTCTGCGCCGTGGGCATCGGCGCTAATGCGGTCATATCCATTTTTCTGCTGCCGGCGTGGTGGAAATTTTTTAGTCCCAAGCCCAAAGTCCAAAGTAAATTGCCGTGATGGATGCGAACGAAAAGACTGCCCGCAAAAAACTGCCCGCGTTTTATCGCGGAGGCTTGTGGCATCTTGGAATGCGCGTTGCTGGAATGGTTCCGTTGCGGGTGGCAAAAAAAATTGCGATGTCGCTCGCCGGTTTTTACTGGCGGTTTCAGCGTTCGCGCTGCGAAGTGGTCATGCAAAATTTTCTCCCGGTTTTTTCCGGCGACAAAATCGCCGCTGAAAAAGCCGCGCGCGCTGCGTATCAAAATTTCGCCGCCAAGCTGATTGATTTGTGGCGCGTTGAAAGCGGCGAAGTGGTCCGCAACTGGCTCACCACCGACGGCGAGTTGGAAATCATCCACGCGGCACGACGACGCGGTCGCGGAACGCTGTTCATCACGCTGCATCTCGGCAACTGGGAGCACGGCGGACTCTTGCTCAATCAACTCGGCATCCGGCTGACGATTCTCACGCAGGCCGAGCCCGACGACGGTTTGACCGAAATGCGCAAGGCCGCGCGTGCGCGCTACGGCGTGGACACATTGATCATCGGCGACGACGGCTTTGCGTTCGTCGAAGTCATCAAGCAATTGCAGGCCGGCGCGGACTTGGCGGTGTCGCTGGATCGTCCGCCGGATCGCGGCGGCGTGCCGGTGAAATTCTTCGGAAAAGATTTTGAAGCCTCGCTTGCCGCGGCGGAACTCGCGCGCGCTTCGGGCTGCGCGCTGGTGGGAGTGACGATTGTGCGCCGACCAAATGGCTACGCAGTGAAAGTGCTGCCGGAGTTTTTTTACGACCGGAAAAATCTCGGCAGCCGCGCGGCGCGCCGCGAATTGACGCAGCAAATCCTGCGTGCATTCGAGCCGGAAATTCGCAAGGATATTGAACAATGGTATCAATTCACTCCCATCTGGCCGCCGGACAAATGAAGAAAAATTTTCGCGCGCGGAATTATTTTTTTGGAATTTTATTTTTTCTGGCAGCAACGGTTTCACGCGCTGAAAATTATGACGCGCAGTTCAACCAATGGTTCGCGGTGCAGACCAACTTGCAAAGCTGGGCCGGCGATTTCACGCAGACGCGGACGCTGACGGTGCTGAACCAGCCGCTCGTTTCCCACGGCAAAGTCTGGGTGAAACCGGGTCAATTCCGCTGGGAGCTTGGCCAGCCGGTGCAAACCATCGTGCTGCGGACGCCGGAACAATTGCTCATCGTTTATCCCCGGCTCAAGCGCGCCGAAAAATATCCGCTCACCGCCGTGCCGACCGGCCCGATGAAGGACGCGCTCGCGCTGCTCGACGCCAGCCTGCCGCGCGACCGCGCGACGATGGAAAAAAATTTCCAATTGTTGTCAGCGATGGAAACGAATTCCATTTTGCAAATGACGCTGCAACCGCGCAGCGCGGAGGCGCGCAAATTCATCGGGCAAATTGTCATCGGTTTTCACACCAATGATTTCACCATCGCGATCACGGAAATGAAATTCGCCGACGGCTCCAAGCTGCACAACGATTTCACGAACGTCGTGTTGAACGCGCCGATTGAAGCAAAAAAATTCGAGGCGGATTTGCCGGCGGATTACACCATTTCGGAGCCGTTGAAAAAATGAGCGCGCCGCCGGAAATTTTGCAGCTCGCCATGCGCTCGCTGCCGCACGGCCCGGAGTTTCGTTTCGTTGACCGCATGATCAGTCTCACGCCGGGCAAGCGTGGGGTCGGCGAATACAAAGTGCGCGGCGATGAATATTTTTTGCGCGGCCATCTGCCAGGCGAGCCGATCATGCCTGGCGTATTGATGGCGGAAGCGGCGGCGCAGGTGGCCGGCATGGTGGCGCAGGAAGATCCGGCAAATCCGCGCTGGCCGCGGCTGAAGCTAACGGCGTTGCGCGCGGTGAAAATTCTCGGCGCCGTGCGCCCCGGCGATACGCTGCGCATCGAGGCCATCGTGACGGGCGTGCTGGGCGACATGATTCAGGCCCATGTTTCCGCAGTGGTCGCGGATGTGAAAGTTTTGTCGGCGGAAATCACTTTGAGCGGCATTGACCCGGCAAAAAGCGCATGACGGCTCCGACGGAAAATTCTGCGCGGCGTTTTTGTTTCGAGCGCGACACCTTCGCCTTCGCGCACGAGCTGGTTTGGAAATATCATTTCGATCCCGTCACCGGCGTGATGAGCACCCGCAAAACCGATCCGCCGCCGACGTATTATCATCGCTGCTTCGTGCTCGCGCGCGCGACGCGATTGTTTTTTGATTACGCGCGTTTCGCTCCAGAATTACCAAAGACCGACGCGCCGGCTTACGAAAAAATCAGCCGGCAGATCATCGCTTCCAATCCGCGCAAAAAATGTGCGGAAGAAAACCGCATCGTGATTCCCGGTTTTGAGGGCCTGCGTTCATTCAGTCGCGCGCACGAAAACCTTTTGAAGGCCAATTGCGGCGCGGCGTGGGAATCGTATTTTCTGCGCAGCCATTGGCGCATGATTTTCAAGGTCTATGGCCGGTTCCAGGAAAAGATGGCGGAGAAATTGAAGCGCTCATTTCAAAAACGCAGTCTGCCGCTCGTCCATCTGTTCCGCTTTCCACGCATCACGATCAATCATGGCATCGTGCTGTTTGATTTCACGGAATCCGAAGCGCAGATTGAATTTGCCGCTTACGATCCGAACATTCCCGCGCATCCCGTAAAGCTGGTTTACGAAAAGCAACTGCAACGGTTCACTTTTGCGCCGAACATTTACTGGGGCGGCGGCGCGTTGAGCGTGATGGAAATTTTCTGCGATTTTCCCTATTAGGTTTTGCGCCGGCGCGGCTGCCAGAAAGCCACGCCAAAAAACAAGGTGCCGCAGGCGTTGAGGCCGAGGATGAATCCGATTTTGTAGCCGCGACCGATATTGTTCGGCGCGTAAATCGGCAGATCTTTTCCGCCGACCAAACCCGGCAGCGCGGCCGGCATGAGCGCGCCTTCGAGCAGGCCGGTGTAAAATCCCGCGGTGTAATCTGTCCGATAATATCGCGGCGTCGCCCAGCCTTGCGCGAAAATCAGCGCCACACTGATCACGGTCATGGCAATCGTTTTGAGGATGTTGACCTTCGTTTGAGACATGCCGTTGGAAGATGTGTCGGGCGCGTGTGCGAGTTCAGCCATTCACGCCAAGGATGTTCCGCGCGCTATTGGCGGGCAAGCAGATAATGCCCCCGCCGTCTCCAAGCTTGACGGTTTTTCCCGCCGCCTCATACTTCGCGAATTAATGATTCCCGAAACGGATCCCAAGATTATCGCCGCGAAACTGTGCGAGTTTGCGCGGACCAACTTCGTCGCCGAGGGCGTGGAATTTGACGAACACAGTCCGCTCTCGCAGGCGGGCATTGATTCCTTTGCGTTGGTGGAACTGGTTTTATTTTGCGAACGCGTCCTCGGCGTCCGCGTGCCGGATTCACATTTGACGCCGACCAACTTGGCCTCAATGTCCTCGCTCGCGAATTGCATTTCCGAACTTGCGCGGAACGCTCCGAAAAATTCCTGAGTTCGGCACCTTGATTATGTCCGACCTGCCCCGTCAAATCCGCCTGGCTCCCGGCGATTATTTCATGCACGGCCAGGATCGGCGGATGCGCCAAGTCGGTTTGCCGGGCAACGTGTGTTGCGCGGTCATCAAACTGGGAAATGGTTTCGACGCAGAAAAATTACGCCGAAAAATTGCCGCCTCGCCCATCATGCACTGGCTCGCGCGCGCGAAAATTCATCGCACACTGCCCATGGCCTTTCCGCCGCTCTGGCGGCTCGCGGAAAAACCGGAGGAAATATTTTTCACGCATCAAAACCAAAACGGAGTCGCCGATCACCCGTGGAACTTGCCGCCCGTGGTCGCCGCGCGCGAACTCGACGCCGCGCGCGGCCCCGGCATCGCCTTCGACGTGATGCGTCATGCGGACGGCACGAGCCATTTATTTTTGTCGTGGAACCACACCCATCTCGACGCGCGCGGGCTGGATTTTTTATTGAACCATCTCAACGCCGACGAAACCACGGGCGCGCCGAAAGCGCCCAATTTCATCAGTCCCAAGCAACTTGGTTCCGGCTTGTCTGGTTGGTGGCCGAACGTCAAACTCGCGCGCAGCTGTAAGAAATGGCTCGATGAATCCGGCGCGGACCCGCTGTTCAGCCTGCTGCCGCCCGGCCCGCGGCCCGCGGCGTGCAAAAACAATTACCGCCTCATTTTTTTCACCGAAACCGAGACCGCACAAATTGACGCGCGCTGCCAGCAGTTCAACTGCGCATTCCGCCGCAGCCATTTTTATCTCGCCGCCTCGCTGCGCGCGCTGCACCGCGTCGCGGTTGCACGCGGCAACAAGGACGGCGCGTATCTGATTCCCGTGCCGCACGACACGCGCAAACGCGGCGCGAACGGCCCGATTTTTTCCAACCATCTGTCCATTTTATTTTATCGCATTGAACCCAAATTCGCCGGCAGCATTTCCGGCATCCTCGGCGAATTGAGCCGGCAGATGACGAATCAGATTCGCGACAAATTTCCTGAATCGTGCATGGCCGCGCTCGACATGTTCAAGCCGCTGCCGCTCGGTTTTTATGTGGATCATCTGGGCAAACCGACGCGCGGCAAATTTGCCACGTTCAGTTTTTCCGATTCGGGCGACACCTGCGCCGGCATGAAAGATTTCCTGGGCGGAAAGATTTTGGAAGTCACGCACCTGGTGCCCGCATGGCGTCCGCCGGGCTTGATGATCGTTTTTTTGCGATTCGCCGGCCGCCTGTCCGCGCAAATTTCCTGGGTGGACGACTGCCTGAATCGGGCGGAAGTGGACGGCATGGAACGCGACGTGCGCCAAGCCTTGCTGGAAGAATTGCCCGCCTAATTTTCCCCCTGCGAAAACCTGTGAAATCTGCGGACATAAAATGCGACGTGCTCGTCCTCGGGGGCGGCGCGGCGGGCATCGCGGCGGCCAACGCCGCGGGACGCGCGGGGGCGAATACGATTTTGCTCGAACGCTACGGATTTCTCGGCGGCCTCGCCACCGCCGCGCAAGTGGGAACCATTTGCGGCTTGTATTTGCAGGACAAAACTGGCGCGGCCGCCACGCCGGTGTCCGCCGGCTTCGCCCAGGAATTTTCCGCGCGCCTACAAATCGCCGACCGTTCGCAACCGCTGCGCGTTGATCCCGGGCTGTGGGTGCTGCCTTATTCGCCGCCCAGTTTTGCGCGCGTCGCCGATGAAAATTTAAGCGAATCAAAAAACGTAAAAATAATTTTGCACGCGACCGTCGGCGACGTGCGCGCGGAAAATTCAAAAATAAATTCCGTGCGCGCGCTGGCGTGGAACGAGCCGCTGAATTTTTTTCCAAAAACCATTGTGGACTCCAGCGGCGAAGCCACTGCCGCCGCACTGGCGGGTGCCGATTCGGAAAATGGCGGCACCGAACAGTCGCCCGCGCTCGTTTTCATTTGCGAAAATGTTGATCCGGCCTTGGCCGGACGCGGCTTGGTGGAGGTTCGCCGTGAACTGCGCCGCGCGGTGCAAGCCGGCGCCTTGCCCGAAATCTGCGAACGGCTGGCATTGGTTCCGGGCGTTGATGCCAACGGCCGCCTCGCGCTCAAATTAAGTCTGCTCCCCGCCAATTCCAAGCTGGCGCTGTGGCAGCAGGTGACGGATTGGGAACGCGAAGCGCGCGCGTTGCTCGCACCGCTGCACCGCTTTCTGGTTGAAAATGTGGCGGCGTTTCGGAACGCGCGGCTGGAATCGGTCGCGCCACAACTCGGCGTCCGCTCTGGCCGCCGCATCTTGGGTCGGGCGCGTTTGACCGATGAAGAAGTTTTGGGCGCGCGCAAATCGCCCAATGGAATCGCGCGCGGCTGCTGGCCGATGGAACGCTGGGGAATCAGTCCGCGCCCGGAAATGAATTATTTTGCGGAGCGCGATTTTTACGACATCCCGCTGGATTGTCTGCGACCGCAGGAATTGGAAAATGTTTTTGTCGCCGGCCGCTGTCTTTCCGCCGAAACCGGCGCGATGAGTTCCGCCCGCGTCATCGGCACCGCGCTCGCGACCGGCTGGGCGGCGGGGACGGCGGCAGCATTTGAAGCCGCAGGCAAATCACTGGATGACGCGGTGGCGGTTATTCGTAAACAGCTGGCTTAAATTTTTCTCTGCGTCTCCGCGTCTCTGCGGTAAATTTTTTTGATGAATGTCTTTGAAACGCTCGCCGCCTCCGCACGTCAATGGCCGGAACGCACGGCGATCATTGACGCCGGCGGCCCGCTGACCTACGAAGCTCTTTGGCGCGAAGTCGAGGCGTTACGCACGCAGCTCGATCAACTCGGCGTGAAACCCGGCCAAGGTGTCGGCGTGCGGGCGCGCAACGGCCGCGCGTTCGTCATCGGCGCGCTGGCGGCGCTCGGCGGCGGCGCGGTGATCATGCCGATTCATCACCAGATGAAGCTGGATGAATTGAACGACATGATCGCGCAGGCGCCGTTGTGCGCGATTCTCGATGAAAGCATCGGCGCGCCGTATCCCGGCAAAACGGTCGCGCTGCAAAATCCCGGCGCCAATGGTCTGCGATTTACGCGCCTCGAAAATTCCCGGCCGCCGCTCGCGCCGAACATCGCGGACGCGGCGTTTGTGCGTTTCACTTCCGGCACCACGGGCGCGGCGAAAGGTGTCGTGCTGACACATCGCGACGTATTGGAGCGAACACGCGCAGCCAACGCCGGATTGAAACTCACGAGCGACGACAAAATTCTCTGGGTGCTGCCGATGGCCTATCATTTTTACGTCTCGGTCATTTTGTATTTGGAAATCGGTGCGACCGTGATTGTGAGCGCCGATTATCTCGCCGGCAGCCTTTTGGAAACGGCCGCGAAACATTCAGCCACGTTTCTCTACATCACGCCGATGCACATCCGCATGATGAACAGCGACCAGTCGGGCCGCGCGTTGCCGCCGTCGCTCAAACGCGTGATGTCCGTGTCGGCGAAACTGCATGCGCAATCTGCGCTGGATTTTCTCGCGAAATACAAAGTCCCCGTGTCACAAGGCTACGGCATCATCGAAGTCGGTTTGCCGATTCAAAACAACGACGAGGCTGCCGAACATCCCGAAGCGATTGGCCGGCCCGTGGATCGCTTCGCGGCGAAAATTGTGGATGACAAAATGCACGTGCTCGCGGACGGCCAGACCGGCCAGCTCGCGTTGCGCGGGCCGGGAATGTTTTCCGGCTACTTGAATCCGCCGCGTTCGCGCGCCGAAATTTTGCACGACGGTTTTTTTCTGACCGGCGATCTCGCGCATCGTGACCGCGGCGGGCGCATCATCATTGATGGCCGCACGTCCTCGGTGATTCACGTCGCCGGCCACAAAGTTTTTCCCGAAGAAGTCGCCGCCGTTTTGGATCATCATCCGGCGGTGCTGCGCGCGCGCGTTTCCGCCAAGGCGCATCCGCAAATGGGCGAGGCGATTCACGCCGAAGTGCAATTGCGCGCCGGCCAGAGCGTGACGAGCGAGGAATTGATCGGCTTCTGCCGGAAAAAATTATCCGCGCAAAAAATTCCGGCCACGCTCGAAATCGTCGCGGAAATCCAGACCACCAGCAGCGGCAAAGTCCGCCACGGCTGAATTTTTTTTCTAAACCGTCGCGTTCAGCTTCGCGCGGTTTTCGAGAAAACTTTGCCGCCATTTTGGACGCGAGGGGCGGCCCGCGCCGGTGCTGCTGATGGATTCGACAAACCACCATTCGCGCGGCACCTGCCAGCCGGGCAATTTCTGGAGCAGGAATTGTTTCAGCTCATCCTTGGCCAAGGCCCGATCCGCCGCAACGCACGCGACGATCAAATCTAACCGGTCCACGCTGCCGCTCGGCACGCCAAAGACAACGCATTCCGCCACGGCTTCGTGCTCGCGCAAGGCCTGCTCGATGATCGTCGGCGAAATTTTTCGGCCCGCGACATTGATGTGATCGTCCGTGCGCCCGCGCAGTAAAATTTCACCGTCTTTGATTTCCGCCAGATCGCAAGTGCGGAAAATGCCGCCGCCGAGCGCGGCTTCCGGCTGCGGCCAATACGTTTCACCCGCCGAGCGACTGCGCACAATGAGCGCGCCATTCGCACCAATTTCCACCGCCACATTTTTCAATGGGCGACCGACGCATGATTCGTCTGTGCGCGGCGTCAGAGTGGCATCGTAAGCGATCCCGCCGCATTCGGTGGAGCCGTAAAAATTATGAATTTTCACGCCGTGTTCTTCGAAGACCGCGCGCTCCAAGGTGAGCGGCAAGGGTGCCCCGGCCGAGACCGCCAGCTTGACGTTGCTCAAAATCGCGCCGGCCTTGTGCCAGGCGTGCCACAGCGCGGGCACGGCGGCGACGGTGAGATTCCAATGCGCGTGCGCCGCACAACGCAGCGCCACCGGCAGCGGCGACGGCACGAGATAAAGCGGGATGCCGTGCAGCAGCAGCGGCAAAACCAGGCTTGAAAATCCGTAGGAATACGCGAGTGAAATCACGCCCAGGTTCGGCCAGTCGGGCCGCAGGCCCATTGTGCTCACGATATTTTCCGCGTCGGCGGCGAGTTGTTCCTGCGTGAAGGCGACCGCGCGCGGCACGCCGGTGCTGGCCGGGGTGGTTTTGAGGTGGCAACACGGCATTCGCGGCGGCGTGACCGCGAGCAGCTGATGATGGGCTTCGAGCGGACAGACCACGATGCGTGCGCGCCAGGCGCGCAAAACCGCGATGATGAATTCAGGCGAGTTTCCCTGCGGCTGGATCATCGGCGCCATTTCCGGCAACGACTTTTCAGCTTCGTCGCTCAACTGTGCAAACGTCCAGCAACGTCCGGAAGCCAAATCGCGCAGGGCAATTTCATCTTTTCGTCCCCGGACCACCTTCTGCCAGCGTTCGTAAAGCATCTGTTGTTACTTGTAATAAGCCATCATTCGTTGCGGTTGCAAGCCCGATCTAAATTGATTCCGAAAAATATTTTTTTATGACAGCGGCAGGAACCGATGCTCCGTAAAATAATTGGCGACCGCCGCCGCACTGGCCGCCGCGTCCGCCAGACCGACATAACCGTCCGGGCGAATCAAATAAACGGCGTCGCGCTGCAGGCCGGCCCGGCCCATTTCCGGTTGCCAGGGAAAAACGTGCAGGGCCACTTTTTGTTCGGCGCACATAACTTTAATTGCATCGGCGGCGTTACCATAAACATGGACCTGCCAGTCCAACGACGCCAGCGGAGAAAAATTATCGGCGAACGCAGCGGAGATTGTCTTGACCCACGGCAATCGATCGCCGCCGTGAATCGCACCGGCGCGACCGGTGCTCAAGCGGCTGTGGCGATAATTGACGGCGGCTTGAGAAATGGTGCGAAACAGGGCGTGGCGAACGGGCGCGAATTTGAACAGCCATGGCATCAACCACGGCACGAGGTTCAGGCGCATTTGCCGGTCGAAGATTCTGGAACTCGTCACGCCGGCAAAAATCCGATCGGTCGTTGTCACCAGCCGCCGGGCAAAGGCGATGCGTTCCCGTTCGTAACTGTCGAGGAGCGCGACGGCCGCTCGGCCGCGCAAAACGGCCGCAAGTTTCCAAGCCAAGTTCACGGCGTCGCCGATGCCGGCGTTCAAACCTTGTCCGCCGACGGGACTGTGAATATGCGCCGCGTCGCCCAGCACAAAGGCGCGACCGTGATGGAAATGGTCGGCGACGCGATGATGCACGCGGTAAGTTGAAAACCAATTCACGCGCTCGACGGTGAGGCGCAATCTTTCAATCGCGCCTTTGCCGACGTCATCCCACATAAATTTTTTGAGTTCGGTTTCATCGCCAACGGTGCCGATCAATCGCGCGCGACCTTCGCCTTTCAATGGAAAGATGACGAGAAAATCGCTGGTGTCCACGGCGATGTGCATTTCGCCGTTCATCACCGCGCCGCGCGCCTGCACATCGGCGACGTAACAGCGATGCGCATAAGTGCCGCCGGCAAAACCGATCTGCAAAATTTCGCGCACGGTGGAATGCGCGCCGTCGCAGCCGGCCAGATAAGCGGCTTCAAACTTCTCTAAATTTCCATCCGGCCGTTTTATTTCTCCCCGCACACAACCATTGATCTGATTGAAACTAAGCAGCTCGGTCCGCCGCTCAACGTCGACGCCGAGCTCAGCCAGAAGATCCACCAGCAAATTTTCGTGATCGTCCTGCGGGAAAACCAGCGCGTAGGGAAAGGGGGTGATTTCCGCGCCCATGTCGCTGAAGGAAAAACGGGCCGCTTTTTTTCCGGCCACCCACAGATTGGCGGCGGGCGCTGGCCGGCCGCGCGCGATGGCTTCAGCGGCGATGCCGAGTTGGTGATAAAGTTCCAGCGTGCGCGCCTGCACGCCGACGGCGCGCGAGGAGGTTCCCGGCTCCGGAGTTTTGTCAAGAATCCGCACGCGCACGCCCCGCCGCGTCAGCCAGAGCGCCAGCACCAAGCCGGTCGGCCCTGCGCCCACGATGAGCACTTCGGTGGCGTGAGGGGAAGACGGATTCATCGTTTGAAATGATTTCAAACTGGGCGCGCTCGTCTGGTCGAAAAGCGAAATTATTTCACCGGATCGCCAGCGTGGCCGGATCGGTCAGCCAGCCGGCGGGCCGCGACATGAATTCCAACATGCCGTGGCCGAACCGCGAGGCCGTCGTCGCGCCCGCCGCCATGCAGGCGACGCGCACGTTGAAAAAATCGTGCAGCGCATCCGTGATGCGGCCGGGAAACGCCTGTTCAAACCGCGTGCCGCTTTTATACATCGAAAAAATCCGGCCATCGTAAAAATATTCGATCAGCCCCATCCACGCGCGGATGAGTTTGCGCATCTCTTTGGAATATGTTCCCAAATCGTCGAGATTTTCCGAAAGGAGTTCCGCCGATTTCAGCGCCAGGTGCATGCCCGGCGAAAGCATCGGATCGACAAAACCAAAAGCGTCGCCGGACATCGCCCAGCCCGGCCCGCAGCCACGCGCGGAAACCAATTGATAATTGGTGTAGGTGACCACGTCGGTGACGCGCCGGCGATTTTTGCCGGCGGCGGCGAGGACGGGATCGCGGCGGATGACGGCTTCGAGTCGTTCGGCGGGCGTCGCGCCGAGTTCCATGGCGGCATCCTTGTTCATCACCACGCCAACGGAAAGCCGGCCGGGCAATGGAATGCGCCAGCTCCAGCCCGCGGCGAGCCGGCCGATGACGACTTGGCCGTGCGGTTGGTTTTCCGCAAACCCTTCAAAGTGCGCGAAGTAGGCCACGTCTTTGCGCGGACCGACTTCAGCGGGAATTTCCAGCGTATGCGCGAAGAGACGGTTGCGACCGGTGGCATCCACCAGCAAATCCGGCTGCTTGTTTTGCAACCACGGAGCTTGCGCCAATGTTTCTGCGGCCAAACGCAAACCGTCCTCGCCCATCCGCTCAATTTTCGCCCGCGAGCGAACGCGTTTCACCCCGAGTTCATCGGCGCGCGCATCCAGCAAATTATCGAAGGCCGGACGCGGGGCATTGTAGGCATATGTCGGCATCGTCGTGCCGGCGAGCGAGGTGAAACAAAATTCGATTTTTTCCTTTTCATCCAGCGTGAAAGTGACGCCCGGCTTGGGATGACAGATGGCTGCGGCGCGTTTTTCCAAGTCCAGTTTGCGCAGCACGGGAATGATCGCCGGAATGAGCGATTCACCGACGATCAATTCCGGGCGGCGACCATCGTCAAAAATCGTGACGTCCAAACCCTTCATCGCCAGCAGCGAAGCCAGCGTCGCGCCCGCAGGGCCGCTGCCGATAATACCAATGGTTTTGATGGGTGTTTTAATAAGCGTTAGATATTGATTTAGCGGCTTGGCAACGAATGGGAAATTAATTGCTTTTTTCCCGCGGCGAAGTCAATGCAAAAGCCCCCTCTTTGCTCGGGCTGATCTCCGGTCAGCGCATCGCCGCCAGCGATTCCGATCCTCGCCTCCAGTCAAATCACTTGTATTCACAAGGGTTTGAGTGGGCTCAGGTGAAAACCTTCAACGAATTCTTCAACGGTTTTAGCACTCGTTCACTATCCGGCACGGGCACGTCGCGGACACGCCCGCTGCACGGATGCGAGCGCGGTTCAGTCCATATCCTTACAAAATGAAATCGCAGGATATGACGCAACGCTATCGCAAATTCAAACGCGCCTGGGCGATTATTTTTAGGTTGGATCGACCGAGCCACAGAGCGCTTCCAAGGGCTGGCTAGCCGCCCCTTGGAAGCTGGCCAACCCCAAAGCCAACCGGTAAGATGAACCAAGATAGTGTTACCCATGTTTTGAACCACATGTGTTACCTATGTTCTGACTGTGCTACGCCCGCCCTCATCCCGGCCTTCTCACCCGGGAGAAGGAGAAACGTCCGTCGCCGATTTGAAAATTTGTGAAGCTAGATTTACCGGGCGCTCCTCCGCTCATGCCGCAGACCACGCGCTGACGCTTTGGCGAATCACAGACGGACATTATGCAAGGCGCGGGCGGCGTGTAAAATGGTTTGAAAATGTTTATCTGTCTGCCGTGACGGCGCTATCCACTTTCCATTCGCCATTTATTTTTTTTATCCTCACTTTGCCGTTTCCAATTTTTGGAGAACGGATATGCAAAATACATTCGTCGGCAGACACGATTTGGTTGCTGGCAATCAAATAAGCTGCGATTTGCGTGGCTTCCTTTTGCATATTGCTTTCAATAACAGTATCGGAACGTGTGCCAATGCCTTTTATTTCCACCTGCCTGGATTCAGCCGTGAATTGATTTAAGAACGTCTTCAAATCTCCTTGCTCCAAAGCCCAATTGAAAGATTCATACCCCGCTTCCGGCGAGTCATATCCTTTGAACGACCATTTCGCCATCGGAATGAATCCTTGTTTTTCCCAGAGTTGGTCTTGTTGTTGCCGATTCTGCGCGGCGTGTCTTTTTGCATACGCAACGGTTATCATGGTCGCTCCCGTGGCAAAAATAATTGCCACACCCATGACGATTGCTGTTTTCGCTTTTGTCCATGCCATAATTTTCAATGCTCCTTTGATGAGGGTTAAGGTTGAACCACTGGCCGCCGCGCCTTTAGCAATCGCCACGACCGTCACAGATTTTGCCAGCGCCACGGGCGCGGCTTGAACGGAATTGGCGGAAATCGTTCCGGCAATGATGGCCGTGGTCGAACTCACGCCGTGCTTCGTGAAAAATTTCCGCAGCTTTTCCAGCGCGCGGTTCACGCGCATTTTCGCCGCGTCCTCGCTCGCGCCCAAAGTCGCGCCGACTTCCGCAAACGTTTTGTTCTCAAAAAATCGCAGCACCAGCGCGTCGTGATCTTTCTGGCCGAGCTGTTCCATCGCGCCGTCCAGCAACGGCGCGATTTGTGTCCAGGTTGCGCCCAAGGCAGATTCATTTTCGGCTTCGTTCAAAGTGGATTGCATATACGCCTCCTGTTCGCGGCTTTGGCGCCGCCGTTGAATCGTCAACGCGTTGGTGCTCGCGTAACGCGCCGTGCGGCAAAGCCAGCCGGCCAAAATGGTTTTGTCGCCAAGTGAATCCGCCTTGCGCGCGAGAATGATGAAAACCGCCTGCATAATTTCTTCCGCGAGGTGCGCGTCACGCGTTTGCCGCAACGCGACGGAATAAACCAGATTGACGTGCCGCGCAACGAGCGTGGCAAAGGCGGACTCGGAATTTGTCCGGGCATATTGCCGCAGCAACGTCAGGTCGTCGTTCATCTTCCCTGATACATTTACGCAGGCGCGCAAAAGTAACAGATTTTTTTACCAAAGTTGAAAGGCGGGCAGACCGAAATCTGAATCGGTTCGCGCTACGAAAAACGTGCGGGTAAAATTAATGGCTCAAACCTGCAACAGTTTGATCTGCTCATTTTCCTTCGCCGCAGCTTCGCCCAGCGTTTGCGTGGAGCGGCGGCGGCGTTCGATGATGTGCTTGTCGAGCAGCGGATCGTAGGGCACGGGATATTTGCCGTCGTAGCACGCCATGCAGAACGCTTCTTTTTTCTGGCCGGTGGCGGCGACCATGCCTTCTTGCGAAAGATAATGCAGCGAATCCGCGTTCAGAAATTTGCGGATCTCATCCACGGTATTGTTCGCGGCCATCAATTTGCTGCGATCCGGAAAATCGATGCCATACACGCAAGGATATTGATGCGGGGGACAACTGACGGCGACATGCACTTCCTTGGCGCCGGCTTCTTTCAACGTTTTCACACGCGTGGCGCAAGTGGTGCCGCGCACGATGGAATCGTCCACGATCACAACGCGTTTGTCTTTGACCAGCGACTCGATGAGATTGAGTTTCACGCGCACGTTGAAATCGCGGATAAGCTGCGTGGGCTGCAAAAAACTGCGGCCGACATAATGGTTGCGGATGAACGCCATCTCGTAAGGAATTCCAGATTGCTCGGAATAGCCCATCGCCGCACACACGCCGCTGTCGGGCACGGGAATAATCAAATCGGCTTTGACGTTGTGCTCGCGCGCGAGCTGGCGGCCCATTTCCTTGCGCACTTCATAAACGCTGTGGCCTTGGATGACGCTGTCGGGCCGCGCGAAGTAAACATACTCAAAAATGCAGAACGCGCGCTTCTGGTGTTCGGGAAATGCGGGAATGCTGGTCAAACCATTTTCATTGATGATGACAATTTCGCCAGGCGCGACGTCGCGGACAAATTGCGCGTGGATCAAATCAAACGCGGTCGTTTCGCTGGACAGCACCCACGCGCCGTTCGCGGTGCGGCCGATGGACAACGGCCGGAAACCATGCGGGTCGCGCGCGCCGATGAGTTCGCGCTCGGTCATAATCACCAATGAATATGCGCCTTCGATGCGGCGCAGCGTTTGCACGAGCGAATTGGAGACGCCGCCCATCTGCGGCTGCGCGAGCATCATGATGATGATTTCGCTGTCCACCGTGGTCTGAAAAACCAGGCCGCGATTTTCCAATTCATCGCGCAGCAACGCGGCGTTCGTGAGATTGCCGTTGTGCGCGACGGCGATTTGGCCGCGCGCGCAATCCACGGTCAACGGCTGGGCGTTGCGCAACGACGAGGAGCCGGTCGTGGAATACCGCGTGTGGCCGATGGCCATCGTGCCGACGAGATCGTGCAAAATTTTCGGGTCGTTGAAAATCTGCGGCACGAGGCCCATGCCGTGGTGCTTGTAAAATTTCCCGTCGTGGCAGGTGACGATGCCGGCGCTTTCCTGCCCGCGATGTTGCAGGGCGTAAAGGCCGTAATAAGTCAGCTCGGCGGCATTCGGATGGCCGAAAATGCCGAAGACTCCGCAGTAATGTTTGGGATAATCAGTTTGGTTTTGCATCGCGCGCGTGGCTGAATTTTTGCAGACGGAAACCCTTGGTGCAAGCCGGAACAAATTTCAAAATAGAAACTCTGCCGCCGAGCGCACAGAAAAAATTATGCTCTGTGAACTCTGTGTCTCGGTGGCTAAAACAAGGCCGTGGAATTCAAATACGGCTTCAATTTTTCCGTCAATTCCTCCGGCAAACGCTTCGGTTTCTCCTCGCGGCTGGTGCAGCAATGGAAGGTTTCCGCTTCGAGAATGAGTTTCCCGGCTTGATTCAAAATGCGATGGCCGAAGTTCAGCCGCACGCGCTCCACGCGCGTCATCCAGACTTCAATCGTCAACAAATCATCGTAACGCGCCGGAAACTTGTAGCGCACGCGCGCCTCGATGACGGGGAAAATAAAGTCGCGTTCCTGCAATGCCAAAACGGTGGTGCCGAGGGCGCGCAGAAATTCGCCGCGCGCGGCTTCCAGCAAATCCAGATAGCGCGAATGATAAATGTGGTCGCCGATGGTGCATTCGGCGTAGGTGACGCGGTGTGGATGACGGAACAGTTCGGCCATGACGCAGCGTAGGCGGCAGGAAGAAAATTTCAACGTCGAAAATCAGCGGTCGGCGGGAAAGGCGGGCCGTTGGAACCGCCATTGGCCGGCCATCCCGGGAGATTAGAAATAACTACGGCCAGCATGAAAAAATTCCATTTGCGCCTCGCCGGTTTACGGCTATGTTGCCAGCATGAACTGGCAGCAAATCCTACCGTTGGCCGTGATTTTGGCGGTAGCTTCAATTTTTATCTGGCGGGGTTCCGGGAGCAAGAAGCCCGGGTGCGGCTGCGGCAGCAGTTGTTCCCACCGCAAAAGTGCGGACGCCCGAAAATCTGATTCGCCGCGCTAAATTCAACCCGAAAAAACATCATGGCCGTAACCAAAGTCAGCCCGACAAATCCTTTTGGCGCGCGCAATTCTGCGATGGGCAACGCCATTGAACCGGCTCCGGGCCGCTGGACGCCGAACACGGATATTTATTCCACCGAAGCCGGCCTGGTCATCAAGATCGAACTCGCCGGCATGAAAAGCGACAGCTTGGAAATCGTCGTCGAAGGCCAGCGCCTGCGCATCAGCGGCGTGCGCCCCGATTGCTGCCGCGCGCCGCACTGCAGTTTTCTCGTCATGGAAATCAGCTACGGCCCGTTTGAAACGATTTTGGATCTGCCGCCGGGCCATGATTTGAACCGCGCCAAGGCGGTTTATGTGAACGGGTTTTTGCGCATTGATGTGCCGCTGGCGCACCAGACGCAGACCAAAACCACCAAAGTCCCCATCACTCAAGGAGTGTGAACGCGCATGAACCTTTCCTGCGCGGAAGAAACCAAGCCGGATAAAACGACGACGGAATCGTCGGAAACTGAATTCATCAGCATTCTCGGCGCGAATGATAAAAATGAAAATGCGGCGCGCATCTCCACGCGGTCGCTGCCGGATGCGTTGCCCATTCTCGGCCTGTCGGACATTGTCATTTTTCCCGGCGCCGTCGTGCCGCTGCTCGTCGAGACCGGACCGAGCCTCAAACTGATTGACGATCTGGTCGCCGGCGACCGTTTGCTCGGCGCGGTCTTGCAACGCAACGCGAATGTCGCCGAACCCGGCCCGCAGGACTTGCACGAAATCGGCTGCGTTTCGCGGTTGACGAAAATGGTGAAATTTCCCGACGGCACCGTGCGCGTGCTCGTCGAAGGACTTTGGCGCATTCGCATCAAAGATTTTCAACCGCCGAATCCGTATCTGCGCGCCGGCTTTGAACTGTTAAAGGACGAAGCCGAAGATACGGTCGAGTTACAGGCGATGCTCCGCAACGCGCACAAGCAGTTCGAGGAGATCTCCAAAATTTCCAGTTCGCTGAGCGACCAAGTGAAAATCGCCGCGATGAACACGGAGCATCCCGGCCACTTCGCGGATTTGATCGCCGCCAATTTGAATTTGAGTTTGGAGGATCGCCAGAAACTTTTGGAAACGGTTTCGGTCCGCGAGCGTTTGCAAAAACTGCTGCCGCTGCTCAACCGCGAACAGGAAGTGCTGACGTTGAGTTCGAAAATTCAGAGCGACGTCGCGTCGAACATCGCCAAGACGCAGCGCGATTTTTTCCTGCGCGAACAGATGCGCGTCATCCAGCGCGAACTTGGCGACACCGATCCGAACGCGAACGAGATCCGCAACCTCCGCGAAAAAATCGAGAAGGCAAAATTGCCCGACGATGCGCGCAAGGCGGCCAATCAGGAATTGGACCGGATGCAGCAGACGTCGCCGGCCGCGGCGGAATACGGCGTCTCGCGAAATTATTTGGATTGGATTTTAAGCCTGCCGTGGGAAGCCACCACCGAGGACAAACTGGATTTGAAGACGGCGGAAAAAATCCTGAACGAACAGCATTTCGGTCTGGAAAAAGTCAAGGACCGACTGCTCGAATTTCTCGCGGTCATCAAGCGGCGCAAACAAATCAAGGGCCCGATTCTTTGTCTCGTCGGGCCGCCCGGCGTGGGCAAAACGTCGCTCGGCAAAAGTGTGGCCGATGCGCTCGGCCGCAAATTCGCGCGGATTTCATTGGGTGGAATGCGCGACGAGGCGGAGATCCGCGGCCATCGCCGCACCTACGTCGGCGCCCTGCCCGGCCGTATCATTCAAACGCTGCGCCGCATCGAGAGCCGCAACCCGGTGATTTTGCTCGATGAAATTGACAAGGTTGGCGCGGATTTTCGTGGCGATCCGGCGGCGGCGTTGCTTGAAGTGCTGGATCCTTCGCAAAACAGCACGTTCACCGATCACTACTTGGATTTGCCGTTCGACTTGTCGCGCGTGCTTTTTATCGCGACCGCCAATTGGATGGAACCGATTCATGCCGCGTTGCGCGACCGGTTGGAAGTGATCGAACTGCCGAGCTACACGGAGTCGGAAAAATTGCAGATCGCGAAACGGCATTTGATTCCGCGCCAACTGGAAGAACACGGGCTGACGCGCACGGATTTAAAATTTTCCGACGCCGCGTTGCGCGTGCTCATCCGCGAATACACGCGCGAAGCCGGCGTGCGCCAGCTCGAACGCGAGATCGCCGCGCTCGCGCGCAAGGCCACGCGCAAAATCATCGCCAAAAACGGCTCGGCCACGACGATCAAATTGGATGCCGAAAATCTGGAAGAATATCTCGGGCATCCACGTTTCGTTTTTGAAAGCGCGGAAAAAATTTCCGAATACGGCATCGCCACCGGCCTTGCGTGGACGCCGGTGGGCGGCGACGTTTTGTTCATCGAAGCCACGCGGATGCGCGGGCGCGGCGGACTTTTGCTGACCGGTTCGCTCGGCGACGTGATGAAGGAAAGCGCGCAGACGGCGCTGAGCTATTTGCGCAGCTCGGCGAAAAAGCTCGGCCTGGACATGGACGATTACAGCAAACACGACCTGCACATCCACGTGCCCGCCGGCGCGACGCCGAAAGACGGACCGAGCGCGGGCGTGACGCTCGTGGCGGCGTTGGCGTCGCTGTTGAGCAAGCGGCGCGTGCGTTCGGACACGGCGATGACGGGTGAAATCAGTTTGCGCGGGCGCGTGATGCGCGTCGGCGGCATCAAGGAAAAAGTTCTGGCGGCGGCGCGCTTCGGCGTGAAGCAGGTGATCCTGCCGGAAGGCAACCGGTCGGACTGGCTGGACGTGCCGGCGGAAGTGCGCGCGAAATTAAAAGTCCATTTCGTGAAGCAGATTTCCGAAGCGCTGGAACTGGCGCTGGAGGCGAAATGAAAGTGCTGGCGCACAGCCACGGTTGTTGATTTGAAAAATTTTCTGCAATTGAAATCGCCTCCTGCGCTTCTGAGTGCGGCGCTGATTTTATTTTTTGCTGTCGGCGCCAGGGGGGAAACGACAATTGTTTTGTCTGATGCGGAAATTCATGGGAGGCAACTGGCGCTACAGCTTTGTGACGCGCAACCGATCACGAATTTTACTCAAAATGGAACCTTGAAAATCCGCGATGCAAAAGGAGTCACAACCAACATTCCAGTTCATTTTGAAACACAAATTAGGACTGGCGAATGGCAAGCGAACTATCTCGCAGAAACCAATGACATTTCCACTGCATCTCCATGCGAAGATTTATCAATTGCTCACAAAAAAGGTCAGGACAACCAGTATCAATATTTTGTCATTCATGGTGATCATCAGGAAACAACTCCCCCCCAGGTGTTAACCAAAAATCAAATCATGGCTTCATTCGCCGGTTCCGATTTCGGGCTCGCTGACTTGGGCCTGGAATTTTTCCATTGGCCGGCGCAGAAAATTTTGAAACATGAAATCCGGCGCAGTCGCGGCTGCGCGGTTTTGGAAAGCACGAATCCGGATCCGGCCACGAACGGCTATTCGCGCGTGGTTTCGTGGATTGACAGCGAGACGCTCGGCATCATCCACGCCGAGGCGTATGACGCGCAAAATAAATTGCTCAAGGAATTTGACCCGAAGTCGTTCAAAAAAGTGAACGGCCAGTGGGAGCTTCAGGAAATGGAAATCCGCAATGTGCAGGCCGGCTCGCGCACGCGGCTGGAATTTGATTTGAATTCCAAATTATAATTCGTGGTGATCGCCATCGCCGTGAGTGAAACCACATTGACGCCGCGCGTTCCTGCCGTCAGAATTCGCTAAATTATGAAAGTGTCCGCCTTAACAAGGGAGCGGCCTGAGTTTTCAACTCGTCACTCACTCGATACACATTTTGCAGCGGTTCCGACCGTCGATCAAGTCATGGTTGAGGAACGCGCCGCGTCCTTCGGCAAGCGCAGCATCAAAACTTCGGCGAAACTCGCGGGCTTGAAATTGGCCGTCAGCATGTGCGACCTCACCACGCTCGAAGGCAAGGACACGCCCGGCAAAGTCGCTTATCTCTGTCGCAAGGCGCTCCAGCCCATCGAGGCGAAATACGACGTGCCGAGCTGCGCCGCCGTGTGCGTTTATCCGAACATGGTGAAATACGCGCGCAAATTTTTGGGCGATGTCTCGCCCGTCAACATCGCCGCCGTCGCCACCGGTTTTCCCAGCGGCCAATATCCGTTGCGCACCAAGCTCGAAGAAGTTCGCCGCACCGTGGCCGATGGCGCGGACGAAATTGACATGGTCATTGACCGCTGCGCCTTTCTCGCCGGCGATCACGCGAAAGTGTTCGACGAAATCGCCGCCACGAAGGAAGCCTGCGGCCCGGCGCACTTGAAGGTCATTCTCGAAACCGGCGAACTCGTCACCTACGACAACGTCCGCCTCGCCAGCGAAATCGCCATGCAGGCCGGCGGCGATTTCATCAAGACCAGCACCGGCAAAGTTTCGCCCGCCGCGACCATGCCCGTCACGCTCGTGATGCTGGAGGCCATCCGCGATTATTTTTTTGCCACCGGCATCCGCATCGGCATGAAGCCCGCCGGCGGCATTCGCACGTCCAAGCAGGCGCTCGCCTACCTCGTGATGGTCAAGGAAACCCTCGGCGACGACTGGCTCAACCCGCAGCTGTTCCGCTTCGGCGCGAGCACGCTCGTCAACGACGTGCTGATGCAGATCGTGAAAAACGTCGAGGGAAATTATCAAGGCGCGGATTATTTTTCACTGCCATGAAATCAAAATTAAAACCCGTGAAACTTTCCGCCAAGCGCGTTGTCGTTGCGACAAATCACGCCGTTGTTCCTTTGCGCGAACGGCGATTGAACTTTGGCGACAAATGGAATTACGCGCCCGCGCCGGAGGATTCCAAGAATTATGTCATCGCGCCGCGGCATGAATTGTTCATCGGCGGAAAATTCGTCCAGCCGCATTCGCAAAAATATTTTCCGTCCATCAATCCCGCGACGGAAGAAAAGCTCACGGAGATTTCCTTCGCCGACGCCACCGATGTTGACCAGGCGGTGAAATCCGCGCGGCGCGCCTACGAAAAAGTCTGGAGCAGGATGCCGGGCCGTGAGCGCGGCAAATATCTGTATCGCATCGCGCGCATCATCCAGGAAAAGGCGCGCGAGCTGGCCGTGCTCGAAACGATGGACGGCGGCAAGACCATCAAGGAAAGCCGCGACGTGGATCTGCCGCTCGTGGCCGCGCACTTTTTTTATTACGCGGGCTGGGCGGACAAGTTGAAATACGCGTTCCCGGGCAAAACGCCGTCGCCGCTCGGCGTCGCGGGGCAGATCATTCCGTGGAATTTCCCGCTGCTCATGGCTGCGTGGAAAATCGCGCCCGCGCTCGCATGCGGCAACACCGTGGTTTTGAAACCGGCGGAGACAACTTCAATTACCGCACTTCGCCTCGCGCAAATTTTTCAGGAGGCGGAATTGCCCGAAGGCGTGGTGAACATCGTCACCGGCGCGGGCGAGACCGGCGCGGCGCTCGTCAATCATCCGGACGTGAATAAAATTGCGTTCACAGGTTCGACCGAAGTTGGAAAACGAATCGCACAGCTTGTCGCGGGCACGAAGAAAAAATTGACGCTCGAACTCGGCGGCAAGGCGGCGAACATTTTGTTCGAGGACGCGCCGATTGATCAGGCGATTGAAGGCGTCGTCAACGGAATCTATTTCAACCAAGGCCACGTTTGCTGCGCCGGGTCGCGGCTGTTCGTGCAGGAAGGGATTTATAAAACGGTCATCAAGAAATTGCGCGACCGCATCCAGACGTTGCGCGTCGGCAATCCGCTCGACAAGAACACCGATATCGGCGCGATCAATTCGCGGCCGCAGCTCGAAAAAATCCGCGAGCTAGTGCAAAGCGGCGTGGACGAAGGCGCGGAACTGAATCAATCCAGTTGCTCGTTGCCCGCAAAAGGATTTTGGTTTCCGCCGACATTTCTCACCGGCGTCACGCACGCACATCGCGTGGCGAACGAGGAAATTTTCGGGCCGGTGTTGAGCGTGATGACGTTCCGCACGCCGGAAGAGGCATTTGAACGTGCCAACAACATTCCTTACGGTTTGAGCGCGGGCGTGTGGACGGACAAAGGCAGCAAGATTTTCAAGATGGTCAACAAGCTGCGCGCCGGCGTCGTCTGGGCGAATACTTACAACAAGTTCGATCCGACCAGTCCGTTCGGCGGCTACAAGGAAAGCGGCTTCGGCCGCGAAGGTGGCTTGCACGGGCTGGCGGCGTATTGCCGATTGGATTAGTTTCCCCGCGCTTAATTCCGCAGAAATTTTGCGACCGCCTCCGTCCGCGTGCGCACCTGCAATTTTTCATAAATCCGGCGGATGTAGGTGTGCACGGTTTCGTAGCTGATGCCAAGTTTTTCGCCGATTTCCTTGTAGATCAAACCCTGCGCGAGCAGGTCGAGCACCTGCTGTTCGCGTTCGGACAGTTCGGACAGTTCGGTCGCCGCCTGCTGCTGGCCGGCCGTTTTTTGGAACGACTGCACCACTTTGCGCGCGATGTGCGTGGTCATCGGCGAACCGCCGCGCTGCACTTCGCGGATGGCCTCGATCAATTCCTTCGCCGGCGTGCGCTTGAGCATGTAGCCATTCGCGCCGGCGGCAAGGGCGTTGAAAATATTTTCCGTATCCTCGTAAACCGTCAGCATCATCACCTGGATTTGCGGCAATAATTTTTTCAACTGCCGCACGCATTCGACGCCGTTGATGCCGGGCAGATTGATGTCCATGAGCACCACGTCCGGTTTGATTTTCGGCAAATCGGCGAGCGCGTCTTCCGCGCTGCCGTAATCGCTCGCACAATGAAAGCCGTCCGCGCGGTCAATCACCCGCGCCAGCGTGGCGCGCAATTTGTCGTTGTCCTCGACGATGGAAATGTTAATCGGCATCGCTTAAATGAAGGATGAAGAATGAAGTATGAAGAAACAAGCATGGAGCAAGCAGTTCGGGCTGGTTTCGGCGTTTATCATGACGGCTTTTTTATAGAATTTTGACCGGCACGGTCAAGCGAACGGCAGTCCCGCCGGTTTCGCCGGGCGCAATTTCAAATTCACCATTCACATCGGCGAGTCGTTTGCGCATATTTTTGAGGCCATTGCGCAATTTTTTTTCCGCGACGTCACCGGTGCCGCGGCCATTGTCCTCGACGCTCAGAATAAATTTTCCCGGCTCCAATCGCAACCTCACGCGCGCCTCGGTGGCGTGCGCGTGCTTGACGACATTATTCACCGCCTCCTTAAACGCGAGAAAAACATTGTGGCGCACTTCGGGCAGAATTGTCGCCGCGGGCAAATGTGTTGGCAGTTCGGCGCGGTAACTTACGCCGGCCAGCGCGAAATAATCCTGCGCATATTTGCAGGCATAGTTGGCGAGGCTTTCCAGCGTGTCGTTGGAGGAGTTCAGCGCCCAGACAATTTCGTCGAGCGAGCGGGTCGTGTCGCGCGCGGTCAGCGAAATCTGTTGCGCGTGCAATTCCACTTCGGCGGGCAAATCCTTGTCGGCCTCGGCCAATTCACCGAGCAGCGCGACCTGCGTGAGGTTTGCGCCAAGCTGGTCATGCAAATCGCGGGCGATGCGGGAGCGTTCACGTTCGAGCAATTCTTTTTGCTGCATCGCGCGCAGTTCACGCTTCAATTTGGCGGTCGAGATCAGATAAATCGTCCCCGCCAGCGCGCCGATAAAAAATAGAATCGCGACGACGATGAACCAGGTTGTGCGCCAGAACGGCGGCTCGACGATGACGGCGAGCGTCGCGCCCGCCTCGTTCCACACGCCGTCCTCGTTGCAGGCGATCACATGAAAAACATATTTGCCCGGCGCGAGCTTGTTGAAATGCGCCACCCGTTCGCCGCCGGCGTCCGTCCAATTTTTATCGCGGCCTTCGAGCCGGTAACGAAACCGTGTGCCGGCGACCGCGCGTTTGGGCGCGGAAAAATCCAGGCAGGTGAAATAAATGTCCAATTGTTCATTCGCGGGCGTGAGCCGGACCGCGCTGGTCCACACGGAACTCAAGCGATTGGTTTTTTGCTCCACATCGTCCACCAACGCGGATTCGATGACGACGGGCGGCACCTGCTGGTTCGGCTTCAATTGGGCGGGATTGATCGCGACCAAGCCTGCGATCGTCGCAAACAAAAGCGTCCCGGCGTGCGTGCGGATGGCGGCGGGCTGCGCGCCGGCCGAACATTCGCGCGTGAGAAAGGTGCGGCAGGAAATGATTTTTGGCACGCCCGCCGGCGTGTTTGTGAAGGCGACGCGCATCAAGCCTTCATACGAGCCGATCCATAAATTATCCAGACTGTCCTTGAGAAAATAACCGATGTCGTCGCTCGTCAAACCGTTGGTGGTGGAATAACGCGTCCATCCATCTTTTCCCAGCCGGGCAAAGCCGTGACCCGCGGTGCCGACCCACAGCGTATCGTCCTGGTCAACGAGCAAACTGGAAATGTCCGTGACCGGCGCCGCAACGGGCGAGATTTTTCCCGCGCGCAATGAAAACAAACCGCCGCCTTCGGTGCCGATCCAGAGATTGCCGGCCGCGTCATCGGCCAATGCGCGAATGGGATTTTTTGGCAGCCCGTCGCTGGCGGAAAAAAATTGCCAGTTCTCTCCGTCGTAACTGCCCAGGCCATTTTCACCGCCGGCCCAAACTTTTCCATCACGGCTTTGAAACAAGACAAAAATTTGCTGGCCAATTTGGGCCGCCGCTGTTTCCGGTTGAAAACTGCCGGCGATGAAACGGAACAAGCCTTCGCCGCGCGTGCCGGCCCAGACTTGTTGCCGCTGGTCCACGAGCACCGACCAGGCGTTGGAACCTTTGCCGATGCCGAAATCATAAAGCGAATGGGTCCGGGCGTAAGCGAGTCCCCGGGCGTTGAAAGTCACCCACAAGCCGCCCGCTTCATCTTCGGCAACGGATTTGACGACGCCTGCCGCCAAACCGGCGGGCGTGTCGAAATCATTTTTTTTGACGCGGTAAAGTCCGCCGCCATCCGTGCCGACCCATAAATTTTCTTCGCGGTCGAAACAAACAGAGAGAACATAATCTTGCGATGAATGTTCGCCCGTCGTGATGTGCCGCCAGCCGCCCTGCCCGTCCGCCCAATAAACGCCGGCGCCGTGAGTGCCGACGACGAGATTGCCATCGCGATCCTCCACGGCGGCGGTGACGTTGGCGTCAATCGTGATCGCCGCCAGATAACCGCTGGCAGTGCGGAACGGCACCGGCACCGGTGAACTGATCCATGGACTGACACCAAAATCTTTTTCAAGCTTGTCGCCGCGAAATTGTTCGACGCGACCGTTCTGCAGATTCCAAGCCAGACCATTTTTTCCGGGCACCCGCAGATGTTTGGAACGATAAAAAATTTCCAGTGACAACTGGTCGGAAATGCCGGTCGGCGCCATTTCCATTCTGCCATCCCTCCAACAAAAAATATTTCCGACGGAAGTGCTGAACCAGACCGCGCCAGTGGAATCTTCAAAGGCAAAGGCGATGTTGCCGACCCCGGCGCCGGTTTCAAAATTTTTCACGGCGCCATTTTGAATCGCGCACAATCCGGCGTTGTCCGTGCCGATCCACAAATTCGTCCGGCTGTCCTCAAACAGAAACACAATGCGGTCGCTCGGCAACCCCGGCGTGTTGTTGACGTTGAAGGGCGTGATGGCGTTGCCGTCGAAGCGCGCGAGACCATTGAGCGTGCCGAACCAAAGATAGCCGTCGCGCGTCTGGGTGAGGGCAATGACCGAGCTTTGCGGCAAGCCGTCCGCCGTGCTCCAGACATCCACGATGAACGGCGTGCCGGCCGGCGCGCGCTGTCCCGAAACGAGCAAGACGGCGAGACAGACGATTAATAATTGGATGCGCCGGCTCAAGCTGGGCACGAGAATACGCCGAAAAGTTCCCTGAAAAAAGAATTTTTAAAAACCGCTTGCGGGTGGCATGGGATGGGCTAACTTTTGGCTACCCGCGAGAACGGGTGCTCCGTTTTTCCTGTTGAAAGACGGTTACGGGCCGGCGACAGAATCATTACTGTGTGCACGCCGGCCCGTTTTCTTTTCCCGAAAAAACTTGCCGGAAGGATGGAAAATTCATTATTTTTCAACTCTGATTTGTGGGGTCTTAGCTCAGTTGGTAGAGCGTCTCGTTCGCAATGAGAAGGTCAGGGGTTCGAACCCCCTAGGCTCCACCATAAAATTTGGTGGATTTATTGAGAAAACCCTCGTGTTTTTAAGGAAACACGAGGGTTTTCCTTTTTTAGCCTCAAATTGGCATTCCGACTTGTGTGCGACTTGTTCCGCTCCATCGACGGGTTATTTTGGAGCCGGATGGAGCCGGATTGGAACCGAATGAGGAGCGCAACCTGGCCGCAGCGATATCCAGAATATAGGCCACGGCAGCGCGAGGCGTCGGAAACGCTTGGCTCAGGACAATTGGTTGCTGCCGCAACTCTGGCTGCGTGTCGAGGTAGAGGTAAAGAAAATTTATAATCATTTTCACGTCAAGAATGAACTCTTTACCCCGTGCGAAGTGATGAGCGCGCCACGTTTGGCACGGGTGACCGCAACATAGAGCAATGCCCGTTCCCTCGTTTCAGTCTCCGCGGCCTCGAATGCTTCTGTTTCAGTTGAATGGTGAACCTTCAAGGGAATTATTCCCTCATTCACGCCGGCCACAATGACATGTTCGAATTCGAGACCTTTGACACGGTGCATTGTGGCCAACCGGAGTCCAGGCGTGCGACGATCTTCGGCGATGCTCCGGCGGATTCGATAATCCGCTATTCCAACTGCTTTAATAGCGGCCTCGTATTGATCAAGCAGTTCATTCGTGCGTGCCACCAAGCAGACATTATCCAGATCAACGCCTGATTTTTTGAGGCCATTGAGGTGATTGAGAATCGCTTTAATTTCATCTGCAAATGAGGCGGCTGCGACGATCAGTGGAGGTTCGCCACGCAGGAGCGAGCAATACCCTTTCTGTGAATCCTGATTGCCGTCCAGATCATCGAAAGCGCGTCCCTCAAGCAGTCGAACCGCCCATTTTCTAGTTTCTTCGGTCGTGCGATAATTCACACTCAATCAAACAAAAGCTGAAGAAAATCAGCGATACCGGCGTGTGACCGCTCCGAATCCAATCACAAATATGCTGCGTGACTTTTAAGGCTGGCCAATGAATCCATAAAAACGAGTCGCCTAAAACACCATGAACCACACCGCCAGAATTGGTGGACATGAAAAAATAAATACTCTCTACCACAATGCCGAGAACCAACGCCAACAGTGGCGTGCTCAACATAAAAAGACGAAAGCCCGATGGTTGGATGGAGTGTGTAGTTTTCATAAATGTGTAGCCGCCTAACGAAAAAAGCTGAGCCACCGCCGACTCGCGACGTGAACCGCGACAGCGGAACGGCCAGCGCCAACGGCGGTTGGCTCCGGCGACTGGTTAGGCAGCATGGTCATCTACTAAAAAATGTTTTAACGCCGTCTTTTTGTAAAACCAACTGACTCTGATCTACCTTGACAATCATGAACTGGTCAATGCTACCAACCGGCTCACTGTCGGTAGTATTCCGAGTGATCGCATTTGTGATAGTCAAGGTCAAGAACACATCTTTCACAGCCCAAGTCCCCTCGTATAGCCACTGTTTGGCGTCGC
>Ga0302187_10000026_pt1 | contig 160654 bp, 144 predicted proteins | sample II_Bog_E1_3_FD_202120 | JGI IMG/M metagenome (GOLD analysis project Ga0302187, IMG submission 202120) | Peat permafrost microbial communities from Stordalen Mire near Abisko, Sweden - II_Bog_E1_3 | ecosystem: Environmental > Terrestrial > Soil > Wetlands > Peat | place: Sweden: Abisko...
AGAAAAAAAAGGGGTTCGCTTCATAGCGTTCAAGGCTTGGTTTCAGATGATCCTTTCACAGCCTTTTCTTTGCTTTCGGTGGTGGCAGGAATCCGGACGGTGACGGTGGTGCCATGACCGGGCGTGGATTTGATCGAGAATTTGCCACCGACCATCTCCAATCGTTCCCTCATGCCGAGCAATCCCAATCGTCCGTTTCCTTTCGTGCGGAGGACACGTTTCACATCAAAAGATTTGCCGTCGTCGGTTATCGTTAGGCAAATCCAGTCCGGCAGTTTTTTGATTTGAACTTCCACCGCGCTGGCCTGCGCATGGATGGCTACGTTATTGAGGGCTTCCAGAGCGACGCGATAGAGAACGGCACTCTGGTCGAGAGGCAGTTGGTTTACCGCCGCATAGGCGGTCAAACGCGCCCGCACGCCCGTCCGCTTCATGAAATCCTTCATAAAAGTGTGCAGCGCAGGAATCAGTCCCAAATCGTCCAAAACCGTCGGGCGCAGTTCCACGGCGAACCGATGCACCATGGCCAGCGATTTTTCCACGAGCCGTTGCGTCTGCGCAATTTTCCGTCGGAGGCTCGTGGAATTGTCCGCTGACTTCGGAGTCAAGGATGCCAGATGGACACTAATACCCACCAGAGTTTGGAGAACCGTATCATGCAGTTCGCGGCTGATGCGCTTTCGTTCCGCTTCCTGCGCGAGCAGAATTTCGTGAGACAAATGGCGTAATTGTTGTTCGCTGAGTTTGAGGGCCTGCTCCAGTGTTTTACGCCGGATTATTTCCTGCTCCAGTTTCAGGTTCGAGGCGGTCACTACGTCCAGGCGGTGCTGGGCCGCCTCCGCAAACTTGCGTGCGGTAATGTCGATCACGGTGGCGCGACATTGTTGTCTGTTGAGCAAGCATTGGGCTTCGATGTTCACGAACCGGAGCGGTTGGCCTTGGCAAGCAAGCTCAAAATCACCGGATTGCTTGGCCTCGCCTGCAAAAACTTGTTCAAGAAAAGTGCTGAAAGCCGGACGAAACTCGGCGGAAACCAGTTGCCTAAAAGACTGGCCCACCAAACGGGAACGTTCGATGCCGACCAGCGTTGCCCCGGTCAGGTTGGCCTGAAGGATGGCCCCCGTTGTGGCGAAGGTAAAATAGCCGCTCGGCGCAAAATCGTAGAGGTCGGTGTAATTCTCCAGCGCCACCTCCAGTTCATTCCGGGCTTGCCGCAACTCGGCGTTCTGCATCTCCAGTTCAATTTGATGGACCTGCAATTCGTGAAGCAGCCGCCGGGAATCCGCTCCGGTCTTCGCGACGCCAGTTCTCAATTTCTTCTGCTCCCGCAACCGGGCTTCGGCCCGACTACGCAGTTGAGCGGCCTTGTCTGATGATGGCGGCTTCTTTTGCATGGTGCGGACGCTTTAATGTTTGCGCGTGCGAGGCGCTTTGCCAGCCGCCTTGATTGGCTTACCGCCGGCCGCTTCTGACGCCGCCCGCTCCGCAGAATCTTCTGCGACACGCTTTTCCAAAGCCGTGTGCTTGCCGCGCAACTTCCCCTCCAGATTCTTGGCCACGGTGATGTTCGCGAAAGTGATCACCACGCCATTAATCCGGTCGTCCATCGTGCGATACGGCATGATGCGCACGGTGAACCAGCGGCCATCTCGCGCGCTGATGGTTTTTTCCACGGCGGCCAGTTTCTGCAACACCACGCGTGCATCGTCGGCCAGTTCCGGGTATTGCAAATCCGAGACCAGGTCGGTGATGGGCCGGCCCGCGTCGCCGGGGATGAGCTTGATGATTTTCGTCGCCTGCGGGGTGAACCGCCGCACGTTGAGTTCCTTGTCCAAAAACAGGGTCGCAATGTCCGTGCTGTCGAGCAGGTTCTTCATGTCGTTGCTGGCGTGTGACAGCTCGTCGACCTTGACCTGCAACTCCGTGTTGACCGTCTGCAATTCCTCATTCATGGATTGCATCTCCTCCTTTGAGGTGGTGAGTTCCTCGTTGGTGGACTGCATTTCTTCATTCGTGGATTGCAATTCCTCGTTGGTGGAACGGAGTTCCTCTTGTGAAGTCTGCATCTCTTCGTGGGTGGCCCGCGCCTCGCCGCGAACCTGCAAAAGTTCCTGCTCCAATTCCGCCACGCGCGGGCTACGGGAGTCAGGCTTCGCGCGCCGGACGGTCACCTTGGTCGCCACGGGCTCGGCCACATCGGTGAAAACAATTATCATTAAACCCTGCAACGGCCCGGATGCATCCAGACGCCGGACGTTCACATCCACGCACTGCGTGCCGCCGTTCGTCCCGACCTTGAGTCCGTGTAGGGTCACGCCTTCTTTTTTCCGCAGCGCTTCCTTGAAGGCGTTCGCCAATTCATAACGCAACCCTTCGCGGGCCATGGCAAAAATATTCAAGTTGGCCTTGCCGGCGGCGGGTTCCAGGTATTTGCCGGTCCGGCCGCTGATGTAAAAAATCTCACCCGCGTCATTGGTGAGCACGGCGGGCGGGGCGTAACTTTGCAGCACCAACTGATCCGCCAAAGCCTGGAGACTGGCCGGCGGGTTGGTAGCCGGACTCGCCGCGGAAATGACCGGCGGTCCGGCGGTAAAAGACGAGGGAAAAACAATCTGCTCCGGTCGCAGCACGGATTCCGTCCGCCGGAAGAGCCGCGATTTGGCATTCAGCGGGGCAAAAAGATGGGTGAAATCCCCGACCGTCTCCGCGCTGCCTTGAAACAAAATGCCGCCGGGCAAAAGACTATAATGAAATAACGGAATCAGTTTTTTCTGCACCTCGGTGGTCAGATAGATCAGCAGGTTGCGGCAGCTCAAAATGTCCAGCTTGGTGAACGGCGGGTCCATGATGAGATTCTGCGGCGCAAAGATCACCATCTCGCGGATTTCTTTGCGCACCCGGTAGCCGTTAACTTCCTTCGTGAAGAACCGCTTCAGCCGGGCTTCCGAAATGTCGGCGGCGATGTTGGCTGAAAAAATTCCCGACCGGGCTTTTTCAATCGCGTCCCGGTCTAGGTCGGTGGCAAAGATTTGAATCGAAAACTTTCCCCGGGGCTTAACCTCTTCGAGCGCCTCTTTGAACACGATGGCCAGCGAATAGGCTTCTTCCCCCGTGGAGCAGCCGGGCACCCACGCGCGCAGCGCCTTGCCGGGCGGGCGGCTCGCGAGCAACGCGGGAATGGCCTCGGCGGACAACTGTTCCCAAGCGGCGGGGTCGCGGAAAAAATTCGTCACGCCGATGAGCAGCTCCTTGAAAAGTAAATCCAGCTCCTGCGAGTTCTCCTGCAAGTAGCGGACATAAGCCGTCATCTTTTTGATCTGGTGAATGCCCATGCGGCGCTCGATCCGGCGATAGAGCGTGTTCCGTTTGTAAAAAGAAAAGTCGTTGCCCGTGTGGGCGCGCAACAGGATGACCACTTTTTCCAAAGCGCTCTGGGCCTTGTCTTCCAGCACTTCTTCCGTCCGGGCCAGGAGCGGGGTGCGTTGCAGATAGGCGAGGATTTTCCCCGGCAACTCCGCCGCCGGAGCCACGATGTCCGCCAGCCCGGCGTCAATCGCGCTGCGCGGCATGGAGTCGAATTTGGCCGTCGCCGGTTCCTGCACCAGCACCACGCCCGCCTTTTCCTTGATGGCGCGCAGACCCATCGTGCCGTCCGAGCCCATGCCGGAAAGAATCACGCCGACGCTGTGCTCCTGTTGGTCCTGCGCTAGCGAGCGGAGAAAAAAATCAATCGGCAGCCGTATCCCGCGCGTTGCGGTCGGCTTGAGCAGATGCAGGACGCCGTGCAGGATAGACATGTCCTTGTTCGGTGGAATCACATAGACGCAGTCCGGTCGCACCGTGGTGCGATCCTTGACTTGGACCACCTTCATGCCCGTGACGCGCTGGAGCAGTTCGGACATGATGCCTTTGCGCGTCGGGTCAAGGTGCTGAACAATAACGAACGCCATGCCGCTGCCGGTTGGCACTCGCCCCAGGAACTGATCCAAGGCTTCGAGGCCTCCGGCGGAAGCGCCGATGCCGACGATGGGAGAAGTCGCGCTCGCGGGGGCACCAGCGGCTTTCAGGTGAATTTCTTTGGCGGGAGTTTTGGGTGAGCGGGCCGGTGAAGCTTTCTTTTTCATGCGCTTTTATTTCCTGCGCTTGAGTATGACAGCTTTGCTTCCGACTGCATAGCGTGGCGACGCTATATTTGCCAAGATCTGGCAATCATTTATTTTTGGCCGTCGGCCGATCATTCTTTGGTTGATGGCTGTTCCAGACCAAGGCGATTAGCATGGGTGCAATCTTGTCCAGCGGCAGAATATAATCCACGTCGCCGGTCTTGATGGAAGTTTCCGGCATGCTGAAATTTTCCGACGTGGGCCGGTCTTGCGCGATGACTGTGCCGCCTTTGTCCTTGATGATTTGCACCCCGAATGAGCCATCACCGTCACCACCCGTGAGGACAACCGCAATGGCGTTTTTGCCATACACCTCCGCCACGGAAGCGAACAACGGCTCGGCGGACGGACGCGCAAAATGAATTTTTTCCGCGTGCGAAGAAGACAATTTTAGGTGATCGCCTCTGACCACAAATAAATGATGGTTCGGCGGCGCGACAAACACCTTGGAAGGAATGAGCACGTCGCCCGTGTGCGCCTCGGTGACTTGCAGTTGCGTGCGGCATTTCAGAATTTCTGTCAGCAGACTTTTGTGATCGGGCGCTACGTGCATCACGATGGCAATCGCCGCCGGAAAATCCGCCGGCAAGCCGCCCAGGATGATGGACAATGCCTTCAGGCCGCCAACCGACGCTGCCATGGCGATGACGGGAAACGAATGACGCACCGACGCCATGGGAAATTCAAGACGCGCATCTTGGGCCGGCTTGGTTGATCGGCGTGCCGATACAGATTTCGCTTTCATGGGATCGGGAAAATTAACTGGCAAGCTTGTAGGCGTTCCTTGGAATCTCAATTTTTCAGAAGTTTCAGCAATGCCTTGGCGGCTTCGGCGGAGGAGGCGGGATTCTGTCCCGTGATCAGCAACCCGTCGGTTTTCACATAAACTCCCCAATCCGGGCCTTTGCTGTAGTGCGCGCCCGTTTCCTTCAATTCGTCCTCCAATAAAAGTGGCACCACTTTCGTCAACTTCACGCCGGCTTCCTCAGTGTCGGAGAAACCGGTCACATTCTTCCCTTTGATCAAAGCATCGCCGTTGGGCAATTTCACGTTGAGCAAGGCGCAGGGAGCATGACACACCAAGGCCATGGGTTTCCCCAGTTGCTGGAAATCTTCTAGCAGGGCAATGGAATTAGTGTCCTTGGTCAAATCCCACAAAGGGCCATGTCCGCCCGGATAAAAAACCGCGTCATAATCGGCAGCCTTGACCTCACTCAACTTCAAAGTGTGCGCGAGTTTCTGTTTGAGCGCGGCGTCATTGTCAAAGCGATGGGTAAATTTGGTTTGTGCTGCGGCCAGTTCACTGCTGGGATCAATCGGCGGCTGGCCGCCTTTGGGTGAGGCCAGGGTGATTTCCGCGCCGGCATCCGCGAGTTCATAATAGGGAGCTGCAAATTCCTCTACCCAGAAACCGGTTTTCTTGCCCGTGTCGCCCAGCTCGCTGTGCGAGGTTAATACAATTAAGATTTTCATGATAATATGGGCCGCCATTTTGAATTAAGTATTGAGCGTTGCCCGGAGCAAGGTCTGGTTTTCAGACCGCACTTATTTACCGACCATTTTTGCTACGATGAAAATAAGGAGAGCCCCGCCCAAACCGCCTCCGAAAAGCAGATAAATCAGCGAATAACCGGCCGCCGCAAACATCGGCGTTATCAAAAATGCAATCATAGATATGATATGGAAAAATGCTTGCTAATGAATCCCGTCAGATCCTCCAAAAGTTCAGCGTCGTAGCAACAGGACGACGACTACGATGACAAGCAAGAGACCGACCCCGCCGCCGCCTATCCAGATCGCGCTGCCAATAACCGGTGAGAATAATAGAGTCATATAATTTGGGGTTTAGTTCTGAATGGAAAATAATTTGCCATCCACTTCTGGTATGACGCTACGCGATGCGCTGAAGCTTTGCCATGGGGTGTTACCCGACCCGGAATTTAGGAAACCACTCTTAACATGAGGCATAAAGGATTGTTACTTGCTGCCAGTTGTTAATCTCACCGGTTGCAAACTTTCAATTCGGGGAAATTATTTTTAATAAGCTGGCGGTTCCTTGGCCTAATTTGATCGCCGCAATTTCAAAATGCCAGCGCAAATCAATGCTGGAATCATGACCACCGTTTCCAGAAGCCGGCAACCGTTTCGCGCAATGCGTCAGAATTCCGCACCTTGACGAATTTCCACCAAGCGGGGAACAGCCGGCGATAACGCAACTCGTCAAATCGTGCATCAATGAGCAGCACCACGCCGTGATCCGTTTCCGACCGGATGACCCGTCCAACGGCCTGGAGCACCCGGTTCATGCCGGGAAAGGTGTAAGCGTAATCAAAACCAGCGGCATTTTGCTGTTGGAAATAGTCGCGGATCAGGTTTCGTTCGACACACAGCTGCGGCAGACCCACTCCAACGATGACGGCTCCAATTAACCGCTCGCCCACCAAATCAATGCCCTCACCGAAGATGCCACCCAGCACGGCGAAGCCGACAAGCGTTTCACCATGCTCAACTGAAAAGGCGGCGAGAAACGCGTCGCGTTCCGGTTCGGTCATGCCGGGACGTTGGACCAGCACCGAGATTGGCGGAAAGCGAATCTGAAACTCCTGGAGCGTATCGTTGAGGTATTGATACGAGGGGAAATAGACGAGGTAGTTGCCGCGCCGACCCCGCACCAAAGTTCCAATCGCCTCCACCACGTCTCCCAGAGAGTCCGCCCGGCCCTTGAAATGGGTTTGGATGCGGTCTTGAATCAGCACCGCCAGATTTTGGGAAGGGAATGGTGAAGATAATTGCAACACGGGATCTTCCGGCGCACCTCCCAGCAGCGTGCGATAATAGTCCATGGGCGTGAGCGTCGCGGAGAAGAAGATGGCCGCTTTGCCGCGGGCCAGCGCCTTTCGAAGCAGCAGGGAAGGATCGAGACAAAACAGGCGCACCTTTATTGCCGGGCCACTTTCGATGATGGTTACGAAGCGCTCATCGTAAAGTTCGGCCGTGCGCCGGAATGAATGCAGTCGAAAATACAGCGCAAGCAGGGCTTCACGAAATTCGGCCGGCTGGTTTTTAACCAACCAGTTCTCCACCTCGTCCAATGCCGTTTCCAATGGCTCGATTAAACTGTCGGGGAATTCAGGGTTCGTGCTGACACCGTTTTCTTCACTCCGGATCGGCGCGGTCTTCACTGGAAACAAATTGAGTTCGCTGGATGGATCGGACGCCTCAAACGAATTTTCGTGTGGTTTGGTGGCGTTGCCCAGTTTCCGCATCGCCGTGTGCAGTTGGGTCAGGGCCTTGGAGCAACGCGGGGAGGCCTGTTTGACGGCGCGTTTGACGTCCAGAATCTCCCGGCCGTCCAGATCAGCGGAGAACATCTCGCGCGCCCGATCCACAAGGTTGTGGGCTTCATCGACGAGAAATCCGTATGCGCCACCGTCTTCGGCAAAGTGCCGCCGCAGATAAACTTGCGGATCGAAGACGTAATTGTAATCGCAGATGATGGCGTCCACCCACAGGGACACATCCAAGGAAAGTTCAAAAGGACACACCTGATGTTTTTGGCCGACTTCTTCAAGCACGACGCGGGTGATTTTTTCCCGCTCCAAGGCTTCGCGGATCGCGGGTTTGACGCGGTCATAATAACCCAGCGCGAGCGGACATGTCAGCAGATCGCACGGCTTGCCATCACGCACACAGACTTTTTCCTTCGCGGTGATCGTCACGGCGCGCAGTTTCAATCCGGCCCGGCGTAAATCTACCAGCGCTTTCTCGGCGATGGCGCGTCCCACCGTGCGTGCGGTCAGATAAAATATACGTTCGAGTTTTCCCTCACCCAGAGCTTTGACGGCCGGGAACAGGACGGAAATGGTTTTGCCAATGCCCGTCGGGGCGGCGAGAAAAAGTCGTCCTCCATTGGCGAGCACCCGGTAGGCGGACACCGCCAACTCGCGCTGACCTGGACGATAATTGGTGAAGGGAAAAGCCAACGCATCAGTGGAGGCGTCACGCGCCAGACACCAGTGATGACGTTCACGCAGCCAGTCCACATACATTGCGGTGGTGGTGGCGAAGAAATCTGACAGATCGGCAAATGAAAATGTCTGGCAAAACTCGGTCACCTTGCCGGCGGCCAATTCCAGATATACGAGTTGAATTTTGATTTCCTTCAAGGTGTGTTCCTGTGCATGGATGAATCCGTAGAATTTTGCCTGTGCCCAATGCAGTGGATCGGCTTCGTGATCCCACGTTCCCTGAATGGTTTTGATTTCCTCCAGCAACACTTGTCCAGATGTGATAAGCAGACCGTCAATCCGTCCCCGGATTTGCAGCGTGAACTCCTCCGTTTCCACCTTGTATTCCACGGGCAACTCGGTCAGATAACCTGTCGGTCGCGAGCGTTGGATTTTCTGGTGGCCGCGAATGCCGGCGAGGGCACGGTCGGAGCCGACAAACCCGCGCTCGCCGCCGAGGTCGCCCTGCCGCAGGACGAACTCAACCAGGTCGCGCACCGAAATCGTATGCACTGGTTTTGACGCCGGGACTGTCATGGTTGGTTCAAGCTTTCATGCCAGTTAAACGCCAGAACACTCGTTGGTGACGGAAGACATCATGGCCCAGCCGCTCGGCCCGCAACCACAGATCGGGAAACATCAAAATTCGTGACGCTGGCACAGCATCATTAAACGTCACCGGCCGGGGCAAAGGAAGTTCAACCGTCTTAAGATTGTCCGCTATCGGATAAGCGTGCCGCTGCAAGATTCATTGATCGTCGGGAAAAAAAGGCGAAATCAGACGCGAATGACACCGGCAAATCACCCCAAACAAGGGTGGATTTGTTGCCACTAGGCGTTGCCACTGACCCATTATTTTTAAAGAAACACAATGAAATCAAAGTGGCGGAGAGAGGGGGATTCGAACCCCCGATACGGCTTTTGGCCGTATACCGGTTTAGCAAACCAGCGCCTTCAGCCACTCGGCCATCTCTCCAACCTAATGTTTACGCGGACATCGTCGCGATCTGTTGAAACCGGTGCTTCCCGTTGGGGTGCTCGTTTTTTGGGAAAACTTGCAAACGGCAGCACCGCCGGCAGTAATAGCCGTCGTCCTGGCAACAATATTTAAAGCGACGAGCATGGCGAAATCTCGATTACGCTCTAGATTATGGAACGTATTATGGCCGCGTCAAGCTCAAGGGTAAATTGATTCGCGAAATGTTGGGTAAAAACCAGCAGGCTGCGGCTGACAAATTGGGCCCTGGCTTTTTTCAAACGGGCAGCAAACAGCGGGTCCGGCGTGAAACAGTGAACTTCCCTGACTGAGCAATATTATCAATGGTTTGATGGCAAGGAAACAAAAGGGCAGATCAACGAGGCAGGCCATTCTTACGAGCTGGCCATGCTGACGAAATATTTCGCACCCGCTTTTTTATACCGCGCCATCAATTTTTCCGGCTCCCACTTTTCCGCGTGCCGCTTTGTCGCCGGTAAGCTCGGCGATCCGTGAGGCCAGTTGCATACCGTGATAGTAAAATGCGGTGAGATAGCGTTGCCCAATCACCGCCGGGGGGTGATGCCATTGAAGCCGCCGCCCAGTCCATGAGCTATCGCCCCGTGTTCTCCGTCATCGAATTGATCCATTGGCCGATAACTTCTACCGCACGACTATCGATCAGGTTATGCGAAAGCGGAGGCATTTTCACGGTGGGACTGGTCGCGATGAGCCGTTGGTAGAGGACGGAATGATTGGTGTCGCCAGCGCTCACGATTTGCGCATTGGCCAAACCCAGCGTCACGGCTGCGGGCGCATTGACAATGTGCTGTTCAGGCAGCGCGGTGTCGTAACGGCCGTCATAGTTGCCAACGCCGCCGGGCCGATGGCATTGGGCGCAATTGGCATCGAGATAGGAGCGGGTGCGTTCTTCGAGCGAAGCTTTCGCATCGGTCAGCGGAGAAAGTTTCGCGAAGCCGGCAATGTTCGTTTCGTTGATCGCGGGGCTAAACATTCCCAGCCGGTTCAAGGTGCGGATTTGGTTATCGGTGTTGCCGCTGGCTGGGTAGGTGAAATTGCCATTGAGCTGGCGCGTGTTGACGCCGAGAACATAGCCGGCACCGGGCGTGTGACAAGTCAAACAATCTGCCGGGCTGGCGTAATACCACGTTTGCGTGCGGATGCCGGTGCTATTAGTGACAAAAATATTTTCGCTTAAACCGGCCGTGAGCAGATCGGCGTCGGAATGGTCGGATCGCCATTTGTAAGTCGCGCCATAAACCGCGCCGCTGTCGTCGCGCACGAGAATTTGCGTCTCCAACCGGCGTGGCGGCACGTCGGGATGCGTTTCATCCACCACAAGATCCAGATTCTTGATGAAAACAGTCCCGTCGGAAAATTTCCAGAAGCCAGCCGGTCGCAGCCGCAGTTGTTCGTCGGGCGTGATAGTGTCGCCGCGATACGGCACGGCCATGAAACAACTTTCAATCGCACCATCGGACCACATCGGTGCGTTTAGCTGATAGGGAATTAATCCGGCGGCAGGCGTGCGGAAACTTGTGTCATCGAAAACACCAGTCTCGGAAAGCAACGGCGGGAGCGTGTCGCCGAAGGTTGCGGGCATTTTAAGGAAGGGTGCAACTTTCACCCGGTTCGTCAGGCCATAAGGAAGTCCGCTGCCAGTCGTGACAGTCACATGAACAGGCGCGGAGGTGCTGCTCAAGCCACTGCCGTCCGTGGCCACGGCGGCCAACGTGTAACGCCCCGCTTCCAGGCCCGTCGCCGTGAGTGCATAGACCGGCGCATAAACGCTGTGGCTCAAATGGCCAAGCGATTTCGCGTTGGCAAAAAATTCCACGCTGGCGATCTGGTTGAAAGCCGACTTGGCTTCCACGCCAACGGTCACGCTGGCGCTGCCGGCAAAACTGGCAGCGTCGGCGGGATTCACGAAGCTGATGGTCGGCGCGGGATTGTCACGCGGATAAAGTTGTGTTCGCGGAATGACGGCAAATGGTTCACCCCGTCGCCGCCACAACAGTTGCACCGTGCCGGCCGCGTCATTGAAATAGTCCAGACGCACATTATAAAATTGTTGCGCGTTCAGTTTGATGACGGCTTGATTGGTGATGGATGACGAGTGAGTTGTCCAGTCGTCAACCACCAACCGGCCATTGATCCAGAGCCGCACTCCGCCTTGGCTGCCGACGGCAAATTCACAGTCATCGGTGTATTGCGATCGCAAGGAACCACTCCATCGGGCAATCAAATGATCCGGAGTGATCATCGGATCGGGGCGGGCGGCGTGCCAATCAAAATCCACACGCGGTTCGATGCGCGTCAGGCTGGGTGATGTGGCAAAAGTGTCATTCGTAAAATCCGTGGCGCTGACGTTTGTCCAATATTGACCGCAGAGACCAGTGCCATCGCCAGCCACCGCGGTATTGACAAACGAGGCGCTGCTCACGCCGCTGTTCACCGCGCCTGGTTTCACGGCCAGCGCTTGAATCGTCACCGAGTTCGTCAGCGTGATGGGCGAGCGATAGCGCAAAGAGTGAATCGTCGGCTCCGTGCCGTCGAGCGTGTAGAAAATATCCGCGTCATTATCCGCGTCCACGAGCGTGACGGCGAGGGAATTATTGAAGTCACCGTCGGCGGGCGAAATCACAGGGGCAGACAGAAAGATTCCGTTGCCAAAAATCGCCAGGTTCGATTGCGCGCCAACAAACACCTTGCCGTCGGCGATCGTGGGCACGGACATCTTCACCGCATTGCCGGGATTGTCGCGCGCGGGCAACTGGCTGCTGTTGTATAATTCCTCCGCGAGATTGGTCGCGTTGTAGGCATGCAAAATTGCCGGCGCATGTCGCACTGCGCCGTCGGATTGAATCGTCCAGACGATGGCGTTGCGCGTGCCATTGGCAGAAATGGATGGCGTGGTGCCGAAACCGCTGAAGCTGGTTTTCGTCTGGGAGCTCGGCGTCGGCGGGATGTAACCATTGGTGATCCAATACGCTTTCATCACGCCGCCGATGCCTTGATAATAAAGGTGAAAATTAAAATAGGCCGGTGTGCTGAAAATTCTTCCCGTGTCGGCATAAACCTCCTGCACCAGCTGGTGATTATCCGTCGGGTTGTAATGCCCCATGTGGTCGCGATCAGCGAGGTAAATGTTGCTGGACTTGTCGCCACCGACAATAAGGTGTGGATGCGCCGCGCTGCCCACTTCATCGGGTAACAACAACGGACCGCCCGAACCGAAATCCGCGTCGTCCGCCTGCATTTTTGCCTGATTGAACGGCGTGAAAAAATCCGCGACCGTGAAGTGATTGCCGGTCGTGGAAAGTTTCATGAAGCTGTCGCCATAATCCGCGCCGTTGCCCAAGGACGGGTCCGCATCAAAACTGCCGTTGGCCACTTCAAAATATAAATTGGTGTTGGCATCCACACATAGCCCGTCGCCACCCATCCACAACGCGCCTTCGCCGGCGTGCGGACCGAATTTTTCAAAGCTCGCATCCGGTGTGGTGTTGAAAACAAAATTTGTCAGCGGCTGGAGGTTGCTCGCGTTGAAACCGATGATCCAGCCGTGATACGGATCGGTATCCGCCGCGCTGCCATAGGCCACGTATAAATTTCCGCCGGCCAGCGTGAGCGCCGGACGTTGGATGTGCTGGCGCGGATCAAACCGCACCACGCCGCCGGAACTGCCGATGCCCGTTCCCGACACGGACGCGGTGACTTCCACCGGGCTGAAGGGCCGTTCCGTGCCATTAATTATATTCAAGGCATGAATCTGGTGATGAAAAATTGGCCCGGCGTCGGTTTCCACCCGGGTGAAGGCATCCACATACAATGTCTTCGAAATCGGATCGATCACCGGCGTGCCCGTGATGCCGATCTTGGGCAGCATGTCCTGAAAAACATTGTTGTGATAGCGACCGCCGATTTCGTGATGATCGACCAAGTCGATGCCCCCGCCCAAATCATCGTGCCACAACATTCCGCCGTCCGGCCCGGCATCGCTGTCCGCATCAAAGGCGTAAACACTGTTGTTGGCCGTCGCCACCAACACCACATTGCGCACGCCGCCGCCAGGAATGGTCAGCCCGGAAAAATACAGCGGCTGGGCATAGACGTAACCATCCACTGAATATTTGCGCAACAACCCGAACGTATTCGTGTTCACATTGGCCGGGGTCAGGATGCTTTCGTGAAGGTTCGCTCCCGTGCGGGCATTGTCATTGTGATAAGTCAACACGGATTCCCCGAAGGCTTGACCCACAACAACAACCCAAATTATAAGCGCTCGTCGCACGGGCAAAAATTTTCGTTTGATTATAAGAAATTTTCCTGAACTGTCCACGTTTTCTGCCGGTCGGCGTGTTTGCCGCGCACCAGCCATCGCCCGCATCGGCGGCGGTGCGGCGTAACGCGTGGCCGCCGGCTTGGTGATGGCGCACCATTTTAGCGCGCATGAGCGGGCAAGTGTGGGATGGGCGTGCAGAGTGTCCCAGAGGGAGCTGAATGCTTTGACCCGATTGCATCGCCCCTTTCAGGGGTAAACAAGTTCAAAGAAAACGCTGGTCTGGTTTGGGTCCACCGGCAACCATACCTGGTTCGTGGTGGCCGAGTTCGGAACCGGAATCCAAGCACTAGTATTTTGCAGGCCATTGGTATTCATGATCAATTCCCAACCGACGTGATCGGCTGGCCAGGAAATTTGCAGCGTGTTATTTACCAGGCTGGCCGCCAGGTTAGTCGACACCGTGGAATAAATTGTTAACACGCCGTTCGCTGGATTGAACTGCCAATCTAGTCCCGCACCCGGCGAACCGACAAGGCTTGCAAAACTTCCGTTAAGGTTCGTCGCGCTGAACAATTGAAAAGTCTGGCCGCCGATGAGTGAACCGGACAGGTTGGCCAGCGATAATGTGCCACCATAATTCAGGGCACCCCCGACCACCAATTCATCATTCGTTTGAGGCGATGCACTGACCTCCATGGTCGTAGTGCCGGTAAGAGTTACATGGCTATTGCAGGTCAAAACGCCAATGTTCGCGTTGCCCCCGGGGGCCAATGTGCCGCCGGATTGAATGAGTAGTGAACCCAGTAAGTTACCACTGCCACCAAAAACTCCGCCGTTGACGGTAGTTAGGTTAGTTCCTAACTGCCCGTTCACAAGCAGCGTGCCGGCGTTGATGGTCGTGGGACCGGAATACGCATTTGTTCCGGCAAAAATTTCCGTCGAGATTCCGCTCTTAAGCACACTAATGCCATTGGTTGGTGCGCGATCCGCAATGCTGCCACTGAAGGTTAAAGTGCCGGAGTTGCCGCCGAGCGTGAATGTGACCGGGGCCGGCCCGCTGTTGGTAACTGTTCCGCCACCGCTGCCATCCGCGAGAGATCCGATGACTTGCGAGTTGCCGCCGAGATCAAATGTCGCGCCGCTGGAAAGCGACAGCGCGGTGGCCGATGGAAGTTGTCCGCCAAAAGTGCCCGCGGTCAGTGCCGGTAGAGTGTTAGTCAGTGACCGCACTTCGGTTTGTGTCAGTGCCCGGTTGTAAATGGAGACTTCATCGAGCAGTCCATTCATCGGCGACACGCCATCGCCACTATCGGCGGTTCCACCAATCCAAAATAGGCCGCCTTCGCTGCCGTAAGTCCAACTTGTCGTGGTGGTGTCCAGATTGCCATCCACATAAATATTTTTGGTGCCGCCACTGTCGGTGATGGCAATGAAGTGCCAATTGCCGTCGTTGACAGTGGCGCTGCCGGTAAGCCAGCCGCCGGCATAACGCACCGCGCCAACATGCGTGCCGGCGGTGGTGTCGCCTTGATTCAGATAAAACGCGGTGTTGCTGCTGCCCCAGCCGCCATCGCCTTGATAAGCAAAACCCGCGCCGGCATTGGTCGTTTTGAGCCAGAGTGCGAGGGTCCAATTCACTCCGACGGCGCTGCCGTCGAGCGAAGTCACGCGATTGCTGATGGCAACAAACGTGCCGTCGCCCGCCAAACTCAAGGCGTTGCCAACTTTGCCCGCGACAAAACTGGCGCCGTTTGCACCCGTGCCGTTGTTAGTATAGATGACGCCATTCATCGCGGAACCACCGGTGCCGCTGTTGGTGATGATTTTTCCATTGGCGGAACCGCTGACACTGTCAAAGGTCAGTTTGACCACAGGATCGCGCGCCAATTTTAACGTGCCGCCGCTGACAACCGTGCCGCCGGTATACGTTTGCGGCGACGTCAAGGTCAACTGACCCGGACCATTTTTAACGAGACTGCCGGAGCCGGTCAAAATTCCCGCGTAGGCGTTGGCGATGACATTGCTCACATTCAAGGCCACCGGCGAACTGACGTTGTTGGCGAGCGCCAGATTGCGCACGCCGTTCAAACCGCCGAGATTGGCGGCCGTGATGGCGTTGAAACTAACCGTGCCGAAGTCGCTGCCGTCCAGATTCAGCGTGGCGTTTTGCAGGGCGTTGCTGCTGGCGAGCGAGAGAATTCCCAGATTGACCCGCGCTGTTCCCGAAAGCAAATTCGTGGCGCTCAAAATCAACGTCCCGGGGCCGGACTTGTTGAATCCATTCGTGCCGGCGAGCGGCGCGGAAAGGGTCGCGCTATTGGTGACGGAAATCATCGGCACGGCAGGCGAACCCATGTCCAGCGTCAAGATGCTGCTGTTCGCTGAATTCACCGTCCAGCTTTGTGCGCCGGCGGTGTCGCTGAATTTCAGGTTGCCGATGCTCCGCGAAGTGTCCAGCGTCGCGGTGCGATTGGCGGTGATATTGATCGTGCTGAAGTCGGCGGTATAACCGGCAGCATTGGCCACATTCATGCCGCTCCAATTAGTCGCAGTGCTCCAATTGCCACTGGCATCCGCCGTCCACACGCCGTTCACCGTCGTGGCAATCGTATAAATGGCCAGCACCGCAAAGGCGGTTGCGCCGGCCGAATCAGTCACACAAATCGTAAAATTATTCGTGCCACCAAAACCTGCCGGCGGCGTGCCGGACAACGTGCCGTTGGCGCTGACAACCAGCCAGGTGGGCCCGCCGGCTTTGCTGTAAGTCAAAGTGGTGTTGTTCGGATTTGGATCCGTTGCAGTGCCGGCGATAGTGTCGCTGTAAGCCACGCCCTGCGTGGCCGTGCTGCGCGCGAACAAATTGGTCGTGAATTGCGGCGGCAGATTCGTCATCAATGCGGCGATCTGAGCGGCCGTCATCGCATAGTCGGCAATCTCCACTTCATCCAGATTGCCGCGAAACAATGGGTCGGCGGCGAACTGGCTTTTGCCCAGATAGTTCAAGTTTGGATTAAAACTTGCGGGCGCAACCGTGAAACTGCCCGACGAGGCAGCGAGCACGCCGTTGGTGTAAAGCTTCGCGCTGCTGCCACTCAATGTGATGGCGACATGCCGCCACTGGCCGGCGGGCAACGGGCTGGTTTCGAGCAGCTGCTCGCCGCTGCCGTTGTTGATCGCAAAACGTAAAGTGCCGCTGCCGGAACTTGGTGTCAAAAAGAGATAGTGCGACGTGTCATCGCCAAAATCAAAAATACGCTGCCAGTTCGCGCCGCCGTTCCAATAAACCCACGCGGCGAAAGTGAAACTCGCACTGTTGCCAATGGTCGTCGGCAATTGCATATAGTTATTGGTGCCATCCATCGCGATGGCTTGGCCGGTATGGCCGGCAACATAGCTTGGAACGCCGAAGGCCAGACCATTGTTGCCAAAACCAGAACTATCAAGCGTGTTGGTTTCGAATTCAAATTGCGCGATGCTGCGGCTGCCGCCGGGCGGCGGGATTTGCGCGTAGGCCATGCCCGATTGCTGGTTGTGATAAACTACGCCGGCCGGCGTCAGACTAGGCGGGGTGTTGGTGGTAACTAGATTTAAACTGGTCGAAGGATCGAAGTATTCATAGACGGAGTAACGTTCCACAAACGGACACGACTCCATCATGCTGATATATCCGCCGATGGCCGAGGCCTCGCTGGACTGCGATTGGGAGCAGCCCGAACTGAAATCGGTGTCATTGAATTCCGTGACCCAAACCGCTTTGCCCGTCGTTTGATAGACTCCGGCCAGATAGTTGGAAAATTGCGTCGTAGTCCAGCTGCAGTGGTAAAGGTGGATCGGGATATAGTCCACGCGATAACCGAGATTGGTCGCCTGCGCCATGAACGAATACAACCAGCTTAATCCTTGGCCGGAAACGCCGGATGAGGAAACGGCCGGCGCGCCCACCCGCAAACCGGATTGCATCAAGCTCGGCCATTGTGCAATCGCGGCCGCCACGGTCATGTCCGCCTGGTTCGCCTGATCCGGCTCGTTGAAGCCGAGAACTTCGGTGGACTTTTGAAGGCTGTTGATGTTGGCATAAGCATCCCAATAAGCAGTATCGCGCATTGGCACATATTCGGTGTCCAAGGTCGAAGTCGCCAGATTATCGTAGTCGTAATTCCAGAGTGGATCGATCAGCGCCGTGCTGGTGCTGATGCCGCCCACCCACCCTTTTTTTGCCGTCCACCGCCACGGAAACACGCGCACGAAACTACATTGGTCATCCAAGTTTGTCGGCATCACGCTTACTTCCAAGTCCGCATCTTGCGCGACGAATACGCGGCTGGCGCCGGTGCCATCGGCGTTTTGCGCAAACGTGGTGGCGTAACCGCGCTTCAGCCGGAACGAACTGATGGCGTCGTTCAAGCCGCCCAAGGCATTGTTCGTGTAATAAGTGTAAAGACCGAACGAAGCGGCGGTGCCAAGAAAATTTTGCGCGCTAAACACCGTCAGCGGCGTGTAGTTCGGCGCTTGCGGAACCACCACGGAACCCATCGCGTATTGATCCAGCCGGCAGTTGCTGCCCGCCACCGCCGTCGCGCCGTTCACGCGCAGTTGGCTCAAATAATTGGTCGAGAAATTGGATGGCCGGATGGCCGGCAGCACCAACCAAGCATCCGGCGAATTCAGATTCACGATGCAACCAGGCAGGGGATTGGTCGTGGCCGTGATCACGAGTTCCGCGCGCCCCGTCAAGGTCACCGCCGTGTTGGTCAACGCGGTTGCCGTTTGTAGTCCGTTGGTGAGGTTTAACGTCTGGCTTAGCGTGGAAAAAGCAAAGCCGCTGACAAGCGCGATGCCGACACAAATCTTTTTTGAGTCAGTCACGGTGATGAGCCAATTATCGTCGAGGTCAGCCATTAAATCAAAGTGATGCCGCGTTATTTTAACTAGAACCGTCGGAAGCGGAAGCATCCATATTTGCTGCAAGGATTCGGCTCACGACCAAACAGTTCCATGATCGGATCTTTGCGCAATTTTTCATTCCAGATTTTGGCTGGAACCATGGCGGGTCGAAGGCGCAGGCAAGCAAATCATAGGGTCACTCAATCTAGGCTTTTTCCGAGCCATTACCAATCCCTCAATTGGGGGAGGCTGAACAGCCGCCTTATCTGGTTATATCCGCCGGCAGATCACTGCCGGTGACCGTGGCCACATTTAATTCCGCCGGCGTGGGTTCTTGATGCGCAAATTCCCGGATGGTGACTCGTGGTTTATTGGTCAATATCATTGCCTGATAAAAAACCAAATTGTCCACATTGCTTAAATACGGACTGCCATAAGGTTCGTAGCCCTCGCTCAACAGTTCGATCACGGCATGGTCCAATTCCCGCACATTGGCACCCGCCGCGGTTTTGTAACCGATGATTTTAAATTCGCCAGTATTCATGTTCACAAACTCGCACCGGTGTTCGGAAGGTCAAATTAAAATCGGCGCGCGCCCGGCCGCGATTTTTTGCACGACAAACCCTGCGGCCGCGAAACCAAAGGCGCCGGTCACGGATGTCGCCGAACCGAGGCCGCCATCGCAATTCAGTTTCGCGCCGTCTTCAATGTTTGCGCGCGCGCCGCCGACCGTTCCGTCCGGCTGCGGATAAAAAGTTTTTTCCACCGAATACACGCACGGCAGATCCAGCGCCCGATGTTCGGCGGGAAATCCGTGTTCCTTGCGCAAACGCCGGCGCACTTCGGACAGCAATTTGTCGTGGCTGGCTTTGGCCAAATCGCCGAGCCGCACGGAAGTCAGTTCGCGCCGTCCGCCCGCGCCGCCGCAAGTGATGGCCGGAATTTTTTCTTCGCGGCAGCGCACGAGCAGCAAGACTTTGTTCGGCACGTTGTCAATCGCATCGACAACAAAATCAAACTTCGTCGCGAGAATTGCTTCGGCGGTCTGTTCGTTGAAAAATTTTTGTTCCGCCGTCACGCGACACTCGGGATTGATGGCGCGGATGCGTTCGGCCATCACCTCGACTTTCGCACGGCCAACCGTTTCGGTGAGCGCGTGCGACTGACGATTGATGTTTGTAATGCAAACCTCATCCAAATCAACCAGCGCGAGCGCGCCGATGCCCGCGCGCGCCAGCGCTTCGACCGCCCACGTGCCGACGCCGCCGATGCCGATGACGCAAACATGTGCCGCGCGCAACTTTTGCAATCCGCCTTGGCCGTAAAGCCGCGCGATGCCGCCAAATCGAGTTTCAAAATCGCTCATCAACAAAAAGAATTATGAAGGATGAATGCAGAATGATGAAGTGGAAAAAGGGCCTGCGCCTGTGGACTTCTTCATTCATCATTCACCCTTCTTAATTTCTATTTTGTAGGTTAAGTTGAGTTGTCATGAAAGCGAACTCCACCGCGCGCTATCACGGAGAGGTCGTTTACATTTACGCCTTCGATGTGGCTTACGACACCGCGCGCAAACCGATCAGCCAACTGCTCGGGCAGACAGTGGAACAATTCGTCGTGGACGCCGGCAAGCGCAGCCCGCGCCAATTATTCTTTTACAAGCCGCAGATGGTTCGCCTGCCGCCGATGGAACGCGTCGGGCCGCTCGGACCGGTGCGCGTCGACCGCGTCATTAAACTTCTGCCGGTCGGCGCCATCAGCATCACCGTGCGCGTGCCGTTCGCGATCAATCACGTCGAGGGCCTCGTCGCGTTTCACGATCTGCAGTTCAGCAACGGCTCGTTGCACGATGAAGTGCACCGGCTCGCGCAGGAAGTCATTGCCGAATTGCGCGGCCATCTCATTCGCCCGCAGCCGCAGTTGCCGGCGGAAGAGGCTTACACGGTTTTTTGCATCGCCGCGCCCGTGTTGAACATCGAAAACGATCCCATCCACGGCGAGCAATGGTTTCAAGCGCATCGCCGCCAGATCGCCGCCCTGCTCACGCAGGAAGAAGAAATGGACCGGCTTTCGAAACAAGAGGCCGAAGAATCCACCGCGCGCTATTTGAGCTACTACGACAATGACCTCATCGTGATTGATTGGGATGCCGCGCTGCTGGTGGATGAACGCGCGGATTTTGACGAGTCGCTTTATATCATGGAACTCGCGAATCTTCAGCTCGCCGAACTTGAAGCTTACGACCGCCTGCTCGACGATGCGCTGGAACGTTCTTATCGCGATCTGCGTGAACGACCGTTGCGCTCGCGTCGCGACACCATGCGTGAGCTGCGCGAAATCCGCATCGACATGGCGCGCTTCAACGATGAACTGTCCAACATCACCAAATTTTTTGGCGACTGGCACCTCGCCCGCATCTACGAAAAAATTGCCACGCGCTTCCACCTCGGCGACTGGCATCGGACCATTGACGGCAAACTCAAAACGCTCGACGAACTTTATCAACTGCTTCAGCACGACCAAAACAATCGCACGATGTTCTGGCTCGAAGTGACGATCATCGGACTTTTCGTGATCGACCTCGTGATTCTGCTGCTGGGATTGAAATAACGGTGGGGGAACTTTCAGCGCTCCGAGATTTTAACTTAACAATTCTTTCAGTTTCGCCGCGTTATCTGCCGGCGGCTGGCAGGCATTGCCAGTGCAGACGAACGCGGTGGCATCCATTTTCGCGGTCAGAGTTTTGGCGAACGGCTCAACCGCGCCGATATTGCCGAGCACAATTTTGTTCGGCTGATAAACCGAGTGCGCGGCGGCCAATAATTTTGTGAACGCGGCGGAATTATTTTCGCCGGCGATGACGACGCGCCGCGGTTCGTCGAGCCAGAAATCCACGGCTTGCAGCATGAAGGCGAGCGCGGCCGGCTGCGTCTGCAAACGCTGCGCGAAGAGCGGCAGCGTGGCTTCGGCGGCCTGCTTGAAATCACCGCGGCCCGTGATGGCGGCGAGTTTCAGCAGCGCGAGCGTGGCGACGGAATTGCCGCTCGGTTCCGCGCCGTCGTAATCATCCTTCACACGCAGAATCAAATCGTTCGTGCCTGCCGGGCTTTGCCAGAAACCACCGTCGGCGGCATCGTAAAATTTCGCGAGCATTGCGTGACCCAGTTCAACCGCCAAATCCAGATGCGCCGGAATCAGCGTGGCCTCGTAAAGTTCGATCACGCCGGCGAGTTGAAACGCGTAGCCTTCGAGCAATTCCACTTGGTCGCGTTCGCCGTCGCGCCAGCGATGGAAAAGTGACTGCGCTCTCTCGTCCCACAATTGCTCGCGGATGAATTGCAAATTTTTCTCCGCCGCCGCGCGATATTTTTCATCGCCCAAAACCACGGATGCGCGCGCGAAGGCGCCCAGCATCAGCCCGTTCCACGAGGCGAGAATTTTGTCATCGCGATGCGGACGAATGCGTTTCGCGCGGACGGCCGACATTTTATTTTTCGCCGCCGCGAGCAAAGTTTCGTCGCCGGCAGAAATTTTCGGTTCCACGATGCTCAAGACGTTCAAGCCCGGCAATGGATTCGGATGGCTGTGGTCAACGAAGTTGCCGGCTTGGGTGACACCGAAATAATTTGTCGCCACGATGAATTCCTCGGGCGAGAGCAGCTTGGAAAGTTCGTCGTGCGTCCAGCCATAAAATTTTCCTTCCTGACCTTCGCTGTCGGCGTCCTCGGCGGAAAAAAATCCGCCGGCGCGATGCGTCATGTCGCGCAAAACGTAATCCAAAATATCGCGGACAACTTCGGCGTGGCGCGCATCGCGGCTCACGAGAAACGCGTCGAGATATAACTGCGCAAGTTGCGCGTTGTCGTAAAGCATCTTCTCAAAATGCGGCACGAGCCACTCGGCATCCACGGCGTAACGCGCAAAACCGCCGCCGAGCTGATCGTGAATTCCGCCCGCGTTCATACGGTCGCAAGTATGCAAAACCATTTTTACTGCGTCGGCGTCGCCGAAGCGTTTTGCCGCGCGCAAAACGAACGATGGAATGCTCGGCTGCGGAAATTTCGGCGCGCCGCCGAAGCCGCCATTGGTCGCATCGTAGGCTTCCTTGAAATTTTCCAGCGCCCGTTTGAGGATTTCCGGCGTGAGCGGAATGCCGGTTTTCGTCTCGCGCGCGGTGATGAGTTCGAGCCGCGCGTGCAATTCCTCGGCGGACGCAACGATCTCCGTTTGCCGTTCGCGCCACAGGCCGGCGATCTGTTCCAGCAGTTGCAAAAAACTCGGACGACCGTGCCGCGCGTCCGGCGGAAAATACGTGCCGCCGAAAAACGGTTTCAGCTCGGGCGTGAGAAAAACGCTCATCGGCCAGCCGCCGCTGCCGGTCGTGGATTGCACGAACGTCATGTAAATTTTGTCTACGTCGGGCCGCTCTTCGCGATCCACCTTGATGCTGACGAAATGGTCGTTCAGAAATTTGCCGACGTTTTCTTTTTCAAACGACTCGCGTTCCATGACGTGACACCAATGGCAGGTCGAATAACCAATGCTCAAAAAAATCGGTTTGTTTTCCGCGCGCGCCTTCGCGAACGCCTCGTTGTTCCACGCGAACCAGTCCACCGGATTGTGCGCGTGTTGCAAAAGGTAGGGCGATTTTTCCTTGGCGAGCCGGTTGGTGGGCATGATTTTTTTGGTTCTCTCCGTTAGAATCCGTAGGAAACCTGGAACACTAAAAAATTTGGCGGCAACGCGTTCGGGCCATGGCTGTCGAGCCATTCGTAGTCGCCCTCGAACAACAAAGTGTCGGTCAGATAATAGACATAGCCAAAAGTGTAACGGTCGGTGCTGGTGCCCTGGCCATCATCTTCCTGGTCGAAGCGGCCGATCAACTCCAGGTTTTTTATTACGGGAAGTCGGCGATTCCAGCCCGCGAGTTTGTAGCCGGCCTGCGTCCAGACGGCCCACGGATGAATTTCGCCGAGATCGTCGGTGCCATACCAGGAATTGATGAATTCACCTTTGAGTTCAAAGTTAGGCCCCAGATGCAGCGCGGCATCCAGCACGCCGGCGGACCAATAGTGATTTCCAGCATCGTCCCAAGTGCCCGTCTGGCCGGACACGCCGATTTCCAAATCCTGCTGGGCAGCCCACGGATAAAACCAGCCGAGTCGTCCGCCGCCGCTGGGCGTGGAATTCAAATTGCCCGTGTGTCCGCTGTTCTGCAAACCGACGTTGCCGTTCAAATCCAAGCTGGATGCGCTGGCCAGACTGTTCGAGGCGCTCGGCCCGTTTGCGCCGTAAATGGCATAGGTGATTGCCTTTCCGTTTTCGCCCAGCGGCAGGGCGCCGCGCAGTTGGGCGCCGACGCCGGCGGCGGGCAAAAATTCACGGCCCAGCGGCGCGTCGGGAATTTTATTCAACCAGCCGGCTTCGCGTTCGCTGTAAGTGCCGAGCGGCAGCAGCATGTAGCCGGCGACGAAAGTGACATAATCGTTCGCCAAATAATCCAGTTGCGCGAAACGCAGATCGATCGCGGTTGAACTGCCGCCGTCGTGGGAATAAAAATATCCGCCGCCGGGCGTCGTGCCGCTGAACGAGCCGTTCCGCAAAAAAACATCGAAGCCGCTCTCGAATAAAATATTGTCGCTCGCGCGATACAAAACATCCGGCGCAAAATCGGCCAGCAAAAAGCCGCCGTGCGTGGCATCGCCGAACGTTTTGGCGTATTGCACTTGCGCGCCGCCGGCCAGATCAAAATGGTGCAGCGCATTGTGCGCCGGCACGGAAAAAGCCTGCTCCAGCGTGTCCGTGGATGAATTCGCGCTCGGCGATGAACTTTGCAGCGCGCCCAATTTTTCCTGCAACTGTTGGATCTGCCGCTGGTCCTGCTGATGTTCCTGTTGCAATTGCAGCACCAGATTTTTCAGTGCATTGAATTCCTCGTCGCTGACGACCGCCGAACATTTTTGCGGCACGATCATTCCCAACACGCAACTCGCGGCGACGCTGCCGAGAACCGGGCCGATGAGATTTTTCTTCATAGAATTTTGCGGGAATCAGCGGCCGGCGTTGTCCTGCAAATATTTCAAAATTTCCCGCGCCGGCTGGGCGGGCAGGTTGGCGCGCACGCGCATGTGCGTCAGCAGCGTCAGCCACTGGGCGGGATCAAATTCCGCGGGCGACCGTTCCAAATGGCAGCGCGTGCAATGGATGGCGTAAAGCTCCGCGCCCGTCAGTTTTTTTGGCGCGGGCGCTGTTTCTTTGGGGGGCGGTTGCGCATCATCGGCCCGGATCGCCGGGTTTAAAGCGACGCTGCCGGCCAGCATAAAGGCGGCCGGCAAAGCCCGTTGAATCCGCCGCGAGCGAGTTGGGAAGTAGCGCATAAATGTTTTCGAGCCGTCGATGCCGCAAACTTTTTTCACCGCACAGACTAACGGCCCGTGGCCAAATGCAAAATAAATTTTGCGCGTTTGCGCGGGCAAAACAAATTTGGAACGGGCAAAAATTTTTACGCGGCCGCGCGGCCGAAACGCGCGCTGGTTCAAACCCCGAGCGCTTTTAATTCGGCCTGCACCATTTCTGCGATGGTTTGTGCGAACGTGATTTCTGGTTCCCAGCCGAGCAGCGCTTTGGCCTTGGCGGGATTGCCGACGGCCTGGCGCGGATCGGCGGGCCGGAAAAATTGCTTTTCCTGCCGCACGAATTTTTGCGGATCCAATTCCGCCGCTTTGAACGCCTGGTCGACGATGTCCTGCACGCGATGCACCTGGCCGGTGGCGAAAACAAAATCCTCGGGCGTCGGGTGCTGCAGGGTGAGCCACATGCCGCGCACATAATCCCGCGCGTGGCCCCAGTCGCGTTGTGCCGAGGTGTCGCCCAGCACGAGTTCCGCTTGCTGGCCGGCCTTGATGGCGGCGACGGCGCGGCAGATTTTGCGCGTCACAAAATTTTCGCCGCGCCGCGGAGATTCGTGGTTGAACAAAATGCCGTTGACGGCGAACAGCCCGAAATTTTTGCGGTAAATGCGCGTCATTTGCGTGCCGAACGCTTTGGCGCAGCCGTAAGGCGTGATCGGCAAGAGCGGCGTATTTTCGTCCTGCGGCGAGGTTTCCGGGCTGCCGAATATTTCGCTGGAACTCGCGTGAAAAAAGCGCGGCGGCTTTGGCAGTTTGCGCGTGATTTCCAAAAGCCGCAACGCGCCCAAGCCAGTGATGCGGCAGGTCTCCTCGACTTTTTCAAAGCTCGCGCCGACATGACTCTGGCTGGCGAGGTGATAAATTTCGTCCGGCACGTTTTGTTCCAGCGGCCGGCGGAGCGCGTCGGCGTCGTCCAAATCGGCGGGATGCAGAAACAAAGCGATCTGATAAATGTGCGGATCGGCTGTGAGGTGTTGGAGATTCGCGCGGTGGCCACCGCTGGCGGGCCGGACAAAGCCGTGAACTTCGTAATTTTTCGCGAGCAGCAGCTCGGCCAAATAGGAGCCGTCCTGGCCTTCGATGCCGGTGATGAAGGCGCGTTTCATTGGGTGCGGCACTCTGGAGCGGCAGGACTATTTGCGGCTGTCGGCCAGTAATTTTACATCCGCTTCCACCATGAGATTTACCAGATCGGCAAACTTGGTCTTGGGCGTCCAGTTGAGTTTTTTATGCGCCTTGGCCGGATTGCCGATGAGTTGCTCGACTTCGGCGGGGCGATAAAACTTGGGATCGATCTCGACGTATTTTTTGTAATCGAGGCCGACGTGGCCGAACGCCAGTTCCAAAAATTCGCGCACGCTGTGCGTCTCGCCCGTGGCCACGACGTAATCATCGCCCTGCGGTTGTTGCAGCATGAGCCACATGGCCTCGACGTATTCCTTCGCGTAACCCCAGTCGCGCTGCGCCTCGATGTTGCCCATGAACAATTTTTCCTGCAACCCCGCCTTGATGCGCGCGACGGCGGTGGTGATCTTGCGCGTCACGAAATTTTCCCCGCGCCGGGGCGATTCGTGGTTGAAGAGAATGCCGTTGCTGGTGTGGAGGTCGTAGGATTCGCGGTAATTCACCGTGATCCAATAGGCATAGACTTTGGCGACGGCGTAGGGACTGCGCGGATGAAAGGGGGTGAGCTCGGACTGCGGGATTTCGCGGACCTTGCCGAACATTTCGCTCGACGAGGCCTGGTAAAATTTCGTCGGCAATTTTAGCTGATGAATGGCTTCGAGCAGGCGCGCCACGCCGGTGGCGGTGACGTCGGCCGTGTAGCCGGGGATGTCGAAGCTGATGCGCACGTCGCTTTGCGCGCCGAGATTGTAAACTTCATCCGGTTGAACTTTTTCGAGCAACCGCAGCAGCGAGCCGGCATCGGCCAGATCGCCATGGTGCAACGAGAGTTTGTCGGAGCCGAACGTGGCCGCCGCCCGGTCCAGATAGCCGCGATACGGCGCGGCGGTGCGGCGGACGATGCCATGAACTTCATAGCCTTTGGCCAGCAACAATTCGGTGAGATACGAACCGTCCTGCCCCGTAATGCCAGTGATGAGCGCTTTCTTTGCCATAAATTATGGAGCAAAAGTGTTCCGTAATTTTGCAGCCGCGGCAAGTCAATAACAGTTTTGCTTAAGCTCCTTGAATTTCAATCAAGCCAGCGGCGCGGCCTTGTGTCCGCGAATTGTTGCCGTGAACCGTATCCTGCAACATTGCCGAACCGCTGCCTCGCGGCGTCAACGGTCGAGCCTTCAAATCTGATGACAAAACATCGCGTCGCGCAGCTTCGGCTCGAACCACGTGCTCTTGGGCGGCATGATGCCGCCGGCATCCGCGATGGTCATCAGGTCTTCGATGCTCGTCGGGAACATCGAGAACGCGCAGGCGTATTCGCCGCTGTTCACCAATTTTTCCAATTCCGCCGTGCCGCGTATGCCGCCGACAAAATTGATTTTTTTGCTCGTGCGCGGATCCTCAATGCCAAAAATCGGCGCGAGCACATTTTTTTGCAGCCGCGTCACGTCCAGTTTTTCAATCGGGTCGTCAACGGCGGTCAGCTTCGATTTGAACGTGAGCGTGTGCCAGCGTTTGTTCAGAAACAATCCGAGCTCATGCTTGCGCGTCGGCGTCGCTGTGCCCATGCGGATGATGCTGAAAGTGTCTTCCAGTTTTTTGAGCAGCTCCGGCGGCGTGAGCCCGTTCAAATCTTTAAGCACACGATTATAGGGCAAAATCTGCATCTGGTTGTGCGGGAAAATGACGGTGAGAAATTCGCCACTGTGGCCCGCGCCATGGCGCGATTGAAATACCCGCGCCGCCGCCGCGCTGCGATGATGGCCATCGGCAATGTAAAGAAACGGAATCGCGGCGAATTGCGCTGCGATGAAATGAATGTCGTCCACGCCGGTGACATTCCAAGACGTGTGGCGCACGCCGTCCGCACCCGTGAAATCCACGGCGGGCGTTCCGGAAATTTTACGCGCGACAAATTCGTCCAGCGCCGCCGTCGCGCGATACGTCAGGAACACCGGGCCGGTCTGCGAGTTGAGCGCTTCGATGTGCCGCACGCGGTCATCTTCTTTGTCGGGCCGCGTGAACTCGTGCTTCTTGATGACGCCACTTAAATACTCCGCGCAGCTGGCCGCAGCGACGAGGCCGACCTGCGCATGCGCGCCCATTATCTGGCGATACAAATAAAATGCGGGCGCGGCATCTTGCTTCAGCGCGCCGTCGGCGATGAGTTTCTGAAAATTTTCCTGGCCTTTGGCATAAACTGCCGGCGAATAAATGTCGGTGCCGGCAGGCAGGTCAATCTCCGGTTTGCTGACGTGCAAAAAACTCAGCGGTTTGCCAGCGGCGCTGGCGCGCGCTTCGTCAGAGGACATCACGTCGTAAGGCAGTTCGCAAATTTGCGAAGCGAGTTCAGGTTTGGGCCGGAGCGCGGCGAAAGGTTTTAGGGTAGCCATAAATGCGACGGGAAATTTAGGCGAATGCGCGGACAACGCACGCACAAATTTTGGGGCGTGGCAAAAAATCTTGTTCAACCGCGATCGTTCTTGGCATATTTGCGTGGCAAGCACGGATAATTGCGTTTTTATTTTTTTAATTCATGGAAAAAATTCGGATGTTGTTGGACAAAGTCGAAGTGCTGCCGCTCTCGCCCTCGCTGCTGCCCAAGTTGCTGCCGTCGTTGAGCGACGTGGACACGAATTTTGATGAAGTGGTCCGCATCATCTCGATGGATCAGGCGCTCACGGCGAAGCTGCTGCAGATCTGCAACAGCGCTTTTTTCGGCCATTCCGAGTCGGTGTCCACCGTGGCCGAAGCCGTCAGCCGCGTGGGCTATCAGTCGGTTTATCTGCTGGTGGCCACGATCAACGGCAGCAATTGTTTTCCGTGCCCGTCGCCCAAGGGCGTGGACATGGGAAAATTGTGGCGGCACAGCATCACCTGCGCCTTCAATGCGAAATTCGTCGCCGAATCCGCCGGCATGGACGGCAATCTTTTGTTCACCGCCGGTTTGCTGCACGACATCGGCAAGATGATCATGGCGCAGGCGCATCCGCAGGTGATCGGCAGCGGTTTTTATCAGCCCACGGACGCGACCTCGACCGAACGCGAAATGATCCAATTCGGCTGCACCCATGCCGAAGTCGGCGCCGCGCTTTTGGAAAAATGGAAACTGCCCGCGCAACTCGCCATCAGCGTCCGCCATCATCATGACCCGGCGGCGGCGCTGGGTTTTGCGCCGATCGCCGCGTGCGTCAGCCTGGGCAATCAAGCCGCCCACAGCGAACTGCATCCCAAAATTGTCGAAAGACCCGAATTCAAAGCCGCACTGGATCTGCTCAAGCTCGACGCCGGCGAGTTGAAACGCTGGCAGGAGAAATTCCGCGCCAGCCGCGAACTCATCGAAAGCATGAGCAAGCTGCCGCTGTGACGGAAAAATTAATCTTGCCATCGACTTCCCGGCTGGTAAGCTTCGCGACTGATTTTATTGAAAATTTATGGCACGCATTTGTGAATTAACCGGCAAGCGCCCGATGAAGGGCAACATTATTTGGCGTTCTGGCAAGGCCAAGAAAACTGGCGGCATCGGCACGCACGTCACCGCCATCACCAAACGCAAATTCCACGTGAATCTGCAACGGGTGAAAGCGCTCCTGCCCAGCGGCGAAGTCCGTTACGTCCGCGTGGCCGCCAGCGCGCTCAAGCAAGGCCTCGTCACCAAGGCGCCCAAGCGCACGTGGAAAAAAGGCGACGAAGCGAAGAAAAAAGCTTAAGCCGAAACCAACCACCCTTTTAAAAGCGAGGTCATCACGGCCTCGCTTTTTTGTTTTCTCACGCAACGACGCGGCGTCATTTGCGTCGCATACTGCTTGGCGTGAAAATTTTTATCTCCCCTTCGTCCACTTCATCGTCGCGCGCTTGAGTTCGCGGTCGGACTCGCGTTTCTTGATGTCATCGCGCCGGTCGAATTCCACTTTGCCTTTGCCCACGCCGAGCGCGACTTTCACCTTGCTGTCTTTCCAATAAAGCGACAGCGGGACGATGGTGTTGCCTTTGACCGAGCCCAGTTCAAACAATTTGCGGATCTCCGCCTTGTGCAGCAGCAATTTGCGCGGCGACTTGGGCGCGTGGTTGTGCACGTTGCCGTGCGAATATTCGTCAATATGCAGATTGTAAAGCCACGCCTCGTTTTTCTCGATGCGCGCAAACGCGTCCGCGATCTGCCCCTTGCCCGCGCGCAGCGACTTGACCTCCGTGCCGTGCAGCACGATGCCCGCCTCAAACGTGTCGAGAATGAAGTAATCGCGCCGGGCTTTGTGATTGGTGACGATGTCCGCCATGAAAAATTATTATTTATAATCTACGCTGGATTCGCCAAATAAAAAAGCCGGAAGAAAAATCCTCCGGCTTTCACGAAATTGATGCGGGCACGCTTAGTGCGATTTCTTGCGCTTCTTGGGAATCTGGCGGACAACTTCGGGCATCTCCGGCAAATCCCAGCCGATTTTTTCCTCGATGATTTCGCGCAAGGCGATGTCGGCGAGGCCGAGCGTGCCGGGATTTTCGATCAGCGGACGGTTCAAGCCGCCGCCACCGGAATTCAACTGGCGCACGCGGCGCGACACCAGATTCACGAGGACATTCGGGTTCCCGACTTTTTCAATAGCCTTTTTGCAAAGTTCAGCGTTCATGTTTGGATCAAATCAAAACCGAGTCGCGTAGCCTAGCGGCTGGACCCGCGAAGGCAATAACAAAATTCCCCTGCGCGCCGCGCTTTTTCAAAAAGCAAAAAATGACCTCGCGCGCAATCGCCATGCGCAAGCGACAAACCATTAAAGTGCGGCCGGAAAATGCCGAGTTAGCTTTGACGGGTTTTGTGGCCGGCGGGCCTAAATGCCGCCGCCCCTGGGGCCGTCAGGTGATGCAAAAACCGCAAACCATGGGTTCACGCGCGCCGCGAGGCTTTACCCTCGTGGAAATCATGATTGTCGTGGCCATCATCGGACTGCTGGCGGCGATCGCCATCCCGAATTTCATCCGTGCCCGCGCCTCGTCGCAGGCGAATGCGTGCATCTACAATATCCGCCAACTGGATGGGGCGGTCAATCAAATGGCGCTCGTCCGAGGCCTGGCCACGGGCGCGGTGTTCAATTTCCCCAACGACATCCTGCCTTATTTGCGGGAAATGCCCGTGTGCCCGGCCAACGGCACTTACAGCGATGGCGCCATCGGCACCACTTCACCGACCTGTTCGTTGGGCACCACCGTTTCACCGGCGCACGTGCTGCCGTGATTCATGCGTTGGTGTCCGGTCGTTCTCCGCCCGAACATCGGCCCAGAAAAAATGGTTTGCCGTCGCGGGAGTTACAATTAAGCTTCGACTTATCGTCGGCGAGGAACCGGCGGTCAATTAAGCAATACTTTTAATTATGAAGAAACCTCTGACGGGCGCAGAACTGAACGAACTCATTGCGGGCCTCAACAAATTGTCGCGCAACCTCTGGTGGTGCTGGAACCAGGAAGCGCAGGATTTGTTCCAACAACTTTCGCCGCGCGGCTGGCAGAATCTTTTCCACAACGCCGTGGCCGTGCTGCGCGAAGTTTCCGAATACGAACTGCGCGTGCATTTGCAGGAGCCAGGCTTCGCCGACCGCGTGCGCGCCGTGCTCAAGGAATTTGAAAATTATCTCGCGGACCAAAACACCTGGTGCCACAAATACGCGGCGAAACTGCACCAGCATCCGGTCGCCTATTTTTCAGCGGAGTTCGGTTTTCATGAATCGCTGCCGATCTCGGCCGGCGGCCTAGGCATTCTCGCGGGCGACCATGCGAAATCCGCAAGCGACCTCGGCCTCGGTTTCGTCGGCGTCGGTCTGTTTTATCGCGAAGGCTATTTTCAACAGGCGATCGATTCCAACAATTGGCAGACGGAATATTACAATGCGGTGGATCCGAAAAACGTGCCGCTGGAACCGGTCATGGATGCGGACGGCGAACGGCTGGTGTGCAACGTGGAAATCGGCATGAACATCGTGGCCTTCCGCGTCTGGCGCGTGAACGTCGGCCGCGTGCCGGTGTTTTTGCTCGACACCAATCTGCCGGAGAACGAGCAGTTGTTCCGCGATCTGACCATGCGCGTTTACGGGGGCGACAGCACCACGCGCATCATGCAGGAAATTCTGCTGGGCATCGGCGGCGTGCGTTTGCTGCGCGCGCTCGGCATCGAACCCTCCACGTTCCACATGAACGAAGGGCACGCGGCGTTTTTGACGCTGGAGTTGATCCGCGAAAAAATGGCCGCCGGCCAGACCTTCGCCGAGGCGCAGACGCTCACGCGCGCGGAATGTATTTTCACCACGCACACGCCGGTCGAGGCGGGCCACGATCGGTTCAGCCGCGACCTCATGGGCTACGCCTTCCAGCGCTACACGACCGTGTTGCCAGTGCCGCTGGCGGAAATCACCGCGCTGGGTCGCGTGCATCCGGAAAATTTATCGGAACCATTTTGCATGACCGTGCTGGCGTTGAAACTTTCGCGCTCCGCCAACGCGGTCAGCGAACTGCACGGCCAGGTCAGCCGCGAAATGTGGCAGAGCCTTTATCCCGGCAAATCCGTGGATCAAGTGCCCATCGGCCACATCACGAATGGCATTCATCTCCTTGGCTGGATGAAAGGCTCCGTCCGCCACTTCTGGCGAAAGAAACTCACCAACGGCGATGACGAGTCCAAATTCTTCCGCGACAAATTCGGCGAGGACTGGTCCGCCGCCGTCAACCATGCGGATTTTTGGGACAAGATGAGCGATCCCAATTTTGTTTCCGACGAGGAACTCTGGTCGTTGCGTTACAAGCTGCGCCGCGAACTGATCGAATTCGCGCGCCGCAAATTGCTCGAACAAAACCAGCGCGCCACGCAGGGCGATTTCATCCGCTTCGATCATTTCCTGAATCCCGACGCGCTGACCATCGGCTTCGCGCGCCGTTTTGCGACTTACAAACGCGCGCCGCTGATTTTCCAGCAGTTCGACAACATCGTGAAACTCGTGCGCGACAAGGCGCGGCCCGTGCAATTTGTTTTTGCCGGCAAGGCGCATCCGCGCGACGATGATGGCAAGCGTTTCATCCAACAGATCATTCATTTGAGCAAGCACAGCGAACTTGCCGGCAATCTCGTCTTTCTGGAAAATTACGACATCCACGTCGCGCGGCAGATGGTCGCCGGCTGCGACATCTGGCTGAACAATCCGCGCCGGCCGCTTGAAGCGTCCGGCACCAGCGGCATGAAAGCGAGCTGCCATGGTTGCATGGGCTTCAGCATCCTCGACGGCTGGTGGCGCGAAGGCTACGACGGCAAGAACGGTTTCGCCATCGGGCCCGATTCGCATCCCGCCAACGTCGAGGAACAGGATCGCGTGGACAGCGCGAATCTTTACAAGACGCTGACGGAACAAGTCGTGCCGATGTTTTACAACCGCGATACCAACGGCATTCCGCGCGAATGGCTCAAGCGCATCCGGCATTCCATGGCCACGCTCGTGTCGCAATTCACGACCGACCGCATGGTCAAGGAATACACCAACAAATATTATCTGGCGAAATAACCGCCGTGGCCGCCCGCAACCAAATTGGTTGCGGGCGAAATTTTTTGCCGTTTCAATCCGGTGACTTTTATTGGCTTCGTCCGCAAAAATGAAATTTGTTTCCGTCACGCGCCTGCGCCTCCGCCACGCCCGGTTTTTACCCGGATTTTTTTGGCACGCCGTTTGGTCCAACCGGCAGGCGCGGCGGTTGGACGCCAACCTCTACACGTTGCTCCATCGGGAACCTGGCCGGGTTTTTTGGACCATCACGGTCTGGCCGGATCAGGCGGCGATGCGCGCCTTCCGCAATTCCGGCGCGCACCAAACCGCCATGCCGAAACTTTTTGAATGGTGCGATGAAGCCAGCTACGTCCACTGGCAGCAACCGGACGCGGAAGCGCCGCCGGATCTGAAAACTGCCCATCGCCGGCTCGTGACCGAAGGCGCCGTTTCGGGCGTGCGTTTTCCATCCGCCAATCACGCCACCCGCGCGTTTCCTGAACCGAAATAATTGGTTAAGCGCGGACCGCAGGCGTTCCCAAAATTGGGCGGCTTAACTTTTAATGATCGTTGCCCCGGCGGCCGGCCGCGAAGCGAAAATACTGGCCTCGATGCCGGTTTTGTTTTTGTAGTCCGCCGCGATTTTTCTTGTGATGGCGTCCACGGCGTCGGCTTTCACGAGCGCGACACAGCAACCGCCAAAACCGCCGCCGGTCATGCGACAGCCATAAATGCCGCCCGCGTAGCCAATGTCTTCGGCGATTTCTACGACGTCATCGAGTTCGGCGCAGCTCACTTCGTAATCATCCCGCAGCGACGCATGGCTGGCATACATGAGATTGCCCACGGCCGGCCAGTTGGACGCGCGAATGCCTTCGGCGGCGTGAACCGTGCGTTCGATTTCGCCGATGACGTGGCGCGCGCGGCGATAAACGATTTCGCTCAATTTGTCTTTGTCTTTTTCGAGCTGGTCGGCGGTGACATCGCGGAGTGATTTCACGCCGAGATTTTTTGCGGCTTCTTCACATTGCGCACGCCGTTCGGCGTATTCGCCGCCGCTCAACTCGTGTTTCACATTCGTGTTGATGACCAAGAGCGCGACGGATGGATCGCTCATCGGCACGAGCTCCGTTTTGCGCGTGCGGCAATCGAGCAGGAGCAAATGGCCTTCGCGGCCGAGCGCGGAAATAAATTGATCCATGATGCCGCAGGGCACGCCGGCGAAATCATGTTCGGCTTTCTGTGCGAGCAACGCCTTTTCAATCGGGTCAATATTTTTGCCGGTCGCGGCCTCCATCAACGTGGCGGTGCAAACTTCCAACGCGGCGCTGCTGCTTAAGCCGCCGCCAAGTGGCACCGTGGACAGGAAGGCGATGTCAAGCGCGGGAATTTTTACGCCGCGATTTTGAAAACCGCAGAGGACGCCGCGGATATAGTTGGACCATTTTGGCGCGCCCTTGGTGACCGGCGCGGAAACATCAATCGTGGCGTCTTCTTTGAAATGCGTGTCGTAAATGGAAATTTTCCCGGGCGCCGCGGCCGCATCCGCCGCCATGATGGCGTAGCGTTCGATGGCCATCGGCAGGACAAAACCATCGTTGTAATCGGTGTGTTCGCCGATGACGTTGACGCGGCCCGGCGCGGCGACGATCCAGCGCGGCGGCCGGCCATATTTTTTTTGAAATCCAGCGGCGACATGCGTGGCGAGTTCTTTAAGGTTCATAAAATGAAAAGAGCGCCGGGAAAATAATTCTCCGGCGCGGTGAAAGCAATGAGCCAGTTCAGGCCGAAGGGGGATTTTTGCCGCCGCGCACGGCACCGAGCACCATCAACACGCCGAACACGGTCAGCACGATGCCCCAAATGAGGTTGATGTTGGTGCTGCTGCCCGCGACTTGAATGGTGGAATTGCCGGCCTTGAGCACGCCGTAGCCGGTGAGCATCACGCCGATGAGGGTGAACATGAGGCCGATCGGCCAGCGAATATCGAGTCCCATAATTTTATTTTTGATTGATGATTTGCGATTGATGATTTGAAAAATTTGTCACCAGAAAATCAGGTTCAAGATGACGCAGACAATCAGCAGCACCACGCCGACGACGGCGGGCTTTTGATAAATCGGCAGGTTGTTGTCCACGATTTTTGGCGTGAGCGAATAAACGAGCCCTTTCAGATCCGCATCGGATTTCGTCCGCGCGGTCGCGATGGAAATCACCAGCGTCAAAGTGAAACACGCGATGAAAGCGAAAGCGGCGAGCCAGAAGTTCTGCGCCATTTCGCTGGGGAACGTCGCTTTGACGCCCAGATAACCGCCCTTGATGCCGGGCGTGTTGCCTTGCGCGATGGTCAACGCGTGGAACAGCGCCGAGCTGCCGATGCCGCCGAACAAACCGATGAAGGCGCCGGTGCCGGTGGTGCGCGCCCAAAACATGCCGAGCAGGAACGTCGCGAACAGCGGCGCGTTCACAAAGCCGAACACGAGCTGGATGATGTCCATGCAGTTGTTATACATCGAGGCGAAATACGCCGCGCCGATGCTCAACACGATGCCGACGACGGTGATGACTTTGCCGGTGATGAAATAATGGTGGTCGCTGCGGCCCGGCGCGAAATAAGCCTGATACAAATCGTAAGTAAAAACCGTGTTGAACGCGGTGACGTTGCCGGCCATGCCCGACATGAACGATGCGAGCAATGCGGTCAGCGCCAGGCCGAAGAGGCCGGGCGGACAATATTTTTTCACCAGCGAAAGGATGACGCCGTCGTAATCATTTTCCGCGACGCTATTGTAAAGGCCCAGCTTGATCTGCTCGTCGGACAATTTGGCCGCAGCGTTGGCGGCGACGAGCGAGGCGATTTTATCCGGCGCCACTTTTTTGCCGAGCGCATCCGCGACCGATTTCACGGCGGCGACGGAATCCGCCGGGCTGGCGTTTTTCACCGCGTCAATGGCCTTCGCATAATTGGCCTCGGCGATGATCGGTGGCGGGATGCGATAATTTTTATCCGGCATGGCCATCAGCGCGGCGGCAATCATGCCCGGCACGATGACGAGGAACGGAAAAAACATTTTCGGCACGGCGGCCACCAGCGGCGTGTTGCGCGCGGCGGTCATGTTCTTCGCGGCCATCGCGCGCTGCACGACGAGAAAGTTGGTGCACCAATAACCGAAGGACAGCACGAAGCCGAGGCCGAAGATCATCGCGAACCAGTCCACGCCCATTGGATTGTGCGCCGGGCCGGCGAGCACCGGCTGCCACGCGCTCGTCCACGCGTTGGACGCGTAAGTGATGCCGGGATCTTTCAGATAAAGCGCAGACGGATTGACGGCGACGGTTTGCAACGAAGTATTCATCGCGTGCCAGCCGCCGACGTCTTTCAAGCCGAGATAAACGACCGGGGCGAAGCCCAGCACGATCATAAAGAATTGCAGCACTTCGGTGTAAATCGCCGAGGTGAGTCCGCCTTTCAAAACGTAAAGGAGCACGACGCCGGAGCAAACGAACAACGCGACATTGTAATCCCAGCCCAGCAAAGCGTGCAGCAATTTTGCGAGTGCATTCATCGAAATGCCCGAGGCGAAAATGGTCATCACCGCGAAGGCGACGGAATTTAGCGCGCGGACGCGTTCATCAAAACGCATTTTCAAATATTCTGGAACCGAGCGCGCCTTGGAGCCGTAATAGAACGGCATCATGAACACGGCGAGAAAGATCATCGCCGGGATCGCGCCGACCCAATAAAAATGCGCGGTGCTGATGCCGTATTTCGCGCCGCTCGCGGCCATGCCGACGAGTTCCAGCGCGCCAAGATTCGCCGAAATAAAAGCCAAACCCGTGACCCAAGTGGGAATGGAACGCGCGGACGTGAGGAAGTCCGCCGACGTTTTCATGTAGCGCGACAGCATCCAGCCGATGCCAATCACAAAGGCAACGTAGGAGATCAAAATGAGATAGTCTATCTTGGCGAGATGGATGGCTTGCATAGAGTGTGGCGAAGGATTTAGCGATTTTCGCAAGCGGTGTCAATTCATTGCCGCGCAAATGGTGTCACAATTTTTACTGACACCGTCACCGGCGCGCGCCGTGCTCTGAACGCAATTGCTTTTCGCGCGGCGATGTGGTTTATTTTTCCAACTAAATTTATCTATGCCCACAACCATTGAAACCAAAACGAACGAGCTGTGCGAACTGCTGCTCCAGGAAATCCAGACCGGCGGCATCCGCCAGCGCATTGATACTTTTCTCGCGGATTCCTCGGCGCGCGGCGCTTACGAATCATTGATGAGCAAAGGCCAGGCGCTCCAGGAAAAGCAGCACAGTGGCGCGGTGCTCGAACCGGCGGAGATCGCCGCGTTTGAGCGCGACCGCGACGCGCTGCTAAAAAATCCCGTCGCCTCCGGCTTTCTCGATGCGCAGGAAGAAATGCACTCGTTGCAGGAAACCGTCCAGAAACGCGTGGCCAAAACCATCGAGCTCGGGCGCCTGCCCACGGCCGATGATCTGAATTCTGGTGGTTCCTGTGGTCACGGCTGCGGCTGCCATTGAAATTTTTTCCACGCAAATAGCTTCGCGAATTTAACCGGAGTGCCGAATCTTTGAAGATTTTGCACTCCGGTTTTTTGTGCTTGAGTGCTATTGGGCCAGGATTATTCTCTGTTTTCATGGCCAAAAAGCAAAAACGTGTTTTTCTGGCGTTGGGCTGGTATGACTACCGTTTGCATCAGGGCATTGAAAAATATGCCCAGGAGCACGGCTGGCATTTATACGCGGATTACACGCGGGAAAAAATCATTCCGTGGGGCTGGCAAGGCGACGGCATTCTGGCGTGGCTGGGCGCGGGCGATGACTTGGCCGACTTTGTCAAATCCGCCAAAATTCCCACGGTGGACTTCAGTTATCGCCGGCCGCAGTTGAAATTTCCCCGCGTGCTCGAAGACCACGCCCACGCCGCCAAGATCGTCGCCGAACATTTTCTCGGGCGCGGTTTCACCAATTTTTGTTTTTACAGCGACGCGAACAACTGGTCCTACGAAGAGCGCGGCAATGGTTTCATCAAAACGCTCGGCGACACCGGGCATAATTGCGCGTGGCTCCGCTGGCTGGAATCCGCCGCCTATGCCACCGGCAAACTGGAGTGGCAGCGCAAACGCAAATGGCTCGCCACGCAGATGCGGCAGGCCCCCAAACCGCTGGCCGTTTTTGCCGGCAACGATCAGCAGGCGCTGGATGTATTGGAATCGTGCCAGAGCGTCGGCATCAAAATTCCCGAGGAAGTCGCCATTGTCGGCACGGAAAATTACCTGCTCGCGCCCGACGCCATGCAGACGCCGATTTCGAGCGTGGACACGAATCTGGAAGTGCTTGGCTATCGCGGCGCGGAATTGCTCGACCAGTTGATGGCCGGCAGCCAACCGCCGGCGGAGCCGATCCGCATTCCCGCCGCCGGCGTCATCGTCCGCAAAAGCAGCGACATTCTCACCATCAAGCATCCGGGCGTCGCGCGGAGCCTGCGCTTTATCTGGGGGCACAGCCACGAACCGATCTGCGTCAAGGATCTCGTGGGCGTTTCCGCCATGTCGCGGCGCGGATTGCACAAGGCGTTTCTGGAACATCTCGGGCGCACGCCCGGCCAGGAATTGCAGCGCGTCCGCATCGAGCTGGCCAAAAAGTTTCTCACCAAGACCGACCGCAAAGTGGAGACCATCGCGCACGATTCCGGCTATCAAAGCATCAACAGCTTTTGCGTCGCCTTCAAGCGCGCCACCGGCATGTCCGCCAAAAAATTTCGCGACAAAAATCGCCGTTGAATTTACTTCGCCGCATGAACGAAAAATTTTCCGCCGCCCTTCGCCGCTTCGATGAGGAAAATTCGCGCGATCCCCACCGCGAGGACGGCCAGCCGCGGGAACTGCTTTACGCGCAGCGGCTCACCGGCTGGGTCCTGAAACTTTGCCCGCACGCCAGCGAACCGCTGCAGCTCGCCGCGCGCTGCCAGCACATCTGCCGCTGGGAAAGTCCGCGCGAAAATTATCCCATGACGCGCCCCGGTTATTTAAAGTGGCGCGCCGACCTCAAAAAATTTCACGCGGAAAAATCCGGCGCGATCTTGCGCGCAGTCGGCTATGACGAAGAAACCATCCGCCGCGTGCAGGACCTGAACCTCAAGAAAAATTTTCCCGCCGACGCCGACTGCCGTGTGCTCGAAGACGCGCTGTGCCTCGTGTTTTTGGAATTTCAATTCGCCGCGCTCGCGGCCAAAAGCGACGAGGAAAAAATGATCAATGCCGTGCGCAAGTCGTGGGCCAAAATGACGGCAGCCGCGCGCGCCGAGGCGCTGAAATTAAATTATGGCGCGCGCGAAAAAAACCTCATCGGCCAGGCGCTCGCGGCTTAAGAATTTCAAGCCGACCCGCGAAAGTTTTTCATCCTCTTTCATTCACGCGATGAAAATTTCCCCAAACCCGTCGGCGGCGCGACTGCCGGAACTCGACGGCCTGCGCGCAATTGCCATTTTGCTCGTGTTGCTGGGCCATCATCTGGCATGTGCGCCCATCGCCTGGCTGCGCCGCGTCGTGGAAATGGGCTGGATCGGCGTGGATTTGTTTTTTGTGCTGTCGGGTTTTTTGATCGGCGGCATCTTGCTAGATCAGCGCACGGCGACGAATTATTACGCCGTTTTTTATCTGCGCCGCTTTTTGCGCATTGTGCCGCTCTACGCCTTGCTCGTGCTGCCCGGGATTTTGGTTTTGGGACTCGGCTGGCAAACTTATCTCGCCGGACATTCTTTCGCGAACCAATCCGTGACGGCCATCTGGTTCTGTCCGTTTTTTCTGCAAAACATCGCGTGGGCGCTGGCGCTGAACATTCCCGCCTACCTGGCCCCGACGTGGTCGGTCGCCGTCGAGGAACAGTTCTATCTGCTGCTGCCGCCGTTGATCCGCAACGCGGACCGCAAAAAACTTTTTCAAATTCTCTGGCTCGCCATTCTTGTCGCGCCCGTGTTGCGCGGCCTTTTGATTTTTGCGTTCGGCGAGCACGCGACTGTCGCGTGTTACGTATTGCTCCCGTGCCGTTGGGATTCACTGCTGCTGGGCGTCGTCGGTGCATTCGCGATGCGCGAAGCCGCGCTGTTGGACTGGCTGACGGATAGGCTTCGTCACGTGCAAATTTTCTGGCTGCTGACCGCCGCCGCCTCGCTCGGTTTTCTTTTCGCCAGCCAAGGCCATTTAGATGCGCGCATGGCATTTTTAGGATACACGGTGATTGACGCTTTTTTTGCCTGCACCTTGTGGTTGGCCGTGACAAATCCAGCGGGCAGTCTGCATCACGTCTTGAGTTGGCCGGCCTTCAAACCGATTGCCGTGATTTCCTACGGGCTCTATTTGATCCAGAGTCCGATGCAGGCCGTCATCGAATCGCTGTTCCGGTTCGCTCATCTCCGTTATGTCGCCGTGAGCTGGCCGGCTGTCGGCGTCGCCTTGGTTTCATTGGCCGCGACTTTTTTGGCGGCGGCGCTGTCGTGGAAATTTTTTGAAAGCCGCTTGATCCGGCTGGGACATCAACACGCCTATCAACCGGCCAACACGGTTCGCCCGGGAAAAAATACGGGGGAGAGTTAATAAAAGTTCGGCAAAGTTATTTCCAGTCCAGATCCACGATCACCGGCGCCCAGGAAATATTCTGCACGACCCGCGACAAGGCCGGGATCGCATCGGGCGGTTTTATTTCCGCGAGGTCGCGCACCCGTATCGCCGCGAGTTCAGGATGCTGGCGTAATTGGGCGAGCACCCTTTCGAAACTGCGATAATAATCAAACTGCGTCAGCACCAGTTTCGCCGGCCTGGACCGCACGAGCCCATTCAACTGGGCATTGTTCGTCCACGTCGCATGGTTAAAATACCAGTCGCACAGGACGGGATGTCGCACGCGCAATTTTTCCGCGTCGTAGCAAAAGGCGGAGGAGATGAAGACCGGCGTGTTGTTGGTGGCGAACGGGGCCAGTTCCACGCGCAGCGTTGTCTGCGTTTGCGCGTAGCTATTTTCCCACGCGCAAGCCGCGCCCCAAGTCGTCAGGCCGATGGCGCGGATGGACATCAGCGCGGCGCAGCAAAAAATAAAAAGGCGCAGGCAGCGCGCGCGGCTCGAAAAAAAAATTCCGATCAGCGCGAGCAAGCCGGCGGCCAGAATGATCTGCGAAAACAGCACGTAGCCGATGTAATTGGCGGACAGCAGTGTCAGGTCCGCCGCGATCAACGTCCAGCCGGCGAGAAAAATTCCCGCCGCGAGCCGCAGCCACGCGTCAGCGGAAAATTGTTGCCGATGCTTTATTGCCAATGGCACAAAAAATATTGCGACCAAAAAAACCGGCGCGGTGCGGACCAGTTTTAAAAGTTCCACGCCGCGCGGCAGATGAAAACCGCTGGTGACGACCGACTGTTGCCGTGCTGTTTCCATGAAACCCGCCCACCACACCGGTTCCAATTTGGTCACGGCAAACGTGATGGTCGCAAATAAAATCGTCACGGCAGCAAACGGAATAAAAGCGATGATTTTTTGATGCGTCAGCCAGCCGAGCGCGACGGTGAAAAAACCGGCGGCAAAATAAAACGCGGCGGAAACCGGCGATGTGAAAAGCGCGCCGAGCAAGAGCAGGGTGGTAAACGCGGCTCGGTGCCAATTAAAATTACCAGCGGTGCTTTGCGCTAAAAGTAGCAACGAGCCGAGTCCGAAGATGTGCGCCAAATCTTCCGGCCGATCGCCAAAAGTTATTCCGAAAAACAACAGCGCGATGATCGCATAATTTATTGCGGACGGAAAAAATCGTTTCACGATCGTCAGCGTCAGCAAACCCGAAATGGCGAACAGGGTCAGGTGGAGCGCCATGGCGGAAATCACGCTTGTGCCAAACACGGGGAACCAGAGCAGCAACGCCGCTTGATAGCCCGGCGGATACGAGGAAAAAACCTGCGTGCCGGAAATCGGGAACAGGTCGGCGATGGCTGGATTGCAATAATGGCCGGCGTGCAGCCAGTTCACGATCGCGCCATCGTAAAAAAAAGCGTCATTGGCCGGGATCGGTTGCGCGGTGAAAAGGAGCAGCGCCAGCCGCCACAGCAGCACGAGGCCGAAAAGAAAAAATGGATTGCGCCAGCGACCGGTCATCGCGTTCAGCGTAGTAGAAGTCTTGTCAACGGCCAACAATATCCGCCAGCATGGCGGCGGAAATTTGAACATGAGTGATTCGCCAGAAAAAATCGCGGCCGCCGTCCCGCTCGTCGTGGACCTCGACGGCACGCTGATCCGCACGGACATGATGTGGGAATCGCTCGCGCGCCTGGTGCGGCGCAATCCGCTGGCGATTTTTCAGATCTTGTTCTGGTGGCGGCGCGGGCGGGCGTTCATGAAGCATCAGCTCGCGCGGCGCGTGCAGATTTATCCGGCCACGCTGCCGTTCAACCAGAAATTTCTGGCGTGGCTGCGCGCGGAAAAAAAAGCCGGGCGCAAAATCATTCTGGCCACCGCGTCGGATTTGAAAATGGCGCAGCCGGTGGCCGATCACGTCGGAGTTTTCGACGAAGTGCTGGGCAGCGACGGCAAAACGAATCTGCGCAGCGAAAACAAGCTGCGCGTGCTCACGGAAAAATTCGGCAGGCGCGGATTCGATTACGCGGGAAATTCCACGGCGGATTTTGCGGTGTGGCGCGGCGCCCGCGAGGCCGTGGTCGTCAATGCCAGCCCGGCGGTGTTGCGCGAAGCCGCGAATTGCACTCACGTCGGGCCGACGTTTTGCGAGACCTATTCGCCGGCCGCGATCGCGCTGAGCGTTTGCGTGGAATTATTTTGGCGCAGCGGTTATCTCGCTGCGATGGGCGCGGGCCTGCTGCTCGCCAGCGCGTTTCCGAATTTCAATTTCGCCGGCTTCGCGTGGATCGCACCGGCGCTGTTGCTCGCGGCGGGGCGCGGCCAGACCGGCGCGGACGCGTTTCGCGTGGGCTACGTTGGCGGACTCGCGTTCTGGCTCGCGTCGCTGGCGTGGCTGCTGCTGATTCCCGTCAGCGGCTATCCGATCCTCGGCTGGTTTGCGCTCGCCGCATTTTTGGCGTTGTTCAATGGCGTCTGGGTGTGGGCGATTTCCGGTTTCCGGTTTCCGATTTCCGATTCTTGGCTCCAACGAACCGGGTGGACGCTCGCGGGCGCGGCGATCTGGGTGGCGCTGGAAATGTTCCGCGCGCGCATTTTCGGCGGCTTTCCGTGGAACCTGCTCGCCACCTCGCAATTCAAACTGATCCCGCTCATCCAGCTCGCGTCGGTCACCGGCATTTACGGAATTTCGTTTTTGGTCGTGTGGTTTTCGCTCGCGCTGTTTTCCGCCGCGCAGATGATTTTACGCCATCCGAATCAGCGTTTCGTGTGGCAGGCGGAAATTGTTTTGCCGCTGGCCGTCACGATGTTTGTTTTCATCGCCGGATTTTTTTCGTTGAACCGCGATGTGCCGGCGGAAAATTTCGAACGTGTCACCATTGTTCAACCCAGCGTGCCGCAGACGATGATCTGGTCCGCAGCGGATGACGCGCAACGGTTTCAAGAGTTGCTCCGACAATCGCAGGCCGCGCTCGACGCGGCGAACCCTGGACGAAAAATCGAAGTCGCGCTCACCTCGGTCAATCGCGTGCCGCCGCCCGCGCCGCGCGCGGCCAAAACGGATCTGTTGCTCTGGCCGGAATCGGCGGTGCCGGACCTGGACGAAAATGTTTATCACGCGATCCAGCAATTCGCACAAACAAATCACGTCTGGATTTTGCTCAACGCGGAGGATGTGGAATTTCATCCGACGGAAACCAATTTTTTCAACGCCGCGCTGTTGTTCCGTCCCGACGGCCAGTTGACGCAGATTTACCATAAACGGCAGCTTGTGATCTTTGGTGAATATATTCCGCTCGTGCGCTGGCTGCCGTTCATCCAATGGTTCACGCCGATCACGGACGGCTGGACGGCGGGCAACAAAGCGGTGACGTTTGATCTGGAAAAATGCAAAACCTCGCCGCTGATTTGTTATGAAGATTCATTTCCCGGCGTCGCGCGCGAGGCGGCGGCGGACAACATCGATTTTCTGGTGAACCTCACCAACGACGGCTGGTTTGGGCGCGGCGCGGCGCAATGGCAGCAGACCGCCGCCGCTATTTTTCGTTCGGTGGAAAATGGCGTGCCGCTGGTGCGTTGCGCGAATGACGGCGTGAGCTGCCTGATTGATGCCCACGGTCGCGTGGTAAAAGTTTTGACCGATTCAACGGGCGGAATTTACGGCCGCGGCGCGCTGACGGTGGACGTGCCTTTGCTCGCGCCCGCCGAAAAATCCAGCGCGACTTTTTATCATCGCCACGGCGACTGGTTTGGTTGGAGTTGTGTGGGTCTCGCCGGTTTGTTTCTACTGCGCGTCGGCCGGTTTACAACGCAAAGTTGAAACCGGGACAGAATGTGAAACATTGCGGAGAGACCTATGAAATTTTTCTGTCTGCTGTTTTTGTCATTCGTCGTGAATGGTTGGGCCCAGACGAATCAAGCCGAGGGCTGTCGTTATCCCTTTCGCACTTTCGGCAATGCCGCCGTCAACCTGTCGCCGCTGTTCCAATGGTGGAATCAACATGCGGGCGATTTTCACGCCACCAATGATATGGACGTGGCGACATCGCGTCCGATGTCTGCCTGGCATCGGATCACCGGCACCAAAATCGGTGAATTGGAATATAGCTGGGTAGTAAACGCGCGGATTTATGTCAGCCCGGGCACTTACACCAATGCGCGCATTATTTTAAAAAATCCGCCAGTTGCCGAAGAGCAGTCGTTTTATGCCTTAAAAAATGAGTTGGCGGCGGCCGCCCAGCAGATGACGAATGACCAACGAAAATATCGGGCGGACACGCAGGCCGCACAGCGCGCCGAAGCGCGTGTCCGCGCGATAGAATATAACCAAAGCTGGAAGGCGCCGCCGACGGGCGAAATCACGCGCGCGGCCAAAGATAAACAGGCGGCGGCGGCGGCCCTGCTCAATCAACAACAGTTGGAACAAATGGCTGCCCAAGCCGAAAGCCAGTTGCAGACAATTCCCTCTTTGAACGGTCAATATTTAATAGATTGGTTCGCGCTAAAAATCGGCGCGGATAAAAATGGTGTGCCGATTTATGATTTGGGCGTGGTGAATGGCCCGCCGTGAGGCGCCGAAATCGCGCAACCGATCTGGTAAAAATCAGCTGCCGGCAAACGTTCCCTTTGCGCGTCGCAAAAAATTGACGCAGCCGGTCACAGCCTGGCGATCAGGAGTTCGCGCTGAAAAATCAATTCCTTCGGCAACTGGCTGTAGAGTTTGATGAACAGCTCGTCCTGCATCACGAGTTCGTGGTGCCATTCCGACGTGTCAATTTTTTGCGCTTCGGCAAATTTTTCGACGGTCATTTCGTTTTCCAAACCATACATGTCGAGGTCTTGATATTCCGGCACCCAGCCGATGGAAGTTTCGATGGCGTGCGCGCCGAGCTGACAGCGTTGGACGATCCATTTCAGCACGCGCATGTTGTCGCTGTAACCGGGCCAGAGAAATTTTCCGTCGGCATTTTTGCGAAACCAATTCACGTGAAACACGCGCGGCAGATGTTTCACGAGCCGGCGCATTTCCAGCCAGTGCGCAAAATAATCGCCCATGTTGTAGCCGCAAAACGGCAGCATGGCCATCGGATCGCGGCGCACCTGGCCGAGCGTGCCGGCGGCGGCGGCGGTCATTTCGGAGCCGAGCGTCGCGCCGAGATAAACGCCGTGAACCCAGTTGAATGCCTGGAAAATCAAGGGCATCGTCGTCGCGCGGCGGCCGCCGAAAATCATCGCGCTGATTTTCACGCCTTCGGGATTTTCCCAGTCGGGATCAATGATCGGACAATTTTTTGCGGGCGCGGTGAAGCGGCTGTTGGCGTGGCTGGACGGAATATTTTTTCCGTCCGCATCTTTTTTGTCGGGCGTCCAGTCCTGGCCTTTCCAATCAATCAAATGCGCGGGCGGAACTTTGGTCATGCCTTCCCACCACACATCGCCTTCGTCGGTCAACGCGACGTTGGTGAAAATCGTGTCGCGTTTGATGGAGTCCATCGCCATCGGATTGCTGCTGTAAGACGTGCCGGGTGCGACGCCGAAAAAACCGGCTTCCGGATTGATCGCGTGCAGGTGCCCATCCGTGCCGGGCTTGATCCACGCGATGTCGTCGCCGATGCAGGTGACTTCCCAGCCTTCCTCTTTGAGATGTTTGGGCGGGATGATCATCGCAAAATTCGTTTTGCCGCACGCGCTCGGGAACGCGGCGGAGACGTAGGTTTTTTTGCCGGACGGTTCCTTCACGCCGAGGATCAGCATGTGTTCGGCCATCCAGCCTTCATCGCGCGCCATCGCCGAGGCGATGCGCAGTGCGAAACATTTTTTGCCGAGCAGCGCGTTGCCGCCGTAACCGGAACCGAAGCTCATGATGAGCCGGTCTTCGGGAAAATGGGAAATATAAGTGTGGTCGGGATTGCACGGCCACGGCACATCTTTCGCGCCGGGCGCGAGCGGACTGCCGACGGAGTGCAGGCATTTCACGAACACGCCGGTTTTTTCGATCTGCGCATAAACGCCCGCGCCCATGCGGGTCATGATGCGCATGTTCGCGACGACATACGCGCTGTCGGAAATCTGGATGCCGTATTGCGCGATCGGCGAACCGATCGGCCCCATGCTGAATGGGATGACGTAAAGCGTGCGGCCTTGCATGCAGCCTTTGAACAAGCCGTGCAGCTTCGCTTTCATCGTCGCGGGCGCTTCCCAATTATTCGTCGGTCCTGCGTCTTTCGGCGAGCGCGAGCAGATGAACGTGCGTTGCTCCACGCGCGCCACATCGCGCGGATCGCTGCGGACGAGCAAGGAATTCGGCCGCAAGTTCTGATTGAGCCAGCGGCCCGCGCCCGATTCTACGATCCGCGCGCGCATCAATTGATCTTCCGCCGCCGAGCCATCGCACCAGAATACCTGGTCCGGCGTCGTGAGTTGGATGATTTCCTCGACCCACGCCAGCAAGGTCAGGTTGGTCGGACGATGATTTCCCAGGCCGCTCGCTTTTTTTTCGGAAAGGATGGTTGCAGTCACATGCTATTTGTATTTGAGCGGCGGGCTGATGACAAGGCACACCCTTGCGGAAAACTGACTATAAATTGACTAGGGCGGCGGCACGCGCTCGCGAAATAATGCGATTTCCCGCGGTTTTCGCTTGGCTCGCCGCGCCGTTCGCGCTTTAATGCCTGCGTCAACAACCAAAATTGTCAGTCACAACCAACAAATTAATCATGGCTAAAGCACTGTCCAAATCGCAAATCGCAACCGCCCTCGCTGAAAAAAATGGCATCACCAAAAAAGCGGCCGCGGAAATTCTCGAATTCATCGCGGAGCTCGCTTACAAAAATGCGAAGAACACGTTCACCTTGCCGGGCCTCGGCAAACTCGTGCTCGTGAACCGCAAAGCCCGCGTCGGCCGCAACCCGGCCACCGGCGAAACCATCCAGATCAAAGCCAAGCGCGTCGTGAAGTTCCGCGTGGCCAAAGCCGCCAAGGACGCGATCCTCGGCACCAAGTAATCGGTAAGTTTTTTCCAAGGCGCCCTGAATTCTTCAGGGCGTCTTTTTTTTGCGCGCGATCCGACGGGCAAGAAATTATTCGCGCCGCCGGGGAAAATGTTCCGCCAGCAGTTCCCCGGCTTTCTGCACGCCGTGAACGATGCCCGGCGTAAATTCCCCTTTCCGAAAATAACCCGTCATCGCCTCGGCCAACTGCTGCCAGAAGACCTCGCCGCATTTCGCATGAACAGCCTCGTCGCCGATGACCGCAAATTTGCGCGCGCGCGGCGCCACGAAAATCAGCACGCCGTTGCGCTCCGGCGATTGGTTCATGCCGAGCCGCAGAAATTCTGCCTGCGCCGCCGCCACCGCGTCATCAACATGTTTGGCGCTGATGCGCACGCGGATTGTGCCGGTGGTTTTGGGTTCAGCGTCACGGATGGCCGCGACGATGCTGTCGTGTTGCAGATGTTTGGTGAAGGCGCGCATAAGTTACCAGCTGCCTCCCGCGCCGCCGCCGCCGAAGCTGCCGCCGCCGCTCGAAAATCCGCCGCCACCGGAAAATCCGCCGCCACCGGATGAAAATCCGCCACCGGACCAACCACCGCCGTTTCTGCCAACCCCGGTATAAACGAAGCCGCCCCGCCGGCCAAAAACCGACATCAACGTAAAAATCAGGAAGATGAAGGCGAAAATGAAAATAGGTGCAAGGTCAGCGTAAGGCCCTTTGTCCGCCACCGTTTGGCCAGTGCCTTTGTATTCGCCTCTCGTTGCGGCAAGAATGGCGGTCACGCCCGCCGACAAACCACCGTCAAAATCCCCGGCTTTGAAACGCGGCGCAATTTCCTGGTCAATGATCCGTTTGCAGAGCGCGTCCGGCAGCGCGCCTTCCAAACCATAGCCCGTCTGCAAAAACATTTTGTGGTCCTGCACGAAGACGAACAGCACCGCGCCGTTTTTTTTATCTTTTTGGCCGACCTGCCACGCCCTGGCCACGCGCACCGTGTAATCTTCGATGGACGAATCCGACTGCATTTTTGGAAACACGGCGACGACGATCTGCTCGGAAGTTTGCCGCTCGTGATCTTCCAGCTCCGCGTTCAGCCGCGCCGCCGTGCCGCTGGAGACGATATTCGCGTAGTCATTGAAATACGCCGTGGGCGTGGGCGGAATGACTTCATCCGCAAACAGCCGGAACCCCAACAACAAAACGACGATGGTGCAGAAGCGGCGCACAATTCAAGGCGTGGCGGCGGCCGGTTTGCTGTTGAAATCAAACTGCACTTTCGGCGGCGTCTCGGCGCCGGCCGTCGCGGAGAAATACGGTTTGGGGCTGAAGCCCATCGCGCCGGCATAAAACACCGCCGGAAACGATTTCACCGCCGTGTTGTAATTTTGCACCGCCGTGTTGAAGTCCTGCCGCTCGACCGTGATGCGATTTTCCGTGCCTTCCAGTTGCGCCTGCAAATCGCGGAAGCCTTCCGTCGCCTTCAAATCGGGATAGCGTTCCACCACCACCATCAAACGGGACAAGGCCGACGTGAGCTGGCCCTGCGCCTGTTCGAACTGCGCGAGTTTGGCCGGATCGGTCGGCGCGGCATTCGGATCAATTTTCACCTGGCCCACCGAGGCGCGCGCGGTGGTGATGTCCGTGAGCGTGGATTTTTCAAAATTGGCCGCGCCGGAAACGGTGGACACGAGATTGGGAATCAGGTCGGCGCGGCGCTGATACACGTTCTGCACCTGCGCCCATTGGCTGTCCACGCCTTGCGACAGTTTGACGAGTCGATTGTAACTGCCGCCGGCAATCGCGATCACCAGCAAACCGGCGATGGCGAGCACCACGAGGACACCGACAATGATGAAGATTTTTTTCATAAGAACTTTTTTAGTCTATCCGCAATCCACCGGGCAACAATTATAAAACCGACCGCGTTTTGTAATCACTGCAAAACCTCGCGATCAAATTTTTGGTTTCGCCGGGACCGCGCTGGCGGTCGCCGCAGGCTGCTTGGTGCGCCAGTAATCCATTAGCCGCCAGCCCAGCAGAATCGCCAGCACCATTGCAAAGGCGAGCGGTTGGCGCACATCTTTTTTTGTTTGCATGTAATAATGCATCACGCCGGCGATGGCTGCCACATAGGCCAGCCGGTGCAGCGCGCGCCAGCGTTTCCCGCCGAGCTTTTTGATCATCGCGTTGGTCGAGGTGACCGCCAGCGGCACCATCACGAACAGCGCGAGGCTGCCGACGATCAAATATTTGCGTTTGACCATTTCCGACAATGTGCCGGAAACGCTGCCCTGCTGGTCTTTGAAAAAAAAGATCAGGAAGTGCAGCAGCGCATAAAAAAAAGCGTAAAGTCCCAGCGTGCGCCGGGAAAAAATAATCCAGTTCAGCCCCGTAATTTTTCGCAGCGGTGTCACCGTCAAGGTCAGCAGCAAAAAAATCAGCGCCATCAAGCCGGTCGTTAGGATCGCGAAGTTCACCGGGTTGGCGCCGAGCTGATGATGCCACGCGTCCCACGCCAGCAGCAACGCCGGCACGGCGCAATTCACCAGCACCAGCAGCTTGGCGAAACGAAGATCGGCGTCTTTCATGCGTCAAAAATTCGCGCGCAGATCCATGCCCGCATACAAACGCCCGACCTGTTCCGCATAGCCGTTGAACATCAGCGTGGGCCGCCGGCCGGATTCACCAATGCGCTGTTCCGTCGCCTGGCTCCAGCGTGGATGATCCACCTGCGGATTCACGTTCGCGTAAAACCCGTATTCATGCGGTGCGGCAAGATTCCAGGTCGTCGGCGGCGGCGTGGCGACCAGTTTGATTTTGACGATAGACTTGATGCCCTTGAATCCGTATTTCCACGGAATGACCAATCGGATCGGCGCGCCATCCTGCGGCGGCAACGCGTTGCCGTAAATGCCGCTCGCGAGCAATGTCAGCGGATGCATCGCTTCGTCCATCCGCAAACCTTCGACGTAAGGCCAGTTCAACACATCGCTGCGCTGACCGGGCATGCGCTTCGGATCCAGCAGCGTTTCGAACGCGACAAATTTCGCGTCACTGGTTGGCGCGACCACATTGAGAAGTTTAGATAATGAAAAGCCCGCCCACGGAATCACCATGGACCAGCCCTCGACACAACGCATGCGATAAACGCGTTCCTCGGGCGCGCTGAGTTTCAGGAGGTCGTCGAGATCAAAAACTTTTGGATTCCGCACTAGTCCTTCCACCGAGACCAGCCAGCCTTTCGTTTGGAAATTGGCCGCCGCCGCCGCGACGCCTTCCTTGTCGGTGGAAAACTCGTAAAAATTATTGTAATGCGAAATATTTTCGAACGAAGTCGCCGGCTCGGCGACGTGAAAACCATTGGCGTCATTGGTCGCCGCCGCGACGACGTTTTCCAGCCGCGCGGTTTTTATCTTGCCCGCCGCCGGATGGTTGAGCTGCCGATAAACCGCGCCCGTGGCGACGGCGCTGGCCGCAAGAATGCCCGTGCGGATGAAATTCCGGCGATTGAAATAAACCGCCGGGTCGGTGATCTCGCGGGCGGAAATTTTATTGGGCTCTTTCAAGCGATTTAACGACAGTCAAATTTCTCGGCCAGATTAACCGGATTTCAAATTTAATGCACTTGGTTTCGGCGGCGCAATTTCCAACCGCCGCGCTCAGATCAATTTCTTCAACCGCGCCTCCGCGCCGAGTTTTTTCACCAGCTCCTTGATCTTCTGCGCCTGCGATTTGTGCGCGAGCAAAACGGCATCGTCCGTCTGCACCAAAATCGAGTCGCGCAATCCCACGATGGCGATCGGCGTGCGGTTTTTGGTGCGCGCGTCAAAGATGAGGTTGCGCGCGGCGTCGACATGGATGAAATCGCCCACGGCGCAGTTGCCTTCCGCGTCCGGCTTGAGATGCCGCGCCAGCGCCGGCCACGCGCCCAGATCGTCCCACTCGAACGCGCCATCGGCCACCACGACATTTTGCGCCTTCTCCATCAGCGCATAATCAATCGAGACTTTTTTGATCTCGGGATATTCCTTCGCGAGAATTTTCGCGAGCTTCGCCGGATTGGCCGCGACCTTGAACCAGCGCTGGCACGCGGCGAACATCTCCGGCTGATGCTTCTCCAGAGCGTTCGTGACCGTGATGAAACTCCAGACGAACATGCCCGCGTTCCAGCGATACTGCCCGCTGTTCACATATTCCTGCGCCGTCGCGAAATCCGGTTTTTCCACGAACCGTTCCGCCTTGTAAAAAATCGTCTTCAATTTTTTCGCCCCCGCCGGCGTCGGCAGTTCATTGCCCGTTTGGATGTAGCCGTAGCCGGTCGCCGGTTCATTCGGCTTGATGCCGATCGTCACGATCGCCTGTCCCTGCGCGGCCAAATCAAATGCGTCGGACAAAACCTGCTGGAATTTTTTCTCCTCGGGAATGACATGATCCGCCGGCAGCACCGCCATCACGCCGGTGGTCGAACGCGCGCCGACCAGCGCCGCGCCGAGCGTCACCGCCGCGCACGTATCGCGGCCCACCGGCTCGGCCACGACATTGTCCTTCGGCAATTTCGGCAACTGTTTCCGCACCGCGGCGGCCTGCGCCTCGTTGGTGATGATGAAAATATTTTTGAGCGGCACCAGCGGCAGCACGCGGTCCACGGCCGATTGCAGGAACGATCTTTTGCCGAGCAGCGTGAGCAGTTGCTTGGGCATTTTCTCCCGGCTCAACGGCCAGAACCGCTCGCCGCGCCCGCCGGCCATGATGATGACAAAACGATCGTTGAGGTTGGATTTGGTTTTCGTGCTCATAGATTTCTTGTTTGATTAAATACTTTTTACGGCATCACCCAGCGCCTTCACAAACGCGCCGACTTTGGCGACGAGTTCCGGCGATTTTCCGTGCTCCGCGATCTGGTTCACAATCGCGCTGCCGACCACGCAGCCATCCCCTTCAGCGGCGACCGCTTTGGCCTGCGCCGGATTGGAAATGCCAAAACCGACCGCGATGGGCAATTCCGTGTGCGCGCGGATTTTGGCGACTTGTAACGCAAGGTTCGATGCGACTTGCGATTGCATGCCGGTCACGCCTTCGCGCGAGATGTAGTAAATAAAGCCGCTGCCGCGCTGCACGATTTTTTCCATGCGCGCTTCCGGCGTGGTCGGCGCGACAAGATAAATGTGGCAGAGACCGGCCTTTTTCATCAGCGCCTCATAGTTGTCCGATTCCTCCGGCGGCAGATCCAAAACGAGCAGGCCATCCACGCCCGCGCGCGCGGCCTCGGCGATGAATTTTTCCATGCCGACCTTGTGGATGAGGTTGAAATAAATGTAGAGAACGATCGGGATCTGCGAGTCCTGGCGGATCGCGATGATGGTTTCCAAAAGTTTTGGCGGCGTGGTTTTGGATTCCAACCCGCGCTGCGCGGCGAGCTGATTCACCAGGCCATCCGCCAGCGGATCGCTGAACGGCACGCCGAGTTCCAGCACATCCACGCCCGCGCGAGCAAAGGCCAGCGCGAGCTGGCGCGTGGCCTCCAGATGCGGATCGCCCGCGCCGATATAGACCACGAAAACCTTTTTTCCGGCCTGCTTCAAGCGGGCAAACGTTGCAACGATGCGGTTCATGTGCCGCGAAGTTTCAAGTTTCACGCGGGAAGATTCAAGCGGCAAGTTGTCGTGGCATCACGCCGAGTTTTCCGGCGGGTTGCCGCATCGGACAACGTTGCGTTGCCGTAATTTTCCTTGCGTGACCTCCGCGCTGACGAAGCCTCGCCGTGAATAATGCAAACACACCTCGTGCGGTTCGATGCAAATTGCAGCGGGAGGCAACCCATTTCTGGTTAAGATCGCTGGCCCTCAAAATGCTAAAATGTCTGTTATGAAAAAAATAATTTATCTGATCGGTTTGGCGGCGGTTCTGAGTTCCGTAGGATGCATTCATAAAACCTATGTGAATCCGGCGCCCGTTACCGTTGTGAATCCGGCGCCGGCGAATACTACACCCGTGGTGGTTGAACCATCGCATTAAGTTGCTTGCAGGGGATTGAAAGTAGAAAGTTCCCATGGAGCTAACTTCTTGGTTTGCCCGTGGCGGAATTAAAATTCCATTTTCATCGGACCGGCGGAGCCATTTGCGACACGTTAAATAATTATAAAATAAAACTATGAAAACCATCATGACCATTTGCGCCGCCGCGTTGCTGCTCGCAACCGGTTGCCGTAGCCCGAAGGATAATGACGCGAATGTTAATCAGGGAATGAACTCCAGCGATCAAGGTCAAACGACGGCTCCGAACCATCCGGCCCAAACCCAGTAAAACTTTTATAGTTTTCCACGATGCCAAGGGCGGTTAAATCCGGCGATTTTAGGCAGCGTTCGTAAATTGGAGAACATGTGTGGCCTCCGTATCCGAATCGTCGCGCCGAAAACCGCGTGCTGCGTAAAAGTCGCCCGCAGATTCCGTCCGCACACGCAATGGCGTGAAATGCTCGCGGGCGTGTGCCACCACCGCCTCCTCGCCGGCGGTGGCAAGGAACAACGCCTCGCCCGGTGCGCTGAACCGGTTCGTGCCGGAAGCCCATTCGTCGCATAAACGCTTGATGAAGCGGTAACCCTCCTGCGAACTGTCTCGGCGCAGCCCGTCAAGCGTTGCTACTTCGAGTTCCATGATTCTGGTGATGGTAGTCATGCGTCCTGCCGCCTAAAGTAAAAAAGCTGGTGGGCTCCGGCAACTTAGGCGGGTTATTGGTTTCCATCTGTCGAGTGAGTAAGCCTAAGTAAAATAAGGCCACAGCCATTGCCAATCGCGGCGACAATAAAAGTGAATACGGCCAGCACCAGGATCGAAGCGTAAGTGTTCGGATGAATGTATCTGGCAAACCTGATAGATGCTTTATGAACTCAGCCAGCGGCACACACGCCCAGCCCAGCGCGGATGCAGGCCATCCCCGCCAACCCAAAATCCATCCAAGCATCAACGTCGCGGCCAGCAAATGGCAACAACAATGATCGGGCTGACCTCGCCATCAAAAGCAAAATTGTCTACGGCCGCGATGACAGCTCCAATAACGGAACCAATCCCAAGCAATAATTGCCATCAGACTTTTGCTCTACTCATAAAACCTCTGATTTGGCCGCCAACGAAAAAAACTGCGCCCCCGGCCGACTTGCGGCTTGGGTTGCAACCAAACCGCCAACCGGCGCAGGCTCCGGGTTAGGCATACCGTGCTGCATGGTTCTGGAGCCTTTTGTCAATAACTCGTGTCAGGCGTCCTCGCACCCAGCGCAGATGCAATATCGGATACACATTTCCAACGACCTGAACAACCATAAACCAGAATATGACGACCCACCAATTTTGAATAAACGCCAACACCATGTAGGGGAGAATCAATGCTGCCGCCCAAAAATGAGCCGCCTCCGCCCCTTCAATCTGGGCTAGCACCTTGGTAGGGTCCCCGGGGTAACGCTTCAAATATACCAACGGCTGTAAATAGCGGAGCGGAGTCCGTCGGAGTAGCTCGCCAAAGGCTGGAACACCCAAGACACGATAAAGCCCGCTCCGCACTTCCCACGCGCGCACCTCCCGCATCCAACGTGGCAGTCTTAAAAGGAACAGTGAGCGCGCAAAAGCAACCACTCCAAGAAAACAAAACATCGCGGCCAAGGCAAACCACGGCGAGGTGAAACCTACCGCCCGCCGGAGCAAAAAGAGCGTGACACAAAATGCGCATGTGACAGCGAAAAGGATCAATGTGTCGCACAATCTATTCATTCGGCTTGGCGTATGCCATCATGCCAAACGCGCGACTCGCCAAACGCGCACCGCGGTAGCCACCGATAATCATGCCGACGGCCAGAGTGCCGCTGAGCAAACCAATGAGCGTGGATTTTTTCATAAAGCGTAGTGAGACCTAACGAAAAAAAGCTAAGCCACCGCCGACTCACGGCGCGAACCGCGACAGCGGAACTGCCAGCGCCAACGGAGCTTGGCTCCGGCGACTGGGTGGGGATCATTTCTTTGCCTCATCTAATAAAGTTGTAACGCTCACTTTCCCGCCCTCGCCAGTCATAAAAATATGGCGCTGCCCCTGATATTTATAGACAATCACCAACTCCTTGTTATATCCCGGCGTCGGATCATCATGCAACCATTCCGGCTTGGAATAAAACTCTGCATCTGACTCATGGAGCAATGTGTTGACCCGATCCGTAACATCCCGAAAAGTCCCGCCTGAACCATAAACCGCCGACACAATCAATAAACCTGTGGTATTAGCCTTGGCCGCAAGCGATAGTTGATCCAATTGGGTTTGCAAAAGCCCTGCTTGGGCTTTGGCCTGTTCCGATTCCAATGTCACCTGATCAATCCTCGCCCCTAAACTGCGAGCGTGGCTGACGAGAAATACGATCACGGCAGCGGCAACCGCGAAAATAAAAACCACCACCATGACAGGAACTCCAGTGGGTTCCGGGGTTGCTGGCGGCTCGCCTTCCGCCCAAGGATCTTTCGTTGGGGTAGCTTCCGCGCTCGTTATTCCCCCGGTTGACGCTGACGGCGTGGCGGCCTCTTTGACCTCTGCCGGGTTTGGAGTCTCATCTGTCGTTGGCATAGATGAATCGTCTGCCAGCGGGGGGAAGGCTTCTTCGTTTGGTTCCGGTGGTTTTGTGGATTCATTCATAGCGTGTTTGGTGGGCACATGATGCCTACTGTATGAAGCTGAAGCCCCGCCGCATTATTTCATCAACGTGACTCATAACTTAAATTTGATCGATACCGAGTTTGCTCATAGTAGTTTTCACAAAGCCTCGCGACTGGTTAGGCCACTGGTCAATGATGACTAAACTCATAAAGCCAAAGATAGAATGTGCCGAAACCAAACAAGCTGCCGATAAATAATGCCCACGGATGACCTCCGCGCTTCCAAATAATCTCGCTCGCCAGCAAAATCCATAAAAAAGCGCAAAGCAATGGGCCGATAAAATAAGCTGTCTCGCCACCCAATGTCCTAAACACAAATCCGCCTCGACCTTCGAGCAGGTAAGTGATGCCAGTGACGAGCGACGAGGCAACGATGATGCCAGTCAGCCACGGTATCTCAATGCGCTTGGTCAGAATTCTGTGCATACGCTCAAAGTGGCCTTAAAGACAATGGGCTGCGAAGTTTGCAGCCTATCCTTCCAAGAACAGCCTATCATCATCCATAACATAACGATAAGATAAACTGAACCCGTTGTCGAGCATAAAACTACGTCGTTAGGCCCCCGCATATCGGTTTAGGAAAGGCGGCGCAACCTCCGTTGGATAACAGTTGCCTACGCCCCAAGCTCCGACCCTTACCGGCCTGCGGCCACCCTCTCCCATCCGCAGGGCGAGCAACAGCCACCTCACAGTCCATGTTCGCTGGCGCTGCTCCCTATTCGTCCCCACGCACGCGGAAAGGGAGGAATACCTAAATCCGCTTTTGTTTCCAGCGTTCCAATATCTCGGGGGCGGAGGGATGATGGCAGAAGTAGCTCAGGCCCGTTTGGGAATTGCCATAGCGCAAACTATAGGGGCAGGAATTTACCCAGGTGCTGACACAATCAAATAAATCCTCAAAGCAGCTGCGCTCCACGCGGCAGGTGGCGGGATCGGGAAAACTTTCCGGGCAGCCGTATTTGATTTGAGCGGTGGTCGGCATATTTATGGTGGATATAGTGGTGCCATCACTACCGGGTCGGCGGCTTGAGCTGCAATACTTGGGTAAGTTTATGCAGTTTGCCGCTGACATGGTATTCAATGGCCCCGTCCACTTGAATGATTCCTGAATGTTTGTCTGCCCGCGAGAAACGCACGTCAATGCGGTAAGCGGATATGAAGTTGCCATGCCCGCGAATGGACACCGTAAGATCAAGCTGCGTCAGCGCTGTTTGGTAAAACATATGTTTGGCCATTTCTGCGGCCAAGAGGTCGTATGCTTCAGTTCTTTCCATGAAATAGCCGAATGAGCTCATCAAAGTATGGCAAAGGTTGCCTGATAAAACAAAGCCTTTTTGTCATCTATAAATGGAGTTTCGCCCATTAATGTTGCTTTTAGAAGGCGTTACGCTCTTTTTAATATTGGATTTATTTTTGGTCCCACTCCCTGAAAAGAGCAGTTTCGGAATATTAAAAAACGGTTTCCAAACCTTTCGAAGGCGTTTCGCAAGTTTGTGATGTGCCGTCACAACATTGTGACGAGCGTCCAAACCTTTCGAAACGGTTTCGCAAGGTTTCGACGACGCATCTCAAACCTCGGCAAAAGTTTCCGGGGTTTGGGAATTAATTTCCCAAACCTGCGAAAACGCTGCGAAAACTTTCGGTTGTCCCCACAAACTTAAGATGGCGCCACCAAAGGTTTGGATGCGGCGTCGAAAGGTTTGGAAAACGCCTGAAAATGTCAAAAACAAGGGTTTTTGCTCATTTGCCGCTTGATCCAGTCTCGCGACCCGTCTTGGGGAGTCTACAAAGATTAGCTGGGCTATTGAAGGGGCCAGCCGCGCTAATGGTTGGCATGGCCGCTGCTAAACGCATTGCGTTGGCTGTGTGGCCAATAAGTAAAAACTAAAACCAAAAACTGACGAAACATGGAAAGGGAAAACGAATGATAGTCAAACCTGCAATATCGTGGATCGCCACGGATAGCGATCCGCTGTTCATCAATGACTCCAAGGTGGTGGTGACCAGCATGACTGATAACGTCGACATTTATCCCACGCCTATGCCGCCATTGAGCGAGGTGCAGACGGGGTTGGATAAATTCAGCAACGCGGTGGCGGTGGCCGCCACCGGCACCAGTGCCGACATCATCTACCGCAAAAACCAGCGGCTGGTGCTGATGAATCTGCTCCGCCAACTGGCAAGTTACGTGCAAGTGGCCTGCAAGGGTGACATGCAGAACCTGGTCTTGAGCGGGTTTCCGATCCAGAAACCGAACCGCCAGGCCATTGGCCAGCTGCCCGCTCCAGGCAATATCTCACTGGTCCAAGGCCCGATCAGCGGAACGTTGATCGCCTCCGTCAATGCGGTCTTTGGCGCGGCAAATTATAACTGGAAACTGACGCCCAACACGCCCGGAGCCACGCCGCTCCTGGCGCAAAGCACGGCATCGTTCTACCTGTTCACCGGCCTGACGCCGGGAGTGAACTACACGGCGGTGGCCAATGCCCTCGGGGCGGCGGGCTTGAGCGATTGGAGCAATCCCGCCAGCGTATTTTGCAACTGATAACGAAGACCTCCTCCGCTTCGGCATCAAAGCAGGCGCGTCGGCCCCAAGCCGGCGCGCTTTTTTTTGGGGGATGGAACAGTATCTGTTTGCGATGGCCAGAAAGCGGGGGAGCGTTTCTACATCTCCTTTTGGGAGAGGGCCGGGGTGAGGGGAACGGGAGAAAATTTCTTTCGTCCCGGCAGGGACAAGCGGCAACGGTTTGCGATTCTTTGTGAAAATGCGTTGGAGCCGGTTCACATCGGCGTCTACCTCAACGGACTTTTTCGATCTGGATGCGGTTGGGATTGCTGAAGCCAAGCTGGAGCAAGGTGGCGTTGGTATAAATTTCCAAGTTAGACTGGGTGGGCGGGGTCATGGCGGCGGCGCGTTCGCGGGCGAGTTCTTTCAATGCCAGAGTGTCCAGCGCGACGGGGTCGTGGCTGAACCACAGTTGTTGCAGGATGGTGGAGTATTGCAGGAAGCTGGCGGGGCCGCCTTGATACTGGCCGAGCAGGGCATCGGTGATGTAAAGCACGGTGCGATCGCCGATCTGCGGCAGGGCGATGAGCTCGGGGAGCGCGACGGCGAGCCGGTGGGCATCGCCTTCAAAACGCCGGGTGTTGTCCACGCTGCCGAGCGCGAGGCTGAAAAAATGGCCGCAGGTGCCGGCGTCGTTCTCGTTGATGAGCGGCGCGACGGAAATCAATTTGGTGATCTGCTGGCTGACGAGCTTGGTGACGAAGGATTTTTTGCCGAGGTTGTGGTCGGCGTTCGTGCGGCCAAATTCCAAGTCGCCCCAGTTGAGCTGGCCGATGACGGGGGAGTCGGGCAGATAAAACGTTTTTTCGTCGTAGCCGGTTTCGACGGCGCTGGCCACGCGGACGCCAAGGGCGGCGCCGAGTTTGAAAAAGCCACTGGTCTGCAAGTCGCGCGCGTGCTTGTCCCAAATGATGATGTGGTCGGGCGGGAGGCCGGCGGCGAGCAAGCCGCGGGCGATGGCGGCGATGATGGCGGGATGCGTGCCATTGAGCGGGCCGGGCTGCGCAAAGACTTTGATGCCGACGGTGTCGTTAGTGGCGACGAGGCTGCGCCAGGCGGCGCTGACGTTGGTGGTGCGCGTGAAATGGAGCAGGCCGCGATTGAAAATTTCCTCGACGCGGTCATCGTGCGCGAGATAGGCGTCAAAAAGATTTTCGCCCTGGGCGAGGACGACGCGGGCGACGGCGTTGGTGGTGGGCATGGGCAAAGCGTCATCCGCACGGACGCGCCCGGCGAGGGCGAGCAGCGCGAACAGGACGATTTGCAGTTGTGCGTTTCTTGACACTTGCGGGCGTGAATGATAACACCACACGCGATGTTCGCAAAAATAATTTCAGGATGGCGCGGTGCGCTTTGGTTGGGCGCGCTGGCGGCCCTGCTGGCCGGTTGCACGCCCGCCGGGCCGCGCGCGTTTTTGAAGGGGAAGAATTCGCTCGATCACGGTGACTACCCGGCGGCGGCGGCGCAGTTCAAAACGGCGGCGACGTTGCTGGCGACCAATGCGAGCGCGTGGAATTATTACGGCGTGGCGCTGCAACATGTGGGCCTGCCGGACGAGGCGGCCACGGCCTACGCACGCGCCCTCGAATGCAATCGCGATCTCGTCGAGGCGCATTTCAACCTGGGCTGCCTGTGGCTGGATCAAAACAAACCGGACGCGGCAAAAACGGAATTCACCGCCTACACGTTGCGCCGCAACAACGATCCGGTCGGCTGGCTCAAGCTCGGTTCCGCGCAGTTGCGCACCGGCGAAATCGTGCCGGCGGAACGGAGCTTCAGCACGGTGCTGGCGTTGAAACCGGGCGACCCGGATGCCTACAACGGTCTCGGCCTGGCGCGCATGCAACGGAACAAGCCGCGCGAAGCCGCGCAGTTTTTCGCCGCCGCGATCGCGTCGCGTCCGGATTTTGCCCCGGCCATCTTGAACCTGGCCACGACCTCGCAGCAATATCTGCGGGACAACAAAACGGCGCTGGAAAATTACCGGGCTTATCTCGCGCTCAATCCGCGCCCGGCAAATTGGGATGACGTGAATGCGATCGCGAGCGGCTTGGAACAGGCGATGGCACCCGCGCCGGCGCCGGTCGTTGCGACCGTGGTTGCCCCCGTGGCCAAACCCGTTGCGCCCGCGCCGGTGTCCGTGCGGCCGACGAGACCGGTGGCGACCGAGCCTGTGGCCGAATCGCGGCCGCAGCCGAAACCAGTTCAAACATATGCATCGCGTCCGCCGGTCACGACCAAGCCGGTGACGGTTCGCACGGCCAATCCCACGCCGCCGCCGGCGCCACCAACGGCCACCGTGCCGACGCAGGTGGTGAAAGTGCCGCCGGAGCCGTGGATCGTGGCACCGCCAAAACCGCCGGACACAACGAGCGTTGCCGCTTCAACTTCGCCCGCGCCGGTCACGCCTGAATCCATCGAAGTGCCGATGCCTGAACCGGAACAAAAACCCGGGCTGTGGCACCGGCTGTTTGGTGGCAATAAATCTGACGCGACCGCGCCTTCCGGTGATTCGGGCACGACGCCGTTGCCGCCGAATCCCGAGCCGGCCCCGGCCAAAACATTTTATCCGGAACCGGCTCCGGTGACATACACACGCTATCAATATCTTTCGCCCGCGCCGCCGGCTCCGGGCGCGCGGCTGCCGGCGAGCGGCGCGTTCACCAAGGCGCGGCTCTACGAGCAGGATGAAAAATGGATCGAGGCGCTGGAATGGTATCAGCAGGCGGCGGACATGGACCCATCGTGGTTCGAGGCGCAATACAACACCGGCGTGCTGGCCTACCGGCTGCGCAATTATTCAGTCGCGCTGCCGAGCTACGAATATGCGCTGGCGATCCAGCCGGATTCGGCGGATGCGCGCTACAATTTTGCGCTGGCCTTGAAGGCGGCGGGCCACGCGCCGGACGCGGCGGACGAACTGAAAAAAATTCTCGCGGCAAATCCGGACGAAGTGCGGGCGCATCTTGCGCTGGCCAATCTTTACGCCCAACAATTGCACGACGCGTCCCAGGCGCGGGCTCATTATTTGAAAGTGCTCGAGCTCGATCCCGCCAACGCGCAGGCCTCGGACATCCGCTTCTGGCTCTCGGCCAACCCGTGAATCCATCGCAATCGTAATTGCATTTTTCAACCGGTTACGATTTTGATCGCGGTTAAGATTAGGACTGCAAAATTTCCTTTCGATTTGTGTGCGCGCAAATTTGCGGTAAGCTGCGCGCGTGATCCGCAACATCATTTTCGACTGGTCCGGCACGTTGGTGGATGATCTGCCCGCCGTTTTGCAGGCGTCCAATTTCGTGCTCACGCAGGCGGGCAAGCCGGCGATGTCGCTCGCCACCTTCCGCGCGGAATTCGCGCTGCCCTTCAAAAAGTTCTACGACCGCCACACGCCGGAGGTGCCGATGGAACAATTGGAAAACTGGTTTCACGCCAGTTTCAAAAACGCGCAAACCTCGGTCGTGGAACTGCCGCATGCGCGCGCTTTTTTGGAATTTTGCCGCGCGCACAAGCTCCGCACGTTCCTGTTGAGCACGGTGCATGGCGATTATTTCAAGACGCAGTGCGGCGTCACCGGCTTCGATGTTTTTATCGACCGGCCTTACACGGATGTCTGGGACAAGCGCGAAAAAATCCACGAGATTCTGCGCGAAAATAATCTGCGCGCGGACGAGACGCTGTTCATCGGCGACATGGAGCACGACATCGCCACCGCCAAGCACGGCGGCATCCATTCGTGCGCCGTGCTGACCGGTTACAACACGCTCGAGCAATTGCGCGCGGCGGAACCGGATCTGATCGTGGAACATCTTTCGGAACTGCGCGCCGTGCTGGAGAAAAATAATTTCCGGTTGCAACCGCCCGCCGAGCCAGGTGAAAAACATCCGCTGGCCACGGTGGGTGCGCTCATTTTCAATTCCAAAAACGAGGCGCTGCTCATCCGCACGCACAAATGGTCGGACAAATGGGGCATTCCCGGCGGCAAAATAAAATTCGGCGAAACGTCCGCCGCCGCGTTGCGCCGCGAGATCAAAGAAGAGACGAATCTCACGGTGACGGAGGTTCAATTTGTGCTCGTGCAGGATTGCATCCACTCGAAGGAATTTTACAAGGACGCGCATTTTGTGCTGCTGAATTACACCTGCCGCGTCGCCGGCAAACCGGACGTGAAGTTGAATCACGAAGGCCAGGAATTCCGCTGGCTGAAACTGGCGAACGCAAAGAAACTAAAGCTGAACCAGCCGACGAAAATTCTGATCGCGGAAGTTGAGAAAAATCAGAAAGCAGAAAGCGGAAAGCGGAAAATTTCAATGCCGCGCACCGCCAAATCCAAAATCGCAAATCGCAAATCGTAAATCGAAGATGTCCAAAATTTCCATCGTTGATCTCGAAGTGTTTTACCGCGTCGGCGTGCCGGACGCGGAGCGCGCGCAGCCGCAGCGCCTGCTGCTGACGGTGGAAATGCAATCCGATTTTTCCGCCGCCGCCCAAAGCGATTCCATCGTTGACACGATTGATTATTTCGCCGTCACGCAACGGCTGCTGAAATTTGGCGCGGGCCGGGAATGGAAGCTGATTGAAAAACTCGCGGCGGACATTGCAGACGCGATTTTAGCGGAGTTCAAGCCGCAATCGGTTTCGGTCGTGGTGAAGAAATTCATCATTCCACAGGCGCGGCACGTTGCCGTCTCGCTGACGCGGACAAGGTGTGAAGTTGGAAATTTTTGCGGTCTATCAAGCTGTTAGACCACCTATTTCAACTGTGGTCATAAACACGATAAAACTCCATAACATTTGTAGCCTGAATGATATTTGTAACACCGACGCCTTGACCAGGAAAAGGAACCATATTTGTGGAGATTGACGTCCAAGTAACAAAATTGGTGGTTGATTGAAGCACGCAATAGGTAGGAGCGGCTAAAGCGTTGCCAGGCTGGAAAATTTGGTATCTTCCATTACCCAATGAACTCATTATTAGGATAGGAGCGGCAGGCAACTGACTCGTAAGAAGTGCGGCAGCCATAGTGAAAATGAACTTCATCATAATGCTCAAGTGGTCTAACAAATCAATAAACCTAGATAGTGGAGACTATCAATTTACCTGATTTACAGTTTGGGTAGGAGGTAAAAAGTTGGCAAGCGTATTTCCTGTGAAGAATGATTGATGAATTATTCAGTGTAGGCTGCAATTTGCCGATGCTGGAAAGGAATTCACGGGCCTTGAAAAGTCTGTCCGTCCACCGTTGCTAATTTCCAGCCGGCGGGGCCAGTCTGAATTTTCACCGCGCCGGCGGAGCGGGTGTAAATCACGGGAATTTTTTTCTGCTCCAGCCGTTCGCGCAGGGCGCGGCTCGCGCGGCGCGTGGCAGGCAGTTCCGAATCGGCGATGACGATGGCCCGCGGCTGGATCGCGTCCAGCAGCGCGTCGCACAGCGGCTCGCCTTCGTTCGGCAGGCCGGCGATGACGAGGTCGGCGCACAAATCATTGGTCTGCGCCAGCAAGGCGTCCTGGCCGGCGCGGCTCAAATCGGACAGCAACAAGACGCGTGTGCCGGAAAAATTTCCGCGCAGCACGAGCGCGCCGTCGTCCGCGCGGGAAATTTTTTCCGCCGCGCCCGGATGCAGCACTTGCCAGCTGCCGGCGGAGTCGCCGCGCTGAAGAATTTTGTGGCCGCCGGGCGTTTGGTCAAAATTTGCGACGGCATCGCGATAGACGGCGGAACGGAATTTCAAGTCGCTCGTCCATAATTCGCCGACGCCAAAAAGTTCTGCGAGCAGCGGGGCGCCGCCGATGTTTTTGGCATCGCCTTCGGTGAGCGCGAGCCGGGGAATTTTGTTCACGCCCTGCGCGCGGAGAAAATTTTTGAGCGTGAAATTGACGGCGCTTTCGTTGCCGCAATTGATGAGCCAGTCGTTGGCGCGGCCGTCGGCATCCACGAAAACGGCATGACCGCCGTTGAGCGGCAGCACGGTCAGATCGGTTTCGCCGCGGGATTTTTCCCACGACCAAAAATAGATCGCGCCGAGGCAGATTAAAATGGCGGCGGCGGAAATGATTTTTCGCGGCGAATTTAACCAGCCGCTGCAAATCACGATGACGACCGCATAAAATATGGCGATGGTGACGAGCGAGGGCGCGGGCACGTAAAAAAATGCGCCGGGAATTTTGGTGAAAACTTCGCTGACCCACGTCATGGCGACCATGAAAAACCAGGCGGCGTGGTTGAATAATTCGGTCGCCCAAGAAAACCACGAGCCGCAGATGAGCGCGCCGAGGTTGGCCATGAGCGCGAAGGTGCCCAGCGGCACGGCGAAGATGTTGGCGAGCGTCGAGACGGGGCTGAACAGGTGAAAATAAAGTGCGGACAGCGGCAGCGAACCGATCCATGCCGCGAAGGACAGGGAAATGTAATTGGCGATGTGGCGCGCGAGCCACAGCAGATTTTTTCGCCAGCCGGAAAGGAGTTCGTCCGGCAGCAGCGGATCGTAACTTAGGAGCCGGTCGGAAAAATTATTCAGCGGCGGCAGCATCAGCGCGATGACGAGCATGACAAAAAACGAAAGTTGGAAGCTGGCCTCAAACATTTGGCGCGGATCCCAAAGCAAAAGGACGAGCGCGGCGGCGGCCAGAGAATTTAACAAATCACCCGGACGTTTCAGCGCCCAGCCGCCGAGGACGATGGTCATCATCACCGAGGCGCGCACGGCGGACGCTTCCCAGCCCGTCGCGGCGGTGTAGAACCAGATGAGCGGGATGGCGATGGCGCCGCACCACGCGCGCGAAACGCGCAGCACGCGGAGCAGGGTCACGATGATGCCGGACAACAGCGCGATGCGGAGGCCGTCAATCGCGAACATGTGCATGGTGCCGGCGCGCAAAAAGGGTTCGCCGATGTCGCCGGTGAAGGCGGTGCGCCAGCCGAGCGTCATCGCCCAAAGGAGGCGCAACGGCCCGTCTTCATTGGGCAAACCCAGCGCGAGCGTTTGTTGCGACCAGTTGAGAAAACGGTCGGTGAGCGGCGGGGAAACCAAGATCGGCGCGCGCAACTGCCAGTCGTTCGTGGAATCGGTTTTGAGTTCGTAGAAAATGCCGCGCGTGGCGAGATAGTCGCGGTAGTCAAAAAGTCCTTCGGCCAGCGGCGGCTCGGGCGGCGTGATGACGCCGGAGATCTCCACATTTTGGCCCGCGAAAAAATTGGTGCCGAGCGGACTCGGTGTGGTCACAAGGATTTCGCCAGTGGCGGGAATAAAATTTTCCGCGCGCCGGATTTCGGCGACGCGCACGCGGGCGACGCTGCGCCAGGTTTCGTGGTCATCGCGTTCGGAAATTTTCAGGCGCGGCGTTTCCGCGAGCGTGCCGCGCACGGCAACGATGGCGGCCTGGCTGCCCAGTTGCCGGCGCAAATCATCGGGGGAAAGGGCGGTCGTCTGGACGGCGAAATTGGTCCAGCCGGCGAGCGCGAGCAGCGGCCAGAGCAGGCACGGGCGGAATTTTTTTAAGACAAACGCGAGGCCGAGGATGAAAAATGAAGCGCCAAACAATGCGAGGAGCGGCGGCGAAAAAAGTTGCGCGAGCAGCAGCCCGGCAGCGTAGGCGAAAACGACGGCGACGAGCGGACGTTTCATTTTTTCCGTGGGAAAAATTTCTGGACGAACCACAGGCCGAGCAGCCCCAGCGTGCCGCCGGCGGTATCGATCAAAACGTCCGTGAACAACGGCGTGCGGTTGGGCACGAAGCTCTGGTGAAATTCATCGCTCGATGCGTAAAGAAAAACGAGCAGCAGGGTGCCGCCGACTTTGGGCCACGACCAAGTCGGCAGATTATTGCTGATCCGATGCAAGGCGCGCCAGAGCAGGAGGGCGAGCACGGCGTATTCTGTCACGTGGCAGCCTTTGCGGAAGAGGTGATGCAGTTCCGCGACCGTCGCCGGCGGCAGATTGGGAAACAACCAGCGCAGCAGCGGCTCAAACAGGCGCGAGGAATGGACGTAGGACTGCGCGTCGCTGGACGCGGTGAAAATGACGGCCATCCACGCGAGCGGCGGCAGCCAATATTTCAGAAAGGCACGGAACGGCGGCACGCGGATAGAAAACAAAGTCCGTCGCACCGCGCAAATGAATAATGATTGGATTTGCCAAGTCGCGTCCGTTTTGGCACAGAAATGCACCCGATGAAAAAGTTGTTATTCGTAATTGTGTCACTGGCGGTCGCCGCCGGCGCGCGCGCGGCCCTGCCGCAACCGGATTTGCTGGTGCGCCTTCACTTCGCCGGCGCGCAGAAAATTGCCGCCGATCCGAATGCGGCCGCCTTCACGAATGAATTTTGCTCCGCCGAAGCGCTGGCAATGCGCGCGCAAACGGCGGACCGGCTGGCCGCCTGGCTGCCGGGCTGGCTGCAAAAAAGTTCCGGCCTCAACGTCGCCGGCGGCGCGACGCGGCTGCGCCCGCTGCTCGATGATCTGCAATCGGCGGAATGGTTTCTGGAAGTCCGCGCCACCGCGACCGGCCGGCCGGAAGTGGCGCTGGCGATCCGCGTGAGCGACAGTCGCGCGCAATTTTGGCGCGTGAATCTGACGCCGTTTTTTCCGGCCGCAACTTTTAAGAGCGCGAACGGCTGGTTGATTTTTGACAGCGGCGCGGATGCGTCAAAACTTGGCGACCGGCTCGCGCAAAAAATTTTCATGCCGCCGCCCGGCTGGCTCGCGGTGGATGTGAACTGGCCGCGCCTGGCGGAATTTTATCCGGCGCTGCGGGAACTCGCGTTGCCGGAAACGCAGTTCACCGTGAGCGCCGCCGCGACGGACCTGCACATCAATGGAAAATTTTTCTTCCCGGAAAACCTGTCGCTCGCGCTGGAGCCGTGGCGCGTGCCGACGAATTCCCTCCACCAGCCGTTTGTCAGCTTCACGGCCGTGCGCGGATTCGCCGCGTGGTGGCAATCGCAGCCGTGGGCGCAGCCGTATCAACTTTCGCCCGCGCCGAATCAGTTTTTCACGTGGGCGCTGCCGCAGATTCCGTTTCAGACGTTCGCGGCGATTCCCGTGCCGAACGCGCCGAACGCGTTGCAGCAGGCTCACGCGCGGCTGTCGCCGGTTTTTCGCGCGGACAACCCGGCGCTGTCCGCACCGTTCACGCTGGATTTGACGAACAACGAAATGACATTGACCGGCATTCCATTCATCGCGCCGTTTGTGCAGGCGAAGAGCGAGGCAAGCGGACAATTTCTGCTGGCCGGCGCGTTTCCGAACACGCCGCGCTCCAAGCCGCTGCCGCCGGAATTGTTCGCGCGGCTCGCGGAAAAAAACCTGGTGTTTTATCATTGGGAAATCACGGCGGAACGCTTTCCGCAAATCCTGAACCTCGCGCAGTTGGGCCTGGTGCTGACGTCGCATAAGCAGATGGACGCCGACGCGCCCGCCGGCAAATGGGTTTTGAAACTGACGCCGAAGCTGGGCAACACGGTCACGACGATCACGCAAACCGGCCCGGCGGAAATGACGTTCACGCGCACGGCGCCGGGCGGTTTGACGGCGGCGGAATTTTTTGCGCTGGCGACTTGGATGAGCGCGGATAATTTTCCCGGCTGCAATCTGGCTTTGCCGCCGCATGCGCCGCGCCACAAACGGCCGCAGCCGCAATCAACGCGGATTATTTCGATGCCCGCGCCAGGCCATTGAAAAATTCCCATGCTCAAACTTGGCGTCAATATTGATCATATCGCGACCTTGCGCGAAGCGCGCTATCGCGGCGTCGGCCACGGCGAACCCGATCCCGTCGCGGCGGCGCTTGTGTGCGAAGCGGCCGGCGCGCACGGCATCACCGCGCATCTGCGCGAAGACCGGCGGCACATTCAGGACCGCGACGTGTGGGCCTTGCGCGAAAACATCACGACGCGGCTGAATCTGGAAATGGCCAATGCGCCGGAGATCGTCACCATCGCGCTCCAACTCAAACCGCACATTGTTTGCATCGTGCCGGAAAAACGGATGGAAGTGACGACCGAAGGCGGACTCGATGTGGTCGCCGCCGAAAAATCTTTGGCCGAGACGCGCAAAAAATTGAACGACGCGGGCATCGAGGTCAGTTTGTTCATCGCACCGGACGAAAAGCAAATTGAGGCCAGCGCGCGCGTGGGCGCCCAGTTCATCGAACTCCACACGGGGCAGTTCGCGGAATTATTTTATGGTGGCAGCCAACGTGAGTTGGCTCATTCCGAAAAAGTGGGAGAAAGTCAGAGCCGACTGACATCGGCTGCTACGGATTTTGAAAAGGAATTGCAGCGTCTGATCGCCGGCGCGCAGCAGGCGCACGTGCTCGGTCTGCAAATCAACGCCGGGCACGGTTTGAATCTGGAAAATCTGCCGCTGCTGTTTCGCGTGCCGCATCTGGTGGAGCTGAACATCGGCCACAGCCTCGTGAGCCGCGCGGTTTTTGTGGGGATGGAGATCGCCGTCAAAGAAATGCTGGCGCTGATGAAAGATTATCGCGGGACCTGAGCGCGCGAACGCCGTCCGGCAACCGTAAATCGTAATTCGCCAATCCAAAATGATCCTCGGCACCGGCATTGACCTCATCGAAGTGGCGCGCATCGCGGCTTCGTTTGAAAAATTCGGCGACCGGTTTGTGAACCGGATTTTGCTGCCGGACGAGATCGCGTATTGCCGGCAGCACCGGCAACCCGCGCCGTTTTTGGCGGCGCGCTTTGCGGCGAAGGAGGCGATTTCCAAGGCGTTCGGCACCGGCATCGGCGCGGCGCTCGGCTGGCAGGACATGGAAATCCGCCGCAAGGAATCCGGCGAACCGTTCGTGGTGCTGCACGGCAAGGGCGAGGAATTATTCGCGGCGCGCGGCGCAAAAAAAATCCACATCAGCCTGACGCACACGGAAAATTACGCGGCGGCCACGGCGATCTTGGAAAGTTAAGCCATCGTTTTACAGCCGATTAATCTATCAGGTTGCCCGGAAACTGCCGCTGATGCCATTGGCATCTTCATAAAGCCGGACATCACGGATTTCAATCCTGTCGTTGCCGCTGCGTGCCCAAAGACCAAGCGCGGCAATTTTTTCCTTAGCCTCATCAACCAAATTCGGCGCGAGGATAGGATCGGCGGGCTTCGCAAACAAATGGCGGATGCGGTCGTATGCGGGCAGGGGAGAAAACGTGCCCAGCCACGAGCCGATTCGGTTATCGTAAATGCGGAAGTCGCCAAGGTGCGCGCCGGTCGAATCGCAGATCGCGACGGTCTCGCCGATGGCAATGGTTGGCATGGTGTCGAAGTAATCTAATGGAAAGTGAAACGGCTGGTTGGGCGGCCGATTCCATTTCGCTTTTGGAGCTTCGTCCGTCGGCAAAAAATTGTCCAGTCGATTTCGCGCGGTTCGCGGAATTGCCCTTTTCCGTTGCGCGTTTTGCGCGTAACCTCCGCGCGTGGCAACGGCGATGACCTTGGCGATTCTGGTGTTCGCGGGCGCGAGCTTTTTTTTCGCGCTGGCGGAGACGGCGTTGTTTTCGCTCGGCAAATGGCAGGTGGCGCGGCTGGTGGAACGGCGGCCGGGCGCGGGCGGCATCGTGGCGCAACTGCTCGCGCGCCCGCAGGATTTGCAGGCGACGCTCGCGCTGGGCAACACCTTCGCCAACGCGGCGATCCTCGCGGCGGCGCTGCGCATGGTGTTCGACGCGCACTGGGCGATGGCGTTGACGATGCTGTCGCTGGCGGTGCTGGTATTGATGGTCGGCGAAGTGCTGCCGAAAACCTTGGCGGTGCGCCAGCCGGAAAAATGGGCGGTGCGCGTGGCGTGGCCGCTGTTCGTGTTTGAAAAATTTTCCCAGCCGCTGCATCGCGCGGCGCAGTGGCTGAACGCGGCGATCCTCAAAATGACGGCGGCCCGCGTCACGCCGCCCGCGGCGGTCACGGAAGCGGAATATCAGGAGCTGCTCGAACTCGCATGGCGGCAGGGCACGCTCGATGAATCGGAGCGCGAAATCATTTTGCAGATCATCAGCCTGGACCATCGCACGGCGCGCGACGTGATGCGGCCGCGTGCGGAAGTGGCGTGCATTTCCGATGAAATTTCGGTGGATGAAATGCTCGCCATCGCGCGGCAATCCAAGCATCGCCGCCTGCCGATGTATGACGAATCGCCGGACACCATCGTCGGCATCCTGAACACCCGCGCGTTGTTGCTCGATCCGAAAATTGATCTCGCGGAGGCGATTGAATTTCCGTCGTTCGTGCCGGAGTCCATGAATTTGCTGCTGCTCTTCCGCGCGTTGCAAAAACAGCAGCGCGGCATCGCGATCGTGCTCGATGAATTCGGCGGCACGGCGGGGTTGGTGACGATGGAGGACATTCTCGGCCAGCTTGTCGGCAAAATCCGCGCCGCCAGCGAGCCGACGGGTTTTGTGCTGGAGAAAATTTCCTTCGGCCGCTGGCGCGTGAACGGCACGATGCGGCTGGAAGATTTTCGCCGCGAATATCCCGCGCTGCCGGAAATCGGCGAGGTCGAGACGATGGGCGGTTTGCTGACGCATCTGCTCGGCGTGGTGCCGGCGGCGGGCGAATCGGCGGTGTTCGCCGGCTTGAAATTGACGGCGCACCTCGCCGATGAACGCCGCGTGCGCGAACTGCTGGTTCAACGCGTGAAATAAATGAGCGACAACCTGCCAACATTTTTTGCGCTGACGCTCTACCTGCTGCTGTCGTTTTTGCTGTCGGGCATGGAGGCGGGCGTGTTTGCGCTCAACCGCCTGCGCGTGCGGCGGCTCGCGCGCGCGGGCAATCCCAAGGCGCGGCGGCTGCACAGCTATCTGGAAAAACCGGAGAAATTTTTGTGGACGATTCTGGTCGGCAACACGGTCGTGAATTTTTTGATCCTCGGCTGGGTCATCACCAAACTCCACGAGTGGTTCACCGGGCAGGTCGCGTTGAACATCGTTTTGTTCGCGCTGTTCGTGTTCGTGTTTTATGCGTTCTTCGATCTGCTGCCGAAAATGTTGTTTCGTGCGTATCCGAACCGGCTGTGCCTTTCGATGGCGAACATTTTCCGGTTCGTGATGCTCGTCTTCAGCCCGCTCGTGCTGGCCGTCGCGGAAATTTCCAAAATGGTGTTGCGCTGGAAAGGCTCGGAGGCGTTCACCGGCCGGCTCTTCGGCAACCGCGAGGAAATGCGCGCGGTGATGCAGGAAGCCGCGCAGGCGCTGAGCGGTGACGAGCACGCGATGATCAACCGCGTGCTCGACTTGCAGCATTTCACCGTCGGCCGAATCCACGTGCCGCTGGAAAAAACTTTGGCCGTCCAGGCCGGCGCGCCGTTGCGCGAGGCCATCGCGATGGCGCGCGAAAAAAATATTTCGCGGTTTCCCGTTTGGGAAATGCGCGACGGCCAGCGGCGCATCGGCGGATTGGTTGATGTGGGCGCGCTGCTGTATCAGGAAAATCTCGCGGTGGAAAAACCGGCGGCGGAATTCATGTCCCCCGCGCTGTTCATTGACGAGGACATGCGCGTGGAAGTGGCGCTGCGCCGGCTGCAGCGCGCCGGCCAGCGGCTCGCCATCGTGCTCGCGCGCGACCGCAGCGAAATCGGCGTCGTGGCGCTGGAAGACATTTTGAAGCTGATGTTTGGCGAGGTGAAATTATGAGCGACCTCATCGGCATCGGCCTGAAACTGCTGCTCGTGGCGGTGATGGTTTTGCTGAACGCATTTTTCGTCGCGGCGGAACTGGCGTTTGTCCGCATCCGCGACACGCAGTTGTCCGCGCTCGTCGAAAAAGGCAACAAGCGCGCGCGCCGCGCGCGGCACATCGTCGAGCATATTGATTCCTACATCGGCGCGACGCAGTTTGGCATCACGCTCGTCAGCATGGCGCTGGGCGTTTTGGTGGAACCGGTTTTCCGCACGCTGCTCGGACCGCTGTTTGAATTGTTCGGCATCGATTCGGAACAGACGCGCGGCACGGTGGCCATCGCGTTCGGATTTTTCGTCAATTGTTATCTGCTCATCATCGCGGGCGAACTCGTGCCGAAAGCCATCGCCATCCGCCGCACGTTGTCCACCGCGCTCTGGGTCGCTACGCCGCTGCAATGGTTTTATCGCATTTCGTTTCCGTTCATCTGGCTGTTCCATCGCTCGTCGCAATTTCTGCTGCGGCGGCTGGGCTTTGACGAACTGGAACTGCACAACGAGCAATCCGAGGAGGAACTGCGCTTCATGCTCGGCTCCGCGAAAAGTTCGCCGCACCAGCGCGACCTCGTTTTGAACGCGCTGGATCTGCGGCATCGCACCGCGCGCGAAGTGATGCGGCCGCGCCACGAAATCACGATGTTCAATTCCACCGCGAGCATCGCCGACTGCCTCGCGCTCGCGGAAAAAACCCGTTACTCGCGCTTTCCGGTCTGCGCGGATGGCAACCTGGATGAAACGCTCGGCGTGGTTCACATCAAGGATCTTTACGCGCTGCGCGACAAGGGCCGGCGCGCGGCGGATTTATTGCCGTTCGCGCGGCCGCTCATTTACGTTCCCGAAACCGCGCCGCTGGACAAAATGCTGCGGCTGTTTATTGACCGCCGTTCGCACTTCGCGGTGGTGGTGGATGAATTTGGGGGCACCGTCGGCATCATCACTTTGGAAAACACCGTTGAGGCGCTAGTCGGCCAGATTCAGGACGAGTTCGACGCCGAGGCCACGCAGTTTGTGCGGCACAGCGAGAACATTTGGGAAGTCGCCGGCGTGCTCGCGTTGCATGAGCTGGAAAAAATCATCGGTGAAGTGCCACACGATGAAAACACGACCACGGCCAGCGGCTGGCTTACGGAAAAACTTGGCGGGTTTCCCAAGGCGGGCGATTGCGTGGACGTGAACGGTTTTGAACTGCGCGTCGAGGCATTGGACGGGCCGCGCGTGGCGAAGCTGAAAGTGTCGCGGAAAAACCGGAACTGATATTTGTCAAGAACGGTTTACTTTGGTTGGGAACCTTGCTGAAATAAAAACTGTGGGACAGGCAACAAATTATGAAAACAAGAATACTCAGCTTGATGTTTTTGCTCTCTGGAAAGTTCCTTGGACATTCCCAAGGTTTTATTAACTTGGATTTTGAATCTGCAAACTTAGCTGCGATTCCAGCTGGGCAAGGAGGAGGCTTTGTGTCTGCAACAAACGCCATCCCTGGCTGGACAGCATTTATAGGCGCAAATCAAACAACGCAAATTTTACAAAATAATGCCACGACTGGACTTCCCAGTATAAGCATATTTGGACCTGACTCTCTCGCCACTGGCATTATTCAAGGCAACTATTCTGTAATTTTAACGGCGGGCATTGTTGACGGAAGCGTTTCTATATCGCAAACCGGATTGGTTCCGGTTTCAGCAGACACACTATTATTTGAGGCTGCACCGAATTACGCCGGAGCGGGCCAGTTATCAGTATTGATGAATGGTCAAAACGTGCCTTATTTTGCCTTAGGAACGGGGCCAAATTATACTGTATACGGAGGCGATATTTCGGCGTTCTCTGGATTGCAAGAAACCTTAAAATTTTCAGACTCTCAAATTGGGTCAAATTTTTCTTATGTAGAACTTGATAATATCCAATTTTCCTCCTTGCCAGTCCCTGAGCCGGGCGCTTTGACCGCTTTGGGTGGTTTATTACTCGCTTGTCGTCGCCGGAAAAAATAATTCACCACTTCGCGCCGCGAATGGCGAAAAAAGTGGCGACGCCAGCTAACACTGCATCGGTGATCACCGCCAGCCACAAACGGGCTTCGGCGGAAAGAATGCCGAACAACACGATCGCTCCCAGCCACAACGCAAACGGCGCGAAGTCCGGCGTGCTCGGACCGCTCGGCTGTTTCTTGATGAGCGACGGCGTGGTGAACGCCAGGATCAACAGCGACACAAACGCCCAACCAAGAAAATTCAGCGGCGACGCGCCATACCAGGTGACGTGGATTTTCGTCGGCTGCCACAGCCAGAAATGGTTCACATGCGCGGCGACCGGTTCGAGCGCGACATCGAACACCACCGCCAGCGCCGCCGTCAGGCCGATCAGCCACCAGCCGTAATTGGAAGTTTTGCGCCACGGCCGCAGGGCCAGTCGCGCCACGCCGCGCGAGTTGAACAGGGCCACGATCCACAGCAGCGGCATGATCCACGGAATGGATTCAAAAAGTTTTTCGCCGGCGTTTTCGTTGAACGTCACCGGGCCGAACGGAATGCTGGTGCGCGCGCTCAGGCCGTGCGCGGCCCCGCCGATGAGCGCGGTGATGGCGGCGGCGAGCAGCACATTTTGCCACGGCAGTTGCCGCGCCAGCGTAGTGAGGCTGGCCAGGAATGCGAGCACGAGCAAAAATGCTTCGAGGTTTTCGGAAAAATGCGGGGCCAGAGTTTCCGCCAGCGCCGTGACGCCGAGCGCTGCGAAAATGGTCCAGTGAAGCCCGTTCTGAATTTTGCTGGCGGACGGCGACATTGCTTTTCTGGACAGTGTCGGAAAATGAGGCGGCGGGCAAATGCGAAATGCGGAATTTGCGGAACAATTTGCGCGCTGCGGACGCCATCGCTGCGGGCATCGCAATTGCTTTGCACAGCGGCATGACACTTGAGGACATCGGCGGCGAGATCAAAACATGTGCGAGCGCGATGAATTCGCTTTACGGCAGCGTGGTCTTTGACGAATGGGCGGTGGTTTCCATCGCGGCTAACAAGGCGCGCGTGCTGTTTTACACCGGCCCGCGCAACGATGAATTTTTGAAACATTTTGTGGGCGACCTCGGCGCGCTGCGGGCGGATCTGCTCGGCGGAAAACTGGGCGCGGGCGACTTTGAATTTTCCCGCCACGCGGCCGGCACGCAGTTCGAGGCGTTTCTGGTCTTGGCTCCCGGAATTTATCTGCTGTGCAACAACACGCGCGAATCCATGGACACGATCAGCAAAAATCCCCGCTGGCTCGGCGCACAGGTGCCGTTCGTGGAACTTGCGGAGACCATTCGCGAGCAGCCGCTGGTGTTGACTTGGGACACGAAATTTTTGGCGCGCGCGTAAAAAAATTTCAGCCCAGCAATCCTTTCCACAAAAAATAGCCGTAGCCCGCGACCAGCGCGAAACCGGCGACGCGCGGCAGCCGGCCAAACGCGGCCACGAAGAAAAAATGCACGGCCGTCGCGGCGAGCAGCAGCAACATCCCGGTGTGAAAAAATGCCGGCATGGACATCGTGTGATACAGCGTGTAAATGCCGAGGCAGAGCGGAATGGAAATATGCGCGTCGCCGATCTGCGAGGCATAGACGACTGCTGGCTGTTTGCGCCAGCAGTAATAAACCGCGAGCAGCGCGTTCGGCAGCACCATCAGCCAGCCGCTCAACCAGCCCAGATGTTTCGCGCTCACGAAACCGGTGTGGATGTGCGAGAGCCACGCGACCAGGCGGTCGGTGCTGATATAAATCGCATACGCGCCGACGGCCAGCAGCGCGAGGTCCACGACGAGCATGAAGCCCAAACTGGATTTGCCCTGCCGCGCATTGCCTTTCAGCACTTCAAAAACATGGAAGCATTGCCAGAATAAAAACAAACCAATGAGCACCAGGCCGTCGTTGAAATTCAAACTGCCTTTGCGGCCGAGCGCCCACACCGCGCCGGTGAAAAACAACACCGCCGTCAACGTCAGCAGCAGCGAGAGCCGGTTCAATTCCGCCGCGTCGCCCGTCGCCGCTTTTTTCTTTTTACCCGTGTCGGGCTTTTTTTTCGGCACCACGTTCAGGCCCCACAAAACGGCGGGCAGGCCGAGGATGAGCGTGAGGTTGGTGACATTGTTGACGAGCGAATTGGTCATCACATCCGCGCCGCTGCCGCCGGAGCGGCCGAGGATGACGGCGAAGATCAGGTTGCCCATGCCGGAGCAATACGGCATCACGAGCGTGCCGAGCAGCGTGCCCTCGAAGCCGCGCGCGCTCAACGCCTCCAGCCGCCAGAGCATCAGCATTGAGCCGGCGAGAAACAGCGCGAGGAACCACCACGGCGCGGTGTGTCCGTGGGCTTCGATCCAATGAATCAGTGGTTTGGCCACGCGCGAAGTTTAGGGAATTTTTTTTGGCGCGCGACACAAACCGGCAGCGGCTGCGATTCCGCCAAAAAACTGGTTGACCGCGCGCCCGGATGTGTGGTTAAAAGGTATCGTTCCGGTGAAACAATTGGATGATTTTTGCGGGCGTAGAGTCGGTGCGGTGGAAATGGGATTATGAAAACTGCTGCAAAATTTTTGTTCGGCTTGTTGCTCCTCTGCCGGAGCGGCCACGCGCAGGGATTTGTGAATTTGGATTTTGAGTCGGCAAACATTGTGTTGGGTTCTTTTAATCAAATATCGATTACTAATGCGTTCCCTGGCTGGACAATCACGGGGGCATTCGTCAGTTATGATTCTCCATCACTCAGCGGTGGCTCCATTACCATTTGCGACACAAATCCACCGACCTCATTCCAACCGATCCAAGGCCGATTTTTTGCATTTCTTGCGAGCGAAAATTATCCCGGAACAGGTTTACCCATTTCAATGAGCCAAACAGGACAGATTCCAGTATCCGCAGAGTCAATTTCCTTTTGGGGAACAATCGGCGGAATGCAAATCACTTTCAATAGCCAACCTCTTAATTTTCTTGTCACCGGAAGTTCCGCCAATTATGACATCTATACGGCGGACATTTCTGCTTACGCTGGTCAAACTGGGCAACTGCTATTCACGGTTCCGCCTTATGTAAATTCTGCAATTCTCGACAACATCCAGTTTTCCTCTTCGCCGGTCCCGGAACCGGCCGCGCTGGCCTTGGCCGCGCTGGGCGCTGGGCTATTGGGTTGCCTTCGCCGGCGGCAAACATTTAATTTGAGTGCCGGAGTAAAAAACATTTTTATTCCGTGCGACATCCCATGAAAACAAAACTCCACGGTTTAGCCGCGCTGGTGGCTTTGTCATTCGCGGCGGAATCCGCCACGGCGCAAGTTTACAGTCAAAACATCGTCGGCTACGTCAATACCGTCTTCAACGTCGGCGACACGTTGTTCGAAAATCCTTTGGCGACGCAGAACAACAGCGACACGCTCGCCAATCTGTTTTCGACCGCGCCGGATGGCACCACCATTTCGTTATGGGATGCGACCACGGCTTCATTCGATGCCACTTCCGAATATACTAACGGCAACTGGACGATTGATTTCACGCTGACGCCGGGAACCGGTGCGCGCTTGAGCACGCTCGCCGCTTTTACGAACACATTCGTGGGCGATGTTTTGGATCACGATGGCAGTGAATTGACGAATCTAAATTTCACCCTGCCGCCGGTGTTTTCCGGCTCGGGTGGAACTTATCTGCTGGGCGACAAAGCGCCGGTGGCAGACACGGGAACCAATATTTTTTTGAACATCCTGGGTCGCCTGCCCAATGTCGGGGAACAGATCACAACGCTGGACAACCTGGCTCAAACTTATACGACCAGCACCTATCTCGGAAACGGCAATTGGGACCATCTGCCGGAACTGGGCGTGGGCCAGGCGGCATTTTTAAACATCGGATCCTTCAACGCCGACGCGGTTCCGGAACCGGCCACGCTGGCTTTGGCCGCGCTGGGCATGGGGCTGACCGTTTGGCGCGGGCGGAAATCTCTTCATTAAAAACGCCGCGCCCGCTTTATTGGCACGGATTTCGCTCGCATTCGGTCGGTGACAATTTATTTTTGACGCATGTTTGCCGCCGTCCATTCCAACTCGCAGTGGTATCAGAACCTCGCCTTCAACTGGTTTGACGTGGCGCTCGTGGCCGTGCTCATTTTCGGCTATTGGCGCGGGCGCAGACGCGGCATGAGCCGGGAATGCCTGCCGGTGTTTTTTTGGATCTCGGTGGTCGCGGCGGGCGCGGCGGGCTATCAACTGCTGGGCGATCAATTGTTGAACGGCAGCGTGGTGAAATCGGTTTACGGCAAAAATTTCACGAACCGCACGGAAGTTTACCTCGCGAGCTACGCGATCATCGCACTGGTGGTTTACATTATCTTTGCGATTTTAAACCGCGCGTTCAAGGCCAAGCTGGAGGGCAGCAATGCGTTTGGCAGCAATGAATATTACCTCGGCATGATGGCGGGCACGATCCGTTACGCGTGCATTTTGCTGGTCGCGCTGGCGCTGTTGAACGCGCCGTTTTACTCGAGCGCGGAAATCGCCGCGAGCAAACTTTACAAGTTGAACACCTTCGCCGCCGGCGGCAACATCAAGGGCTTGGAAAACGACACCGGCGATTTCATCCCGGATTTGGCCGAAGTCCAGGCGAGCGTGTTTCAAGGCTCGTTTGTCGGCCCGATCATCAAGAATAATTTGTCCGTGCTGCTCATCAATGCGATTCCGCTCTCGAAGCTGAAGCACGGCGACTATCGCAACTGATCGCCCGCATCATGGCCGGCTTTCTTTCTCCCGCCACGCGCGAACAGATTCGCGCGGCCAGCGACATCGTGGACGTCATCGGCGCGTATCTGCCGCTGAAACGCAACGGCGCGAACTTCACCGCGCTCTGCCCGTTTCACAAGGAAAAATCGCCGAGCTTCAATGTCAATCCGCACAAGCAAATCTTCCATTGCTTCGGCTGCCACAAAGGCGGCGACGTTTTCACGTTCGTAAAAGACTACGAGAACATTGGCTTCATGGACGCCGTGCGCCGGCTCGCCGAGCGCGCAAAAATTCCGCTGGAATTTGAGAACCATCCCGCCGCGCAGGAATCGCGGCATCTCAAAGACCAGCTGCTCCAAATCCACGACCAGATCGCCACGCGCTGGCAAAATTGTCTGCTGAACGAAGCCGCGGGGAAAACGGCGCGCGCGTATCTGGCGAAACGCGGCGTGTCGGCGGACGCGATAAAATTATTTCGCATCGGGGCCGCGCCGGAACTTTGGGATGACACCGTCAATTGGGCGAAGAGCAAAGATTACGACCTCGAAGTCATTGAGAAAGCGGGACTGATCATTCGCAAAGCGGAAGCCGAAAAAGCTGAAAGCGGCGCCGAAAATGCCGCCGCCGGAATTCGAAATCCGAAATTCGAAATTCGAAATTTCTACGATCGTTTTCGCGGGCGCCTGATCTTCCCGATCTGCGACGAGCAGGGCCGCGTGGTCGGTTTCAGCGGCCGCATTTTGTCCGGCGATGAAAAAACGGCGAAGTATGTCAACTCCCCGGAAACGCCAATTTTCACCAAGAGCAAAATTTTCTTCGGGCTCGACAAATCCAAGCGCGCGATTCTCGACGCCGGCTCGGCGATTATTTGCGAAGGCCAGCTCGATTTGATCGCGTGTTTCATGAACGGCGTGCAGAACATCGTCGCGCCGCAGGGCACCGCGTTCACCGACCAGCACGCGCGCATCATCAAGCGCTACGCCAACGAGGTCGTGCTGTGCTTCGATTCCGACAACGCCGGACAAAATGCGATCGTGCGTTCGCTGGATCATCTGCTCGCGGTGGAACTCGCCGTGCGCGTGGCCGTCGTGCCGCCGCCGCACGACCCGGACAGTTTCATCAAAAATTTTGGCGCGGAAAAATTCCGCGAACTCATCACGAACGCGTCCGGCTTTTTTGATTTTTTATTGAACCGCCTTTGCGCGACGAACGAGGCCGCGACGGACAAAGGTCGCCTGGCGATTTTGCGCGGCATGGCCGAGGCGCTGCACAAAACCGGCAACAGCGTTTTGCTCGACACGCACGCGCAAAAAACCGCGCTGCGCCTGGGCGTGTCGCCGGAAGCGGTGCGCGCGGAATTTGCCAAGTTCAAGGTTCATGGTTCAAGGTTTCAAGAGCAGGCGCCGGATGAGACTCTCGACCCGGAACCCGAAACCGCAGAACGCCCGACGCCGCTGGAATTTCACCTGCTCAAATTGATTTTGTTGCACGATGATCTGGCCGGTTGGACGGCATTGCATCTGGACGTGAACTGGATCGCGCATCCGCTTGTCCGCCAGATCGTCGCGGCGCGCCTCGCCGCGCAGGCGCAGGAAACGTGGCAAAATATCGGCGCGTTTTTGGATGGTTTTGAAGCTGGCGAAATCCGCAGTCTCATCACCGAAGCCGTCGCCGAGGAACGCAAAATTCCGAATCCCGAAACGCAGCTCGCCGACCTATCATTGAAATTGCGCAATCAATTTGTCGACCGCCAAATTGCGGCCTCAATTTTGCGCGCCGCGCAGCCGCAGATCGGCGACGAGGAAAAAATTCAATTGTTGCGCGAGCAACAGGAGTTTCGCCGGCTCCGGCGCGCGCCATTGCACCCGTTGGCGGGATAAAAAAAAGGCGCAATCCGTTCTGCGGACGGCGCCTTGGATTGCGGCAAAAAATTAATTCGCGCCCTGATTGATCCAGGCGATCACCAAACCGATCTGATCGGGCGTGAGCGTGTTGGCCCCGGCTTTGTTGGGCATCGGCGGCATCCAGCCGTCATGATCTTCCAGTTGGTGCGCCACGGCTTTGACGAGAATGCTGTTCGCGCCCGCGCCCGGCGTCACGATTTTGCCCTGCTTGGTGCCTTTGAGGATGCCTTCGAGCGTGCCCATGTGCAGGCGGGCTTTCGGTCGGTCGCCGCTATGGCACTTGACGCAATTCGCATCAAAAATCGGTTTGATGTCGGTGGCGTAGGTGAGGCCGGTTTTGGTCGAGGCCGGCGGCAACGTGACATCATCCGCCGCGGCAACCAGGGCGCAAGCGACGGAGGCCGCGATGGCGGCGAGCAAGATTTGAGTCGGTTTCATTTGAGTTTTTGGATGAGAATCGGTTTGGTTTGGTTACGGTCGCCAAGTAAGACGCCAGAAACCGGCAAAAGGTTCAATAAAAATTTTTAATGCCGGCTGCGGCTTGCGGTCGGCGCTCGGCTGCGCCAACTTGGGCGCGTGCAAAGCGAAGATTTTTCCGATGCCGCGCTGGTCGTGCTCGGCCACGGCACGACGCTGAACGCCGAATCGGCCGCGCCGGTGTTGCAGCACGCGGCGGAATTGCGCCGGCGGAAAATTTTCCGCGCAGTGCGCGAAGGTTTTTGGAAACAGGAACCGCACATCCAAAAAGTTCTGGCGGCAATCACCGCGCCGAGAATTTTCATCGTCCCATTTTTCATCAGCGAAGGTTATTTCAGCACCGAAATTATTCCGCAGGAATTGGGATTCAGTTTCCCCGAAAACTTAAAATTCAAAACTCAAAACGTGGAATTATTTTACTGCCGTCCGGTCGGTTCGCACGATTTGATGACGAACGTAATTCTTGCCCGCGCCGACGAAGTGGCGAAACGATTTCCGTTTCCGCGCGCGCCGAAAAATTCCGACACGACGCTGCTGATCGCGGGCCACGGCACGGGCCGAAATGCGAATTCGCGCAAAGCGGTCGAGCGGCAGGTGGAATTGATCCGCGCGCAAAACATTTATGCGGACGTCGGTGCCGTCTTCATGGAAGAGGCGCCATTCATCAAAGGCTGTCATGAAAATGTGAAAACGAAAAATATTGTCGTCGTGCCGTTTTTCATCAGCGATGGTTTGCACGCGGTCGAGGACATTCCGGTGCTGCTCGGCGAACCGGAGCGCATCGTGAAAGAACGGCTGGCCGCCGGCCAGCCGACGTGGCGCAATCCGACCGAGCGCGGCGGGAAATTGGTTTGGTATTCAAAATCCGTCGGCACCGAGCCGCTCCTCGCCGACGTGATTTTGGAACGCGTGCGCGAAGCCGCGAAATAAATTTATGCAAAAACTGCGCATCGGATTTTTGAGCACGGCCGGCATCGGCAAAAAAAACTGGAAGGCCATTTTTAACTCCGGCAATTGCCTCGTGAGCGCCGTCGCCAGCCGCGACCTCAACAAAAGCCGCAAATACATTGACGATTGTCAGCATGATTTTGCCTTTGCCGAAACGCCGCGCGCGTTCGGCAGTTACGAGGAATTGATCGCGTCGCCGGACGCGGACGCCGTTTATGTGCCCATGCCCACGGCGTTGCGCAAAGAATGGGTGCTGCGCGCGGCGGCGGCCGGCAAGCACGTGTTATGCGAAAAACCGTGTGGCACCAGCGCCGCCGAACTGGATGAAATGCTGGCCGCGTGCGCGAAAAACAAAGTGCAGTTCATGGACGGCGTGATGTTCATGCACAGCCCGCGCCTCGCCAAAATCCGCGAGATTTTGGACGACGCCAAAAGTATCGGCGAAATCCGGCACATTGCTTCGGCCTTCAGCTTTTACAGCGGCGAACATTTTTTTCACGACAACATCCGCGTCAACGCCGCGCTCGAACCCGCCGGCTGCGTTGGTGATCTGGGCTGGTATTGCCTGCGGTTTGCGCTGTGGGCAATGAACTGGCAATTGCCGCGCGAAGTGACGGCAAAAAATTTGTCCGCGCCGGGCGCGACTGCATCGACGGAATTCACCGCCGAACTGATTTATGACGGTGCTGTCTCCGTCACATTTTATTGCTCCTTTCTCGCCGCGCACCAGCAGTGGGTTCACGTCAGCGGACAAAACGGCTGGTTGCGCGTTCCCGGTTTTGTGCATCCGTTGAACAGTTATGAGCCGGCGTTCGAGGTCAACGACGCGGAAGTGCGCGTGGTGTCGGATGTGAAATGCCCGCCCGGCGTTGATCCAAAAATCCAAGGTCACGCCATGGCGCAGGACACGCGCATGTGGCGCAACTTTGCGAACCAGATTCATTCCGGCAAACTCAATGCGGACTGGCCGATGTGGGCCGCAAAAACGCAAAAAGTTTTGGACGCCTGCCTCGAAGCGGCGCGGCGCGGAACAAGCTTGAAACTTGGAACTTGAAACTTGAAACTGGCGGCGTGCAGTTTCAGAAAATAACCATCGTCGGCGTCGGCTTGCTGGGCGGCTCCATTGGCCTCGCCGTCCGGCGCGGAAAACTGGCGGGCGAAATCGCCGGCTATGTCCGGCGCGCGGCGAGTTTGAAAGACTGCGAACGCGCCGGCGCGATGGATTACGCCACGACGGATCTGCCCGCGGCCGTTTCCAACGCCGACCTCATAATTCTCTGCACGCCGCTGGCGCAGATGCGTGCGCTGGCGGAGCAAATGTTGCCCGCGCTGAAACGCGGCGCGATCGTCACGGATGTCGGCAGCGTGAAGGCCGAAGTCGTGCGCCAATTGGAATCCGTTTTCGCCAATTCCGGCGCGCATTTTGTGGGCAGTCATCCGATGGCCGGCGGCGAAAAAATGGGCGTGCTCGCGGCCAAGGCGGATTTGTTCGCCAACGCGGTTTGCATTGTCACGCCGACCAAAAAGTCCAATCTGACGGCGGTTCGTAAACTGGATACTTTTTGGAAATCGCTCGGCGCGCGCACGCTCCGGCTCGCGGCGGACGAACATGATTTGCTCGTGAGCCGCACGAGTCATCTGCCGCACGTCGTCGCTGCGGCGCTGGCCGGTTTGGTTTTGGATCCGAGGCAGCCGAAAGCGCAGGGCGGACTTTGCGCGACCGGTTTTCGCGACACCACGCGCATTGCCTCCGGTTCGCCGGAAATGTGGCGCGACATCGCGCTGGCCAACCGCAAAAATGTGTCGCGGTCGGTGGACCAATTGGTCGGCGAATTGAAAAAATTTCAAACGGCGCTCCAGCGCGATGACGGCGATGCGGTCGAGAAGTTTTTTGCGACCGCCAAAACGCGTCGCGACAACTGGTGCGCCAAAACCAACTCAACTTCATCGGAGTGATGGAAATGAAATTTTATCCGCGACTGACGCGAATGTGCGCGAACGGAATTTTTATTTGCGGTAATCGGCGAAATTCGCGGATTATTTTTTAATGGCATTGCCTGATCTCATCGAAATCGTCCCGCTCACGCAGCCCGTGCGCGCGGAGATCACCGTGCCCGGTTCCAAGAGCATCACGAACCGCGCGCTGATCTTGGCCGCGCTCGCGGAAGGCGAAGTCACGCTCAAAGGCGCGCTCTGGAGCGAGGACACGCAGATCATGGTCGAGTGTCTGAAGCAGCTCGGTTTTGTCGTGCACGTCGCGCCCGATCCGGATGAACTGTGCAACCGCACGATCATGGTCGTGGGCGAAGGCGGGTTGGTTCCGCCGGGCGGCACGGAGACGCATCCGCTGAATTTGTTTGTCGGCAATGCAGGCACGGCGGCGCGTTTTCTCGCGCCGTTTTTGTGTCTGGGCAGCGGCGTGTATCGTCTGCACGGCGTGCCGCGAATGCACTTGCGTCCGCAGGCGGCGCTGTTTTCCGCGCTGCGCGAACTGGGCTATCGCATCGAATGCGAATTTGGCAACGACAAATTGCCGGCGCGAATTTTCACCGGCACCGCCGGCTTGCCGCCGGATTCGATGACGCAATTCATCCGGCGCAAACAGGCACCGGCCATGCCGAAAAAATGCCGCGTCAGCATTGAAGAAAGTTCGCAGTTCGCGTCGGCGCTGCTGTTGAGCGCGGGCGTGGGCAACTGGCAGGTGGAAATCGTCGGCGAGAACGCGGATGAATCACCATATGTGGCGATGACTGCAAAATTAGTCGCGGCGTTTCCGAAAGGTGGCGGCACGTTTCAAATCGAGCCGGACGCGAGCAGTGGGAGTTATTTTTGGGCAATTGACTGGATTCTTTGGGTGACGGGTTTGAACTCTGAAATGGAACAGATAACAGTCAAGAACTGGCCTAAGACAAATTGGCAAATTGACGCCGACTATCCAAAACATCGAAATCTTTTGGAGGTGAAAGGTAATATTTCTCGCAAAACAGATTTGGGAGATAGCATCATGACTGCAATTGTGAAAGCTCCTTTCAACCGAAGCCCACAAACTAGTCAGTTTGTTTTCCCCGATCCGAACAAGATTGGTGTTACAGGCCCTGCAGCCCCAATTATTTTTACTGACTTGGGGCGCCTTCGTGTTCAAGAAACCGAACGGGTTTTTGCACTAAGAAATGAATTAAAAAAATGTGGGGTAGATGTAAGGGAAGACGGCGATACCCTAACTGTGTTTCCGGGCATTCGTTCTCCGAAGGAACCCATTGAAACCTACAACGACCATCGCATGGCCATGTGTTTTGCAATTGTGGGATTAAAAATACCAGGAATAAAAATTATTAATCCTGCGTGTGTAAAAAAAACATTCCCAAATTTTTTCCAAAAACTTGCTGGCCTCGACACAAAGATTTTAGATGCTAGGACTGGTCATGTTTTGTCTCACATTGAATTGTTCGCAGAGTGAAGTTGAGGAAGGGGCTGACTTTGTAGAAAGGCAGCGTTATACATGGTTTGATGCTTGAGCGCCTTAAATCGATGCCCAAGTAAGTTGCACAAAAAATGAAACTTAAATAAACCAATTCAAAAAAATGAAAATAACAATTGATCTAAAAAGTGCGGTTTGTGGGCTAGCCATCGGAGCACTCACCATGCTTCTGATTGGGGCTGGAACATCTTCAAATCCGGTAGGTAAATACAAAATTGCAACCGGCGTTTCTGATGGCAAAGGCTTTGCTTTGGTTATTGATACTCAAACTGGAGAGGTGTGGTGTGATGACCAAAATTATCAAACGTCGGTTGGTGGTGCCGCCTTTTGGATGGAAAAATAATTATCAACTTAACTACCCGCTCTTTTAAGTTCGTTTGAAAAGTTGTTAGGAATTGAATTTTTATTTTGAAAAAATATCCGATTGTCATTGCGATTGACGGCACCAGCGCCAGCGGCAAGAGCACGAATTCCAAGCTCGTGGCCAAGGCGCTCGGCTACGTTTATGTGGACACCGGCGCGATGTATCGCACGCTGGCGTGGCATTGCTTGCAAACGCGCGTGGACATCCACGACGACAAGGCGGTAGCCGCCGCGTGTCGCAAGTGGAAAACCTCGCTGGAATGCGTCCAGACAAAAACGCATCTGCGCGCGGTGCATCTGCTGGTGGACGGCTATTTTCCCGACAAGGAAATCCGCACGGCGGAAGTCAGCGCGGCCACCTCGCTCATTGCCGCCGTGCCGAAGGTGCGCGACTGGATGAAGAAAAAACAGCGCGAGTGCATCCAGTTCGGCGACCTCGTGATGGAAGGCCGCGACATCGGCACGAATGTTTTTCCGGAAACGGATTTCAAATTTTATCTCGACGCAAAATTGGAGGAGCGTTCTGCGCGCCGGGCCGCCGACGGCGTGCACGAAAATCTCGCCGCGCGCGACGAGCGCGACAGCCAGCGCGCCGCCGCGCCGTTGATGATCGCGCTCGGCGCCAAAGTTTTGGACAATTCCAAGCTGACCTCCGCTGAAACGAGCGCTTGGCTTTTGCAGGAAATCCGTTCGCGCTTGCCGCCGGCCAAATGAATCCCGTCTATTTTCTCGGCTGGTTTTTTTTCCGGTTGATGTATGCGGTTTATTTCCGCTGGCAGGTTTTCAACGCCGAGCGCGTGCCGTTGACGGGCGGCGTCATTCTCGCCTCCAATCACGCAAGTTTTCTCGATCCGCCGCTGGTCGGTTCCGGCCTGCATCGGCCGATCAATTATCTCGCGCGGCAAAGTCTCTTTCGCTATCCGGGCGTCGGCTGGCTGCTGCGGAAGTGGCAGGCGGTGCCGGTGGATCGTGATGGCGGCGGCGCATCGGGATTGAAAGCGATTTTGGACCGGCTGCTCGCGGGCGGCGCGATCATTTTATTTCCCGAAGGCACGCGCACGCTCGACGGCAATTTGCAGCCCGCGCGTTCCGGCATCGGCTTGACGGTGATCAAATCCGATGCACCCGTCGTGCCGGTGCGCGTGTTTGGAACTTTCGAAGCGTATGGCCGGCGGCACAAAATTCCGCGCCCGTATCGCGTGAAAGTCAAATACGGCCAGCCGATGAATTTTGCAGCGTTACGCGCCGAGGCAAAAATTTGTCCGAAGCCGCGCCTCAAGGAGATTTACCAGGAAGTTGCGGACGAAATCATGGCGGCGATCGCGAAGCTGGAACCGCGCGCGGATTGATTTCAGACAGAATTTACAGAATTAACCGAATTGAAAGCGGGCTCGGGTTTGAGAATTTAATTCTGCAAATTTTGTTAATTCTGTCTGCGCTTGCCCGCTTAAAATCCCAGATTCGACAGCGTGCTGCTGATGCTGTTGACGATCTGCACGAGCTTGGGATGCGACTGCTCGAAACCATCCACCGATGATAGCAGCCCTTGGTTGGAAAGTTCACGCAACTGCGGATTCGGCTCGGTGCGCGTGGCTTCGAGCGCGGAAATTTTTGCGAAATTGGCGATGCTGTCCGCCTGCTCGCCGTGGGTTTGCGCGAGCGAACCGACTTCCGTTTTCAACGTGCCGAGCAGTTGGAGCAATTCGCGCTTGCGTTCGTCGCTGACGGATTCCGCGCTGCGGATTTTCGCTTCGATCTCGCTGATGGTGTTTTCAATCATGGCCGTGAATCAACTTAACCGCTTGGGCGAATCCGGCAAACAAATTCACCAGCGGCCCAGACGCGGCAACAGCGGATAAACCAGGTCCCAGATTTTCGCGCAGACCATGGCGACCGGTTGCGCGCCGTTGATGAGCTTGAAACGTTGCGGTTCGGCGGCGGCGATGGCGTCAAAGCCGCGCGCCACGCGCTCAAAAAATTTCCGGTCGGATTCCTCGATGCGGTCGCGCACGAACGGCAATGTTTCCTGGCGCGAGCGCAGCCGTTCCGCGCTGACGGCCGGCGGCACTTGCAGCAGCAACGTAATGTTCGGTTTCGTTTCACCGACCGCAAAATTGACAATCGCTTTTACTTTTTCCAAATCCAGTTCGCGACCGTAGCCTTGATACGCCGTCGTGGAATCGTAAAAGCGGTCGCACACGACGACTTCGCCGGCGGCGAGCGCGGGGCGGATGATTTCGCGGACAAGCTGCGCGCGGCTGGCGTTCATCAAAAGCAATTCGGCCTCGGCGGTCATCGCATGATTCTGCTGACTGTGCTTGAGCGTGTGGCGGATTTCCTCGCCGATGGGCGTGCCGCCGGGCTCGCGCAACGTGCGCACGCGATGGCCCAGCGCGGTGAGATTGTCGGCAAGCAATTTTACTTGCGTGGACTTGCCGCAACCTTCCGTGCCTTCGAAACTGATGAAGAGACCCTTGGACATTTTATTTTTTCAAACGCGAAACCCACGAAATATGCGAACCGGAAAAATCCTTTTGGAAACTGAATTTCATTTTTTTTGTTCGTGTGTTTCGTGCGTTTCGGGGTTGCCTAAATTTTTTTCAACTTGATGCCCTTGGGCGAGTCTTCGATGACCCAGCCTTTGGCTTTCAATTCATCGCGGATCGCGTCGGCTTTCTTGAAATCCCGCGTCCTCTTGGCTTCCGAGCGAGCTTTGGCAAAAGCTAGAATCTCGGCTGGAACTTCTACGCTGGTTTTTACGCCGATGCCAAGAACTGAATCGACTTTTTCCCAAGCAGCTAATTTATTAGAAGCCAACTTTGTCCAAGTTGCTCTTGTTACTAGAGCAGTATTTGGCGAAAAGGCTTCATCCTTTAATAGTGAATCATACCAAAGATTTGTTTCCCGAACCCAATCAAACACTGCAGCCCATGCTCGTGATATATTCAAATCGTCTTCAAGTGCAGCAGTGAAATTTGTAATCAATGAGTCGTTTTCATGAACTTGGCCTGCATTTTCACCAGTTAGCTCGCGCAGTTTGCCGACACATTCATCAATTCTCGCGAGCGCGGTTTTCGCGCCGGCCAAGCCGTCGAGCGTGAAATTAAAAGTCTCGCGATAATGCGCGGTGAGCAGCAGATAACGCACTTCGCGGCCGGTGAAACCTTTGGCCTGCAAATCGCGGAGCGTGAAATAATTTCCGAGCGACTTGCTCATTTTTTTCCCTTCGACCAAAAGGTGCGCGCCGTGCAGCCAGTATTTAACGAACGGTTTGCCGGTCGCGCCTTCGCTCTGGGCGATCTCGTCCTCGTGATGCGGGAATTTCAAATCCTCGCCGCCGAGGTGCAGATCAAAACTTTCGCCGAGCACTTTCATGCTCATCGCGCTGCATTCAATGTGCCAGCCGGGCCGGCCTTCGCCAAACGGACTCGGCCAGAAAATATCGCCGTCGTCCGGCACGCGCGCCTTCCAGAGCGCGAAATCGGCGACGGATTCTTTTTCGTATTCGTCGGTGGAAACGCGTTCGCCGGCGCGCATCTCGTCGAAATTTAATTTCAGCAACTGACCGTAGTGGCAGCCGCAGCCTTGATATTTCGTGATGGAAAAATAAACCGAGCCGTCGCTCGCCTTGTAAGCGATGCCGCGCGCGATGAGCTTTTCGATCAAAGAAATAATTTCGGCGATGTATTCCGTGGCGCGCGGCTTGACGTGCGGTTCTTTGCAGTTCAACGCTTTCAAGTCGTCGAGAAAAGCGTTCTCAAATTTTCCGGTGAACTCGCGCAGGGAAGTTTTTTGTTCGCGGACGCGCTTGATGATTTTGTCCTCGATGTCCGTGATGTTCATGACGTGCTGCACGTCGTAGCCGGAAAATTCCAGCGTGCGGCGGACGAGGTCGGCGAAGACGAACGTGCGCCAGTTGCCGATGTGCGCGTAGTCATAGACGGTCGGGCCGCAGCAATACATCCCGACTTTTTTGCCGGCAGCATCGAGCGGCGCGAATTCCTGGACGGAGCGGGACAGCGTGTTGAACAGTTTTAGGGCCATTGGCAACACGCAAGTTAAAGCGTGGAAGCGGAAAGCAAAAGGGGAAAAATTAATTGGGAAAGCAAGAAGGCAGGAATTGAATCCGTTCCTGGATTCCGGATTTCCTTATTCAGACTTGTTTGAGTCTGCCGGTTTGGGTTTCAACTTCTGGCAGCGTTCGACGAACAAAAAGAAAACGCCGGGGCCGAAGCAGAGCAGCATCACGGAAATGCCCGTCGCAATTCCCCAAAACGTGCCGACGGGCGCGCAGCAATCGTCGCGGCGGCGCACGATGACGTGGCTGGGCACGGCGATGAGCAGTTCGAGGATGCTGCCGCGCAGGAGCCAGCGGGTGCTGCGTTTTACGAGTGCGTCCGGAGCGTCGTCGCGGGTCACGCGACGAAAAATGATTCCCCAAACGAACCAGAAGAAAACCGTGAGGATGATTATGCTGGCAAAGCCGCCCCCATTAGTTTCCTGCCCGGGGGGCAGCGGTCGGAAAAAATTCATGATGCGATCCAGGAACGAGAAAAGATTGAAAGCGCCGTCGGTGAAAATGGCGCAGAGCATTGAAAAAACTCCCGCGAGAAAAAGGTTCGCCAGAAAAAATGCGGTGACGATGACGGGAATTTTCACGGGGCGGCGCGCCGGGAGGCGGCGTTCGCTGATATCAATAGGCAGCAGCAGCAACAATGCCTGGCCGGCGAGCAGCATGGCGAGCCAGAGCCAGTAGCCCCAGTTTACGAAAAACGACAGTGGCACGGAGATTGGCCAACTGTCGTTTTTCAAACCCCAGTTGCCCATGGCCGCCAGCGCGACCGGCAGCGTGAGCAGGAGCAACGCCAGTGTGTAAAGTGCGACGGTGAGGATGGCCCAGCGTTTCATGATTTTGATTTAGTCAGGAAGATAAACGCCGGGCGAGCGAAAAAGACGCGCACTTTTTACGAGTTTTTTCTTTTCGCGGCTTGCCAAGATTTCCATTCACCGGCAAATTGGCCGAAAGGTTAATCTAAAAAAAATTGCGAAAGGAGCCATGAGCAAAGAAGCAAAACTTGAACTGGATGGAAAAGTTTACCCGCTGCCGACGCTGGAAGGCACCGAGGGCGAGAAGGCGGTGGACGTGTCGGCGTTGCGCGCGGCCACCAATTACATCACGTTGGACGATGGCTACGGCAACACCGGTTCCTGCACGAGCAAGATTACGTTCATCGATGGCGACAAGGGCATCCTGCGTTATCGCGGCATTCCCATTGAGGAATTGGCGGAAAAATCCAACTTCATCGAGACGGCGTATCTGATCATTTACGGCGATCTCCCGAACCGCGCGCAGCTGAAGACATTTTCGGATCTGCTGTCCGAGCATCAGTTTTTGCACGAGGACATGAAATATCATTTTGAAGGATTTCCCACCGGCGCGCATCCGATGGCGATTCTGTCCTCAATGATCAATGCCGCGAGCTGTTTCGACGAGGGCTTGATGCATTGGAAATGGGGCAAGAACGAGGAGTTCAAAATTTATGTGGCGAAGTTGATTTCGCAAGTGCGGACGATCGCGGCATATTCCTATCGCAAATCAAAAGGTTTGCCGTTGATCTATCCCAAGACGCATTACAAATACACGGCGAATTTCCTGCACATGCTGTTCTCGATGCCGTATGAAGATTTCGAGATCAAACCGGAAGTGGTCAAGGCGCTGGATTTGATTTTTCTGCTGCACGCGGATCATGAGCAGAACTGTTCCACCTCGACGGTGCGCATGGTGGCATCGAGTCAGGCAAATCTGTTTGCCAGTTGCGCGGCGGGCGTCTGCGCGTTGTGGGGCCCGCTGCACGGCGGCGCCAACCAGGCGGTGCTGGAGATGCTCGCGGAAATTCATGCCTCGGGCGATGACGGCTCAAAATTCATCACCGCGGCGAAGGATAAAAACAGCGGCAAGAAGTTGATGGGCTTCGGCCACCGCGTTTACAAGAATCACGATCCGCGCGCCACGATCATCAAGAAGGCGTGCGACGAGGTGCTGGCGAAATTGCACATCACCGATCCGCTGCTGGAGATTGCCAAAAAATTGGAAGAGGCGGCGCTGAAGGATTCTTATTTCGTCGAACGAAAACTGTATCCGAACGTGGATTTTTACAGCGGCATCATCATGCGCGCGATCGGCATTCCGGTGGAAATGTTCACGGTGATTTTTGCGATCGGCCGGATGCCGGGCTGGATTGCCAATTATAAAGAAATCATGGAGGAGCCGAAGAGTCGCATTTACCGGCCGCGCCAGATTTACACCGGCAAGACGATCAACCCATACATTCCGCTCGAGGCGCGGAAATGATTCGGATAAATTTGCTGATTGCCGTTGCTGGTTTAGCCGTTGCCACGTGTCCCGACAAGGTTTTAGCACTTGATTTTTAATGAGCAAAATTCTGGTCATTGATGACGAGGCGTGGCTGTGCGAGATGATCCGTCTGGCCCTGATGACGCAAGGCTATGAAGTCATCGAGGCGGCCGACAGCGATGAAGGCATCGCGAAGGCCCGCGCGGAATTGCCCGATCTGATCATCTGCGACGTCAACATGGACAAGCCCGGCGCGGGTTATGCGCTGCTGGCCAAACTGCGCGAGGACACGAACACGGCGGCCATTCCCTTTATTTTGATGACCGGCTTGGCCGATGCAGCCGGGATGCGGCAGGGCATGGAGCTGGGTGCGGATGATTATCTGCCCAAGCCGTTCAAGGTGGATGAACTTTACGCGACGGTGAATGCGCGGTTGCGCAAGGCGCGCACCGTGCGCGAGGAAGCCGAGCGCAAATTTTCGCAGCTGCGCAGCCAGATCACGCTGATGTTGCCGCACGAAATGCGCACGCCGCTCAACGGCATCATCTCCAACGCGGAACTGCTGGCGACGATCGAGGATTTTCCGATGCCCGCAGCGGAAATCGCCGAGATGGGCCGCGAAATTTCCACTTCGGGACAACGGCTGGAACGGCTCATCGAAAATTTTCTCGTGTATGCCCAGCTCGAAATCGTCGCCAATGATGACGAGACCGTGAAGTCGTTGCGCGACTCCTGCATTTTGGAGCCCGCGCAAATCCTGCGCCAGTCCGCCATGACCCAGGCGGATCGCCTCGGCCGGCTCAACGACCTCGTGGTGGACGCCGCCGATCTGTCGCTGCCGATGGCGGAAGATTATTTCAAAAAAATCATCACCGAGCTGGTGCAGAACGCCTTCAAATATTCCAGCGCCGGCACGCCGGTGAAAGTGCGGCTCGCCGCGGTGGGCGATGAGATTGAATTTTCCGTGCGCGACGCGGGCCGCGGCTTTTCGCCGGAACAGATCCACAAAATCGGCGCTTACGTCCAGTTCGAGCGCAAGATGCAAGATGTGGAGGGGCTCGGCCTCGGCCTGGCCATCGCGAAAAAAATGGCCGAGTTGCACGGCGGCGCGCTGGCGATTGAGAGCGGGCAGGGCACCGGCTCGGTGGTCACGGTAAAACTTCCCGCGGCCAAGGGCGCGTGACCGGTTTTAAAACGGAAGCCGCGAATAGAGCCAGTTCAAACCGCGGCCGGCAAATTCCGCCGCCAGAAAAATCAGCACCATCCCGACCACGGGCGCAAAATCCATTTTCCCCACGCGCAACGGAATTTTTCTCAACGGCTGCAGAATCGTTTCCGCCGTGACGTTGACATAATTCCAGAACGGATGTTTGCCGAAGTAAATGTAGCTGCTCAACAGATGCAATCCCAGCACGGCGGCCGCCGGAAATTTCCAAACGAGATAACTGCCGGTCGCGATGACGGCGGCCTGCTCAAGGCGCTGCGCGATGGAAACCGGCGGCGGGGAAATTTGCAGTGCAATCAGCAGCGAGTCCGTCAGCAGCCACAACACGGCGGTGGCGACAAAGGGTAAAATAATTTTCTGCCAGCGCGCCCAGTCATCCACGCGGCCAAAGGGAATGCGCACGAAACGGTGAATGGGCTCCGGTCCTTTCAACAGCGACAGAAATAAAAGTGCGATGTAAAAAATTCCCAGCGTGCGGCCGAAGCTCAAAAAAGAGAACAGCAGAATCCGCCCGAACCAGTCGCTGCGGAACGAAAGCGTGATGACGCCGAGATCCAGCTTTCCGGTCCAGATCGGCGTCAATGCCGCGCCAATTTGCCAGTAAAAAAATCCGCGCACCAGCAGCAGGCCCGCGATGATGGCGAGCAGATGCCAGCGCTGGATTTTTTTGGGCGTCGCCGGCCGCAGCGTGCCCATGAGCGTGGCGGGCGTCCGCTTGCGCAACGGATCATAGCCGACCGACCGCCAGTTCAGCCACAGCAGCAAACCGGCGAGGTTCAGGATGAAATCAACGTAGCCCATGCAAAATTGCGAATGACGCATTCAAAATGACGAATCACTCGCAATTCACAATTCGCAATTCGTCATTGTCCATCACATCAACTTCCAGAGCGTGTCCGCCATTTCGCTCGGCGTGACGGAAATGCCGATGCCGGCGGCTTTGAACGCGGCGATTTTTGCTTCGGCCGTGCCTTTGCCGCCGCTGACGATCGCGCCCGCATGGCCCATGCGCCGGCCGGGCGGCGCGGTCGCGCCGGCAATAAAACCTGCGACCGGCTTTTTGCAATTCGCCTTGATCCACTCGGCCGCTTCTTCTTCCGCGCTGCCGCCGATTTCGCCAATCATAATTATTCCGTGCGTTTCGGGATCGTCGTTGAATAATTTTATTACGTCGAGATGCGAAGTTCCATTTACCGGATCGCCGCCGATGCCAACGCAGGTGCTTTGACCGACGCCGCGCGAGGTCAATTGCCACACCGCTTCATAAGTCAACGTGCCGCTGCGCGAGACCACGCCGATGTTTCCTTTTTTGTGAATGTAACCGGGCGCGATGCCGATGCGGCAGCCGCCGTGCGAATCTTTGCCCTCGCCGGGCGTGACGATGCCGGGACAGTTCGGGCCGATGAGCCGCGTCATCGTGTTGCCTTGCAACGCGCGTTTCACTTTGACCATGTCGCGCACGGGAATGCCTTCGGTGATGGCGACGACGAGTTCGAGTCCCGCGTCCGCGCCCTCGAGAATTGCATCCGCGGCAAACGGCGGCGGCACGAACACGGCGCTCGCGGTCGCGCCGGTTTGTTTCACGGCGTCGGCGACGGTATCAAAAATCGGAACCTTTTTTCCGCCGTGCTCAAAAAATTGTCCGCCTTTGCCGGGCGTGACGCCGGCGACGATCTGCGTGCCGTAATCAATGGAAAGTTGCGCGTGCTTCGCGCCAAAGCTGCCGGTGATGCCTTGGACGAGAACCTTGGTTTGGGGAGTGACGAGAATGGACATGGAAATTTTTCTTTTGTGTTTCCTGGATTTATTTGCCGACGGCTTGGACAATTTTCTGCGCCGCATCCGCCATCGAATCGCCGTTGATGATGGCCACGCCGGATTCCGCCAAAGTTTTTTTGCCGGCGGCGACGTTGTTGCCCTCGAGCCGGACGACGAGCGGCAGTTTCAAACCGGTTTCCTTCACCGCCGCGACGATGCCGGTGGCGATGACGTTGCAATCCATGATGCCGCCGAAAATATTTACCAAAATGCCCTTCACATTGGGGTCGCTTAAAATGATCTTGAACGCCGCCGTGACCTGCTCCTTGCTCGCGCCGCCGCCGACGTCGAGGAAGTTCGCCGGGCTGGAGCCGCAATGTTGAATGATGTCCATCGTCGCCATCGCCAGGCCCGCGCCGTTGACGAGGCACGCGATGCTGCCGTCGAGCTTGATGTAATTGAGCGAAAATTTCGACGCCTCGATTTCCAGCGGCGCTTCCTCGTTCAAATCGCGCATCTCCAAAATATCCTTGTGGCGGTAGAGCGCGTTGTCGTCCAAAGAAATTTTTGCGTCGAGCGCCATCACCGTTTCTTTGCCGTCGGCCAGTTCAACCACGGCCAAAGGATTCAATTCCACCATCGCCGCGTCACATTCCCACCAGGTGTTGTAAACTCCGGTGATCAATTTCACGCCTGCATTAAACAAATCGCCTTTGAGGCCGAGCGCAGCGGCAATTTTGCGCGCCTGAAACGGCATGATGCCAACGGCCGGATCAATCGTTTCCTTGAAGATTTTTTCAGGATGTTTTTCCGCGACTTCCTCGATGTCCATGCCGCCCTCGGTGCTGGCCATGATGAGCGGGCGCGACGTCTCGCGATTCAGCAGCACGGCGAGATAAAATTCCTTTTTGATCTTCGCGCCCGCCGCGAGCAAGAGCGTTTGCACCATGCGCCCGTCGTGCCCGGTTTGCTTCGTCACCAAAACATTGCCGAGCATTTTTTCGGCGAAGCCCACGGCCTCATCCACCGAGCCGGCGACTTTCACGCCGCCTTGAAAACCGGATTTGAAAGTTCCCTTGCCGCGGCCACCCGCGTGGATTTGCGATTTCACCACGACCTTGGCGCTGCCGCTGGCCGCAATTTTTTCCGCCGCCGGGCGCACTTCAGCGAGCGACTTCGCGGGGATTTCAAACGGGACGTTCACGCCAAATTTGGCGAGCAACTGTTTGGCTTGGTATTCGTGGATGTTCATTTCAGAAATTAATGGACGCATTAAAAACGATTGCCGTCGGAAAGCAACTTTTAAGCGCGTTGGGGCCGCCATTTCCCTTGAATCAAATGCGACGCGCGGGCACTCTGCGCGGCGATGAAATTTTTTTCCACGCTGCTGCTGGCGCTGGGGCTGGCGCTGACGGCCAACCCGGCGGCGGGAGCTTTCATCAACGGCTACAGTTACACGGATCTCGGCGCGTGGGCGGCGGCAAATGGCCTGCGGCTGACGCGCAATCCGCGCAACGATGAATTTGTGGTGACCAATCGCAACCTGCGGCTGGTGTTTGACAAAGATTCACGCACGGTGGAAATCAACGGCGTGAACGTGGCGTTGTGTTTTCCCGTGGCCGTGAACAAGGGCCAGGTTTTCATCGCGCAACTGGATTTGGCGAAGACGCTCGCGCCGCTGATTTTTTCGCCGCCGACCTCCGCCAAAAAAATTTACACGATCTGTCTGGATCCCGGCCACGGCGGCAAGGATTCCGGCAACCGCGTCGGTGGATTTTTTTCGCGCCGCAGTGAAAAAACTTACACGCTGTTGCTGGCGCAAGAACTGCGCGGCCAGTTGAAGCGCGCCGGTTTCAATGTGGTTTTGACGCGCACCGACGACACGTTTGTGGATCTGCCCGCACGCCCGGCGCTGGCCAACCGGCGCGGCGCGGATCTGTTTGTGAGTCTGCATTTCAACGCGACGGAGACGGGCAAAAACGCCGTCGCCGGGCCGGAGACGTATTGCATCACGCCGGTCGGCGCGAGTTCCAGCAACGCGCAGGGCGAGGGCGCGGACCATGGCGCGTGCGTGGCGAATCTGTATGAGAACAAAAGCCTGCTGCTCGCGTATCAGGTGCAAAAATCGCTCGTGAAAAATCTCGGTGTGCCGGATCGCAGCGTGCGCCGCGCGCGGTTCGCGGTCTTGCGCGACGCGACAATGCCGGCGATTTTGATCGAGAGCGGCTACATGACGAACCCGACGGAAGGCCAAAAGATTTTTGATGCGAATTACCGCCGGCAGATCGCCGCGGCCATCGTCAAGGCGATTTTAACGTATCAAAAACTGACGGTCACAGTCGCACCACTGAAAACCACGAAAACAATTTTACATGAGCATCGTCACTAAAACGGGAGATTCGGGCACCACGGGTTTGCTCTATGGCCGGCGCGTGCCGAAGAACCATCCGCGCGTCGAGGCGTGCGGGACGATTGATGAATTGAACGCGGCCATCGGCCTCGCGCGCGCGACGGCCACGGAAAAATTTGTGAGCGAGAATTTATTTTGGATTCAAAAAAATCTCGTGGACGTGATGGGCGAAGTCGGCGTGCTCAGCGAAGATTTGCCGCGCTATGCGAAAGACGGTTACACACTCGTGACCCCTGAATTGACGGCGAAATTGGAAACGCTGACGAAAGAAATCGAGGCGCAAAAAGTCAGTTTCAAAAGCTGGGCCACGCCGGGCGCAACGGTCAATGCCGCCGCGCTGGACGTGGCGCGGACGGTCTGCCGCCGCGCCGAGCGGCGCGTGTTTGATCTGCAATCGGCGGGCGAATTGAAGAACGGAGAAATTTTGATTTTCCTAAACCGGCTGTCGGATTTGCTCTGGCTCTTCGCGCGCTGGTCCGAAACTCGCAGCGCGGTTCAGTGACGCTTGCGCCGTTTGCCGTTGAAAATTCGGGTTCAAATTTTGACCGGCGACCGCAGCGATTTAGCCTGCGGTATTGAATTAATTTCCGCTGTCGCTTAGAACAAAGGCGTGTTCCACTGTTTGCATCGTTCCTGATGTCCTGCCGCCGCCTCATTTGTGTTTTTGCACTGAATGCGCTGTTGCTGGCGCTGTCAGCTGATTGTGTTTGCGGCGCCGGGGTGGCGGGCGATTATCTCGTGGATGTCTGGACTTCCGAGAACGGCCTGCCGGACAGTTCGGTGACGGCCATCGCGCAGACGCCGGACGGTTATCTGTGGATCGGCACTTACAACGGCCTGGCGCGTTTCGATGGCGTGCGCTTCGTGACTTTTGATCCCGCGAACACGCCGGAACTCGGCCACGCGCGGGTGCGGAAATTATTCGTGGACGCGCGCGGCACGCTGTGGATCAATGCCTACGACGGCTCGTTGACGACGTTTCGCGACGGAAAATTTTCCCTGGAACAACGCAACATCCGTTTTTCCGAAGGCGAATTGAATCTGGTTTACACGTCGTCGAACCAAGTGGTTTTTCTTACCGGGCGCGGCGACCTTTTTCGCAAGTCTTTCGGCACTTCGCCGGGCGACGGTTGGAGTGAAATTTCCCCGCCGGCCCACAATCTGGGAGTCGGCGCCGTCTGCTGCGCGGACAACAAGGGCACGCTCTGGTATCTCGACGCGAACAAACATCTCTGGCGGCTGGCCAATGATCATTACGAAGCGATGCCGGAGTCTGCGGGGTTGGCCGGCCAGAAAATTAATTTTCTGACCACTGATTCGCGCGGCCGGCTGTGGGTCGCCACCGACCGGGGTATTTCCGTATGGCGGCAAACTGCATTTCATCTGGTGTTGCCGGTCAATGCTGAGAAATCGGCGGGCGCGACCTTTTTGGCCGTCGCCGATGACGGCGTGATCTGGGCGCTGGTGAACGGCGAGGTCGTGGCGGTGCAAGACGAACACTGGCTGATCGCGCCGGACGAATCGCGAAACTTTTTTTCAGGCACGCTCACGCACATTGGCGCCCAGAGCGACCATCACGGTGGCGTGTGGTTTTACAATTATGGTCGCGGCCTGCTGCACGTCGGCAGCAACGGCGAAACCCGGCGACTGACCCTTGAGGACGGCTTTCCCGGCGAGCGCGTGTATTGTTTTTTTGAAGATCGCGAAGGCAACTGGTGGGCCGGATTGGATGCCGCCGGTTTGGTGCGCGTGCGCGAACGGCAGTTTCACGCGGTTCTGGACGGCGATAAAATTTTGAACTGGCCGGCGAAGTCCGTGGCCGAAGACCGCTCCGGCGCGCTGTGGATAGCGATGTTGAGCGGTGGCCTCGGCCGCTGGCAATCCGGCGAATACACCAACTTGCCGATGACGAGCGGCGTGGGCGGCGGCTCGTTTTTTTGCGTTTGTCCCGATGATGACGGCCGCCTGTGGTTGAGCGCGGGCGACGAGGATTTGTTCATCGCCGAACACGGCGAAATCAACCGCCGCCTGCCGGTGGTGCATGGCGTGAAGGCCCTGCTGCGCGATCATCTCGGCCGCATCTGGGCGGGTGCGACGAGCGGCCTGCTGTGTTCGGAAACCGGCGAGCCGGACGATCTTGAAATTTTCCCCAATATTTCCCGGCGCAACATCCGCGCGCTTTCCGAAGACAAAACCGGCGCTTTGTGGGTGGGCACCGGCAGCGGCGAAATTTTCCAGATTGTCAGCAATACCGCGACGATGTTCCGGCCCGATGATAAGCAAGAATCCGGCGCGATCTGGTCGGTGCTTGCGGACGACGACGGCACGGTTTGGGTCGGCACGTTTCGCGGCGGCCTACTCCGTTTCCGCGATGGAAAATTCACGCGCTACGGCAAGCCAGAGGGTTTGCCGGACAATGTCATCTGCCAGATTTTGGACGATGGCCGGGGAAATCTCTGGCTTGGTTCGCATCAGGGAATTTTCTGCATCGCAAAATCAGCGCTAAACGATTACGCGGCGGGGAAATTAAAATTTGTTTCCGCCGTCGCGTATGGCCGCTCAGACGGGCTGCCGTCGCTGGAAACTTCCGGCGGCTATCAGCCGTCCGCGTGTCGCGACAGCAGCGGCCGGCTGTGGTTTGCCACCGTCAAGGGTGCGACGTGGATTCAACCGGAAAACATCCGGCCGAATTTATTGCCGCCGCCGGTCGTGCTCGAAGAAGTCGCCGTGGATGGCGTGACGCAGGTTGCGCCAAAGGACGAAGGCACCACGCCGCCACGGATCATCACCGTGCCGCCGGGAAAACATCAGATCGAATTTCGCTACACGGGTCTGAGCCTCGGCGCGCCCGAACGCGTGCAGTTTCGTTACCAACTTGAAAACGTGGATGCCGATTGGGTCCAGGCGGGCACCCGCCGGTCGGCGCAGTATAACTACCTGCCGCCGGGCGATTATCATTTTCGCGTGATCGCCTGCAACAGTGACGGCGTGTGGAATCAATCCGGTTGCGAACAGGCGGTGAAAGTGCTGCCGTATTTTTATCAGACCTGGTGGTTTCAAACGCTCGCCGTGATTTTAATTTTAAGCGGCGTGGCGGCGGTTGTCCGTTACGTGGCCACGCGCCGGTTGCATGAAAAAATGGAAGAGTTGGAACGCCGACAAGTCGTGGAACGCGAACGCGCGCGGATCGCCAAAGACATTCACGATGACTTGGGCGCGAGCCTGACGTTGATCGCGGTGCTGGGCGATCTGGCCAAAAAAGAGAAGGTCGCCGAGCGTGTTGAAAAAATGTCCAGCACGGCGCGCGAGGCCGTCAAATCATTGGACGAAATTGTCTGGGCGGTGAATCCGCGCAACGACACGCTGGCGCACTTGATTGATTATACCGGCCAGTTCGCGACGGATTATTTGCGCGACGCCGCCATTCGCTGTTTGCTTGATGTGCCCGAACACACGCCGGCGCGCGAAGTGCCGGCGAATGTGCGCCACAATGTTTTTCTGGTGGTGAAAGAAGCGTTGCAAAACATCGTCAAGCACGCGCGCGCCACGGAAGTTTGGCTGCGCATCAGCACGACGGAACAAACGCTGCGAATCCAAGTCGAAGACAACGGTTGCGGTTTCGACCGGCCGCCGGCAGACGCGTGGGCGGATGGCTTGCGGAACATGCGTCAGCGGTTGTCGGAGATCGGCGGCGAATGCAAGATTGAAAGTCATGTGGGCAAAGGAACCATCATCGTCGTGGAACTGCCTTTGCCCGCCGCGTGACGCGATCTGCCGCTCATACCTTTATCCGATGACGAAATTAAAATTTTTGGACTAGAATAAAACTTACACATCGCAACATGAGCATTGCCATTTCCATTGTCGAAGATCAACGGGACATGCGCGAAAGCTTGGTCGAGTGGTTGGGCAATGCGCCGGGATTGCGCTGTGTCGGAGCCCACGCCACGGCCGAGGACGCCTTGCGAGACATCCCGAAGGAAAATCCCGACGTGGTGCTGATGGATATTAATTTGACTGGCATGAACGGCATCCAATGTGTGTCGCGCCTCAAGGAGCGCCTGCCCAAAACGCAGGTGTTGATGCTGACGACGTATGCCGAGGGCGACATGATCTTTGATTCATTGCGCGCCGGCGCGAATGGTTATTTGCTCAAAAACATGCCGCGCGCGGAACTGGTCTCAGCGGTGGAACAGGTGCATGCCGGTGGCGCGCCGATGTCGCTCCAGATCGCGCGCAAAGTCATCAATCATTTTCATCGTCCGAAAAAATCGGCATCGGAACTGGACCATCTGACGGGTCGCGAACTGGACATTCTAAAATTGCTGGCCAAAGGCTACATGTATAAGGAAATCGCCGAACATCTCGGCATTAGCATGAGCACCGTTCGCACGCATGTCAGCGCCGTGTATGAAAAATTGCACGTGCAGTCGCGCACCGAGGCGGCGATGAAGCTGGTCGGGCAGGCGTGAGTTGTATTGCGGATTGACTCGGATAAACATCCGATGGTTTCCCGTGGGCAATGTGTTAATGTTATGCAGATCCCAATCACACAACTCATCTCAACAACCCTTGATCTTCTATGCAAACAGCAAATCCCTTTAAAATTGGATGTTTATTAGCCGGGCTGGTCACTTGCGGTTTGGGAACAGCACAAGCTCAAACCATCACAAACGCGGATGCGGCGGTTACCCTCAATTTAGGTGGGTCCTGGGTGGGCGGAACGCCCGCCGGTTCGGCAAACGTGGCGGTCTGGGATCACACGGTTCAGGTGAACACCACCAAGGCACTCGGCGCAAATTTATCCTGGGCGGGAATCCAGATTTTAGATCCAGCAACGGCCGTGACCATCAGCGCGGGCAATACTTTGACGCTCGGCGCTGCGGGCATTGACCTGAGTCTGGCGACGAACAGCCTGACGTTAAGCGCGCCAGTGGTTTTGGGCGCGAGCCAAACTTGGAATGTGACCAATGGCTTGACACTTACCGCTGGCGCTGTGGTCTCTGGCTCCAGTCTGCTCACTTTGAATAATGGTGGAAATGGTGGAAATAACAGTGGCACGATTATCTTGGGTGCCGCCAACACTTATACTGGCGGCACGGTGATTAACAGCGGCATTGCCCAGCCAAATACGATTACGAGCTTCGGCACCGGAGTCGTGACCAACAACGGGGGAACCTTGTTGCTGAGTGTTTTCCCAAGTGCTGGCGTCATGGTGAACGGGTTCAATGTTGCGGGAACTTCCTTGATAGACATGTTCGGTCGCAGTGTTTCCGATGTCCTTGACGGCCCTTGGTCTGGCAATGGCACCATCTTGGTCACCAATGATACGGCCAGTGGTTCGACCTTGACGTTTGGTGGCGCGAGTGGCGGCAACATGGCGAACTTCACCGGCTCCATTGTTGTCGTCACCAATGCTTCCGGCACGCCCAGCGCCGGCACGCTCCGCTTTAACAATGGCGGCTCGCAAGTCAACACCGGCAATGCCGCGATGAGCGTCAACTTAGGAACCAATTCAACTGTCATTTTGGCCAACCGCGATCCGGGGACGACGGCCATCGGAGAATTATCCGGCGGGCCGGGAACAGTCGTCAAGGGGCCGACTGGCGCGACCGGCACAGAGGTTTGGAGCATCGGTGCCAGAAACACCAGCGTGACTTTCGCCGGGGCATTCGTGAACAATGCCGCCAACGAAATTGCCGCGCTGACCAAGGTCGGCACCGGCACGTTGACTTTGACGGGCACCAACACCGGCACCAGCACCGGACCGACAGGGGCGACAACCATCAACGCGGGAACATTGCAGATCGGCGATGGCAATGCGGATGGAACATTGTTGGGTGGTGCGGTGGTGAACAATGCTTCCTTGGTCTTCAACCGGCCGGACACTTACATTGTCACTAACAATATCAGCGGCAGCGGCACTGTGACGATCCAAGGTGGCGGCACGAATATCTACACCGGCAACAATTCATCCTCTGGCACTGCCGTCATCAACAATGGCGACTTGGTCCTGACCGGCACCATGTCTTGTCCGATAAGCGTGGCCAGCGCCGGAACTTTTGACGTATCGCAGATCGCTTTCAATTTGAACCAGACCTTGTCCGGCTCCGGCACGGTAACGGGTTTGGTTACTGCAGTCGGTGGCTCGATTAATCCGGGCGGGGCCAGCACCGCCGGCAACCTGACCTTGCTCGGCGGTTTGACTGAATCAGGCGATGTGAACAACCAATTGGTGCTCTCCAGCGTCGGTAACACAAATGACTTCCTTACTGTAGTGGGTAATCTCACGCTAAGTGGCACCAATATTATCACTCTCAGTCATTTTGGCGGGGGCGCAATTCCTTCGGGCACTTACCCGTTGATCGGCTACACCGGCGCTTTGGCGGGCGGCACGAGTAATTTTACAATAATAGCGGTTGGCGTCACCGGGGTGTTGACGAACATCACCACCACGACGCCGCCGGAAATTGCCGTCATCATCAGCCCGGCGGCCCGCGGGGCTATCAATCTTGTTTGGAAAGGTGATGGTGGTGCGAATAACTGGGACATAGGCACTAGTAACTGGGTTAGCGGGGCGACCGCTTTTGCTTTTCAGACGGGTGACAGCGTGTTCTTCAATGATTCGGGCGCACCAAACACAAACGTGACGGTGGCGGTCACAGTCCAGCCCGCTGCAGTGACCGTAAGCAACACGCAACAATATTTTTTTAGTGGCGGCGGTAATATCAGCGGCACCACGGGCTTGACCAAGACCAACACCGGCACGCTCTCAATTTCGGCGACCAACAGTTATACAGGCCCCACGGTGGTTGGCGCCGGCACGTTGGAAGTGTTCAACATTGCCAATGGCGGTTCAGCAAGCGCCATCGGCGCCGCCACCAGTAATCCTACTAATCTGGTTTTCTACGGGTCGGTCTTCAAATATTCGGGAAGCTCCGCCGCGATGGATCGTAGCGCCACTTTGAACGGTGCAGGCGTGACGGTTGACGTCGCCAGCGGCGTGAACCTGACTCTAAACGGCTCATTGACCGGTGCGGGTGCGCTGACCAAGGTGGATAACGGAACCTTGACGCTTGCGGCGGCCAGCACCTACACCGGCGGCACAGTGATCAGTAATGGTGTTTTGGCTACCGCCAGTGACACGGCCAACACTTCCGCTTTTGGCCCGACCACGAACGCCATCAGTTTTTATGGCGGCACATTGACATTGTTCAACAGCACCCATGATGATGGCAGCACTGCGTTTTCATTTTACAATCCGCTGGTGGTTCCTGCCGGCCAGATGGGTTATCTCAATGTATTTCAACGCGGCACGGTTACCGATACGCTGACCGGCGGCGGAACGCTTAACATAACGAACACTGGTCCGGCGCGAGCGGCTTATGCGGGCGATTGGTCAGCGTTCACCGGCGTTATCAATCTCACGGGCAGCTTTCGCATCGCCAACACCCTGGGATATGCCAATGCGGTCTTTAATCTCAACGACGCGGCGGATTTGGATGGCGGCACTGCCGCCGGCGTCTATTCGTCTGCCGTGAATTTTGATATTGGCGAACTAGATGGCACGAGCCTCGCCACCGTCGGCGCCGTGACCAAGCCGACGCCTTTTCCGAACTGGCGCGTCGGTTGGAAAAATACCACCGGTATTTTTGCCGGCACCATTGAAAATCCGTCCGGCGGCGTGGGTTCCATCACCAAAGTCGGCACGGGCATCTGGTATCTGTCCGGCCAGAATACTTTTACCGGCTCCACCACCATCAGCAACGGTGTGCTGGCACTGACCAATAATGCGGTTTCTTTCGCGGATGGTTCCATTGGCAGCAGCACAAACATATTCATCAATGCTGGTGCGTTTCTGGATGTTTCCGGCATCGCGAACGGCACCATGCCGCTGAATTCCAGCCAGGTCATCAGCGGCAACGGAACGCTGCTGGGCCTTCTGGACACCACGGCGGGTGGCACGGTTTCGCCCGGCGGCGGCATCAATGGCGGACTCGGCATACTTACCGTGACTAATACTATAAATCTCGGCGGCGTGGCGTGGATGAAACTCAATCGCGCCAGCAGCCCGAACAGCGACCGATTGGTGTCCTCGACCGCCAGCATCATTAATTATGGCGGCACGCTCGTCGTCACCAACATCGGTGGCGAATTGCACACGGGCGATACCTTCACACTGTTCAGCGCCGCCGCCCTCAATAATTCTTTCACACTGGTGCTTCCCAATTATTATACCTGGAACACAAGCCAGTTGAACGCCAGCGGCCAGATCAGTGTGACCAGCACATTGCCGCCGCCCGCGATCACTAATGTCGACTTCAGCGGGTTGGCCGGTGGCTCCATTACGCTCAATGCCGTCAATGGCGCGGCCAATGGCCCGGTGACTGTTCTGACTTCCACCAATCTGGCGTTGCCTGTGGCGAGCTGGACGACGGTCACCAGCACGACCTTTGACGGCAGCGGCAATTTGAGCCTGCCGATCACAGTCGATCCAACTTTGCCGCAGAGTTTTTATCTGTTGAGGGTTGATTGATGAACCCGGCGGATTTGAAATCAAAAAAACTCCTGCCAAAATAGGGCGTTTTTTCTAACTGATAAATTTTGACGTGAAAAATCTTATAGGACCAAAAGAAAAAAAAGGGTTTACGCTCATCGAACTGCTGGTCGTCATCGCCATCATCGCGATCCTTGCGGCCATGCTTTTGCCCGCTTTGGCAAAAGCCAAGAGCAAAGCCCAACAAAGCGCCTGCCTCAACAACCTTAAACAATTGCAACTGGCCTGGGTGATGTATTGCGACGATAACACTGATAACCTTCCCACCAATGCAAAAAAACCTTCTGCCACGACTCCGAATTGGGTCAACGGCGACATGTCTGTCGCGACAGATGCCACGAATGCAACGTTGATCCAAGTGGGCCAAATATATCCTTACACAAAAAATGTGGGCATCTATCACTGCCCGGCGGATATTCTACCCGATAACCGTTCGACGCCGGCGATTACAACTCGCGTCCGCACTTACTCCATTAACAGCTACATGAATTCAGAAGACATCGGGTCAACTCACGCCGGTTTGCCGGCGGGAATTTATCATGTGAACACGAAGACGACCCAAATACTCCATCCCACGCCGTCCCTAGCCATGGTGTTTGTGGAAGAAGCGCAATTTTCCATTGATGACGGCGACTTTGGGTTTTCGCCCAGTGGACTGCCAGGAAATGGACCGGTCAATGAATGGTATAATGTCCCGGCCATGGTTCATCGCGGCTCGAATTTTGCTTTCGCGGACAATCATGTGGAGTTCAGAAGATGGATAGACGGCTCCACCAAAAATATTGCCAGCACGGATTATATGGATCCTGGTCCTGACTATGCCGACCTGCGCTGGGTCCAGGACATTACGGCGACCCGATGATGAGGTCCGGGATTCGAGGCGTCTTTAAAATGATTTCTGCTGATTCAAAAACGCAGGCTGATGAGGCGCGGTGGATTCACCCATTCTGAAATTTCCAAACATGAGGTGCTCAAAAACCAACTCTTCAGTTCCGCTAGTTTTTTTTCTTCTGGTTGTAATGCGATTGGCGGGGGCGCCGGCGAATCTCACAGCATTCCCCGGCGCGGCAGGTTTCGCGGCGATGGCAAGTGGTGGGCGCGGCGGTGAGGTTTATCACGTCACCAGTCTTAACGATGCCGGCGCCGGTTCGTTGCGCGCGGGTGTCGAAAAAAATTCCGGCCCGCGCACGGTGGTTTTTGATGTGGGCGGTTATATTGTCCTCAAAAGTGTTTTGCGCATCGGCAGTGACTTGACCATTGCCGGCCAAACCGCGCCGGGCGAAGGAGTCGGCCTGCGCGGTTCAGAAGTGTCCTTGTCCGGCTCGCATAATGTCATCATCCGCTATCTTCGCATCCGGCAAGGCCTGGCCGAGCGACAGGATAAAAAAAGTGCCGTCAACATTTTTGGCGGGCGAGATATAATGCTGGACCACCTTTCGATTCAATGGGGACGCTGGGATACGGTGGACATGAACGATAGCACCAATGTAACTTTGCAAGATTGCATCATTGGCCCCGGCGTCGCGCCGCAACGCTTCGGCTGTTTGTGTCAGAGCGACAATGTCTCCTTTCTCCGCAATCTCTGGATCAGCAACCAAAGCCGCAACCCCAAATCCAAAGGGAAAGTTCAATATGTCAACAATGTCATCTATAATTGGGGTGTGACCGGTTATGTCGGCGGTCATTCCGGCGCGGATCATTGTGCCGATCTCATCAACAATTATTTCATCAAGGGACCCTCTTCGAGCGCGCGCTTCGTCGGCGAATTCAAACCGACCGATCATCTTTTCCAAACCGGTAACTTCGTGGATTTGGAGCGCGATGGCCAACTCAAGGGCCGTCGCGTTGTGCCTGCGGATTTTGGAACACAAGACGGACCCACTCTGGTTGATGCGCCGACGGCCGTGCCGGCGTGGCCGGTGATGGTGCTGAGTGCGGATGAAGCTTATAAAAAAATTGTGGCGAGTGCCGGCGCATCGTTGCACCGCGATGCCGTGGACCGTCGGTTGATCGACGATCTCACCTCGCTCGGTCAGCGTGGTCAGACCGTCCATGATCCCGCCGAGATGGGCGGTTTTGGCGACATCGCCGGCGGACCAACTCCGCTGGATTCCGACGGCGACGGAATACCGGATGCGTGGGAAATAGCACATGGGTTGAATCCGCACGTGGCTGATGCAAATCAAATCGCCGCGTCCGGCCGCACGCAGCTTGAAGAATACTTGAACTCACTTGCGTTGCCACCGCCCGCGCAAAATTTTAAAATGGATAAATAAAAAACGCCCAGGCAAATTTGCCCGCGCGTTTTTAGAGTTAAAGGCTGATGGTTGATAAACCGGCGATTAGCCAATTAAACCGAAGGTTTTTATCATGGTTCAAGGCTGTTTCTGACAGGCTGCTATCTCCGCCTGGGCTTCTTCAAAATCTTTTTCGAACGAATCGCTCTTCTTGAACTGCTTCACGATGGCCTGTGCGAGGACGCGGCCAGCGTAGATGTCGCTTTGATAATGCCGCGCGATCTGCACGCGATGCCAGCCGATGGTGCGCGCATGGGCGATAATCGCATCGTGTTTTTCCGGCACCAAGTCCGCGAGCACGAGCGCGAGCACCATGGACTCGGTCGAATGACCGCTGGGATAACTGTAACTTTTTTCCAGCTTGCCATTGGCCAGGCTTGGATCGGTGGTGAAAGGGCGTGGACGTTTGAAAAAATCCTTGCCGAGGTCGGTCACGGTTTCGGCGTCGAGCTGGACTTTTTCAAAAAAAGCGGCGGTTTTCGGCAGATTAGTCTCAACAAAAAATGGACCGACGGCGTCGGTAAAGTTGAAGACGGAGAATTTTTTTTCCGAGTAGGCGGCTTCTTTGTCCGCGTCAGTCGCCGCGTGATAAACAGCCCGGACCTCCTCCATGTCGGCGGCCTGCTCGGGCGAATCCATCAGTGGCGGGGGCGCCAGCAATGTAGCAGCATCAGGTTTGCCCGCCGCAAGATAGTTAAGGGCGGTCTCCTTGGCCGAGGATATAATGTTGGCGGCGGCAAAAATCGCGACAAATAAAATCGTGCGCAGATAGAGCGTAGGCTTGATATTTAATTTCATGAATAGTTAGTCAGAAAGTGAAAATCGATTTACGGAACCACGCTGCCGTTGGCCGTCCAAGAGATGTCAGAAACTCCCGGATCAGCGGCTTTGGCGGGAGTGTTCAAGCACATGTAAGAGTATTTGAACCAACTGGCATGCGCGTCCGCGAAGGTAAGACTGCAACCGCCGGAATGACGGGATGAAAGCGCGGTGGTATAAACCTGCGGTTTGCAGATGTCAGCCTGTTTGGAGGCGCTCCCGTAAAACGGTGTTTCCGTGGTGAGCGTCCGGCCTTCGCTAAACATGACAAATTTGGAAGGATTGACCGTGATTTGGGAGGCTTTGAGATTGTAGTCGGTGCTCGGCACGTTCAATCCCGTGAGACCTTGAGAATTCATTCCGTAGCGGAAAAAAATCCGGTCGTATTGTGGTGCATTGGGCGGGAGGAGTTGCGGATCAATTATTGCGGTCGGGCATCTAAAAATAGTGTTGGCGTTGTTGAATCCATCAATCGCCGGCCTGCTATTCAGCGTAACACCGTTTTGAATAGCGTAAAAAGAGAGAGGCTTTTGCGATACGTAGGGTGGCAAGGCATTGAACCATGCCCCGTCGCCTTCACGGGGATTGTTGTAATAGAAAGTAGATAAATCGTTCCACGTCGGATTATCCTCATTATAGCCGCCCACTGCTCCTGGCGTGCCGTTGGGAATCTTGGTGGTGGGATAGGTGGAATTAAAATCATCCACATACATCGTTTGGGCGAGTCCCCATTGCTTTAAATTATTGAGGCAGATGGTGCGGTTGGCCTTCTCCTTCGCCTTGGCCAAGGCCGGCAATAACAGCGCGGCTAGGATCGCGATGATGGCGATCACGACCAGCAGTTCAATTAAGGTGAAACCGCGGTTTATTTTTGGATTCAATTTCATGAGGTTCAATAAATTTAATTTTGATCGGGCAAAAATCACATTTCAGAGCGCAAACCTTTGTTTGTCGAAAAAAGATGATGCGTGAGCCTTGTCACAAACTGGCGGCGAAATTGTGACGATTGAGTTACGAAAAAAGCCGTTTGCACGTCACAGGAACGTAACCTGCGAGTCATTTGTTTGTGACACGCATCCGGTTTAATAGGCGCTCAATTTGAGACGACTCAACTCGCAACTCCCTGAATTAGCAACCAAATGAAAAAAACATCCGTATTATTCGGCTTGGCCACGATGCTCAGCGTCGCCGCCCAAGCCCAAATCACCCAACCCGTCATTCCACCCGGCAAAATCGCCGTGTTGAAGGCGGGCACCAGCGACAACAACTGGCCCATGATCACCGCCCGGGTGGCGCCGTGTTTTGTGCAGGTATTTGATCCGGCGACCCTCAACCAGTCCTCCGCCAACCCGTTGGTTTCGGTCGGGATGTCCACCAATTCGTCCGTGCCTGGCTCAGTCTGGATCAATCATCACGCCGGTTCTGAAGGTGCCGGTCTGTCCCGCAGCACGGACCGCTCAATTCTCGCCTTGGAAGGTTATGTAGGAAATATTTTGAGTCCCACGGCTTCCAAGCCGTCCACGGATACCTCGGTCAGTCGCGGTATCGTGACGCTGGATGCGTTCACCAATGCCATCAGTGTTCTCTCCACGCCCACCGGCTGGTTCGGCATTCCGCTCGGCTCGGCCGCCGGAACGCAGGATAATCCGACGGGCATCGCCACCACGGACGGCATAAATTTTTACGGCACCGGCAATTTCGCCCCGATTGGACCGGCCACGGGTGAATTGGATGGAACCTTGTTCTACAATTCTCAATACGGCGTCTTGCAAGAGGTTCAACAATATCTCCAGGCTGCCGGCGAGGCCCGCATAATTGGCGGAATGCTGTTGATCGCCACCAAGCCGGTCACGGGATCGGTTGCCAGCGGACTCTATAACATTGTGGATCCGGCCACCGGCAATGTGGTGCCATTGCCTTGGGATCCGAATGTTCCCAATCCTTACTTTAATTTTGCCACCACTAATCTTTACTTGAATTGGGGCACCACGTTCAAGAATGTTCTCAACTTTGACATGGACCCCGCCCGCACGGTCGTCTATGGCGCGGATCAGACCTACGGCATTGTTAAATTCACCAACAACGCGGGCACGTGGGTGCAGGCACCGTATTATTTCAGCTCTACCAACCTTGGCACGTTGGCGCAGGCCTCGGCGAATCAGGGTGTTTTCGGCATCTGCGTGGATTTCACCGGCCCGAACCCGGTGATCTATGCCACCACGATGGAAAACGGCACCACCAATACCATTGCCGGCGGCCTTGGTGTCAACACGGCGCAGGGCCACCAGAACAATAATCGTCTCATCAAAGTTGTAGATACCGGCGTCAGCCCGGGCACGACCATGGTGGCGCAGACGCTCGCCATTGCGCAGACGACCAATGAGTTTTTTGGCGGCATTGACTTCACCCCCGACCTGCGTCCGCTGATCACTTCGCAGCCCGCGAATTACGGCACGATTCCCGGCGGCGGCGCGGTTCCGTTCAGTGTGACCGTGCAATCCGTCTATGCCATCAGCAACCAATGGTTCATTGTTGGCACCAATACCACTTATCCGGCCGGTGGCACCAATTTGATCGCTACGGAAATTGGAACGAACATCGTGGATTTGAACCAGGACTTCATCGGTGGCCTTGACACCAGTTACAGCAGCAACCGCGTTTTCTGCATCGTCACCAATAATTACGGCGCGGTCACCAGCAGCCCCGCCATCCTCACGGTCACCGCCTCGGCCGTTTCGCCGGTCATATTGGGCGGCACGAACAAAGTAACCTCGTTCATCGGTAACACGGTGGCTTTCGCCGCCGTGTCCGGCTCCGGCACCCAGCCGTTTACCTCTTATCAATGGTATGATAAGAACGGCGCTGCCATCACGGATGACGGCGTGAAGTATTTCGGTTCGGCCACCTCGTCGCTGAACATTACAAACGTGCAATTGACTGACGCTGGAAACTACTCTTTGGTCATCAACAACGCGGCGGGCTATGCCTCGAACATTGTGGATGTGCTGACGGTGAAATATCATCAGCCGGTCGTTACCGCTGGCCAACCGGCCTCGGTGACCACCTTTGTGGGCACACCGACTTCCCTCACGGCCACCGAAGCTGGGGGCACCCAGCCGGTAACCAATCAATGGTATCAGGGCACTACTAAGTTGACCGATGGCAGTGAATTCACCGGCTCGGCAACCACCACGTTAAATATAGCTGCCACCACCACCACCGATACCGCCACCAACTATTACATCGTGTTTTCGAACGGCGGCGGCAGCGTGACCAGCTCGCTGGCCTCGGTCACGGTGATCACTCCCCCGGCGCATTCCTCGGTGGGTTACAGCAACCAAGTTTATACCCAGAACTTTGACATCCTGCCTGACCCCGGCACGGCTGGTCTCGTCAAGGGTGTCGGCACAGCCGCCGGCACGGGCACTTCCGTCAACAGCCTTAATAATCCGCTGGACGCCGGCTTCATCAATGGTCTGGCTTATTCGCTGGCCAATCCGTTTGACTTCGCCTACCCCGTCATCCTCAACAGCTATATTGGCGGATTGGGCCTCACTCCCGGAGCATCCTCGACCAACATCGCCGGCGTGCCCGGTGACATGCTCGGCTGGTATGGTGCGGCGGATACTGCCGCCGCCGGGGTTGACGGCATCAGCCGGTTCGGTGCCCAAGCTGGCGATCAATCCACCGGTGGCGTGATTGACTTCGGACCGCTTGATGTCAATGGCGGCATTGTGGGAACCAATCGTGCGCTGGGACTGATTTCAACCGGCTCCACGGGTGGCACCTCGTTCGGCGTCAAACTTGTCAACAACTCCGCCAACACGCTGAATTACATCAACGTCAGCTTCGTGGGTGAATTGTGGCGCAACAACACCGCCACCCGCATCATGTCCTTCTGCTATGCGGTTGATAGCACCGGTAATTTTGTGCTGCCGGTGCAACCTCAAGCGCCGGCAACGATTCCGGCGACCACCACTCCCCAACCAGTCCCCGGCACCGTTGACGTGCCGAATATGGCCTTCAGTTTCCCGACGAATCCTTCTGGAACCCTGGTCGTGGACGGGACCCAGGCGGCCAATCAAATTAACCTGGCCACGAACAACATGGCCCTCGCCACTCCTTGGGCACCGGGCACTTCTCTGTGGCTGATCTGGTCCATTAACTATTACGGTCAAGGCACGGGTCAGGGCTATGCCATTGACAACCTGAAAGTCTCCGCTTCAGTCGCCCCCATCACGGCTCCGACTTTGGGTGGAGTTAGTTATTCCGGCGGTGCTCATGGCACCGGCTTGCAACTTGGTTTCTCCGATTCGCCCGGCGCGAGTGGCCAGTTCACCATCTGGGGCACAACGAACTTGAGCCTGCCGTTTGGTCAATGGTCCAACCTAGGCCACCCGGCGGAGGTGTCATCGGGCAACTATCAGTTCACCGATGTGCAAGCGACCAACAAGCCGGCGCGGTTCTATAAAGTGACGAGTCCTTAAACTTCAAGTAAACTGAAGTCTCAAAAAACGCAACGGGCGGATTTCTTTGAAATCCGCCCGTTTTACTTGTTGAGCGGGCCGACTCAAATTTTTTAAATGCAAACGATGGGAGTCGTGACCGGCTTAGGCTATAAATTTTTGTCGGCTTCGAGTGAACTTTTTAATCGTCAAAAAATCAGAAAACCTAAGTTAAATCATTTAAAACCACCGTTTTTTAGGCCGTGAAAACACGGTGAATAACTCGGCCTTTTCCCGCCTGGCCGATGTCAAATCAAATTTTCGCGCGCCGGCCAGCGTGGAAAAACCACGGCCATCGGCGATGGTTGGCGCGTTGCGGCCGCCAAAAATTTGCGGGCACATTGTCAAGTGGATTTCGTCCGCCAAATCCGCGCGAAACAAGGCGTCGTTCAACGCGCCCCCGCCTTCGCACAGCAGGCGTTTTACCTGCCATTGTTCCCGCAGCCAGCTCAGGGCGGTGCGAAAATTGATTTCGCGTTCGCCGCAAATTTTCACGGCATCCGCAACGGCTGCGAGTTTTTTTAAATTGAGCGGGGAAATGCGCGCCGTCGTGAGAATGACAATCGGCGAAAAATGTTTTTTGAAAATGGTTGCCTCAGGATTCAGCGAGCCGCTGCCGCTCACGATCACGCGTAAATTACATTCGGCCAAACCGAGCTTGATCCGTTGACGACGGAATTTTTCCGCGCCCGGACCCAGCGTGGTGCCGGCGATTTCGACCGTTCGCGCGCCGCACATCACCGCATCAGCCGTCGCGCGCAATTCGTAGAGATGTTCCAAATCCCGCGGGCTGCCGAACGAATGCACCGCGCGATTCGCCGTCGCGATTTTTCCATCCGCTGTCATCGCCATGTTGATGAAAACGAACGGCAATTTTGGACTCTGGACTTTGGACTTTGGACTCATAAAATCAGCATCGCATCGCCGTAGCTGAAGAAGCGATAACGCTCGCGGATCGCGTCGGCGTAAGCTCGCAGAATGAGGTCACGGCCATGCGTGGTTTGGCCCGGCGCAGCGAACGCGCTCACCAGCATCAGCAGCGTGGATTGCGGCAGATGGAAATTCGTGAGCAGCGCGTCCACGATCTGAAAGTTGGCGGGCGGAAAAATGAAGATATCAGTTTTACCCGCATGGACATTGAGTTTTCCAGCGTTTTGTCGGGCGACACTTTCGAGCGTCCGCAACGTCGTGGTGCCGGCGACGAGGACGCGATGGCCGTTTTTTTTTGCTTCGTTGACCGCAAACACCGTTTCCGCGCCGACTTCAAATCGCTCGCTGTGCATTTTATGTTCGGCAAGATTTTCCACTTTGACCGGGAGAAATGTTCCGGCCCCCACGTGCAAGGTCACAAAACAAATGGTCACGCCTAGACTGCGAATTTTTTCGAGTATTTCCGGAGTGAAATGCAACCCCGCCGTCGGCGCGGCGACGGAGCCGGCGGGCTGCGCATAAACGGTTTGGTAACGCTCTTTGTCCGCGGCGATTTCTTGGGGGCGCTCGATGTAAGGTGGTAGTGGCAATTCACCCAATTTATCCAGCTCATCAAAAATATTTGCCGTGCCAGAAAATTGCAAACGGCGGTGACCATCGGCGTTCACGGCCGTGACGGTGGCAATTATTTTGCTCACGCCGCCATTTTTTTCTTGCAACTGGATTTGGGTTCCGATCGGCGCGCGTTTGCCGGGCCGCAGCATCGCCCACCAGTCGTTTCGGGAATTCTCCTCCAGCAATAAAACTTCGAATTTACCGCCCGTTTTGGTATTTTTCCCTTGCAGCCGCGCGGGGATCACGCGCGAATTATTTAGCACGAGCACATCCCCCGGGCGAAAAAATTCCAATAGATCGGGAAATTGGCGGTGTTCGCAGCGACCAGTTTTTCGATGTAGCACGAGCAAGCGCGAGGCGTCCCGCTTTTGCGCGGGATATTGGGCGATCAGCTCCGGCGGGAGTTGAAAATGAAAGTCGGCGGTTCGCATCGCCGGGCAGCGTAATGGTCGGAACGGGCACTGACAATTCACAGTTAACGCAAATTGTGAATAACTTTTGAATAAATCCCCTTTTCGCAACCGTTTTTTCGTTGACAGATGGTGGGTTGATGTGGCTTAAATAGGGTCGTTGTGGGTGAGATGACCGTTTCGTGGAAAACGGTGAATAAAAATGAGTGACGCCAAATTAGCGGAGCCGACTTACTACAACTCCCGCTATCGGCACGGAGTTGATGAGAAGCGCCGCGTCCAAATCCCGGCCAAGTGGCGGCCCGAAAAGGAAGGCATGGAACTCACGATCATTTTGTGGCCGAAGCATCAGGCCGGCACCTGCCTGCGCGTTTTGCCGCCGGACGAGATGGCGAAATTGAAGGCGGAGATTGACGCGATGCCACGCGGTGATGCCAGCAAAGGCGTGCTAAAAAGATTTATCGGGAGCGAATCGGAGCAAGTGACCTTGGACAAGGGCGGACGGATCTGTCTGCCGGAAGAAATGGCCCGCGCGGCGGGCATCAAGGACGAAGCGATGCTGGTCGGCTTGCTCGACCGTTTTGAGATTTGGAATCCGAGTCGTTATGAACACGTCAAGGCGGCGGATGCGACGTTTGCAACCGAGGCCTTCAAACTGATGGATTAAAAATTATGAACCTTGGCAACATGCTGGCGGCGGGCAAAAGTTTTATCAGCGGTGGCGCGGGACTGGCCTATCGCCAGAACAAGCGCGTGTATGTGCCGAAATTTAATGCGGACAAAAATCCGTTCGCGCCCAAAGTGCCGGAGCCAAATGCCGCCGCGCCCGCGCCCGTGAAAAAAGTTGCGATGCCGGTCACGGCCTCTGCACCAAAAAATCCGGTGCGCGCCATTCCTGCGCTCGCGCCCGCGCCGTTGCGCGCGACGAACTGGGCGGAAAAATTGAATCCGTTTCGTTCCGCGCCGCCGGTGGCCGCCACGCCGATGCCGACCGTGCAGCCGGAATTAATTTCGCTGAACGATGTCAAAGTGATCCACAACGATCTGTCCGACGCCGACGTGGAAGTCGTGCCGGCCAAATCGCGCGGCGCCTCGTTGCCCGAAGTGCCGATGCTGCCGCCCGCCCGCGAGCCGTGGGAATTCATGGGCGAACGGCTGATGAAGTCTGCTTGAAATGCGCAGTGCCCGAATTCATTCACAAACCAGTGATGGCGGCGGAGGTGCTGGACGCCCTGAAGCCGAGGACGGGCGCGCGCTACGCGGACGGCACGCTCGGTGGAGCTGGTCACGCGGCCAGCATTTTGGCCGCCAGTTCACCGACTGGATGGCTGTCTGGGTGCGATCGCGATGGCGTCGCGGTTGAAGTTGCGCAGGCGCGGCTGGCGGAAAAATTTGCGGGCCGCTACGAAATCCGGCGCGGTAATTTTTCGGAAATGGCGGAGTGGATTCCGGCCGCGAGCTGTGCGGGCGTGTTGCTGGATCTCGGCGTGAGTTCGCCACAACTGGATTCCGCCGAGCGCGGTTTCAGTTTTCAGAACGACGGTCCGCTCGACATGCGGATGGATGATTCGCAAAAGCTGACGGCCGCCGATTTGGTGAATGAGCGGGGTGCCGATGAGCTGGCGAATATTTTTTGGCAATTCGGCGACGAGCGGGATTCGCGCCGGATCGCGCGGGCCATCGTCCACGACCGCGCGTTGCGAAAATTTACGACGACGCGGCAGCTGGCGGAATTGCTGGAACGGATTTCGCCGCGCAACGGAAAAAAATCGCATCCGGCGACGAAAGTGTTTCAGGCATTGCGGATCGCGGTGAACGATGAGATCGGCTCTTTGAAACGCGGGCTGGATGCGGCGGTAAAAATTTTGGCGCCGGGCGGCCGGCTGGCGGTGATCACGTTTCACTCGCTGGAAGACCGGGTCGTAAAAGCGTTTGGCCGCGAAAAGACTAGCGAATATATGTTTCCGGGCGAGGTGGACGTGCCGGAGTTGCGCACGCCGATCGTGCCGGAATTGAAATGGGTTTCGCGCAAGGCGATTTTGCCGGGCGCAAATGAATTGAAAGAAAATCCGCGCGCGCGGAGCGCGCAGTTGAGAACTTTGGAAAAAATTTAGCATGGCAAAAAATCGAAAAAATCAGGCGGCGGCGATCCGGTTTGGTCCGGCGCTGAAGGCCTCTTTTTTTATTTTGCTGATCGGCGGCTCGGCGGTGGGTTTCGTCTGGCAGAAAAGCCAGATTGACCAGCTGGGCTTGCAAATCGCGAGTCGCGAACAACAGATCAAGCAGTTCAAGTTGAACAATCTGAAACTCAAGACGCTGGTGGCGGATTTGCAATCGCCCGTGAGCCTGGACCAGCGGGTGAAAAATTTGAACCTGGGTTTGGTGCCCGCGCAGCCGGCGCAAGTGGTGCGCCTGAGTGAGGCTGCGCCGATGACCGATCACAGCCAGCCGCGTCAATTTGCGCAGCGGCCTTCGGCCGACCTGACGCCATAAATGATTTTGGCCGCCGCTCGTGACGCCGTCGGGTGAGGAACCGATCGCCACGGGCGGCTGGCCGTTTAATTCTCCGGATGCTCAACCAACTCCAACTCGCGCGCGCCAAATTGCTGCTGCTGCTGATCTGCCTGGCTTATGCCGGCCTCGCGGGCTGGCTGACGTATTTGCAATTGGTGTGTCACGACGAGTTGGCGAAAATGGCGGAGGACAATACGCAGCGCAAGTTCTGGCAGGCGGCCCGGCGCGGTGACATTCTGGATGTGAACGGCAACATTCTTGCCACGAGCGTCACGGTGAAACGCATTTGCGCGAACCCATCACTGATCGGCAATCAGGCGGCCACGGTCGCGCACGCGCTGGCCCCGCTGCTCCAAATGAGCGAGGCCGATCTCGCGCAAAAATTGACGCCGCATATTTCCATCACGCGCACGGCGCAGGGCGGATTGGTCACGAATGAAACGCATTACGTTCGGCTGACGAAAAATTACGTTTCGGAAGATGTCTGGCAGCGGGTTTTTTTCACGATGACCAATCTCACCGCGCCGCAAATTTTTGGCGTGGAGGAAAAAAATCTGGCGCGGACGAACAAAACTTTTTTGCGTTTTCTGCGGAACGAATCCATTTTCGCGGAATCGGATCAGATCCGCACTTATCCCAACGGCCCGCTCGCGGCGCAGGTCGTCGGTTTTTCGGCGATTGAAGAAAATCGGGTCGTGGTCAAACGCGTCTGCGCGAACATTTCCTTGATTGGCAACCAGCAAGTTGTGGTCGCGCACGCGCTCGCGCCGTTGCTCCAAATGGATGAACGTGAGCTGGCGCAAAAACTTTTGCCGCGCTATTCGCCGACCGGCAAGGGCGGGTTGATCACGCAGGTGCGGCTGACCACCACCAATTATGTTTCCGAGGACACGTGGCAGCAGATCGCGACGGCGATGACCAATCTCTCATTTGGCGTGGACGAAAATAATCAGCCGGAAAGCACGCGCGCCTTTTTTGCGAATCTCCGGCAGCGGGCGATTTACGCGGAGACCGGCGTGCTGCGGAATTATTCCAAGGATTCGCTCGCAGCGCAGGTGATTGGTTTCAGCACGATCAAGGAAGATAATACGCCGGGCCGATCGGCCACGCAGATTTATGGTTGCGACGGCATTGAGGCTTCGATGGACAAACCGTTGAGTGGCGTCGCGGGCTGGCGCATGACCGAAACGGATCGGCAGCAGCACGAATTGGTCGCTTTGCGCGATGAAGATGTGCATCCGCGCGACGGCCTGAACGTGGTGCTGACCCTTGACGAGGCGGTGCAGCACATTGTGGAAACCGCGCTGGCCGACGCGATGCAAAAGCACACGCCCAAGAGCATCACCGGCATTGTCATTCGTCCGCAGACGGGCGAAATCTTGGCGATGGCGTCGCTGCCGAATTATGATCCGAATAACCCGAACACCGTTTCGACCAACGGCCGCAACCGCGTCATCAACGACATCGTGGAACCCGGTTCGACGTTCAAAATTGTCGTGGTCTCCGGTGCGTTGAACGAAGGCGTCGTGAAATTGAATGACACCTTTTTTTGTGAGAACGGCCACTTCGCTTTTGCCGGGCGCGTTTTGCACGATCACGAGGCTTACGGCAATTTGACCACGGAAGGGATCATCACCAAATCATCCAACATTGGCGCGGCGAAAATCGGCATCAAGCTCGGCGAACAAAGCCTTTATGATTACGCGTGGAATTACGGTTTCGGCCAGCGCACCGGCATTTTGTTGCCGGGCGAGCAGGGCGGTATTTTGAATCGCGTGAAGGATTGGAGCAAAGTTTCCATCGCACAGATTCCGATGGGCCACGGCGTGGCGGTGACACGGTTGCAGATGGCCATGGCGATGGGCGCGATCGCGAACGACGGCTGGCTGATGCGACCGATGATCGTGAGCCAGTTGCAGGAACGCGACGGCGGCGTGGTGCAACGCTACAGGCCGGAGCCCATGCGTCAGGTGGTCAGCGAGGCGACCTGCAAGCAAATGATCGAGGCGTTGAAAACGGTGGTGCTGCCGGGCGGCACGGCGCCGGAGGCGGCGTTGAAAAATTATGTGGTCGCGGGCAAGACCGGCACGGCGCAGAAAGTGGAGAACGGCACTTACGCGTCGGGCAAATTTATATCGTCGTTCATCGGATTTTTTCCGGCGGACAAACCGGAGCTGTTGATTTCGGTCGTGATGGATGAACCGAAGGAGGGTTATTACGGCGGCAAAGTCTGCGGCCCGGTGTTCAAGGAGATCGCCGAGCGCTGCGCCAGTTATTTGAACATTCCGCCGGATCCGAATCGAATGACCAACGCGCCGCCGCTCGTCGCGGAAACTGGTTCCAAGAAATTTTAGGTCATGAATCAATCGCGTCCGCAATTGTTCGGTATGCTCGCCGGCCTGTTCTTGGCGGCGGGCTTGGTGTTGTCCGCAATGCTCGCGACGACCGCCTGGGTGAAAATAAAAAATTCGCAATTCGTGAACGTCAAAGGCTCGGCGCGAAAAAATATCAAGTCTGACCTGGCGATTTGGACGGCGACGTTCAATGTGCAGGCGGCGACCTTGCTGGAAGCGCAGCAACAATTGCGCGACGATCGCGAGAAGGTGAAAACTTTTTTGGACGGCGCGGGCATGACGAATCATTTTTTCAAGTCCATTGACATCGAGGAAGTGCACGCCACTTTTGAAAATGAGCAGACGAACCGCGATGATGCCGGCTGGAAAATTGTCAGCTCGCAGGAAAAAAATGTCGGTTACAAATTGAAGCAGTCGGTCGAGGTGCGCTCGATGGAAGTGGATCGTGTCGAGCAATTGGACAGCGATTCGACGGCGCTGGTCGAGCAGGGCGTGCTGCTGACCACCGACGCGCCCAAATATATTTACACGCAGGCGGCCGAGGCAAAAATCGAGATGCTCGCCGAGGCCACGAAAGATGCACGTATGCGCGCCGAACAAATCGCGGGGCAGGGCCACCGGGATCTTGCCGGCTTGAACAGCGCGGACATGGGCGTGTTTCAAATCGCGCCGTTGCACAGCAGTGACACGAGCGGCGAGGGCATGAACGACACCAGTTCGCTGGAAAAAACCATCACGGCGGTGGTCAGCGCGACTTTTTTGCTGAAATGATTTTGTGGAAGAACGCTCTTTGAAATTTGTCGCGGAGGCCTGCGCCGCGGAAATCCGCGGCGGCGCGGGCGATCTGAAAATAAAAAATGTCTGCACCGATTCGCGTCTTGCGAAAGCCGGCGATATTTTTTTTGCGATCAAAGGCGAAAAGTTCGACGGGCATGAATTCGTCAATGAAGTCGCTGGCAAAGGCGTCGCGGCCGTGGTAGTGGAAAAGTCCAAAGCCCAAAGTCCAAAATGCGCGGTGTTGGCGGTGGCCGATGTCCGCGTCGCGCTCGGAAAATTGGCGGCGGCGTATCGCCGGGATTTTTCGCCGCCGCTGATTGTGGTCGGCGGCTCGAACGGCAAGACGACGACGAAGGAAATGCTCGCGTGCATCCTGCGCCAGAAATTTCCGACGCTGTGGAGCGAGGCGAGTTTTAATAACGACATCGGCGTGCCGATGACTTTGTTACGCTTGGACCAAACGCATCAGGCCGCCGTGCTTGAAGCGGGCACGAACCATCCGGGCGAACTTGCGCCGCTCGTGAAAATGATCGCGCCGAAGTTTGGCATCATCACGAACATCGGCCGCGAGCATCTGGAATTTTTCGGCGATGTCGCGGGCGTGGCGCGGGAAGAAGGCTGGCTCGCGGAACTGCTGCCGGCGGACGGAAAATTATTCATCAACGGCGACAACGCGTGGTCCGAAAAAATTATCGCCCGCGCAAAAGCAAAAGCAGTTCGTGTCGGGCTTGGCGGAAAAAATGATTGGTGCGCCAAGAAAATTCGCCTGGATAAAAACGGCGTGACGTTCCAAGTCGAAGCGCCCTTGGCGGAATTGAGCGGGGAATATCGCATCAATTTGCTGGGCCGCCATCAAGTGACGAACGCGCTGCTGGCCATTGCCGCTGCGGCGGAATTGGGCCTGAGCCGCAATGAAATTCAGCGCGGTCTGAATGAAAATAAAGCGGCCAAAATGCGGCTGCAATTTTGGGAAGCGAATGGCGTGCGGGTGCTCGATGACGCTTACAACGCGAACGCGGATTCGGTGATCGCGGCGTTGGAAACATTGTGCGATCTGCCGTTGCAGGGCCGGCGCGTGGCGATTTTGGGCGACATGGCGGAACTCGGCGCGCACAGCACCGCGGCGCACGCGGAAGTCGGCCGGCGCGCGGCGGAACTGAAAATCGGCCAGTTGTTCGCGGTCGGAAAAAATTCGGCGATCACGGCGCAGGCCGCGCGCGACGCCGGGCTGACGCGCGTGATTGAATTTGCGGACGTGGAAATGGCGGTGACGGCGGTGCGAAAATTTTTGAGGACCGGCGACGTGGTTTTGTTAAAGGCGTCGCGGTCGTCGCGATTGGAACGCATCGCGGAAACTTTGAAAGCGGAAAAATCGTAAATCGTAAATCGCAAATCATAAATTTTGAGATGCTCGACTATTTGAGCCAATACATTTTGGACTGGGCGCACGGCACCGAGTGGGAGCCGCGGCTGTCGTTTTTGCGGCTGTTCAAATACATCACGGTGCGCTGCGCGGGCGCGGCGGTGACGGCGCTTTTTTTAAGCTGGTGGCTGGGGCCAAAAATCATCCGCTGGCTGAAGGAATTGAAATTCGGCCAGGAATATTCCGACAAGGCCGAAGAAGCCGGGCTGGCCCATTTGCGCGGGAACAAAAAAGGCACGCCGACGATGGGCGGCGTGATGATCGTGACCACGCTGGTTTTTTCCACCATGTTTTGGGCGCAGTGGAACGCGCAGGTGGAGCTGACGATGCTCTCGGTTTTGGTTTTGGCCGGGCTGGGTTTTTATGATGACTACGCGAAAATTTTAAAGCAGAGCGGTGGGGGCACGCCGCCGCGCGTGAAGTTGATCACGCAGTTTGCGCTGGCATCGTTCGTCGGGATTTATTTGTGGAATCTGCCGGCGATGAGCGAACTGCGTTTGCTGGGCACCAAAAATATTTATCACATGAATCTGGTTTCGAGCTTGATGCTTCCGTTTTACAAATATCCCATCCACGTCGGCGCGATCGCGGGCGTCGTGATCGTGATGCTGGCGATCGTCGGCAGTTCGAACGCGGTGAATTTGACGGACGGCCTGGACGGTCTCGCGATCGGCTGCACGCTGATTGTCGGCTTCGTTTTTTTGTTCGTGACCTATCTCGCGGGCAACGTGAAGACGGCGGCTTATTTGCAAATTCCTTATGTGGCCGGCGCGGGCGAACTCACGGTTTTTTGCGCGGCGCTGCTCGGCGCGGGCCTTGGTTTTTTGTGGTTCAACTGTCATCCGGCGCAGGTGTTCATGGGCGACACAGGATCGCTCGCGCTCGGCGGCGCGTTTGGCATCGTGGCGGTGCTGGTGCATCAACCGTTTTTGCTGGTGATCGCGGGTGGCGTGTTTGTGGCGGAAGCGGTGTCGGTGATTGTGCAAAAAAGCTGGTTTAAATTCACGCGCCTCCGCACCGGCACCGGGCAGCGGATTTTTTTGATGGCGCCGCTGCACCATCATTTTGAAAAAAAAGGCTGGCACGAATCGCAGGTGGTGATGCGGTTCTTCATCCTGTGCGTGCTGTGCGCGGTCGTCGCGCTGGCCACCCTGAAATTGCGCTGACATGACCCACGCGAATCATCAAAAAAACATCGCCAAATCGCGCTTCTTTGCTTGCGCGGACGACGCGCGATTGTTACAAATTTTAACACGAGCGGCGGTGCGACCGACAGTTGGCGGAGTGGTTTCAAGATTTCATTCTTCTGCTGGTTGTCATTTCAATGATGCGGTCACGCCCGGCTCGATTGACAAAACCATTTTAACGCGCGGCAAAATTTTTCGAGGGAAAGTTTTACCGCGCCAAAATCAAAAACTAAAACCGCCCCTCGATTAAAGGACGCCACCGCGCCAAACTTATGACAAACCCGAATCCGTTTCTTCCGAAAGGCTCCCTGTTGGAGCAACAAAGCCTCCGCCGTTCCCGGCTCAAAATCGGCGTCTCCTGCGTCCTCGCCGTGAGCGTGATCGGGCTGGTCGGCATGTTGATCCAAGGTTGCAAGCGCGAGAAACCAGATGCGGATCTCAACCCGCCGCCGGCGGTGGACACGAATGCGTTCGCGCTCGACAACACCAATCCGCCGCCCGTGGTGGACACCAACGCACCGGTCATTCCGCCGCCCGTGACGACCAATCTGCCCGCGCCCGCGCCGCTGCCGGTGCCGCCGCCGGTGGTGGAAAACCCGCCGCCGACGGGAACGGATTATACCGTTGCCAAAGGTGATTCGCTCGCGAAGATCGCCAAGAAAAATGGGGTTTCGCTCAAGGCGCTGGAAGCGGCCAATCCCGGCGTAGTGCCGACAAAATTGAAGGTCGGTCAGAAGCTCACGATTCCCGCCGGCGGCGCCACTTCGGCTGGTTCAACCGGCGCCGCCGTCGCGAGTGGCGATGCCGGCGCGGTTAATTACACCGTGAAGTCGGGCGACACGCTCACTAAAATTGCCAAGGCGCATGGCGTGAAAGTCAAAGCGATCGAGGCGGCGAACAATCTGACCACGACGAAAATCAAAGTCGGTCAGAAATTGGTCATTCCGTCGAAAGCCGACCTCGCCGCGCCCGCCGCCCCGAGCGTTGACACCACGCCCGCGCCGCCCGTGCCCATGACTCCGGCTCCGGCACCCGCGCCCGCCATGCCGGCTCCGGCGAAGTAATCGCCGCTGAAAAAGCGGCTGGCATTTTTTGAAAAATTGAAATGAAAGTCGCCGTCACAACTTTGGCAATTTGCGTCACCAGCCTCCTCGCGCTGGGGCTGGTGATGCTCTACAGCTCGAGCATGACGCAGGTGGGCGCGCATTATTTGATGATGCAGCTCATCTGGTGCGCCTTCGGCTTCGGCCTTTGCGTGACGGCGGCGGGCTTGGATTATCAAATCTTCAAAAAATCCGCGTGGCCGATTTTTCTGCTCGCCGTCCTTTTACTCGCGCTCGTCCTCGTGCCGCATGTCGGTCGGAAAATCAACGGCGCGCGTCGCTGGTTCGATCTTCACGGCGTGCGATTTCAACCATCCGAACTGGGCAAAATCGCCCTCATCATCGCGCTGGCTTGGTATGGCGATCGGTTCCAGCGCAAGATGCACACGTTTAAGTGGGGCATTCTTTTTCCGGTGATTCTGATCGCCACCTTGCTCGGGCTCATTTTCATCGAACCCGATCGCGGCACGACCATTTTGCTCGCGGCCGTCAGCGGTTCCATGCTGCTGCTCGCCGGCGTGCAATGGAAATTCATCGTGCCGCCCATCGTTTTGGCGATCGGCGGATTGACGGTTTCAATCCTGCACGACCCGATGCGCATGAAACGCATTTTTAGCTGGCTCGACGTGGAAGCGAACAAAGACGGCGTCGGTTATCAGGCGTATCAGGCCAAAATCGCGCTCGGCTCCGGCGGCTTTTGGGGCCTTGGCCTGGGCAACGGCCGGCAAAAACTCGGCTTCGTGCCCGAGCATCACACCGATTTCATCTTTTCCATCATCGGTGAAGAACTCGGATTGGTCGCGACCTTGCTAGTGATCGTTGCGTTCGGCGTTTTGGTTTTATGCGGGATGTATATCGCCCTGCGGGCGGCCGACACCTTTGGCACATTGCTCGCCGCCGGCGTTACGTTGCTGATCGGCCTGCAAGCCGCCATCAACATCGGCGTCGTCACCAGCGCGCTGCCGAACAAGGGATTGCCGCTGCCGTTCATCAGTTATGGCGGCTCCAATCTGCTCGCGATGCTCACCTGCGTCGGCATTTTGTTCAGCGTCGCCCGCCGCGCCACGCCGGAAAAAATTGTCGCGACCGATTTTGTCTCCGAGGAAAATCACAATCCTTTTGCCGCCAAGGCAACATGAATCCCGCCGCCACCAAAAAACCCTTCGTTGCCATCGCGTGTGGCGGCACGGGCGGCCATCTCTTTCCCGGGCTCGCCGTCGCGGAACACTTGCGTCGGCGCGATTGCGAGGTCGCGCTGTTGATCTCGCCGAAAGACGTGGACCAAGCGGCCGTCAAAAATGTGCGCGGCCTGGAAATTTTCACGCTGCCCGCCGTCGGTTTGCAGAACCGCAATTATTTTTCGTTCGCCAAAAGTTTTTGGAATTCCTATCGCGCCGCCCGAAATTTTTTCCGGCAACACCAACCGAATGCCGTGCTCGCGATGGGCGGATTCACCAGTGCGCCGCCGATTTTCGCCGCCAGCAAATTCGGCGCAAAAACTTTTTTGCACGAATCCAACACCATTCCTGGCCGGGCCAATCGGCTGCTTGCGCGCTTTGTGGACGAGGCGTTCGTCGGTTTTTCCGAAGCCGCCACGCGGTTGCGCGCGCAAAAAACTTCGGTAACGGGAACACCCGTGCGCCCACAATTTAGTCCGTGCGCAATCCATAATCCGCAATCCGCAGTGGCGCTCGGTCTCGACCCCAATCTGCCGGTGATTCTCGTGGTCGGCGGCAGCCAGGGTGCGCGGGGTTTGAACGAAATGATTTTGTCCGCGCTGCCGTTGCTCGAGGAAAAAAAATGGCAATGGCTGCACCTGACCGGGCCGAACGATTTTGAAAAAGTGAAGTCGGCCTACGCGCACCATCGCATCCGCGCGGTCGTGAAACCGTTTCTCGCAGAAATGGAATTGGCGCTGGCAGCGGCGACGGTGGCCGTTAGCCGTGCGGGCGCTTCGTCGCTCGCCGAAATGGCGGCGATGCGCGTGCCGACGCTGCTCGTGCCGCTGCCGACCTCGGCGGATCAACATCAGGATTTCAACGCCGCCGCTTTTGTGAAAAACGGCGCGGCCAAATTGCTGGACCAAAAAAAATCCACACCGGCTGACGTGGTGGCCGGCCTCGTCGAGCTTGTGGAAAACGGCGGCGCGCGCACACAAATGCAGGCGGCGCTCGCGCAATGGCACGCGCCGCAGGCAGCGGAACAGATCGCGGAAAATATTTTGCGAAGCCTGGGGCAAAACGCGAACCAAAAAAGTTTTTCAATGGTGCCGCCGGTGAGCGGTCGCGCCGCAGGAAATTTGAAAGCTGTCGCATGATGACTGCCGAAACATTTTCCATCGCCGCCGAACTGGCCGAACGCGTTTCGCCCGCGACGATCATTCGCCGCAACGAGCCGCTGGCAAAACACACAACGATGCGCGTCGGCGGCCCGGCGGATCTTTATGTCGAGCCGGCGTCGGAAGCGGATTTGGCGGCGGTTTTGCAAGGCTGCGGCGAACACGCGGTGAATTTTTTTCTGCTCGGTCGCGGTTCCAATCTGCTGGTGCGCGACGGCGGCGTGCGCGGCGTGGTGATTTGTCTGGCGCACGCCAATTTCAGCCGGATTGAAATTCGCGGTGAACAAATTTTTTGCGGCGCGGGCGCCAAATTGAAAAATGTTTCGGTCGAGGCAAAACGAAATAACTTGAGCGGCGTGGAATTTTTGGAAGGCATTCCGGGCAGCGTCGGCGGAGCCTTGCGCATGAACGCGGGCGCGATGGGCGCGTGGACGTTCGACGCGGTCGAATCGGTGCGCTTCATGGATTTTGCGGGCGACATTTTTGAGCGCGTCGCGGCCGAAGTGCCGGTGGAATATCGCGCGTGCCCGCTGCTGAAAAATCACATCGCGCTCGGCGCGGTGTTCAAGGGTAAAAAATTGCCGCGCGAGGAAATTGAAAAACGCATGCTGGCGTTCAGCGAAAAGCGCTGGGAATCGCAGCCGGCCGCGCCGAGCGCGGGCTGCATTTTTAAAAATCCGGCGGCGATGCCGGCGGGCAAATTGATTGACGAGCTCGGCTTGAAAACTCTGCGCGTCGGCGGCGCGATGGTTTCCGTCGAGCACGGCAATTTTATTGTGAACGCCGGTAACGCGACCGCGCGGGAGGTTTTGGAATTGATTGCCATTTTGAAAAGCAAAGCCAAGGCGGAACGCGGGATTGATTTGCAAACCGAAGTCGAAATTGTTGGCGAAGAAAACTGAAGGCAGAATTAACCGAATTAAATTCTGAAAATTTTGCCAGTTCGGTCAAAAGAATGAATCAGCCTTTAAAAATCGTGGTGATGCTGGGCGGTCCGAGTGCGGAACGCAAGGTTTCGCTGCGTTCGGGCGCGGCCGTGGCGGCGGCCTTGCGCGCGCGCGGGCACGAGGTGGTTGAATTGGACCCGCAGGAAACAAACTGGATTTTGCCGGAAAAAACGGACGTGGTTTTTCTGGCGTTGCACGGCACTTACGGCGAGGACGGCACGGTGCAGCGGCAGTTGGAAAAAATCGGCGTGCCTTACACGGGCTGCGATTCGGAGGCGAGCCGGATCGCGTTCGACAAATTGCTGACGAAACAATCCTGCATCGAGCGCAGCGTGCCAACGGCGAAATTTTTGGTGGCGGATTCCGCCAGCACTCCGTGGCCCGCGGGTTGGTCGCCGCCGCTGGTGGTGAAACCGGTGCGGCAGGGTTCGAGCGTGGGACTGCAATTTGTGAACCGCGTCGAAGAATGGCCGAAGGCGCTTGCGGAGGCGCTGCGGTTCGATACCGAAGTTTTGGTCGAGGAAAAAATCATCGGGCGCGAGACGACCGTGGGCATTTTGGATGGCCAGGCGCTGCCGGTCGTCGAAGTGCGGCCCAAAACCGGCAGCTACGATTACAAAACGAAATACACGGCGGGCGCGTCGGAATATTTTTGCCCGGCGGATTTTGACGCGGCGACGACGCAGCGGATCCAGGCGGCTGCGCTCGGCGCCTTCAAGTCGATCGGTGGCCGCGATTATTCGCGCGTGGACGTGATGGTGCGCGCGGACGGTTCGCCGGTGGTGTTGGAGGTGAACACGCTGCCGGGCATGACGGAAACGAGTCTGCTGCCGAAAGCGGCGGCGGCGATGGGAATTAATTTTTCCGATTTATGCCAGCGGATGATCGAGCTGGCGCTGCAAAGAAAATAAAAAATTAAATGTGGTTCCGAAGCGAACATAAGAATCAAAATCGGCGGCTGCACCGCACGCATGTGCTGGACGTGAAACTGCGTTCGGACCAGGTGCATGCGGCGCGCGTGCGAATGGTGTCGTGGACCTTCGCGCTCGTGGCCGGCACCTTTCTCGGCTTGTATCTGGTCTGGCGCGCGGGCGAGTGGGGGTTGAACACCTTCGTTTATGAAAACGCAGATTATGCGATCCAGCAGATTGACGTGGCGACGGACGGCGTGATCGCGCCGGAACAATTGCGCCGCTGGACGGGCGTCAAACCCGGGGCCAATCTGATCGCGCTCGATCTCGCGGCGGTGAAGCGCAATCTTGAACTCGTCTCGGTGGTGGACACGGTGTCCGTGGAGCGTGTGCTGCCGCACACGTTGAAAGTGCGCGTGACGGAACGCGATCCCGTGGCGCAGGTGAACGTGCCGCACACGGACGCCGCCGGCGCCATCGTGATTTCAGTTTATCAACTCGACGCGGACGGCGTGGTGATGCAGCCGCTGGACCCGCGCTTGTCGGTGGTGCCGTTGGCGCGGATGAATCCGTCGCTGCCGGTGATCGCGGGACTGAATGTTTTTCAATTGCAGCCGGGCCGGCGCGTGGAACTGCCGGAAGTGCGCGCGGCCTTGCAGTTGATTGAAGCGTTCGACCAGTCGCCGATGGCCGGGCTGGTGGATTTGCGGCGCGTGGATGTGACCGCGCCGGGTGTGGTCATCGCGACGACGGGGCAGGGCAGTGAAATCACGTTTGCCTTGAATAATCTCGACCAGCAATTGCGGCGCTGGCGCGGCATTTACGATTTGGGCGTGCAAAAAAAAGCGACGATCGCGTCGGCCGATCTCGCGGTGGCGAACAACGTGCCGGTGCGCTGGATGACGGCCAGTGTCGTCAACGATGTCTTGCCCAAGTCGGCGAAACCTTTAAAAAACCGGAGGAAAAATGTTTGACGATTCCAACATCATTGTGGGCCTGGAGATCGGCACTTCAAAAATCTGCGTGGTCGTGGGCGAGCAGAATGCCGACGGCGGCGTGAACATCATCGGCCTCGGCCAGTCGCGATCACGCGGCGTGCGCAAGGGCGCGATCATCAACACCGAGCAGGTCGAGGAAGATTTGCGCGCGGCGGTCGCCGAGGCCGAGCAGATGGCCGACGTGGAAATCCGCAGCGTCTATCTCGGCGTGAGCGGCGGCCATGTTCGCGGATTTAATAATCGCGGGCATCATCCGGTGGTTTCGGCGGACCGCGAAATTTCGGCGGAGGACGTCGAGGATGTTTTGAACAACGCCAAGGTGCGCAATCTGCCGCCGGAAAACATGCTGATCCATTTCGTGCGGCAGCATTTTTTGGTGGACGGCCACGACGGCGTGACGAATCCCGTCGGGATGCTCGGCTCCCGTTTGGAAGTGGACATGCACATCATTCACGGCAACGCCAACCAGATGCAGAACGCGGTCCGGCTCGTGAAAGGCACGCAGCTTGCGGTGAACGAAATTGTTTTCAACGGCATGGCCGCGTCGCTCGCGCTGCTGACCGGCGAACAAAAAGAACTTGGCGCGCTGGTCATTGACATCGGCGGCGGCACGACGGAATACGTGGTGCATTCGGACGGCGTCATCCGCCACGCGGGCGTGCTGGCGGTCGGCGGCGACCACGTTTCCAACGACCTCGCCTACGGTCTGAAAGTGCCGTTAAGTCGCGCGGAAAAATTGAAGATCGAACACGGCTCGGCGATTGTCACCGAGGCCGGCAAGGGGCAGACCATCAGCATCACCAATGAACTCGGCCTCGAACTGCGCCGCGTGAATGTGGAGCACTTGCAGCGCATCATGTCGCTGCGGCTCGAGGAGATTTTCAAGCTCATCGCCCAGGAACTCGAAAGTGTGGGGCTGACCGATTATCTGCGCGCCGGCGTTTTTCTGTGCGGCGGCGGTTCGCGTGTGCCTGGAATTGTTACGCTGGCGGAAAATACGTTTCAAATGAAAGTCGCGCTCGGCAACGCGAGCACCATCAGCGGGCTTTCCGCCGCGCTGGATCAGCCGGAGTTCGCCACTGCGATCGGGCTGGTGAAATACGGCTCGCTGCGCAGCCGCCGCGTCCGCCGGCCGTCCATTTTCCGCGACACGCTCAAAAATGTTTTCGGCAAAGTTTTGTCCCGCTGACGAAAGGAACCCGTTATGGAAACTGAATCTGAAAATTCGCAATCGGATCCGCAACTGGAAATTCCGGCGACGCCGGCGGTGAAAATTTTCGGCGTCGGCAACGCGGGCGTCAGCCTGCTCGCGGCGCTGACCACGCCGGAATTTTCCGCCGCGCATCTCATCGCGGTGAACACCGACGCCGCGTCGCTGGCCGCGTCCGTCGCGCCGGTGAAAATCCAGTTGGAAAATAAATTGCTGCGCGGGCTGGGCACCGGTGGCGATCCTGACCGCGGCCGCGCGCTCGCGGAGGAACAATTCTCCACGCTCAAATCCGCATGCGCCGGCGCGAACATCGTTTTCATCCTCGCCGGTTTGGGCGGCGGCGCGGGCAGCGGCATCAGCCCCGTGCTGGCCAAGGCCGCGCGCGAGGCGGGCGCGGTGGTGCTGGCGTTTGTAACGACGCCGTTTGAGTGCGAAGGCAACCGGCGCGAATTGCAGGCGCAGCAAAGTCTGGATCAGCTGAAGGCCGCGGCGGATGGAGTCATCTGCCTGCCGAACCAAAAGGCGTTCAGGTTGATTGATGAGAACACGAGCGTGTGCGAAACGTTCCGCGTCACGGGCGACTTGCTGGTCGAAGGCGTGCGCGGCGTGTGGCAGTTGTTCGCGCGGCCCGGCTTGATCCAAGTTCACTTTGCGGATGTGTGCGCGCTCGTGCGCGACCGTCATGCGGAAAATGGTTTTGCGTTTGTCGAGGCCGGCGGGCCGGGTCGCGCGCGCGAAGTGGTGGAAAAATTACAGGCGCATCCGCTGCTCGATGAAGGCCGCGTGCTCGCGGAATCCGAGGCGGTGCTGGTGAGCCTGACCGGCGGCAAAGATTTGACGATGGCCGAAGTGAACCGCGTGATGGAACTGATCAAGCGGCAGTGCGGTCGCGCGCAGATCATCATGGGCGCGGCGATTGACGCGGCGTTCACCGGCCGGCTGTGCGTCACGGTCATCGCGGCGAAACAAAACAGCTCGCCGAAAATTGCGACGACCCGCACGGAAACGCAGGGCGGGGTTTCTGCCAACCCAAGCCAGCGCGATGCCGTGATGATGCGCGGCACGCGGACGCGCCGGGGAAATCCCAAGATGGTGCAGCCGCAACTGCCGCTGGCGATTGTCTCCAAAGGCCGTTTCGACAAGAGCGAGCCGACGTTGCACAACGGTGAAGATCTGGATATCCCGACGTTTCTGCGGCGTGGCGTGCCGCTGAATTGATTTTCAGTTCCGCGACCACGCGGCGAGAACATTGTTGGTGGTGAAGGTCAGACGCAGTTGGCTTTCGAAATAGGTCGGTGAAGTTTCCACCCAGCCGATGCCGCCATGCCGGTAAAAGCCGCCGCCGCCACCGACCATCACCGTGCCGGGGCTGCTGTAACGCGTGATCCATTCGGCGACGGTTTTGCCATCGCTCAAGCGCGCCATCTTGTCGGGCGGCCCCATGTCCACGATGGCTTGGTCGTAGGAATAATTGCCGATGCGACCGTCCCAATTGATGCGGTGGGTGGCGCAGCCGGTAAGCAGCGCGGCCATGAAAACAGCGAGGAGCGATGGAATTCCCAGTTTCATTTTCATGGTTGCACGTTAAATCCGCTGCGGCCAAAGCGCAAAGTCCAAATTATCAGCCGTTCATTTTTTGCGATAAAATTTTCCTGAGGCGGTGATCGGTTCGCAAATCAAGAGGCCCTTGCGCGCATCGCCGGTCGGGTCCGGGCGATGATCTCTTCGCGCCGCGGACTAAGACAGCAATTGATGCCGCCAAAGACGCCAATATGCGGGCATTCGCGCGGGTCGGCGACCAGACACAAAACCACCCCCGGCAGCGGGGTGTTGGCGGCGCGGCAAATCAGGGGATTCGGGAGAATCCATTGGACGGGAGCATCAGCCTTCTTTTGCGACACCCGCAAAAAATAATTTAGTTTGTAGAAAATGAAACTACCGATATTGGTAGGTCGAAAATTGAACTTCGCGGTTTCACTTTGGGCGGCAGGCTGTATGTTGCCTGCGGAGGAAAAGGGCACACCAGCAATTTTAACCAAACATATAATGCCCAAAAATTCTTTAGGCCATCCTGATTGGAAACGGAAGAAACAAATCCAAACATACGTGTGGGTGGTTTTTACCGCCGTGCTCTGCGGTGCGGCCGTCGTGGTGACCATTTATTTTTTCAACGCCAAAAGGTAAACGCTGATTCACCACCGGTCTTGAAATGCGGCACCCCGCTGAAATTATTTTTCCATCGTCGAAAAGGCGGCGGTGATGGGCCGATGATCGGAGCCGAGGCCCCAGTTGGGAATCGTGGGAATGAAAGTGTCGGCCGCGCGCCAAGATCGCTTCATCGCCGGACTCAGCAAGATATAATCAATACGCGAGTAAGTGTCGTTCTTGCCGAAAAAATAAGTCCACGCGACGTTGCGGGGCTCAAAATAAGGCGGCTCGCCGGGTGCCGTGTCGCCGTTGCGTTCGGCGGGACGCGTGTCGGCCAGCTTGGATTTGCCACGCCCGATGATTTCGCGGAGCGCGGCGGAATCTTTTTCGTCATTGAAATCGCCGAGCACAACCAAGCGGGCATTGGGATTTTTTTCCAGCCGCGCGTCGATGATCTGGCGCAAAACTTTGGCCTCGCCCAAGCGTTCATCGGCTTCGTCGGCCTCGGGCGTGAGGAGCTTAGATTTCAAATGGGCAACGATGAGCGTGAAGGTGAAATTGGTCGTGACCGCGATGTCCATTTCCGCGAAACCGCGTTTGACTTGGAAGCGCCGGCCGTCGAGCAGAAATAATTCATTCGTGTGCGGGCGGCGGGCGATGATGGGGAATTTGCTCAAAACCGCGATGTGAATGTTGGTGTCATAGCTTTCAACGTGATCCCAAAACGGAAAATTTTGTCCGGCACTGGCAAGCGAATCGCGCAATTCCAAAAGGGCATTGGTGCCGCCCATTTCTTCGAGCGCGAGCACGTCGGGATTCATGGTCTTGATGCCTTCGCGAATTTTTGCTTTGGCCTCGACCGACTTGACGTGCAGCCGCGATTCGGTTGGCTGGTCGAGATAATTTTCGACGTTGTAAGTGGCCACGCGGAATGGTTCGGCCGACTCGCTCATGCAGCAGGATGCGAGAAACAACAGGCGACTGACCCAAGTCAAAATGATTCCCTTTGTGTGCATGGCCAAGATTGTAACGATGCGGGTCGCAAGGCCAAACGAGAATTTTTGAGGGTGATTTGGAGCGACCAAGCAGTTTTTCTTCACATAAAGTTGACAAAACAGATGCTTGACGAGGCTGGCTGCCGCCGAAAGAATTTATTCGTGCCGAACATTAACAATTCGCGGCGACTGATTTTGATCGGCAGCCTGCTCTTTGCAATCGCTGCCGGGTGCGGCAAGTCGAACGGACCGTCAACCGGTAAAAGTTTGCCGCCGCAGCTAAAATCGCTGAGCGAAATGAATTCCCAACCGCGACGCGATGTCAATGGGCAGATTGTTGACGCCCACGATGGTTGCCTGCAATTTTTCAACGGCCGCTATTATTTATACGGCACGGCTTATGGAACCAATGATGGTTTTGGCAACGGCAACCGCTATCGAGTTTACAGTTCGCCGGATCTCGCAAAGTGGACGCTGGAAGGCGATCTGCTCAAAGCGGCTCCGCCAGGGGTTTATTATAGTCCCTATGTGGTTTTTAATCCGAACACCCACAAATATGTCCTGTGGTATAACTGGTATCCAAAACTCTGGGATGGCAAACTTGGCGTGGCGGTGAGCGACACACCAACCGGGCCGTTCACCATTGTGCATACGGATAAATTGCATTCGCGGCCCGGTTCGCGCGCGGGGGTCGGCACGCTCTTTGTGGACAACGACGGCCATGGCTATTGTATTTTTACCGCGATGGACGAAGACTATGGTGTTCGGATCTTGGCGCTGACGCCCGATTATTTAGGGCTGACCGGAGAGGCTAGCCAAGTGATTTTGAAAGGAGCCGAATGTTCAATCCTCATCCGTCGCAACGATCTGTATTACATTCTAAGTGGACCGCTCTGTTGTCTTTGTCCCCAAGGCACCATCGTGCAGGTCTTGACCGCAACGTCGCCATTTGGACCTTACACAGTCCGGTCCCAAATCAATCGTCGTTCTGATAATGGCGAACCGATCATACCCGCGCAGGAAACGTGGATCGCCACCATCCCCACGTCCGCCGGGCCGACTTATCTATGGATGGGGGATCGCTGGAAATCTAGTCCGGATGGCGCGAAGGGCCACGATTTTCAATATTGGACGTTGCTTGCGTTCAACCCCAATGGAGACATTCTGCCGATCAAATAATTTTTTTACGGGAATTGAAAGAGGATTGCACCTGGATTGCTCGCCTGAAAGTTGACAACATTTTTTGCCAATTGATGTAAATCTGCTAATGTGTGGCCATGTCTCGAATTAGCAAAAACAAACCAGCGTTGAACAAGTTGGACGACAAGCAAAGCGAACGCGACACGCGCGAGCTGCGCATTGACAAAGTGGGCGTGCGCGGGCTGCGGTTTCCCATCCAAGTGCGCGACCGCGCGCGCAATGTGCAAAACACGGTGGCGACGATCGGGATGTTCGTGGACTTGCCGAAGGAATTCAAAGGCACGCACATGAGCCGTTTCGTGGAAGTGCTCAACGCGCACGGCAACATCATTCACGTCGAAAACATCACGGACATCCTGCGCGAGCTGCAAAAAAAATTGCACTCGGCCACGTCGCACATCGAAATTGAATTTCCGTATTTCATGTCGAAAAAATCTCCCGTCTCGCGGCAGGAAAGTCTGATGGATTACGTCGCGCGGTTCGATGCGGCGGCGTGCGGGCATGAAATTGATTTTGTGCTGACGGTGAAAGTGAACGTGACGACGCTGTGTCCGTGCTCGAAAGCCATCGCGAAACATGGCGCGCACAACCAGCGCGGCGAGGTCAAGGTGGCGCTGCGTTTCAAAAAAACCATTTGGATCGAAGATGTCGTGGAACTCGTCGAGGCGTCGGCGAGTTCGGAATTGTATGCGCTGTTGAAGCGGCAGGATGAAAAAGCGGTGACGGAACGCGCGTATGAAAATCCGGTTTTTGTCGAGGACCTCGTCCGCAATGTGGCGCTGCGGCTCAATGCCCATCCGCTCGTGACCTGGTATAAAGTCGAGGCGGAAAACTACGAGAGCATCCATAATCACAACGCCTACGCGTGCATTGAGCAGCCGGCTTTCATCCCGATTAAAAAATCCTGAAAATTGTTGTGGCTTATTTGGCGCTTTTCGCTATATTCCCGCCCCTTTGAAGCATTGGCCGGTTTCGGTATCTGGCCGATAAAAATTTTTGCGTTGTGACCGATAAGAAAAAAGTAATGAAAAAAAATGTATCGCGGGGCAAGTCGCCGGGGGCGGCCACGGCTGCGTCGATCCTTGGCCGGCCGGTCAACAAATCAGGCGGCCCGTCGGACTTGAAAAAAATCAAGCCGGAGTGGCACAAGTTTTATTTGAACTTGCTGGAATTGCGCGAGCAATTGGTCAAGCAGATGAATGGCCTGGCCGAAGAATCCGCGCAGGAAATGGCCGGTTACAGCCTGCACATGGCGGATTCCGGCACGGACAATTTTGATCGCGATTTTGCGTTGAGCCTGCTCTCCGCCGACAAGGACGCGGTGTTTGAAATTGAAGAAGCGCTCAAACGCATCGAGAAAAACACCTATGGCGTCTGTGAATTGACCGGCAAGACGATTCCGAAGATGCGGCTGGAAGTGATCCCGTGGACTAGGTTCACGGTGGAAGCCCAGGCGCAGTTGGAACGCGATGGTGCCCTGCGGTCCCGCCGGTTGGGCGCGTTGGGTTCCATTGATGCCACCGGTGGCGTCCCCGAAGTTGAAACGGAAGACGGCGACGAAGCCGAAGAACCAAAGCCGAAAGAGAAAGAATAATTTATGGCCCGAGAAGTCATCACCATCGAATGCAGCGAAGCCCGCAAGGAAGGGAAATCACCTTCGCGCTACACCACCACCCGCAACAAGAAATTGCAGACGGAAAAGTTTGAGGTTAAGAAATTTAACCCCGCCCTCCGCCGTCATACGCTGCATAAGGAGATCAAGTAATTATGCCACGCAAGACCAACACCGAGAAAGAAAAACGCGGCGGCAAACGCGCCACGGAAAAACGCACCCCGCGTCCGAAGCCGAAAATTGATTTCACCCTCGACGCGCTCGATTACAAAAATGTCACTTTGTTGCGCACATTTGTGACCGACCAAGGCCGCATTCTGCCACGCAAATACACCGGCCTGCCGGCGCACTATCAGCGCCGCATGACGACCGCGATCAAGCGCGCCCGCCAGATGCTGTTGATGAAGTGAGTTTTGTTTTTCCGCCCGTTTGGCCAACCGACCATCGGGCGGAAATTTTTTTGCCTATGATCGCCGCAACGGCGGTCAATCCAACCGGCAAATTTTAAGCGGCTTCTTCCGCCATCCAGTCGCCGAGATGCAAAAATTCCTTGATCTTGCGACGTTCGTGGCGGTTTTTGAGGGATTTCTTGGAGTGATGTTCAGTCTTGCGGAACGGATGTTTCGGATTGCGAATGGCTTCGCCGATTACTTCGATTGTTTTCATCATACCGTTTTTTCCTTTCATCAAACAGTCAGCGTAAACGATGCCAACTGCTGTAGTTCCAAATATGCAATGGAATCTACATTTAATCTGACCCCGCCCTTGCCGCAGTGTTCAAAATTTTTCAGGCAAAACAAAAAGAGCCAGAACACCACTCGTTTTCCACCCGTTTTGCCACCAAGCGCAATCCGGTTTTCGCAAACGCCTGCTCAACTTCAGAAAATTCCACCGCCAAAATTCCGGCCAACACCAGCGTCCCGCCCGGTTTTAAACGGTTCACGATGCGCCGCCGCTCGGCGATAAGCAGATTGGAAATGAGATTCGCGCAGACCAGATCATATTGCCGCGTTGGTCTTAAAGAAATTTTTGTCACATCGCGGCGCACGGGCTTGAGTATCGAATCCACCTTGTTTTTAAAGGCGTTTTCGCGCGCAACGCGCACCGCTTCCGGATCAAAATCAAACGCGTGAACCGGCTTGCAACCCAGTTTTGCCGCCGCAATCGCGAGGATTCCCGAGCCGGTGCCGATGTCCAGAAATGTCACTTGTGTCCCATTTTTGCGGCACCGGACAATTTCGTGCAGACAAAATGAAGTCGTCGGATGCTGTCCCGTGCCGAAGCTCAAACCGGGATCGAGAATGACCACCGCCTGATTTTTGCGCGGTTTTTTTTTGCTCCAACTCGGTTTGACGAGGAGCGCGTCGCCGATTTCCAGCGGATGAAAATGGCGTTTCCACGATTCGGCCCAATCTTCGCGCTTCACTTTGGCGATGGTGATTTTTCCGCTGCCAAGCTTGAGGCCGCAATCTGCCGTCTGTTTTAAACCGGCAAGAATTTTGGCTTTTAAATTGCGCGGTAAAATTTTGTGCGTGAAAACACTCACCAAACTGGTCTGCGCTTCCAAATCAAAATAGGCGGAAGCCGCCGCACCGGTCAGCGTGGCCAATAGTTCGCTGACGGCGTCTTCGGCTTCGAGCGTGGTCGCAATGGAAACGCGCCGAAGCGTTTTTTGTTTTTTCATTTTGGAAATCAGCCGACCAGGTCGCGCCACGCGGTGAAATTGAGCAGTTCAATTTCCGCCATGTGCGGATGCAATGCGACCTGCGTGATGCTGGCGTATTCGATCTCAAACGCGTTCGTTTTCGGCAGCGGCAATTCCAGCAAAATGGAAATAATCATGCGAATGACGCCGCCGTGGCAAAAAATCGCGACGTTCTGGCCGGGATGTTTTTCGATGATCTCGCGCAAACACGGCTCGATGCGCGCGCGAAAAGTTTTTCCGCTTTCACCGTTCGGCGAGCCGGGATCTTCAATTTTATGCAGCCATTCGTGCACGGCAAAATTATATTTTGACCGGACCGCTTCCCAGCCGTGGCCGGTCCAGTCGCCGAAATCGATCTCGCGCAGGTCCGGAAAAATAATTTGCGTTTGTTTTTTTATTTTCAGCGTCGGCGCGAGCGTCTGTTGGACGCGCTTCATCGGGCTGGCGTAAATCGCGTCAATCGTCTTGGCGCGCAGATAATCCGCGAGAATTTTTGCCTGCCGCTGGCCGCGCGGCGACAGGTTCATGTCAATGCGGCCGCCAAAAATTTTCTGGTAACGCGCCTCGACTTCGCCGTGCCGGATGAGCAGCAGCCGCGCGGCGGGCGCGGGCGAATTTTTTTTACGCCGGGAATTTTTCTTGGTGGCCACAATGATTTAACCTCGGGAAATTGCTTGTTGTTGCGCGGCGAGCAGTTCGCGGATGCCGATTTTGCCGAGTGCGAGCAAGTCGGCCAGTTGCGTGTCGGTAAAAGTCGCCTCTTCGCCGGAGCCTTGCAGTTCGATAAATTCGCCGGCGGAATTCATCACCAGATTCATGTCCACGCTCGCGGCCACATCTTCAGTGTAGCACAAATCCAGCAGCGGTTGGCCGGCGACGATGCCGACGCTGACCGCCGCGACGCCCGCAAGAATCGGGCTGGCGGCAATTTTCTTCTCGGCGATTAATTTATTCACCGCGAGCGCCAGCGCGACGAAGGCGCCGGTGATCGCCGCCGTGCGCGTGCCGCCGTCAGCCTGCAACACATCGCAATCAATGCAGATCGTGCGCGAACCGAATTTTTCCAAATCCACCGCCGCGCGGATGGAGCGGCCGATGAGCCGCTGGATTTCCGACGAACGCCCGTCGAGCTTCCCCTTGCTGATGTCGCGCGGTTTGCGTTCCAACGTCGAATAGGGAAGCATCGAATATTCAGCCGTGAGCCAGCCGCCGGAAATTTTTTGCTCCTTCATCCAGCGCGGCACATTTTCCTCGATGGTCACGCCGCAGATCACCCGCGTGTTGCCCCATTCGATCAGGGTGGAACCGGCGGCATAAGGCGCGATGTGGTTTTGAAAACGCAGCGGCCGGATTTGATTGGCGGAACGTCCGTCGGCGCGTGGGATTAAGTCAGCCATAAAAAAATTTTAATTCAATCGGCTGCCGGACAAAAGTCCAAATGCCGGCGCAAGAAAAAATTATCGTTTAGCGACGGAGAAACTATCGAGCAAGCTGCCGAAACTGTTCAGCGGCGTTTCGTGTTTCAGGCTCAAGACTTGGCGCAGATATTCGATGCCGTCCGGAAGGCTGCGCACGGATTTCGGCAGCATCGCGCCGGAAGCGTTCGCGTGGCCGCCGCCCTGCAATTTTTCCGCAACCTTCAGCGCCTCGCCGTTGCGGCTGCGAAAACTCGCGATCACCGCGTTGTTCGGCCGTTTGAACAGCGTGACCAGGACGGGAAATTTGGTCGCGCCGCGTTCCAGCAACTGATGCACGATCAAATTATTGTTGCCGATCACCGTGTCCACGTAGCCGATGACCGGCGTGATCTCCGTGACATTTTTTTTGCTCCACTCGAATCCGAGCGGATCTTCCACGCGCCGCTTCACCGCCATCACTTCGAGCAGTGGATGGTTCAATAATTTTTCGATGTCGCCGTCAATGACCGAATGCAAATTCCAAAATTGATAAACTTTCACCAAGGCCGCGTAATCGCCGGCGATCTCGAAATCCGGATCGTTCTCCAAAAACAGGTCCGCGACGTTGTTCAAATGCGCGAGCCGTTCCATCGCGGGCGATTCGAGGCCGTGTTTCTTGCAGATTTCATAACAGAGCATCCCGGCGGATTTGGTTTTGTCGTGGATGAGATGCGCGAACTTCGGTTCCGCTTCCGTGACGTGATGGTCGATGATTGTCCATTCCGGTTTGTCCATGCGCGTCTCGAAAGTGAAATCGGCGACCCACGCGGCGGTTTCGCGCAGCTCGCGCTGTTTCCAATAATTGTAGTGATACGCCTCCAGCGGCACCTCGCGGTTGAACATTTTCTTCGCGAGCTTCTGCAAAAATAAGCCCGCCACGAAACCGTCGAGATCGCTTTCGTGCGTCAAAATGATATCCGGCTTGGACAAATCCATCATCGGCCAAGGCTAAATCACGAACGCACGCGTGGCGAGCGGGGAATTGTGACCGACGTTGGTGTTGAAAGAAATTTTTTCGCGGGCAACGCGGCAGCAATAAATTTTCTCACCAGTTCCGATTCATGGTCTTTGCGCCACAACGCGCCCACGGGAATCGGCGGCAAGCCCGGTTTCAACGGAATTAATTTCACGCGTGTTCCGACGATGCACGCCAGACTGCTCGGCACGAGCGCAATCCCGCGTCCGGCTTCCACGGCGGCGATGATGCTGGTGCCGCCTTCATGCTCCTCGGCAAAATTCGGTTTCTGGCCGGCCGCGGCAAAGGTCCTGGCCACTGCGCGGTAGGCCTCGGGATAATCCTTCCGCGTCAGACCGATGAGCGGTTCGCGCGCGATCTGCGGCAGCGTGAGCGCGCGTAATTTGGCCAGCGGATGCAACGGCGACACCGCCACACAGATCGCGTAACGCGCAAATTCAGCGAACGAAAAACTGCGCAACACCTTCTCCGGCGGACGCGCGGTCAGCGCGACGTGCAATTTTTTTTCGCCCAATTGCGCGAGCATTTCTTCCGAAGACAAATCGTGCAGCGTCACGCGCACCTGCGGAAACTCGCCCTGAAACGCGCGCAGCATCGGCGGCAGAATCTGCACCGTGAGCGATGGCGCGTAGCCGACATGGATTTCGCCGCTGTCGCCATGCGCCACGGCGCGCGCCTTTTTCACCCCGTCATCGGCGCGCTGCAAAACGGCTTTGGCTTCGGTCAAAAAAACTTTTCCCGCCGCCGTCAGCTTCAGCGATTTCGCGCTGCGTTCAAAAAGTTGAAAACCGATTTCGTCTTCGAGATCGCGGATCTGCCGGCTCAAGCCCGGCTGCGAGACGTGCAGCTTCAACGCCGCGCGCGAGACATTTTCCTCCTCGGCGACGGCGACGAAATAACGGAGATGGCGCAGTTCCATTTTAGGAAGCATAACTTAAATCTATGCTCAGGCAAGAAACATGGTATTTCTCAAAATTGGAAACCGCGCGCATAGTGGTCTCATGAAAATGATTCGCAAATCAAATGATCGGGGCCACGCCAATCACGGCTGGCTGGACAGTTATCACACCTTCAGCTTCGCGGACTATTACGACCCGCAGTGGATGGGCTATCGCAGCCTGCGCGTCATCAACGACGATCTCGTGATGCCCGGCATGGGCTTCGGCACGCATCCGCATCGTGATATGGAAATCATCAGCTACGTTTTGAGCGGCGCGATTGAGCACAAGGATTCGATGGGCAACGGCCGCGTCATCCGCGCCGGCGAATTTCAATACATGGCCGCCGGCACCGGCGTGCAGCACAGCGAGTTTAATCCGTCTAAGACCGAGCCGCTGCGTCTGCTGCAAATCTGGATTCAGCCGGACGCGAAAGGCGTGAAGCCGCGTTACGCTGAGAAAAATTTCGCGACCGCGCCGACGGGGAGATTAAATCTCGTCGCCAGCAAGAGCGGACGCGAGGGTTCCATTGCGATTCATCAGGACGCGGATTTGTCGTTCGCGAAACTGGACGACGGGCAGGCGGTGGAATATCCGCTCGCGGCGAAACGCCACGCGTGGATTCACGTCGCCGAGGGCGAAGTGTCCGTCAACGGCACGAAACTCACCGGCGGCGACGCCATCGGTGTGAGCGATGAAAACGTGCTGAAAATTTCGGCGGCCAAGCCGTCGCAGGTTTTGCTGTTCGATCTAAACTGAAAAACAAACCAACCAAATGCGTTCCGCGATGCGGGAATCGCCCGATTGCGGAACGCGAAACCAAAACTGATAAAATACAAAACTATGAGTGCCATCACCTCCACCCAACTGCTCGCGCAACTGAACTGGCGTTACGCCACGAAACAGTTTGATCCCAACCGAAAAATCAGCGCCCCGGACTGGGCCGCGCTGGAAGAAGCGCTGTTGCTGACGGCGTCCAGCGGCGGATTGCAACCGTGGAAATTCATCGTCGTGACCGATCCGGCGGTGCGCGCCAAATTGTTGCCGGCGTCTTATGGCCAGCCGCAAATCACCGCCGCGTCGCATCTCGTGGTGTTCGCGTCCAAAAATAAATTTAGCGAGGCGGACGTGGACGCGCATTTGCAAAATGTGGCAAAAGTGCAAGGCGCGCCGATTGAAGCGCTGGCACCGTTGCGCGGAATGCTGGTCGGCGGCATCGTCAAGGCGCAGGATGAAGCGGCCCGAAATGCGTGGGCGAGAAATCAGGCCTACATCGCGCTGGGAAATTTTCTGACGAGCGCGGCGCTGCTGGAAATTGACGCCTGTCCGATGGAAGGCTTTGACCGCGCGCAATACGACGAGATTCTCGGCCTGAAAGCGAAAGGTCTCGCTTCGGCGGTGATCGCCACCGTCGGTTATCGCCTGCCGACGGACAAATATGCGTCCGCGCCCAAAGTGCGTTTTCCAAAAGAACAAGTTTTCATCTCGGTCTAAATAAAAAAACCAAACCAACCACCCAAAATAAAAAATGAAAATCGCCACCATTATCGCCCGCACCTTGCTCGGACTCATCTTCGTCGTGTTCGGTCTGAATGCGTTCTTCAACTTCCTTCCCGTGCCGCCGCCCAAGGGCGAGCTGGCCGGGGATTTTATGAAGGCTTTGTTCGTCAGCCATTATCTTTACGCTGTGAAGTGCTTTGAAATTTCCGGCGGCCTGATTTTGTTGAGCGGACGTTTCACAGCGCTCGGCCTCACACTCGTCGGCCCGGTCATCATCAACATTTTATTCTTCCACACGTTCCTCGATCCGTCCGGTCTGCCGCTGGCAGCGATTCTTAGCGTGCTCGCGCTATTCCTGCTCTGGCGGAATAAAAGTGCGTTCGCTGGCTTGGTGCGTAAATAATTAGCCATGCAGCTTGGCATTGATAGTTTTGCGGCGAATTTTGCCGGCACGGACCGCAACATCACCGGCGCGGAAAGTTTGCGCCAATTGATCGAACGCATCGAACACGCCGAGCAAGTGGGCTTGGACGTTTTCGGTGTGGGCGAACATCATCGCCGAGAATTTCTTGATTCTGCGCCGGCGGTGATTCTCGCGGCGGCGGCGGCGCGGACAAAAAAGATTCGGCTCACAAGTGCCGTCACGGTTTTGAGTGCGGCCGATCCGGTGCGCGTGTTTCAAAATTTTGCGACGCTGGATCTGCTCTCGCAAGGCCGCGCGGAAATGGTGGTTGGGCGCGGCTCGTTCACGGAATCATTTCCGCTGTTCGGCCTCGCGCTGAAAGATTACGACTCGCTCTTCGCCGAGAAACTCGATCTGCTGCTGAATATTTGCGAAAACGAATTTGTTCACTGGACCGGCAAGCATCGCGCGCCGCTGACCGGCCAGGGCGTGTATCCGCGACCGCTGCAAAATCCGCTGCCGATCTGGCTCGGCGTTGGCGGGACGCCGGAATCGTTCGCGCGCGCGGGCGCGCTGGGTTTGCCGCTGATGGTCGCCATCATTGGCGGCGAGACGCATCGCTTTCGTCCGCTCGTGGATTTGTATCGGGAGATGGGCCAGCGCGCCGGTCATTCGGCTGATCAATTAAAAGTCGGTGTTCACGCGCTCGGTTACGTCGCGGACACGACGAAAATTGCGAGCGACGAATTTTTTCCCGGCTATGCGCGCAGTTTCACGGACATCGGCAAGGAACGCGGCTGGCCGCCGGTGACGCGCGCACATTTTGAGGCGCAACGCGGCGCGCGCGGCGCGTTGCTCGTGGGCGGCCCCGAAGAAGTGGCGGAAAAAATTCTCGCGCACAGCGGGTCGCTCGGCGGTATTGCGCGGATCACGTTTCAAATGGACGTCGCCGCACTGCCGCAGGCAAAGTTAATGCGCGCCATTGAATTGATCGGCGCGCGGGTGGCACCGGTGTTGCGCGCGGAAACGATTCTCAGTTCATGACACCAAAATCTCACAACGCGCCGGTTGGCACCGTGAAACAAAGTGTGCTAAAAATTGCCTTGGCCAAAATGTTGGCGCGCGCGGATCGGACTTGAACCAAACGTGAAAAAAACTTTGCAATTGCTCGCCGTTTTGGTGCTGCTGGCCGCAAGTGTAACGTGGCTCGCCGCCGGCGCGGATCGCGGCTGGACGAAAACGAGCGTTGCGGTCAAAACGTTGGACGAAGTCACCGGCATCGAAGGCATCACTTACAAAAAACAATTTGTGCCGGGCGTGGATTTTCTCGGCGCGTCCGCCCTCGTCGCCGGATTGCTGGCGGGAACTTCACTTTTCTTCCGCAATAAAAACAAATCAACAACCAAAAACTGAAACCAACAACTATATCATGAAATTAAAACATCTCATTCCGCTCGTTTGTCTCACCACGGCGGTTTATGCCGCGCCGGAGACGTTCGACTTTAAAGATCCGAAAGGCGTGAACAACGCCGTGTTCAAGCTCGATGCGCCGCTGGAATCCGTCAATGGCAGCGCCAGCGGCATCAGCGGCACCGTGAGTTTTGATCCGGAAAATCCGGCGGCGACGACGGGGAAAATCATTGTCGCCGCCGAATCCATGACCGTGCCGAATCCGATGCAAAAGGAACATTTGCACGGTCCGAACTGGCTCGACGTCGCCAAGTATCCGGAAATCACATTCGAGGCGAAGTCGCTCGCGAACGTGAAGACGGAGGGTGATGTCACGACGGCGGATGTGACCGGCACATTCAGTTTGCACGGTGTGTCCAAAGACATCACGGCGCCGGTGAAATTCACTTACCTGAAGGACAAATTAAGTGCGCGCGTGCCGAAAATGAACGGCGACTTGCTGGTGATCCGCGCGAATTTTGAAATCAACCGCGAGGATTTCAACATCCAGAAAGGCCAATACGAAGACAAGGTGGCGCCGACGATTGAACTGTCCCTGGCCATTGCCGGTGCGTGCCCCCAATAATTCCATCAGCAACTAAGCAACCCAAAATAAATTAATGCCAACTGTCTCTGTCATATATTTCTCCGGCACCGGTCACACAGCCAAGCTCGCCGAAGCCGTGACCAAAGGCGCAGCGTCCGTCGCCGGCGTCAAAACCAACCTCATCGCCATCAGCGGCGACGACATCACCAAAGGCCGTTATGCCAACGATGAAGTTTTTGCGAAGCTGGATGCGAGCGACGCGATCATTTTCGGCAGCGCCACTTACATGGGCGGGCCGGCGGCGCAGTTCAAGGCGTTCGCGGATGCCTGCGGCGGCAAATGGTATACGAGCGCGTGGAAGGATAAAATCAGCGCGGGCTTCACGGTTTCGGCCGGCGCGAGCGGCGACAAGTTGAGCACGTTGCATTATTTTTTCACGCTGGCGATGCAGCTTGGCATGGTCTGGGTCGGCCTGCCGGAACTGCCGAATCCGGCGACGGGCATCAACCGGTTGAGCAGCTACAGCGGCGCGATGGGCCAGGCCGGCCAGGAGCCGGTGGATGTCGCACCGAATGCGGCGGACAAGCAGACCGGCGAAATCCTCGGCAAACGCGTGGCGGAATACGCGGTGAAATTGAAAAAGTAAAATCCCGCCCGAAAACAAAAACCGCAGTTGAAAAAAATTCAGCTGCGGTTTTTTTGTGCAGAGATAAATTACGCTTTTTCTTCTTTTTTCTGCGCCTTCACCTCGAGGTAAAGTTCGCGCAGTTGTTTCGGTGAAACCGTCGAGGGCGAACTGGTCATCAAGTCGGTGCCCTTCGCGGTTTTCGGAAAGGCGATGACGTCGCGGATGCTGGTGACGCCGCAGAGAATTGCGATGAGCCGGTCGAAACCAAGCGCGATGCCGCCGTGCGGCGGGGCGCCGTATTTGAACGCATCCAGCATGTAGCCGAACCGCAGTTTCGTTTCGTCCGGCGGAATCTGCAGCAGTTCTTCGAAAATAGTTTTCTGCACGTCGGGCTGATGAATACGGATCGAGCCGCCGCCGAGTTCCACGCCGTTGACGACGATGTCGTAATGCTGGCCGCGAACTTTCTTGGGGTCGGTCTTGAGTAGCGGAATGTCGTCGGCCACCGGCGCGGTGAACGGATGATGGCTGGAATACCAGCGGTTCTGTTCGCGGTCGAAACCGAGCAGCGGAAATTCGATGACCCAGAGAAAATTAAACTGCTTCGGATCAAACGTCAGCTTGCCTTGCGATTTCAAAACGTCCGCGCAATACAAACGAATTTTGCCAAGAATTTCGCAGGCGTTCAGCCATTGGTCGGCGGCGAACAGAATCAAATCGCCTTCCTCGATTTTGAGTTTGGAAGTGAGCGCGGCTTTTTCCGCTTCGCTGAAGAATTTCACGATGGGCGATTTCCATTCGCCGTTCTCAACTTTGATAAACGCGAGACCTTTCGCGCCAAAACTCTTGGCATATTCGGTCATCGTTTCGATCTGGCCTTGCGTCGCGCCGGCCAGGCCTTTGGCGTTGATGGCTTTCACCACGCCGCCGGCTTCGATGCACTTGCCGAACACGCCGAACTTCGAGCCTTTGAATTCTTCGCTGAAGTCCACGAGTTCCATGCCGAAACGCGTGTCCGGTTTATCAATGCCAAAGCGGTTCAGCGCTTCCTCGAAGCTGATGCGCTTGAATGGCGTCGGCACGTCAATGTTCAATGCCGTTTTCCAAACGCGTTTGATGAGGCCTTCGATGAGCGCGTAAATATCTTCGCGATCAATGAAGCTCATCTCGATGTCCACCTGCGTGAATTCGGGCTGGCGGTCGGCGCGTAAATCTTCGTCGCGATAGCAGCGGGCGAGCTGGAAATATTTTTCCACGCCGGCGACCATCAAAATTTGTTTAAACTGCTGCGGCGATTGCGGCAGCGCGTAAAACGTTCCCGGCTCGCGGCGGTTCGGCACGAGAAATTCGCGCGCGCCTTCGGGCGTGGACTTGAACAACGTCGGCGTCTCGACTTCGAGAAAACCTTGTTCGTCCATGTAGCTGCGCGTGGCGATGGCGACCTTGGAGCGCAATTTCAAATTGCGCGCCATCTCCGGCCGGCGCAAATCGAGGTAGCGATATTGCAATCGCAATTCTTCGTTCACCTTGTTGGCGATTTCGGGATCGTCCACCGGAAACGGCAGCACTTCCGCCATGTTCAGCACTTCGAGACCGGTGACGCCGACCTCGATTTCGCCGGTGCCAATTTTCGCGTTGTTCGTGCCGGCGGGACGTTGACGCACTTTGCCGGTGATGCTGACGACACATTCGCTGCGGAGCGCGGCGGCTTGCGCGAAAAGTTCGGGCGTTAAATCGGACGGATCGAAAACGGTTTGCGTGCGGCCTTCGCGGTCGCGGATGTCGATGAAGATGAGGCCGCCGAGATCGCGGCGGGAATGAACCCAGCCGGAAAGTGTGACGGTTTGGCCGATGTGCGCCGGGCGCAGTTCGTTGCAATGATGCGTGCGTTTCATGTAAAAAGTGCGGATTGCGGAATTCGGATTGCGGAATTCAGAACCCAAAGTGAATGCCGATTGTGGCTGTGAAACGCGCGGAATTCAAAATAAAAAAATGGCCGCTGCGGAATAGAAATTTATTCCGGCAGAGAAATCCGCCAAGTGTTGGTCGGGTCGCCGGAATTTTTAAGGGCTTCGCGCAAAGCGGAACTGGTATATTGCTGGACGCTGCCGTCGGACAGGCCGACGTTGCCCTGATTGACGTGAAGGGAGGATGTCCAACTGACGCGCTGGCCGGGGACGAGTTTGAGGATGCCGTTTTTCGGCGCGTTGTCGGCGGTGAGGTTGCGGTCACCGTCGAGAAATCTTTGCGGGTTGGCGTCATTTGCCTCGAGGCCGACGAAGTAACTGACGTTTTGATTTTTCAAGCTGGCGAAATCACTCGCGACCAGGCGCGTGTCGGCGGGACAAATCAAAATTTTCGGCGTGCTTAATTCGTTCGACATGACTTGAAAATGGCGGAAGGTGTCCGCGCCGGTATCGAATTCCTTCGTCCCGCCTTTGGCGGTCGGCACATCCATGGGCAGCCGGTCGCCGTTGTCGCCTTCCCAGATGCGGAAGGCGAGACCGCATTGTTTCAGGTTGTTGACGCAGTTGATGCGCCGCGCCTTGTTATGGGCCGAAGCCAGCGCGGGCAGCAGCAGCGCGGCGAGGATGGCGAGAACGGCGACGACCAGCAGGAGCATGACGAGCGTGAATCCACTGGGTTTGGGGCTCATGGTCGAATCATCGCGCCGTTGATTTTTTATTTCAAGCAGTTATCCGGCATCGGCACCGAACCAATTTTGTCCGCCGGCTGACAAATTCGGTCAACGCCCCGGGCGCTTTTTCACTTTACCTTTTTTCGAAAGCTGGTTGGCTTGGTGCCTCAGCCAACTTTATGGGAACCATCACGCCATGAAAAACAATCATTTTCTCCAATTCACGCTGTTGCTGGCTGCGTTTGCACTGCCCATCCAAATCAGCGAGGCCCAGCCGTTGTCGCAAACTTCCGCAGTAACTTCGGCCAGCAAAACCAGCTTCGCGGAAGTCACGGCGCAGCTGGATCCCGGCGGAAATTTTTTCCTGTATCTGGGCACGGCGCAGTGGCTAGAACATTTATCCGGCAAGGTGGAAAGCTGGCGGCAAAAGTTCACGGCCATGCCGGACGTGAAATCGAATGATGTCATGAACATCAACAAGGCGTTCGACATCGTGACGCGGCTCATACATGACAGCGGCATCGAGACGGTGAGCGGCCTGGGCCTGAGTTCGATTGCAATTGAGAAGGGAATGTATCGCAACAAGGCGTTCCTCCATCATTATCCCGGCCAAGACGACGGCTTTATATGGAAATTGTGCGGTGGCCCGCCGCATCCGTTGACGGGTTTGGATTTGTGTCCCGCGAACACCGCGCTCGCCATTTTCGCCGATGCCGAATTGCCGTTGCTGTGGAACGTGGCAAAAGCTGAAGTCGCCCAATCCGGTTTTCCGCAGGCGAATGATTTTTTGCAACAATTGCCGGATCAATTTGAGAAAAAAACCAACGTCAAGTGGGACGCGTTTTTAAATTCTCTCGGCGGCGAATTTGGCCTCATCATTACGCTCGACGAATCCAACAACGTGCCGATTCCGCTGCCGACCGGCTTGATTCAAATTCCTGCGCCGGGTCTTTTGCTCGTCATCAAAGTGAATGACGACACGATTTTTAACCGGCTGGAGGTGGAGCTGAAAAAACAGCCCACGCTCATCAGCGTGGAAACCAACGGCGTCAGTATGCGCACGCTGCCGGTGCCGATTCCGCTGCCGTTCAGTTTGCGCCCGACGGCGGCGACCGGTGGCGGTTATCTTTTCATCGCCTCGTCGGACGCGCTCGTGCAAGCGGCGCTCGCCGTGAAAAGCGGCGGCCAGCCCGGCTTGAAAAGCACGGCGGAATTCAAGCGGCTGGCGCAAGGCATTCCCGAACAGGGCAATCAATTTTCCTTCATGAGCGCGAGCTTTGGTCGCGCGCTTGCGGCGATTCAACAACAGATCATGACCGCGCAAAGCCGGCAAAATGCCTCGACGGCCCAGTTGGAATGGTTCAAGTCGCTCCTGCATTCCGACCGCGCCGCGTTTGCCTACTCCGTGGGCATGAACACACCGGACGGCTGCTTGACCGTCGGCAATGGCAATCAAAGCGCGGCGGCGCTTGTGCTGCTGCCGGCTCTTGCCGTGCCCGGCATGATGGCCGCCATCGCCATTCCCAATTTCGTGAAAGCGCGCGCGACCTCGCAACAAAATGCCTGCATCAACAATCTGCGCCAGCTCGATGCCGCCAAAAATCAATGGGCGCTGGAAAAAGTTAAAAAAACCGGCGACGCGCCGACCAAGGAAGATTTGCTGCCCTATTTGCGCAAATGGCCGACCTGTCCGCAAGGCGGCACCTACACCATCGGTCCCGTTGGCGAAGCGCCGACGTGCAGCATTCCCGGTCACAAGCTGCCGCAGTAAACCTCGATCTTGCCGGCGCATTTTAAAATTAAAGTGACGCGGCAGAACGGCGCGCTGACGACGCGGTGTCGGACTTGGTGATTTGTTTTTTATTCCATTCCCAGTTAGGCTGGAAAAAATTTGACCAAATCAATTTTATGGATATTTACGATCATCCCACGTTTCAGATGGCGTGCCAGCAGTTTGACGCCGCCGCGAATCATCTGCAGATGCCTGAAGGCGAACGGCCGCGCCTGAAAAATCCCAAGCGCGCGATGATCGTCTCGCTGCCCATTCATCGCGAAGATGGCAGCACCCAGGTTTACACCGGCTACCGCGTGCAACATCACCTAACGCTCGGCCCGACGAAAGGCGGCCTGCGTTATCATCCCGAAGTCACGCTCGGCGAAGTCGCCGCGCTCGCGATGTGGATGAGTTGGAAATGCGCGCTGACCGGCTTGCCGTATGGCGGTGCCAAAGGCGGCATCGCGTGCGATCCGCACCACATGGCCGCGAGCGAACTGGAACGTTTGACGCGCCGGTTCACGCAGGAAATGATCCCGTTCATCGGCCCGCAAATCGACATCATGGCCCCAGACATGGGCACGAACGAACAAGTCATGGCGTGGATCATGGATTCCTATTCCATGCACGCCGGTTATTCCGTGCCGAGCATCGTCACCGGCAAACCGCTGTCGCTCGGCGGTTCGCTGGGCCGGCGCGAAGCCACCGGGCGCGGCGTGGCGCATCTCGTCGCGCGCGCGGCGGACACGATTGGTCTCGATCTGAAAAATGCCTCCGTGGTCGTGCAAGGCTACGGCAACGTCGGCGCCGTTTCCGCGCAAACGCTGGAAAGTTTCGGCGCGAAAATCATCGCCGTGAGCGATGTGTTCGGCGGCATTCACAACGCGCGCGGTTTGGATTTGGAAAAGCTCGCGGATTATGTCGCCCGCAATCGCACCGTCAAAGGTTTCAGCGAAGCCGACCCGCTCACCAACGAAGAAGTCTTGTTGACCCCGTGCGACGTCCTCGTGCCGGCGGCGATGGAACGGCAGATCAGCGAAAAAAACGCGGCCAAAATCCAATGCCGCATTTTGGCCGAGGGCGCGAACGGCCCGACCACGCCCGAAGCCGACGTCATTTTATCCCAGCGCGAAGAAATTTTTGTGCTGCCGGATATTTTGTGCAACGCGGGCGGGGTGGTGGTTTCGTATTTTGAATGGGTGCAGGATCTGCAAAGTTTTTTCTGGAGCGAGATTGAGATCATGGAAAAACTCTATCGCATTCTCGACGAAGCTTACGACCGCGTGCTGCACAGCAGCCGTTCCCGAAAAATTTCCATGCGCACGGCGGCCTTGTGCGCCGGCATCCAGCGCGTGCGTGAAGCCAAGGCCATCCGCGGCTTGTTTCCGTAAAATGGCTTCGCGCGTCCGCGATTTTTTCAGCGGCCGTGCTCGGCCACCAGATTCCGCAATTGCAAATTAAACTCCGTCGCGCGCTGCAACTGCTCCAATGTCAGGTGCAATCGGTAGCGCCAGTAAAAATTTGGATTCGCCGGCACGTTGATGCGTTCAGCCTCAATGTCTGCGCGTCGCAAATCGGCGTCCAAGCCGAGCAAATCCTGCAATTGAAAAATGCTCCACATCGCCGGCGAGGCGAGATGCTGCCGCACGACGGCCTCGACAATTTCCGGCGAACATTCGGCCGGCGCGATGCCGGCTCGGCCGAGTTCTGCGTTGAAAAATTTCTGGGTCAGCGCGCGGTCTTCCGTCCACCAGCCGCGGATCGTGCTCATGTCGTGAGTCGCCGGCGTGACCACGCTCAAATACGGCGCGGCGGCGGGTCGCGAAAAAACCGCGTGCGGGGCTTTCGGCATTCGTTGGATTTCCAGGCTCAAGAAACCGAGGTCGCGCATCAAATCCGGCACGCACGCCGGCACGAGGCCGAGGTCTTCGCCGCAGATCAGCATGTTCGTGACGCGTTTGAGGGCGGGCAATTTCTGCATCGCTTCGTGCAGCCAGAACTCATCCTGCCGCCGGAAAAAATAATCCACATACAATTCGCGCAGCTTCGCCTGCTGTTCGGCCGCCAGATTTTTGAACGAAGACGTCTGCTCCATTGCGAAGCGGAAATGATATTTTCCCGCAACTCCGAACAAAATCACATTGCTGATCAAATCGAACAAGCCGGTTTTCAATTTTGCACGGCATTCATTTTGTTCCGGTTTTGAAAAATATTTTTCCACCTGCCGTTGCGTGGCAAACTCCGGTTTCAACAAATGATGGCCGGCGCCATTTTCGATCAGAAACTCGCGCCGCACAAAATCCGCGTCGCCGGCAAAAATATTTTCCAGCACCGCATCGGTGATGAACGGCTGCGTGAAACGGACGTGATCAAAATGAATTCCGCGCGCAGTGAATTCGTCCGGCGCAACGGGAATGGCCGGCACAAAATAGCCCAGGATGCCTTCGACCGCGTGCGCGGGATTGCTCCAGATGCGGAAAAAGCCGAGGATGTGGTCGATGCGGAACGCGTCGAAATAATTGCCCATCTGCGCGAACCGTTTTTTCCACCAGGCGAAACCGTCGGCGGCCATGCGCGGCCAGTTGTAAGTGGGAAAACCCCAGTTCTGGCCTTTCGCCGCGAATGGATCCGGCGGCGCGCCGGCCTGCATGTCCATGTGAAACAGTTCCGGCGATTGCCACGTGTCCGCGCCGTGCCGGAAAACGCCGATCGCGAGGTCCCCTTTCAAGACCAGGCCGCACGCGTGAATGTGTGCGACGGCGTCCTGCAATTGCCGGTGCAGATGAAATTGCATAAAAAAATGGAACGCGATTTCCTCGTTGCCGGCGACGAGCGCCGAAATTTTCTGTGCGTCGAATCGGGAGTGTTCCGGCCATTGGCTGAAATCGGCGGTGCCGGATTGATCGCGCAAAAAACAAAACGCCGCGTAGGGCACGAGCCAGTTTTCATTTTCGCCAAAAAATGTTTTATATTCCGGGCTGGCAAAAGTGTCGGCCTTTTGCGAGGGGAAAATTTGTTTCAGAAAACCAAGCTTGGCGCGCATCACGGCTGCGTAATCCACCGCGTCGAGCGCGTTCAGGCGTTGACGTTCCGGCTCCAATTTTTGCAGCAGCTTTTTATTTTTTGCATTGGCGACGGCGGCGAGGTTGAGGTAAAGCGGATGCAGCGCGAAGGCGGAAATGGCGGCGTATGGATACGAATCCTGTGCCGTGTGCGTGGCGCTGGTGTCGTTGACGGGCAAGAGTTGGATGAGTTTCAAACCCGTTTGGCGGCCCCACTCGGCGAGCGGCTTGAGGTCGGCGAACTCGCCAACGCCAAAACTGGCTTCGCTGCGCAGACTGAAAACGGGAATCGCGACGCCGGCCCCGCGCCAGGTGTTGGCCGGCAGCACGACGAAGCCGTCGTTGACGATGATTTTTTTGCCGGGCATGGCGGGTTCCGACAAAAATCGGTGCGCGCGGTCTTCGGAGCGGACGAAGATTTTTTTAGCGACATCGAACACGCCGTATTGGTAGGCAAAGGAAACGGGCTGGCCGCGCAGATCCAGCGACGCGGAAAAATAATTTTCGTTGGAAGCGCGGCTCAACAAAATGGGCGACGCTGTGTTCCCTTGGCCGAGCGCCGGGATTTCGCCCAGCAGGCAAACGGTCTGGCCGGCGGCGAGCAGCGGGGCTTTGACGCGGAAAATGTGTGTGCAATGCGCCGGCGCCGGCGGGTTGACTTCCGTGAAATTGCCGGCGAGCAAAACTTTTTTGAACGGCTCGGTGTAAAAGGCGTTTTCAAAAAATGCGGCGTTGTTCCACGAATCAATGACGACCAATTCGTCGCCCTTAAAATCGGCGGCGGGCAATGTCCGGTCGCGGCCCCAGTCCGCGATTTCGGAACCGTCGGCGTGGCGCACGAGGTAGGAATAATTCCGCACGGCGGTGAATTGCCCGGCAGCGATGGGCAAGGTGATTTCCCAAAAATCGGCGTTGAGAAAATGCAGCGGCAATGCGCGGGCCGGATCGCCGCCGCCAAAAATCGCATGATCGCCGGTGAGCCAGAGCGATTGGCCGGGTTGAGTCGAGTAACGAACGCGCAGCGTGAGGTGCATCAGAACTAGTTTTAACATGCCTGCCGCCGCCGCGCAATCGGCCATCGATGCGGGGGAAACATCCAACCGGTGCTTCGTGTTTTTTGGACGGCATTGGCGGGGTCAGTTCAGAGTTTTTTTATTTCGCGCTGAATGCCGCTTGATGCTACAAGTCAAAGGATGAGTTCAGCGCCAGAAAAACGGAACCCGGAAGCGTGCGTCGCGCGTTCGGTCGCGGACACGCTGGCGGAGGAGCCGACGCTCGAAGCGGTGACGATCGATGCCGCGCACCAGAAAATTTCCGTGGCCACGCTGGGCCGCGCCGATTTGGTAAAACTCACGGAACGGCTCACCGGAAAATTGCAGTCCGCCCGCAATGCCGATGCCGCCCACGCCTGCACTTTGTTGCAGGGCAAAACGGATTGCGCGGTTTGCCACGCGCCGCTGTCCGCCGCCGAGCGCCAGCGCGTCACCATTCAGCACGACGGCGAGGTCACCACCATCGCGCGCGTGACGTGTCCGACCGCGCCGAAATTCTGGCGCTGGCGCGATCTGCCGTTCCCGCGCATCGAGCCGCGCACGCTCGAAATTCATGACGACCACGATCATGAGCATCACGCCGACGAATGGAAGTTGCAGATGGTCGCCGCCGTGCTTTGTGGCGCCTTTGGCGTGCTCGCGGTTTTGGTGTTGCCGGTCCAATTTAAAATCGCCGCGTTCGTGGCCGCATATCTCGCCGGCGGATTTTTTCCGGCGGAAGAAGTCTGGGAACGATTGCAAAAACGCGTGCTGGACGTGCATTTTCTTATGCTTGCGGTCGCGGTCGGTGCGGCGTGCATCGGCGCATGGGCGGAAGGCGCGACGTTGCTGTTTCTGTTTTCCTTTTCCGGCGCGCTGGAACATTACGCGCTCGGTCGCACGCAAAAAGAAATTCATTCGCTCTTTCGCGACGCGCCGAAAACCGCGACCGCACTCGATGCCGGCGGAAATGAAACTGAAGTCGCGGTCGAAAAAATCCAGGTCGGCGCGCGCTTGCTCATCAAGCCCGGCGCGCAATTTCCCGTGGACGCGGAGATCGCCAAAGGCAAAACGGCGGCGGACGAATCCAATCTGACGGGCGAAGCCGCGCCGGTGGAAAAAAATATCGGCGATACCGCGCTGGCGGGCACGATCAATCTTTGGGGCGCAGTGGAAGTGCTCGTCACGAAACCGGCGGCGGAAAGTTCGCTGCAAAAAATCATCACGCTCATCAAAGAAGCGCAGCAGCAAAAAGCGCCCGCGCAACAGTTCGCCGACAAGTTCAGCACGGTTTACACCTACGGCGTCCTCGGCCTCTCGCTCGCGATGTTTTTTGTGTGGTGGCTCGGTTTTGGTTTGGCCGCCTTCGCGAACACCGCCGCATCGCACGGCGCATTTTATCGCACGATGACGCTGCTGGTCGTGTCTTCGCCATGCGCGCTGGTGCTGTCCATTCCGTCGGCGGTGCTGGCGGCGATTGCGTGGGGCGCGCGGCACGGCATTTTGTTTCGCGGCGGCGCAGCGGTGGAAAAACTCGCGTCAGTCAACATTATTTGCCTCGACAAAACCGGCACGCTCACCACGGGCGAACTGCGCGTGGAAACAATTGAAAGTTTTCCGCCCGGTCGCGAAACGGAAATCGCGCAGCTCGCTTATTCGGTGGAAAAATTGTCCACGCATCCGCTCGCCCGCGCCATCACGCGCTATGGCAAACAAAAAAGTCTGGCGGCCGTCGAATTTGCCCAATTTGAATCGGTCACTGGCCAGGGTTTGCAGGCGCAGCACGCTGGCGCGGAAATTTTTGTCGGCAAACGCGATTGGGTTGAAAGCGGGGCGAAACTGTCGCGCCAGGAAAATTTGCCGGCGGTTCAGACCGCCGCCGGCACTTCCGAAGTCTGGGTGGCGCGCGGCGAATTGCTTGGGCGAATTATTTTGCGCGACGACATCCGGCCGCAAGCGGCGCAGGTGATCGAGGAATTGCGCCACGCCGGTTTGCGCAGCGTGGTTCTGACCGGCGACAACCGCGCGGCGGCGGAATTTTTGCGCGCCGAATTAAAACTGGACGACGTGCGCGCCGGTTTGAAGCCGGAGGAAAAAGTCGCCGCGATCCGCGAATTGAGCGGGCCGGGCAAGCGCGTCGCGATGATCGGCGACGGCGTGAACGATGCGCCGAGCCTCGCCGCCGCGCACATAGGTGTCGCGATGGGCGCGCGCGGTTCCGACGCCGCGCTGGAACAGGCGGACGTGGTGCTGATGCACGACCGGCTGGAGAATTTTCTTGCCGCCTTTCGCTTGAGCCAGCGTGCCGAACGCGTCATCAAACAAAATCTTTTTATCTCGCTCGGCACCGTCGTCGTGCTCGTTACCTTCGCGATGCTGGGAAAAATTCCGCTGACGCTCGGCGTCGTTGGGCACGAGGGCAGCACCGTCATCGTGGTGATGAACAGTCTGCGGCTGCTGTTCGGCGGGGCGCAAAGTTTTCGGCAGAATTAACAAAATTCACAGAATTGGCTTTTTTTAATTCTGAAAATTTTGTTAATTTTGTCTGATGAAGGAGCAATTCATGCGGGCGGCCGTCCGGCTCTCGCTTGCCAAGATGCGTGCGAATTGCGGCGGACCGTTTGGAGCCGTAGTCGTGCGCAAAAATAGAATCGTCGGCCGCGGCTGGAACCAGGTCACCTCGACGAACGATCCGACGGCGCACGCGGAAGTCACGGCGATCCGCGCCGCATGCAAAAAATTAAAAACCTTTCAGCTCGCCGACTGCGAGCTTTACACCAGTTGCGAACCGTGCCCGATGTGCCTCGCCGCGATTTACTGGGCGCGTTTTCAAAAAGTGTATTACGCCAACACGCGCAAAGACGCTGCGAACATTGCGTTTGATGATGAGCTGATCTATCGCGAAGTGGCCAGGCCGATTTCCAAACGCATCATTCCGATGCGACAATTGCTGCGCCCGGAAGCGCTGAAAGTTTTTGCGGAATGGAAAAGCAAAGCGGACAAAATCAGATATTGATAATCACCGGCGGCATTTCTTTGCGCTCCATTTTCCTCAAATCGCCCGGCCGCAGCTTGGGCAATGCCCGCGGGTTGAGCGCGAGCGAGCGCCGAATCCGCTTGCCCCGAAGCCGGAATCGTGAGAAATAGAAGCCTGCTGTCCGCAGTGAAACGAATTTGCATAAGGCTTTTTTCGGCGGTGATTTTTTGGTGTGCCAATCCTGTCTTGTCGGCGCATAATATCAAATCTCATGCGACAAAAATTCGCCGGCAAGTTTCGCCGCTTCCGCAAGGCGGTAAATAAACGGTTGGAGAGATGGCTGAGTGGTTTAAGGCACACGCCTGGAAAGTGCAAAACGCACTTTTTCACATTTCCTCACGGGTCATAAACCATTGTCATCATTGGCGATTCTCACTTTTCAAGTCCTCAAGAATAATCACAAATATGCCCAAAATATCCAAACAGTATCAAATGGCAGTATCAGATTTGCACTTTGGTAAACCACTGGTTAATGAAAGCATCAGACCGGTTTGTAACGGGCGCAAATTGTAGAATTAAAATTCCCTGTTCGCGTTCACGCGCTTGTCATCTGGCTTGCTGATTTGAGGGCCAAGCCAGTTGCCAATCACGCGAACGCTCACCCCATGCAAGCCTGCTCGTGCCGAATTTGCAACCAGCACCGCGCCCCATCCCCCGCTCGCGGAACTGGTTTCAAATCCGACACCACCAGGAGATGTCACGCGCGAAATGTATGTCTCTGATTGGCGTGAAACTTGGCCGCGAATGAAGGTTTAGAATCATGCGCAGCCTATCATTATAATGGGCAGCGGAGTTTGCAGCCTATCCTTGCCCGAGAACAGCCTATCATTATCCATAAAAAAAGTGTAAGCTGGACTCAAGCCTTTGTCTAGCATAAAACTACGTCGTTATGACCCCGCAAACAGGTTTAGGAAAGGCGGCGCAACCTCCGTTGGAGAAATTATTGCCTAATCCCAAAGGCCGGCTTAAAGACCAGTTTCATGAGGTGGCGCGTTTTAAACATTTATCGTCCCGCACGGAAACCGCTTATTGGGAATGGGTGGTGCG